>B570J13880_100175_pt1 | contig 9706 bp, 12 predicted proteins | sample LakMenEpi26Jun08_FD_13880 | JGI IMG/M metagenome (IMG submission 13880) | reverse complement strand
AGTAAACTCAGGGTGGTCTGGTCAGTACGGCTTGCTTGATTACTCTTGCAAGCCCAGTCCCTTTAGGGCTGGGTTACTGACTGATTTTACATTTGGAGTTGTTTACCTGAACAAATTTTAACAGATTAATTTAATTCCAAAAATTTCTCCATTGAGAGCGAACTGACAAGTCAGCACTGGGACGATCGCATTCCCACATCCCCAACAAGCGAACTGCTTGCAGCAGCGCTTCGCTATCGCCCTCTCACATCCCAAACAGCGATCGCATACTTACCAAATTGTTTTTATATGGGGATAATTTAAAATTTTGGCATCACAAGTAACAAGGGGAATTTCATAACGTCTTGCAATAGCAACTAAAATTCTGTCTGCTGGATCTTTGTGAAAATCGTCTGGTAACTGTGTACTGGCAATTGCATCTATGGGTGATAAAGGTTCTATGATTATACCTGAATGAGTTTGCGCTAACTGATACCATTCATCAATGGGTAAAGGCAAAGCTAATTTACCGACACTAGATTTAACTACTACTTCCCAAACAGAAATAGCGGAAACTAATAAGCCATTTTGAGATTCTTCACTTTCAATAGCTGCTTGTGCTACTTGCGATAGTTGACTAGGATCGTGAAGTAACCATAGCCAAATATGGGTATCTAGTAAAATCATTCCGCTAATGCTTCCCAAAGTTCAGGCATAGGTTCATCAAAATCACTAGCAATGGTAATAGGTTTCCCTCTCAGTGGGTAATTCTTTGTAGTTTTTGTTTCTTGGGAAATAAGATCAATGTTTCCTGCCTTAAATTCTAAAAACTCGATAAATTTAATTACTTCATTGCGCTGTTCAAGAGGTAATTGTTTAATTTTAGCGATCGCCATTTCTAATGTGATCATTTATTTGTTTTTCCTGTAACTTTAAGTTACTTCTATTTTAGCAAATGATTTTTAGGTCGTGCTTCGTGATCGCACTCCCACATCCCCAAAAAGCGAACTGCTTGCAGCAGCGCTTCGCTATCGCCCTCCCACATCCCCAAAAAAACGAACTGCTTGCAGCAGCGCTTCGCTATCGCCCTCCCACATCCCCAAAAAAACGAACTGCTTGCAGCAGCGCTTCGCTATCGCACCCCCACATCCCAAACAGCGATTCCTGCGGAGCGCAACGCTTACGCACTAAACAAGCATAAAATTATTGAGTGCTTAATTTAGATTTTTTTGTTTTGTATTGTTGCTGTAATTCTAGATAATACTTAATTAAGTTATGCGGATTATGCTGATTATTTTCAGAAATTTGATGACGAATTTCTCGAATTTTTTGCAGTACGGAATCATCAATAGTAATCATTAGTTATCTTCCATTAATTCTAAAGGTGTCACGAGTGCAGGGACATACAAGCCTAGCATAACATTCACTCGTCTAATATGTCCAAACTTGTTAGCGTTAGCTAAGTGACGACAATTCCATGTTAACAAGAAATCACATTTATGATAGGATGCTATAGCAAGATGGAGAGCATCGCCTAAAGGATCATTAGGCATAACCTGATTTTGAATATAGGTTTGCACAATTTCAGCAATTTCTGGCTCGATATCTATCAACTGGATATAAATGCACTGGAACGTAATAAAACAAAACTCACGAAAGAAGTTCCTCCATCAGTTGTGCAGGAGTAACAGGCCGACATTTACCTTCTGCAAACTCTTTTTGTGCTTCCTGAACATCTTTCACTAGACTATTTCTTCGGCGATCTCGTAGTCGTTTCTGTAAAATCTGAATTAAATTTTCCTGATCTTCGGGTACTAATTTATCCGCAGCTTCTAGGATTTCTGCAAAAGTTGTTCCTGTCATCATGTTTTTACTTTTGTCTTTACTTGGTCATCTTAAATTATATTTTATCTAAAACAGTGACAAATAGCGATCGCACCCCCACATCCCCCAAAAGCGAACTGACAAGTCAGCGCTTGCGCTATCGCCCCTCCACATCCCCAAAACAGCGAACTGCTTGCAGCAGCGCTTCGCTATCGCACTCCCACACCAAACAACGAACTGCTTGCAGCAGCGCTTCGCTATCGCACCTCCCACATCCCCAAAAAGCGAACTGCTTGCAGCAGCGCTTCGCTATCGCATCCCACACCCCCAAAAACGAACTGCTTGCAGCAGCGCTTCGCTATCGCTCTCCCACATTCCCAAACAGCGATCGCATTTATTCTCAAACATGGAATGGGAATGAAGAGATGGCGATTACGACTATTTAGCTAACAGGGGAAAAGTTTTCGATTAAGTAGTTTTCTAAAAAGGTTTGGGTAGAAATACCCTGTTTTTGAGCTTCGGCTTCTAGTTGGTGAATTATCCAAAGCGGTAATTTTAGTTCCATTTTTTCTTTTTCTCGGTTGGGATGTCTGGCATGGGATAGGTCAAAAAATTCGCTCATATCCTCTCCGGCATCAAATTTGCGGTCAAATTCTTCGGCTTTCATAAACTTTAATCTCCTCGGTACGGGAACGACGGACAGAAACGATACGGATAATGTTGGTGCGATAGGTGATTACGGCTGTCCAGTATTTTTGATTGATAATACCGATAGCAAAAAATCTTTCTTCATCTTGGACTTTTCGGGCTGGAAACTCCAGTAGATTCGCATCTTCCCAAAGTTGTTGCGCTTTAATGAAGTCTATTCCGTGTTTTGCCAGATTGGTTTGACTTTTATTTTCATCATATTCAAAGTTACTCATGTTTTTAGATTGTGCTTGTTCAGTAATGCCTAGTTTAATCATGTACCGACTGAACAACATTAAACTAGGCATCACAGCTAAGTGTATGGTAATTTATTCTTCAAGATATCTCTACCAAATCAGCGATCGCCCTTCCCCAAACTGCTCAAAAGCGAACTGCTTGCAGCAGCGCTTCGCTATCGCCCTCCCACATCCCAAAAAGCGATTCCTACGGAGCGCTTCGCTATCGCCCTCCCATATCCTAAAAAGCGATCATTCTCTAACGTTGTCAATCTAAATACACTCTTTCAAAAGGTTGTTTTCGATAACGGCGGTAAATATCAAAATCACTATCTAATGTAATGATTGACGAAATGTTGAGTCGTTCAGAGATAGTAATTAATGACAGGTCAGCAAAATCACCTGGTAAGTCTGCATACTGTTGATTAAGTTCTTTAATCCGAGTAAAATCTTCTGGTATTAGAGGAATACAACGATAAAGTTTTTGAGCTAAATCGTTAAGAAATTCATTTTGTGTACGATAATCTCTACTTAAAAGATACATTACTTCAGTCACGCAGGGAATAGTCGTAATCAGTTCACTTGAACATTGTTCAAAAAAGTTACAAACGGATTTATGATAATTATCTTGCACGCTGTAGTAAGCAAATAAAATACTACTATCAGTAAGAATAATAGGAGGATAATCATTCATTGATGATATTTTTGATGACGGTTTTGAATATGTTCTGCAACCTCTTTTTTACGATTTTCTCGTAATGATAAATCAGGAGCAGCATCTTGTAATAGGTTTTCTGGATGTTTTCCTCGTCTTTGAGCTAGGGTTTGACGAGGTTTTATGGTTTGCCAATGTTGATAAATGAGTTTTTTTAGCAGTTCTTCCGAGCTGGTATTCTCTTGAGTAATGATTTCTGCTAGGTAGGTTTCCGTTTCTCGATCTAGATTAATAGATATCATTTTTGTTCTCTGTTATAGATATCAACATTTGTTATATTATACTCTAAAAATATGATCGCTCTCCCCACATCCCCAAAAAGCGATTCCTACGGAGCGCTTCGCTATCGCCCTCCCACATCCCAAAAGCGAACTGCTTGCAGCAGCGCTTCGCTATCGCACCTCCACATCCCAAAAAGCGAACTGCTTGCAGCAGCGCTTCGCTATCGCACTCCCACATCCTCAAAAAACGATCGCACTCCACACCAAAAAGCGATCGCCCCACATCCCCCAAAAGCGATCGCCCCCACATCCCCAAAAGCGAACTGCTTGCAGCAGCGCTTCGCTATCGCCCTCCCACATCCCAAAAGTGATCGCACTCCCACACCCCAAAAAGCGAACTGCTTGCAGCAGCGCTTCGCTATCGCCCTCCCTCATCCCCAAAAAGCGATCGCCCTCCCTCATCCCCAAAAGCGATCGCCCTCCCTCATCCCCAAAAGCGATCGCCCTCCCATATCCCAAAAAGCGAACTGCTTGCAGCAGCGCTTCGCTATCGCCCTCCCACATCCCAAAAGCGATCGCCCCCCCACATTCCCGCACCATCACTATCCACAAACTCTAACAGCACATTGCTACCGTCATAGACAAACTGAGTCACCACTGCGGGAGTTGTATCTTGAGGATTAGTATCTATAGCTTTAGCAATGCGACGATTGAAAGCATCGTAGGTAAACTCAACCCGTTGCGTCTCTTTACCAGCCGCATCCTTATCAACAAAAGCCACCAAGCGGTTACGATAATCCCAAGTCAACTCTTGCACCTTACCAGTAGCAATCTCTGTCTGCTTGGTTAAATTCCCTTCATTGTCGTACTCATAATTATATTTACCATCAGACAATAGGCGATTACCTTTACCTGTTACATACCCATTCCCGTGAATACTTGAGGTAACGCGGTTGCCATTAGCATCGTAGGTGTAGGTTTCATCAGGATTGTTAGCATTGCTGTGATTAGCACCCGTCAACTGAGCGCGGTTATCATAGGTGTAATCTGTCGCGCCATCAACATCAGTAATCTTAGTAATGCGACTCGCTGCATCATAAACATAGTTATAGAAAGCGACATTATTTGTACCGTTACTGTGGGCTAAATTGGTGAGACGGTTGAGAGAATCATAACTGTAAGTTGTGCCATTTACTAACTGAGTTGCTGTTAGGTTGGCATAGCGATTAATTGAAGTATATTGACCCAGGGAATTGTAACCAAAATCAACCCGTTTATCGCTGACACCATTACCAGATTGAGTTAGTTTAGTGAGGCGATTTAAAGCATCGTAATTGTAGGAATTATTGCCACCTGCAACATTATTAATGGTGTCAGCAACAGAGAGAACATTGCCTACTTTATCGTAACCGTAGTTCAGGAGAACGTTAGCGAAACCAGGAGTACCAGCATTATTTACAGACAACAAACTATCTCGATTGTCATAGGTAAACGCCAGAGAACTAAACTTATCATTAACCGCAGTCTGGTTACTAGCTTTATCGTAGCTGTAATTGATGACTTCATTATTGCCGACCCATGTTTCCATAATGCGGCGATTGATATCATCATATTTGTACTCAATTTTGCGATTATTGCGGTCAGTTTTCGCAATTAAATTATTAACCGCATCATACTGATATTGAGAAGTTTTTCCTAATGGATCGGTTTCACTAATTAAGCGATTTCGAGCGTCATAAGCAAATATAGTCTTATTATTTACAGGGTCAGTCACAGAAGCCAGATTATTACTCAAATCGTAAGCAAACTTAGTGCTACCCAAATCAGGAGCAATTGTCTCAACCACCCGATTCCGAGCATCATATTTATTCTCAGTCTTATGTCCCAAAGGATCAACAACCGAGAGCAGATTACCCAGCTTATCGTAACCATAAGTAGTCTTCTGATTCAGAGCATCAATAGACTGAATGAGACGATTTAACTGATCATAAGCATTTTGAGCAACATGACCTACAGCATCAGTAGTCGAGATTAAATTCCCTCTGGCATCATAACTGTAAGTGGTCACAGGTGAAGTTAATGGACCTGCACCATCAGGATCAGCTTCAACAGTTTTCACCAACCGATTCAGAGCATCATATTCAAATACAGTACGATCGCCTTTTTCATCAATAATTGCCGTTTGATTACCTGCTGCATCATACTCAAACTGCTTCTTAGCTTCATCTGCTGTACCCTTGGCGTAGGTGATAGCAGTTAAACGACCTTTGGCATCATAATCCTCATCTGTGATGCGTCCCAAGGGGTCAGTAATCAGGTCAACTAATCCCTTGTCAGTATAGGTGAATTTGGTAACAAGGTCATCATCACCACCCACAGCACCAACTACTTGAGTTAGAGATAGTAAGTTGCCATTATTCGGGTCAATTTGATAAAGAGTTTGATGACCGAGTTCATCGGTTTTACTGGTGAGTTGATTGAATTTTGGATCGTAAGTATAGGTTTTCTGACCAAGACCAACGTTGTTAACATTCAATGGTGTGGTAGTAGTGGGAGGATTAGTAACTGTGAAACTGTAGTTAACATCTCCGCTGCTGTTATTACCACTGAGGACAAGTAAATAAGTTCCATCACTGGTTAATGTGGCTTCAAAATCGCTGTAATAATAATTACTATTGGCAATGAACTGATTTCCTGGTCCATATAGCGTCAAAGATGCACCTGATAAATTGGTTGAAGGATCAAAGAATAGTCTTTGTCCTGCTGTGCCATTAATCCGATAGATATTAGTTGCTAATCCGGTCGTGAGAGTATCTGTTACTGTTGTTCCTAAAGTGATTGTTGGTGCTGTATTTGCATCAATTAATCGGAAACTGTAGTTACCTGTATTATCTTGATAACCATTCACAATCAATTTGTAAGTTCCGCTTTCTGTGAGAGTTATCAAATTGCGATCGCTCTCTACACTACCCTGAGCAAATACAGTTTGTCCACTAGGACTAATTAAATAGATAGTTGAGTTAGTATTATTAATCAACCCATCATAGTACAAGCGTTGACCTGCTGTACCTGTGAAGGTGTAATTATCTATTTCCCCTGGTTGAGAAATAGTGCTGGTAATGATACTTCCTACAGTTAATGCTGTGCTAGTAGTGGGAGGATTAGTAACTGTGAAACTGTAGTTAACATCTCCGCTGCTGTTATTTCCACTGAGGAGAAGTAAATAAGTTCCATCACTGGTTAATGTGGCTTCAAAATCGCTGTAATAATAATAATAATTACTATTGGCAATGAACTGATTTCCTGGTCCATATAGCGTCAAAGATGCACCTGATAAATTGGTTGAAGGATCAAAGAATAGTCTTTGTCCTGCTGTGCCATTAATTTGGTAGATATTAGTTGCTAATCCAGGAGTGTCTGTAACTGTTGTTCCTAAAGTAATTGTTGGTGCTGTATTTGCATCAATTAATCGGAAACTGTAGTTACCTGTATTATCTTGATAACCATTCACAATTAATTTGTAAGTTCCACTTTCTGTGAGAGTTATCAAACTGCGATCGCTCCCTACATTACCCTGAGAAAATACAGTTTGTCCACTAGGACTAATTAACTGTGAATAGATAGTTGAGTTAGTATTATTAATCAAACCATCATAGTACAAGCGTTGACCTGCTGTACCTGTAAAGGTGTAATTATCTATTTCCCCTGGTTGAGAAATAGTGCTGGTAATGGTACTTCCTACAGTTAATGCTGTGCTAGTAGTGGGAGGATTAGTAACTAGGACTAATTAACTGTGAATAGATAGTACCAGTGCTATTAATCAACCCATCATAGTACAAGCGTTGACCTGCTGTAGGAATGGACCTGAGTCATTATTATATGAGCCAGTGAATATCTTCACTCCACTAGGACTGTACAACTCGCTATATATATTATTAGAATTAACCTCCAGAAGATTATCAAAGTAGATTCTTTGTCCAACTTTACCAGTGAAGGTATATTCATTGATGTTCCCTGGTTTAGAGATAGCACCACTAATAATATTCTGACTATCAATGCCATCTGTTACAGTTAAAACATTACCTTTAGTATCATAAGTATAGGCAGTAACATTGCCAAGTGCATCCGTCTGTTTTGTTACTAAGTTATCTTTATTTCGCTCGACTTTGGGTAACAATCCAACATCATCAGCAGAAGAAACTATCTGTCCTGCCCTATCTAGAGTATTCACAATCTTATTGCCATTAGCATCCGTATAGGTAGAAGTCGCAGCCCCTAATTGGAAAGCAACAGGCGCGTTGAGAGGATCATTCGTCTTATTTGGCTCATATAAACCCTGCACTTCTACAGGATCAAACTGCACCGTTGACCCATCTTTAAGGATCGCGCTAGTTACCCTACCCGCAAAATTATAGAAAGTCTGTCCGCGATTTCCTAGCTGGTCAATACCTGCGGTCATGTGATGACTAGCATCATATTCCCAAGTTTGACCCGTACCATCAGGATCAGTAATTTTGAGTAAATTACCATTGCTGTCGTAGGTTAATTTCGTGACACGCCCTGCGGGATCTGTAATTGCTGTAATTCTATTACCAACATAGGTAAAAGTAGTTTCCAAGCCAACAGGGTCAACGATCTTACTTAATACCCCATTTTGATAAAGATAGCGTGTTTCATTGTTGAGGCGATCGCTCACCTTAACCAATTTATTCTGAGCATCAAAGCTATAAACCGTTTTATCTTTGGCTGTATGACGGAAAGTACCATCTGCTAAACGCTCTAAAGTTGAGAAGTGACCAGCAGGTGATTTATAGGTATTATCCGCACTCTTCTCAAACAACAACTCACTACCATCACCATCAATTAACATTACCGAACCATCAGGATTAGTAACTAATTCCTGCAATCCGGCTAATCCCCAACCACTACCAAAAGCACTATTTACAGAATTGACAACCAGTAATTTACCCGTACTATTAGAAGTCGAACCATTAAACTGATTATTATTAAATCTTAATAATCCAGTCGTCAGGTCATAATCATAACGACCAGAATCTAAAGCTCGTAAATCTGCCTGAAGTGCGGCATCAACATTACCACCACTACTAGGAATTGACCAGAAATTTTCACCTCCATTCAATCCATATTTACCACCCGCAAAACCTGGGACTGCGAGAGTGAAATCACCCCGTTTAATCGTCAATTCCGCCATTAGTCGCAGATTTGGATCGGATGGTACATTGCTATATCCAAAATGCACAATCGGTCTAGCATCAGCACGTTGGGAATCGTAGCGTATTACCCAATAATCCTGTTAAGATAGTTTCCGCCGCACCACTAAAGGTACTATGTCCAGAAACATATTCAGGGAAAGGTGGAGTAGTTAATAAAGGTGTCCAACTAGCATCAGCAATAGTATTAGCATTACCATCACTATCTGCATTTTGAATAGCGGTAATTGGTCGCCAGAAATTGTAAGTATATTTCGCATCCCACGCTGCAATTCCCGCATCAGCTAAGGAGATATTTAATAAGGCAAATACACGGGCATTATCTACTAAAGAATTACCTTTAGTTGCAGCGACATTTTGGGCGATTTGATTCCAATGTCCAGGCGGTGTAAATGTACCAGAACCATCAGCCCAGAATTTAGCAATTTGTGATTGTTCTGCCGTACGATTAGTGCTATTTTTACTACCTAAATCTTTAACTTGATTAAATTCTGTGGTATATTCAGCACTGTTTAAAGCTGGTGTACCATCAGGACGGAATTTATCACCACTGGTTAACGCAAATGGTGTCACCTGTCCCCATTGCGGTAATAAAGCAGGGGCAAATCCTGGGGACGTTGGTTGCCATTGTCCGGCGTTAGTTCCTGGTGTATAGGTAATAGTATTACTAGACCCATCTGCACTTCTTAAAGTTAAAATATCATCGGCTACAGTACGTCCAAATGTCACACCATTATCTTCTGCTGTACCGTCGGTAATTTCTGCTAAGGAAGCGGTTAAAGCATTATCAAAATAGGATTTTTGTCCGGGATA
>B570J13880_100174_pt1 | contig 9707 bp, 10 predicted proteins | sample LakMenEpi26Jun08_FD_13880 | JGI IMG/M metagenome (IMG submission 13880) | reverse complement strand
GGCGTACCATCATCTCCATTACGAGTAAATCTCTTATTAAGAGATACTTGTTTGTAAACTATACTTATTTTCTTCTCTGTATTATTTTTATTCATCCGTTCTTTTAAATGTTCTAGTAATTGGCGACAGTAACCACTCCATTGTAAAGATATACCTCGATAACTTAGAGGAGGAGTATCATTTCTAAGTCCAAAAAACAGGGTTTCTGTTACTACTTGATTAGTATTATTGCTGGGAGTCTGGGCAAAACTAGCATGACTGAGGAACAAAATACTGACTATTACGATATTACCAGGCAAATAATTTAGTTTCATTTTGCGTTTTCAAATATTAATAAAAGTGCTGTTGATTGAAAAAGCTGTTTGTTAAAGATTATGAAATTAAGATTTTGAAAATCTTTTTAAGATAACAAGTTTTTCGGGTCTTTGGCTTTTGCTGGTTGTTTTTTGAGCATGATAAATAATATTTAGAATTTGTATTCTTAATATTCTGCGATATTGACTTCTAATTAGCTGCGATTCCTAAAGAGTGCTTCACAATGGTTAATAGTGGTATAATATTACATCCATACGATCACTAACTATTCTTAAGTAAGTTCAGTCAACAGGGGAAATTCCCGAATTTCGGTATTTTTGACCACGAATGGTCTTTTTAACATCTGGTTCATTGCTTGATGTAAGAAATATTATATCTTTTGACATAATAATCACATTTAAAAATAAAAGCAATATCAAAAACCGCTAATTTTAACAAAATTTAATGATTTTTAGTTTTTATTTATTTTTGAACTGTATAAAGTTGAAGCATTCACTAAGTAAATCCGTTGTCATCTGCCAAAAGTTAGATATTGGAACAGAGATGTTAACAAGCAAGTAACCAGGGAAACTTAGCTACGTAAACATAAAGTAATTATTTTTATTATCAGTGCTGAAGCCCTAGCTACCCCATGCTCTAGTCCGTTAAAATACACAGACAAATTGTTAACAGTTCCGGTTAACTAGTGCTGTCAGTGAGGTGTCTAGTAAGTATAAACTTTATTACAGTCCAGAAGCAGCGAAAAAACGGGCAGAGAATGGATTTTTCAGGATAAGTAATCAGACAAAATTAATTACATAGTTTTCTCCAAATTCTCTGAGAATTTTTTCAACAGATGTAACGAAAGTCTTCCAATCTTTGTAGGCATCTATAGGAATCCATTCATACTTAATAAACCGCCACAAAATTTCAATTACAGCGCTTTCCGATCTGATGAGGTATAAAGTTGAATGATAAAACTCTTGTGGTGCGGGCATCTTGCCCGCTAGATATGTACCTTATTCCTAACACATTTAACCGCTGACTGCGACGGCTAGAAATAGCTAAATATTCTCCGATATCTTGCCACGCATATGGCACAGGCAGTTATTTTATGTAGAATGTATGTTATTTATTTGTGTAATTAACTATGTCCAGGTAATTACTCGGAAAGTGACAAAAGAGGGATAAGAGCCAAAATTGTAGGCTGGGTAGAACAAAGTAAAATCGAACAAAGTGATGAAAATGTTGGGCTTCCTTGCGTCAACCCAACCTACTGAATTAAATTTAATTGCTCTTAGATTCAGCATGACCATTACGAATAGACCATGCTAGTTCTAACATTTGAGTCCAGCGTTTTTGGAGTTGTTTAGGAGTACATTGAACAGATTTAGAGATAAGTAAATCACTTTGACAAGCAGTTTTCAACTCAAAAATTTGTTGTTGCTGTGGTGTAAGTTGATTCCAAAAAATATCCCATTGCTGAGAAGATAAACCTAACTTATGTTCTAAACCAGCGCCCAACCATTGATGAACTAATTGCCATTGGTGCTGTTTAGCAAACTTCTCAACGTGATATTTAAATCTTTGTTGTAAATAATCGCGTTGACGACTAGTTAAACCAAGAATTTGGTCAATTTCCGGTGCAGAGAGATCCTGAAGTTTAAGAGTCAGATAATCCATCAATCAGACTGTCCTTGAGACTCCAGATATTTCATTAATTCCGTAATTACCCGATTGCGTTCCGACTCCTCAGAAGGGTCAAAACCAGGTTTAGCAATCATTTGTGAGCGAATTTGCTGCACAGCCACATTCCGCTGATAAGATTCCGCTTCTTCGGTTTTCGCAGAATCTACAGCCATTTCAATATCTACAGTAGTTTCTTGAGGTTGACGACGGGCAAAACCTTGAGCGCGTAAAACAATTAACTGTTGATTAGCGCCACCGGGTAAATTAATCCGACGTTTGGCATACTGTTCTGTAAACGCCATATACTCGGCTACTTGTAGCTGCGTTCGCGGAGTGTAATCTTCAGGTAATTCAGTTTCCCGACGAAAAGCTTTAATAGCTTCGATATAAAAAGCTTGTAAAAAATCCTCAATGAGATTGTAACGAGCCTCAAACCCTAAATCTGAGCCACTAACAGCAACATGACGATAAACAATTGCACCTAAACTGCTATGTAATTCTATTCGTCCTTGTTTAGAACCAAGCTGATAGTAACGTAGGCATTTTTGTAAACGATGTCTTCCTAATGTAATCTGCCAAGACTGAATTTGTCCTGAGTTCTGAATACGGGAGCTTTTATCACATATCCGTTCTACTTCTTTGGCTATGCGCCCGACAACATCTTGTACACCAGAAGTGGCAACTTTAACTTGAGATTGCATCTCATGGGATAAAAGTTGTACTAATGTATTGCTGGTGGGAAGAGACAATTCTTCAAGAGAAATATAGCTATCAAGAGCAGATGTAGAATTAGGCAGATTGGCGATGTTAGCTTTCATGACTTTTCTATAAAATTGGTATTGCACCTTAACTCAAATGCAAATACAGTATTTAATATCACTCTCGTCTGTAAAAATCCTTTGAGGTTGATTCCTCAAACTTCACCAACTAGACGGCTGATATGTAAACACTGTGGTAAATTTCCAAAGTTAAGGGCTATGTTTTATCTGTCGCTTTGTTTTTAGCAACTAAATCAAAGATGGCATAATAGATATTCACTCTGGTGACAAATCGCCGAAAGCTTAGTCATGGCAGGATTGACTGATAGCCCGTGTGGCGTAGCCGTAATTTTAGGACTAGGGATGACAATTTTAGAATTGGAGACAGGTAATCATCAATGGGTGCTGCTGAGTCCAAAACAAGGGGTTGCATTTGTCAAGCTTTGTTGTTAAACCCAAGTAGCTGCGGCTTCCCAACCTAAACCTCTCCGAATAATAACTGGTTCTTCATTGGTCAAATCTAAAATGGTAGATACTTGATATGTAGGTTCTTCAGCCGTGTCAATAATGATATCTACCAATTTATCCAAATGGTCATATAAATCTATCCGTGACAAAATTGTTTGTTTTCCGTTCTCAGCTATTTCCTGATTTTCATCATTTGCTGTGACATGAGCCGAAGTAGAAATAATCGGGTTTCCTAAGGCTTGCAGTAATGCCAAGCAAACCTTATGATTTGGCACTCGGATTCCTGTGGTTTTGCGTTTGGGACTTTGCACCAGTCGTGGTACTAGTTTGGTAGCAGGAAGCAAAAATGTGTAGGGACCTGGTATTAACCTCTTCATTATCCTGTAGGCTGGATCACTTACGAAGGCATAAGTCGCTACATTGGAAAGTGAAGGACACAAAAATGTCAGTGGTTTATCATTTGCTAACTGTTTGATTTGCCGCACTCTTTCCACCGCCGACTTAGCATTTAAATCACAACCAATTGCATAAACTGTATCAGTAGGGTAGAGCATGACAGCGCCACCTGATAGCGCTAACTTTATTTCCTCTATTCGGCGGCTTTGAGGATTATCAGGATGAATGGTAAATATTTTGGACATAATAGGGTTAGTAATTGGTAATTGGTAATTCACGTTTTACAACTGACAACTGACCACCGACAAATAAATTTATGAATAAAATTGCTTATTTTCAATGTCCAACAGGGGTTTCTGGTGATATGTGTTTAGGGGCGTTAGTTAGTCTAGGTGTGCCTGTGGAGTATTTGGTAGAAAAACTCAATAGTTTAGGAATTGAGCAAGAATATCGACTGTGGGCGGAATTTGTCCACCGTCAAACTCAACAAGCAACTAAGGTTCATGTGGATTTGCTTGATCATCACCATGAACATGATCACCACCATATCCGTCATTTACCGGAAATAGAGGAGATGATTCTCAATGGCAAATTACCAGGGCGGGCAGAAGCTTGGAGTTTAGCTGTTTTCCGACGCTTGGCAGGGGCAGAGGGGGCTGTTCATGGCATTGCAGCGGAAAAAGTTCATTTTCATGAAGTAGGTGCTGTAGATGCAATTGTGGATATTGTTGGTACTTGCTTAGGTTTGGATTGGTTGGGTATTGACAGCAATCAGCAGGGCTTTCCTTTGCTATACTGTTCGGCCTTTCCTACAGGGGGTGGTACTGTTCATGCAGCCCATGGACGAATGGCAGTACCAGTACCAGCGGTGTTAAAATTGTGGGAAATGCGGGGTTGTCCAGTTTATAGCAATGGTATTGACAGAGAATTGGTAACACCAACGGGGGCGGCGATTACTACTACCCTAGTGCAGGACTTTGGTTCACCACCGCCAATGACTATCAAACAGGTAGGATTAGGAGCGGGTTCTCTAGATTTACCCATTCCTAATATACTACGGCTTTGGTTTGGTGAAAGTGAATTTTTACAGACTGATAACTCCGATTTTACGGAATATTCCCCAAATTTAGAACCGATTACTGTGCTAGAAACTCAAATAGATGACTTAAATCCTCAAGTATTCGGTTATGTATTTGAGGCTTTATTTGCTGCGGGTGCGGTGGATGTTTTCACTCAAACCATAGGAATGAAAAAGTCACGGACTGGAATTTTATTAACTGTGATTTGTCATGCTGAGAAATTAGCTAGTTGTGAGGCGGTGTTATTTCGAGAAACTAGCACTTTGGGGATTCGTCGTACTACTCAACAAAGGTCAATTTTACAAAGAGAAATGCAAAAAGTGGAAACTATTTATGGGACAATATCAGTAAAAGTGGCATGGACAGGAAAAGCTAGAGAAAAGGTAATTACTAATGTGCAGCCAGAGTATGAAGATTGTGCAGTTTTAGCACGACAAAATAATATTCCTTGGCGAGAAATTCATCGTTTGGCGTTAGAAAGTTGGTATTTAAAACCGCCTTGTCACCTGTTAAGCTCACCCATTAATACCTGAACAACCAATTACGATATCAGGAAATGATGGAGATGATGCACTAAAATATATAGAAAAACAAGTAAATCATGTTTTGCAGAAGTTGGAAAAACTAAAGGAGGAAAAATGAACTATCGCTACAGTATGGTTATTCAATGGTCAGATGAAGATAAATCCTATTTAGTACATTTACCCGAATTTCCCTGGCAACAATTCCACACTCATGGAAAAAGCTATGCTGAAGTTGCAAAACATGGACAGGAAGTAATTGAATCTTTGATTGCATGGTATCAAGAACAGGGAGAATCTTTACCAGAACCAATTGCTTTACCTGAAAAAGCATTAAAAGTGGCATAATATTACCTGTGATCACATTTTTGGAGTTTACCATTTACAAGCGATCGCTTCCCTCCCCCCAAGCATCGCATTTTTGGAGTTCAGACAAAGGTGATGTAAATGCGATATTTAAGAAAATAAAAAATATATCCCTCGTTCCTAGACTCCGGCTGGGAATGCCTACCAGGAGGCTCTGCCTCCAATCCCAGAATACAAGCCATTTTACCCGATTTTGTGCTGGTACTTGAGGCAGAGCCTCATCAACTGCATTCCTAGTCAGAGACTAGGAACGAGAAAGAACAGAGAGAAAAATATTTTATATAAACTACTTGACGACGGGAGAGAAACGGCGTATTATATTAAGTAAGTCAATAAAAAAAGGGCAGTGTTGTTCTAGCAACATTACCCATGTTTATACTTTGCTTCAATTTTCTGAACGTTGCTGAAAGGTTAAGTGTATCTTTCTTGTCAACCTACTTAAATGATTTGATAATAGCCAAAGTCGTTATGGCTAGGGAATCTGCCTTTTGAAAAATGAAGGCAACAACAGATAAAGCTAGTATAACTAGCAACATTTTCAATTTCATAATTTTTTCCTTTTGAAAAATGAAGGCAACAACAAACAAACCTTACCCCATTTAACAAATAGTTAGTGGGGTTCATGTCTTATGTATTGCTACATAGGACAATTAAAAGTGTAACATACATTTTTTGAGAAATACAAAATTAAAGTGTGTAACAAGCAATAAAGTTAGATTTTCTTATAACAAGTGTACTAATTTAGTATTAATTAATACTGTCATCTGAAACCTAGATCCAGTTATTAGCCTGACAGATGAGCAGTTTTATCAACTCTGTATGGCCAATAATGCACAAGCAGAATGAATTATTGTGCCTCCAGTAGGAGAAGAAAGCGAACCTAGTGAAGCTGATTTAATTATAAAAGCAGGTAAAATACACCGAATATATAAATAACGGCTTACAATTGGGTTGATTAATTGACCCAAAATCAACAAATAGAAATTTACCAACTGGGAAAACCTGTAGAAATTGTTCAATTTCCTGTATTTCTGTCTGTAGAGGACGTATTACCAGGATTTGCATTGCAATTTGGGAATGACTAAAAAAATTACCCACCCCGCGAACGGAATAGGTAATCTTTTCAAGACTCAATCACTAAAAGATTTTAGCTAAATTTAGCCTAATAGCGATTACCGCCGCCACGGTTGCCACCGCCACCGCCACCACCGTAGCCACCACCACGATTACCACCGGAAGGACCTCTGTCTTCCTTAGGTTTTGCTTTGTTAACTTTTAAATCACGACCCATCCATTCAGCACCATCAAGAGCATCAATAGCAGCCTGTTCTTCAGCGTCAGTACCCATTTCTACAAAACCGAAGCCGCGCAAGCGACCTGTCTCACGGTCTGTAGGAAGTTGAACACGTTTTACAGAACCGTACTCTGCAAAAACTGTACTTAGCGCATCTTGTGTAACTTCGTAAGAGAGGTTACCCACGTAAATTGACATAGAATATTTCCAAAATCATAAGAGTGTAGAGATTTAGATTTCGGAGAAAGGTCTGTAAATACTAAAAGGGAAAGCCTGTCAATACTAACCACAAACATCACCGCCGAATTAATTCCCACCCTTTAATGATTACACAAAAAATCAGAATTGTGCCAAGAAGTTTAAAAAATGTTGTAAAAAGTCATATTTGTTGTTTATGAGTGGTCTTAACAGTAAACTACACCCATTAAATAACCCTATACTCTCTACTTCAGCTATAAAATCTTGGATTATATTTGCTTATCCAGATGTCAATTTATCCTTAACTGTTTAGCTTATATCACTAAACGTATCTTTAAGAACAGAGCGTGCTGCTAGATGATTACGAGTAGAGGTAAGAATTTCTGCTTCTCGTTCTAAACGCGCAACTGTGTCCTGTATTTCTAGTAATGCTTGTTGTTCTGGAGCGACACCATAAAGATTACTAGCTATCCAATAAGATAGTTCTGTGGGTAAGTCTGGTAAATCATTTGGTAGTTCAATCTCCTGTTCTGTTAATTTGGACGAAAGATGCACTACATCTCGCAATAGTTGTTCTACTTCAGAAGCTAAAGGACGTAGATCCTTAGCTGGTGATTGATCTTCGATCCATTCTACCAAACCGACGCGGTAGGGCTTTTCCCGGACATATTCTAAAACTCGAAATCTTTGTTGTCCCAAAGCTAATAGCTTGATTCTGTCATCGGGTAGTCGTTGATAATGGAGAATTTCCGCACAACAACCCACATTAGCAATTGTACCTTTGGTGGGATCAATCATCAATACGCCAAAACGGCGATCGCTTTCCAAAATCGTATTCATCATGATTCTGTAGCGAAATTCAAAGATATGTAGGGGTAATGGTCTGGTAGGAAATAGAACTACTTCGGGTAATGGAAATAGGGGTAATTCACGCACGGCAATTTTAGAGGAGGATGTCATGGTTATTCGAGTATAAATTTTATTCTTAAAATATATTGTTGGCTATTTTTCCCGCACTTGGTTTCTATTTTACCATGATGTTTTATGGTTAATAAAAAGCCCTGAGATAAATTTTCCCAGAGCTTCCTAAATGTCAGTGGTCAGTTGTTCGTTGTCAGTTGTTTTTTCTTCACCACTGACGATTGACCACTGACCACTGACCACCAACGATTGACAAACTTACAATTTGACTTCAATATCTACACCAGAAGGCAGATCTAGCTTCATAAGTGCATCAATAGTTTTAGAAGAAGGCTGATAGATGTCAATAATCCGACGATGGGTGCGGGTTTCAAAATGCTCACGGGAATCTTTATCTACGTGAGGTGATCTTAGTACGCAATATATCTTGCGTTTTGTTGGTAAAGGAATTGGTCCGATAGCTGTCGCGTTGGTGCGGTTAGCGGTGTCTACAATCTTCTCGCAAGATGTATCTAACAAACGTCGGTCAAATGCCTTTAAGCGAATTCTAATCTTCTGCTGCTGTAGAGTTGCCATTTTTAGTTTTCCAGGTTCGGTAAATTTTAGACTTTAGATTTTAGATTTTAGATGTTCAATTTCATCCCCAATCCAAAATTTAAAATTGTTTATGGGAATAGAAAGGAGCAGAGATTTTATTACTTATCTCCGCTCCTTTGTCATGAGAGCAAAAAGGTGAGTGTTATTTCAAGATTTTAGCAACAACGCCAGCACCAATCGTCCGGCCACCTTCACGAATAGCGAAGCGCATACCTTGTTCAATAGCGATCGCATTGATCAATTCTACTGTTACTTTGATGTTATCGCCAGGCATAACCATTTCCACATCTCCACCATCCCTATCGGTAAAGGCTTTGATTGTACCTGTTACATCAGTTGTCCGCACATAGAACTGAGGACGATAACCAGCGAAAAATGGTGTTTTCCGACCACCTTCTTTCTCAGTTAAAACGTAAACTTCACCTTCAAACTGAGTATGGGGTGTAATTGAACCTGGTTTAGCGATTACCATACCGCGCTCAATGTCGTCTTTTTTCAGACCGCGCAGTAGTACACCCGCGTTATCCCCAGCCATACCTTGATCAAGGCTCTTCTTGAACATTTCGATCCCAGTGACTGCGGTACTCTTGGTATCTCTGATACCTACCAATTCTACAGTATCACCAACTTTAACAATACCACGCTCAATCCGTCCAGTAGCCACAGTCCCGCGACCTGTGATGGTGAACACATCTTCTACCGCCATCAAGAATGGTTTATCTACAGCCCGCTCTGGAGTAGGAATAGAAGCATCTACAGCATCCATCAACTCATAGATTTTGTCTACCCACTCATTTTCACCACGCTGAGTTTTGGGATTAGCGGTCATTGCTTCGAGAGCTTTCAGACCGGAACCTTTGATAATAGGAATATCATCACCAGGGAAATCATAGCTGGTCAGCAGTTCCCGCAGTTCTAGTTCTACCAATTCCATCAACTCTTCATCGTCCATCATATCTTGTTTGTTCAAGAAGACGACTAGACTAGGAACACCTACTTGTTTTGCCAAAAGAATGTGTTCACGGGTCTGGGGCATAGGACCATCAGTAGCCGCAACTACGAGGATGCCTCCATCCATTTGCGCTGCACCAGTGATCATATTTTTCACATAGTCAGCGTGTCCAGG
>B570J13880_100172_pt1 | contig 9717 bp, 8 predicted proteins | sample LakMenEpi26Jun08_FD_13880 | JGI IMG/M metagenome (IMG submission 13880) | reverse complement strand
CCCAGCCTAACATCAGGTTCATACACTGAATTGCTTGTCCGGCTTGGCCTTTAATCAGGTTGTCAATGGCTGACATGACGATAACGCGCCCGGTGCGGGGGTCAACTTCTATACCTATGTAACAACTGTTACTGCCACACGCCCATTTTGTTTGGGGATAAGTGCCACTATTGCAGATTTTCACCCAAGGGGAATTACGGTAAAAGGCGTTATAGATGGTAATGAGGTCATCACGGACTAAACCAGGGTCGCGCATGGTGGCGTACACAGTGGCTAAAATCCCCCGCACCATCGGGATGAGATGGGGTGTAAATTGGATTTTTACCTCATGTCCTGCCAATTCACTACAAATCTGCTCAATTTCTGGGGTGTGGCGGTGTCTACCAACGTTATAAGCACCCAGAGAGTTATCAGCTTCGGCTAACAACAGGTTGACTTTGGCTTGTCTGCCGCCTCCAGATGTGCCGGATTTGGCATCAATGATGGCTGTTTCGGGAACTATTAAACCTTGTTTTAACAGTGGGGACAATGCCAGTAAACTGGCTGTAGGATAGCAACCGGGACAGCCAATTAGATTTGATTCGGCAATGCGATCGCGGTACAATTCTGGTAAACCATATACTGCTGTTGCTGCTGTCGAGCGATCGCTTCTTTCTGTACCATACCAATCTGTATAAGTTTTCAAATCACCAAAGCGATAATCAGCGCTCAGATCCAGGACCTTGCAGCCTTTTTCTATAAGTTGAGGAGCAATTTGGCAAGCTAGTCCATTCGGTAAAGACAGAAATACCACTTCACAACGACTAGCAATAACTTCCGGTTCTACCGCCTCAATGGGCAAATTCACTATATTAGCGAAATGTGGGTACAGGTCAGCAAAGGATTTACCCGTGCTGCTTTCACCACCTAAATAAACAATTTCCACTTCAGGATGATCCATCAGCAGTCGGACTAGCTGCACTCCGCCATACCCTGACGCGCCAACAATTCCAACTGGTACGCGTCTTAAATTTCCCATGATCTTAAATCCTTATCCACTTTTAGTTATCTATTATCAATCATCAGCAGTCAAGCTACTAACTAATTACTAATGACTTTTGATTGAACTTTCGCAGCATTGTATAGCAAAGCGGATCTTTTAGCGTACCTATAATCACAAATATCTTTAAAAAATAATCACACTCATAGTGTGTAGAAAATCAGTACCACTAAAGATTATGTTTGCTATGTGACAGAAAATTCTCAACTTCAAAAATTTGGCGAATATATTCGCACAATCAGAAAAGCGCAAAATCTTTCTCAAGAACAGTTAGCAGAACTGTCAGGACTACATCGCAACTATATCGGTGGTGTTGAACGTGGTGAAAGAAATATTGCTTTGTTAAATATTATCCGTATTGCTCAGGCTCTGGGAATATCACCCAGTGAATTATTAAAAGGTTTAGATTAAATGGTATTTCCTTATGCCAGTATTCCAGTTGAAAAATGGGCAGATAAAACAAAAGAACTGATAGAAGAACATCCTCTCAAGCCAAATGTTATTAGAGAGGTTGCTTTAAAGAGTTGGCAGCTTTTATGGCAAACAAAAATAGGAGAGGAAGACACATATTTGAGCCTGGCAGAAATTGATCCACCAGCTATTATGGTGGGTTATTTTTTTGAAAAACTATTTGCCAAAGAATTGCAAAAGCGTTATCCAGAAGAATGGAGAGGAACACAATGTAAAGATGAAAAAGATATTGTTTATCTAAAGGATACAAGATATTCAATAGAGATAAAAACCTCTGGTCAGCTTGGCACAAAAATTTTTGGAAATCGCAGCTATGGTCAAAAAGCAAAAGATGAAAATAATGAGGAGCTTGCTAAAAAAGAAAAGTCTGGTTATTATATTACAGCTAATTTCTACCAGCAAAGTTTAACATTATTAAGATTCGGTTGGATAGATCATGAAGACTGGAATGCACAAAAATCAGCAACAGGTCAGGCATCTGGTTTAGATCAAAAAGTCTATGAGCATAAACTTTTTACAATATCAGGAGAATATATTTTAGATTCTCCTGTTAATTTATTATGTAAAGTTGGTGATGTAATTGCGAATGAGATGAATAAGGAAGGAATAAAAATTATTCAGGAATTAAGTGATTATCAAGGTAATAATCAAACTGTTAAAAAAGCCAAAGTGCAGGAAAAATATCACAATATACTTAAATTGAATTCAGGGATTGAAAAATTTGCACTGGGCAAAAACATAATAAATAGTGTTTGGTGGTGGTTAACTTAAAAATATAAAATTACTTTTATTTTATAGAAATAAAGACATTTGTTCTACTTGACAACTTTGTTCTTTCAAAAAAGTTTCAATTCTATTAGCAGCAATATCACAGTAATCTTGACGAATTTCAAAACCAATTACTANCCGATTTAAATTTAAAGCTACCATAGCAGTAGTACCCGAACCCAGAAATGGATCTAGGACAATTTGATTTTGATTTGAAGATGCTTGAATTATTCTTTGAATGACAGAAGATGGAAACTGTGCTGGGTGTGGTGTTCTTTCTTTTGAAGATCGGTTTTGTCCAGAAGTTACTTTCGGAAATTCCCAAACATCAGTGGGATTTTTACCTAAAGGATTAACCCTGATTTTACCATTCTTTTTTTGATTGGGATATTTAACATTAGGATCACGAATATCGTCAAGATTAAAAGTATAAGCTTCTGAATTTTTCACATACCACAAAAATTTCTCATTTCTAGGTGAAAAGAACTTACTTCCTGCGACTCCAGCACCATAATTCCAAACAATTTCCTGAATTAAATAAAAAGGAATTTTATCCCAAAGCAAATATGAAATAGGAATTGCTTTAGCACGATTTTTAATAGATAAATAACCTAAATTTAGCCAAAAAGCTCCATCACATAAAGTCAGACGATAAACTTCTTTTATCCATTGTTCACACCAATTTATATAATCGTCTAATGGCAATAAATTTTCATATTCTTTACCAATGTTATACGGTGGACTGGTGACAGTTAAATTAATTGATTCATCTGGTAAAATTGTCATCGCCTCTAAACAATCTAAATTGTAAATAAGACAATTAGACGCTTGAAAGTAGGGTTTACCTAGTAATTTACTTATATCAGTCAAATTCATAGCTTAATAATCTGTGTATATGGTACTCTAAACTGCTGATAGTATATATGAACTACTTTATTAGCAAGTAACAGTTTAAGTAGGTGAACGGAAAAAAACCGAAATATGTAACGAAAAGTAAAATCGCCCAAACCCTCTTCACCCTTGCCTCTTGCCTCTTGCCTCTTGCCTCTTGCCTTGTCATAACGACGATTTTCAATGCTAACCTACTTAGGTATCTCACAAAAGCTCTAATTCCGATAAACAAGCTACAATCTAAAATAAGAAATTGTTAAAAAACTTTACGTTGATAGCTGGAAATTTTCTGTGTCACAGTCTAATATTACCCAAACCTTTAAATTTGATTCTATTGATGCCGCTTTGGCCGATCTCAAAGCTGGTCGTGTCATCGTTGTCGTAGATGACGAAAATCGAGAAAATGAAGGCGATTTAATTTGCGCCGCCCAATTTGCCACCCCGGACATGATCAACTTCATGGCTGTAGAAGCCAGAGGACTGATTTGTTTGGCAATGACAGGCGATCGCCTCGATGAACTAGACTTACCATTAATGGTCAGCACACTCACGGATACTAACCAAACCGCCTTTACAGTTAGTATTGATGCCGGACCCCATTTAGGCGTTAGTACCGGCATTTCCGCCGAAGACCGCGCCCGCACGATCCAAGTCGCCCTCAACCCAGGCACCAAACCGGAAGAATTACGCCGTCCAGGTCATATTTTTCCCCTGCGGGCTAGACCGGGAGGCGTACTCAAACGGGCAGGACATACAGAAGCCGCTGTAGACCTATCCCGATTGGCGGGACTGTATCCAGCCGGGGTAATTTGTGAAATTCAAAACCCCGATGGTTCAATGGCGCGATTAAATCAGTTGATGGAATATGCCAAAAATCATCACCTGAAAATTATTAGCATTGCTGATTTAATCAGTTATCGTCTCCAAAACGATCGCCTAATATACAGAGAAATCATTACCAAACTCCCCAGCCAGTTCGGTCAATTTGATATTTACGGCTACCGTCACACCCTAGATAATACAGAACACGTTGCCATTGTCAAGGGAGATCCGGCAAATTTCCGAGATGAAGCTGTGATGGTGCGAATGCACTCGGAATGTTTAACAGGAGATGCTTTAGGTTCTCTGCGCTGTGACTGTCGGATGCAGTTACAAGCCGCATTAAAAATGATTGAAAATGCTGGTCAAGGTGTCGTTGTTTACCTACGTCAGGAGGGACGGGGCATAGGTTTAGTTAACAAGTTGAAAGCCTATTCTTTGCAGGATATGGGACTAGATACAGTGGAAGCAAATGAGCGGTTAGGATTTCCCGCTGATTTGCGTGATTATGGCATGGGGGCGCAAATTCTCATGGATTTGGGTATTAAAAAAATTCGTTTGATCACTAATAATCCCCGTAAAATCGCTGGTGTTAAAGGTTATGGATTAGACGTGGTAGATCGTGTTCCCCTCTTAATTGAGTCTAATGATTTTAATTCCTATTACCTAGCTACTAAAGCTAAGAAATTGGGACATATGCTGTTACAAACTTATCTAGTTACAGTTGCCATACATTGGCAAGATGAACCGGAATCGGTGACTGAACGTTATGAACGATTAGAGAAATTACGGTATTTATCCAAAAATCAACATTTATTGTTACAGGAAGAAGCCCGTCCATTAGGAATCGCTTTATTTGATCAACCCTCTTTAACTGTACATTTGGGTTTTGACCAAGCTAATATTGCTGAATCCAATTGGTATCAACAAAAAGGTCATCCTTACCTGCAAGCAATTTGCCAGATTTTAGATGAAATTGCAACTTTACCCTATATTCAGAAAATGGAATTTCTGATTGCGACAGGTAGCGATCCTTTGAGTAATTTGCAAGTACAGTTAGATAGGCAAACTTTCGCTGATGGTGTACTACCTTCTTCTTTAAAAGATATTTTTCAAACACAGCACATTTACAGTTTTAGTAAGTAGGGTTTGCTGAATTTCCATAGATTAATCATAGCTTTAGTTTTATAACTAGAGCTATTTGTTGATTATTTATGTATGCTTGAATAACCCCACAAATAAAAGTTGCTATTAACTAGACATTAGCAAGTACAAAAAGTATAATTTTTACTATTTATAATAATTTGTGGGTTATAGACGGATAACCAACTAAGAAGAAAGCCATGCTTGTAGAATTTAGTGTAGAAAATTATCGTTCAATCCAAGAAAAGCAAACATTGAGTATGGTAGCTGCTGATGATGAAACCATGCTAGATAGTAATACTTTTTCTGTACCTAATAATGATGATTTACGCTTAGTTACAAGCACTGCTATTTATGGTCCAAACGCTTCAGGTAAAAGTAATTTACTCAAAGCTATGCAAGTGCTGAAAAATCTTGTCATTAAATCAGCTAGTAGAATGCAAATTGGGGATAAATTACCTATTGAACCATTTAGATTAAATAGTGAAACAGCAAAAAAGCCTAGTAGTTTTGAAGTAATTTTTATTCATGATGATATTCGTTATGAATATGGAGTTTCTTTAAATCGAGAACGAGTATTTGAAGAGTGGTTAATTGCTTATCCAAATGAAGTTCAACAAAACTGGTTTTCTCGTGAATATCTGCCAGATGATCCAAAGTTTCAACCAGATGAAGGATATAAATGGTCTTTTTGTAAAGGATTAAAAGGGGAAAAAAAGCGTATTCAAAGATTTGTCCGTTCTAATTCTTTATTTATATCTCATGCTGCACAAAATAATCATCCTCAGTTAAAAGAGGTATTTGATTTTTTTCAAGATGAAATAAATATGATTTCTTTAACGGAAGGTCCACTTGTTACAGAATATAATTCTAGTATTAGAATATGTGAAAAAGATAATAAATTCCATGAACAGATTGTCAATTTGCTAATTGAAGCTGATACTGGTATTTCCAATATAAGATTTGAACGTGAATCAATAGATGATAATATACAATTATTGGTTCAAGATTTTTTGAAGGAATTTGAAGATATAAAGGATGCTAATACTTTAGAAATAGACTTCATGAAAGTGATAACTATACATAAAATGAATGATTCTAACAGTGAAATAGAATTAGCAATAGATGACGAATCTGCGGGAACAAAACGTTTATTCTATATAGCAGGATATTTGTTATGGGTATTAGAATATGGAAAAGTATTAATAATAGATGAACTAGACAGAAGTTTACATCCAGTTCTTTCTAAAGCATTACTGAAAATGTTTAATGATCCAGAAATTAACAAAAACAATGCTCAATTAATATTTACAACTCATGATACTACACTTTTAGATAGTGAACTATTCAGACCTGACCAAATATGGTTTACTGAGAAAGATAACAGCATGACTAAACTATATTCATTGTTTGATTTTCGACCTCGTGAAGATGAATCTTTACAAAAAGGTTATCTATTAGGTCGTTATGGTGCTATTCCTTTTATTAATGGGTTCAAGGTAAGGGATAAGGAGTGAAAAAGATGAGAAAGGGAAAATCTACCAATCATTTAAAACGAAGTTCAGAGAATAAAAATCCTAGAGGAGACTTTTTAATTGTAGTTGAGGGTGAACAAACAGAATATAATTACTTTGAGTCTCTAAAACGTGAACTTAAATTATCAACAACTGGCGTTAAAATAGTTCCCGCTTATGGTGGAGATCCTCTGGAGATTGTAACTACAGCTTATGATCTATCTCAACAAAAACAATATGATCAAGTATTTTGTATATTTGATGATGATAATAAACCGGATAAATATAAACAAGCTCTCAGCACAGCAAAAAAATATAATGTTGAATCTATAACATCAATACCCTGTTTTGAATTTTGGTTTTTACTCCATTGTTGTTATACTACCAGTCCCTTTAGTAGTTACAAAGAATTACGTCCAAAGCTAGAAGCAGAAATGAAAAAAGAGGGTATTCTCAAACAAGGAGAAACTTATAATAAAAGTGATAAATTGCTATATGAAAAACTCAAATCCAATCAAGAAAAAGCAATTATTCATGCTATTAAACTAGAAAATAATCATCCCAACGAAGATGGATGTACCAAATCATCAACAAGAGTACATATTCTAATTGATAAATTGCAAAAACAAAAAAACTTTGAATGACCAATTATTTATTAGCAGTATTAACGCTTCTTAACTGGCGAAAAAATGTAATTTGGGAAATAGGTAAGTTTTTGATTTTTACCTATTCCCTTTTTTCTTAACTAGCAACTTACGCGAATATTCAGCCCAAATACTTTAATTTACCCGCCCTTTTAACCAAGTTTGGATATCAGCAAAGCTGGTAAAATCTAACAATGCTTCGCTCAAATCTTCGAGAACCGGCAAAGGTAAACTAGAAATTGAGGAACGCATTTCCTCAGAGATTTTTCCAAACCGCTTAGTCAACAGTCGAATAATCACATTAACAGTTGCTTCCTCTCGTCCTTCTTCTCGTCCTTCCTCTCGTCCTTCCTCTCGTCCTTCTTCCTTAATTTCTTGGTAAACTCTAGTTTCCTTGAGTGTTATTCCTAGCATAGACTCTACCTCCATTCGGCTAAGTTTTTCAAACTTGTACACCATGATAGTCGTGATCATCTCTATTATGGCGCGACTTGATGGTTGAGGATCTTCTTCACGGGTTCTTATTAACAAATCCCGTGCTGCTGCTGGCGCTTGTTCTTCCTCCACCGTAGTCAATACCATCAATGCTACCCATAGAGGTAATTGACGAATATCCCCCAATTCATTCAAATACACTCTATGTACTTGTTCACCTTTTAGTAAGGTTCTATGAGGGTAAATGTCCCTTTGTTCGGTATTGCGAGATGGATATATTATAACTGCTTGCCAGTCACTAAATCTAACGCGGTTGCGATAGAAATATAGTGAAGATTCTGCAAATACTCTTTCATAAAGTTGTTCATCTTTTTGAAACTGCACCTCACAGAAATACACAATCCCAGCACCTTCATTTTCTGGGGGGAGAAATACTCCATCTATTTCAAACTTGGGTTCTTTGACAGCTACCGAATCAAATCGGTAAGCATCTGCATTTATGGGTGGATTTGTCAACAGTTCAAATAGCAAAGTTGGAGACTGTTGAAATAGTTTATAGAAAATGGAGTCTCGACGCATGAAGCATTCTATCTATTTGTTAAATATCCTCTAAATTTAATCACATTATTTGAGATTCTGCATAAGTTTTAACTAAATTAAATGTTCAGAATTTTGTTTTGCTAACTAATTGAAAGTTTGTAATTGCCGAAAAGAATGCAATTTATTGATAAACTTTTCACCATCAAAACTCAAAGGATCAACCTTCCCATTCCCCACATCTACAGCACGATGAGTAGTAATTCTCTCATCAGGAACTTGACTTTGAGCAATTAACCAAGCTAAAGAATTATATTGAGCCTCTGTATATCCTGAATGTGATTCTATATTACTTTTACCCCAAGCATCTGGAGGGGTTTCTAGGGATACATGATAGGCAAAATTATTGACAGATGGGGGTAAATTGGGATTAGTTTGCACCGTTTCCACACCATTAGCGCCTTTAAAAACCGAATTACCAGCACCAAAAGCGCGTTTTTCTGGGGGTACTAAATAAATCACCTGTCCATCTAAGGCAATTATGGCATGATAACTGGCTTGCACATTTTCATCATCATGGCGTGTTTGAAAAAAATTAATGGCACTAGAAGTAGAATTAGTAGTTTCATGAAGGACAATAATGGCTTGATTATTACAAGGTACACCATTAACATCTGCGGTATAGCGATCGCCATAATTGCTAGGATCAACTGTAACCTGGGCAAAATTAGGTGTATAATTAGCGAAATCTCTAGTAGTTATATACAGAGGATTAATTTTTTTAATCTTTGCGGGAGACGGGATTAAATTTCGCTTTTTTTCTGGTTTAGTTATTGTTGACTGTAATTGCGCTGGTGGATATTGATACTCAGTTGTCCCTTCCGAAGTTGAGGCAATTGTCTGATTGTGTTGTTGTCTCGCACCCCCAATGAATACAGCCAAAGTTAGGGTAGCTAACATCAAAAAAATTAGTATTACTCTAGTCGCCCAGTCTCTAAATCTCATGTTTTTATTTAAAATTGGTAATATAGTGTATGTAATGTCTGTGAATATTCATGGCAGAGCCAGTAACAATTATACCTGATCACCAGTGTAAAACCTATTACTTGGTTCAATTCAATGATAATGATAAGATCTTTCAATGAATTTTAGATTTTTTTCATATTCATTCCTGACTAGGGATTTTGCCTACAAGCTTTATTTAATCAGATTTTTGATAATTTTTGGTATTTAGCAGTCCTCATCTTGACTAATTTATCAGGTTAAGAGAAACTTATAATTAACGAACGTAAATACTAATCTAAAATAATAACTTTTGTAAACATTATGAAATATATGTGCTTAAATATGGAACATTATGAGACAAGTGGCAAATTTGTATCTAAGTTCCTATCCCTAAATTTTGAGTAGGTCTGGTAAACCAGCAAAGTTCAAATATACTATCTAGGTTGGCTTT
>B570J13880_100171_pt1 | contig 9752 bp, 8 predicted proteins | sample LakMenEpi26Jun08_FD_13880 | JGI IMG/M metagenome (IMG submission 13880) | reverse complement strand
AAGAAACAGCGTTACAGACTTAAAAATTCATTTGGTCTGTGTTACGAAATATCGTCGGGCTGTGTTTACTGGTGAAAGCCTTGATTTGATTGAAAAAACATTTCGTGAGGTGTCCTAGAAGGACGGGGCTTGTGTCCCGTCTTTTCGGTCATTCATCTGGTTGAGGCTGGTAATTTGGTTATGAATAATAGGTAATTGGTGATAAAATATTTTTGGCTTAGATATATACTCAAAACCCGCATTTTTTATGCGTTCTACTTATTCCAAATCCAATTTACCGAAAAAAATCTGTATAGTCTGTCAACGTCCCTTTACTTGGCGGAAAAAATGGCAAGATTGTTGGGATGAGGTAAAATATTGCTCAGAACGTTGTCGCCGTCGTCGTTCTCACCCTAAAAATGAGACTTAGGAAACATTGACCACGACTGACAATTAACATTTAATATGATAATGAAAAAATAAGAAAATAACATGACATTACAAGTACAACCTAAATTAATTATTCATGGTGGCGCTGGTAGTTCTCTCCAAGGTAAGGGAGGATTAATAGCGGTTCGCAACTCTTTATCTAAAATTGTTGCAGATATTTATACTCTTTTACTAAACGGTGGGACGGCAACTGAAGCTATAGTCAAGGGTTGTCAAATGTTAGAAGATGAACCACGCTTTAATGCTGGTACTGGTTCTGTATTGCAATCTGATGGACAAATCCGCATGAGCGCTTCTATGATGGATGGGACTACTGGCCGTTTTAGTGGTGTAATTAATGTGTCACGGGTAAAAAATCCCATTGCAATGGCACTATTTTTACAAAGTTCTGATGACCGGGTTTTGTCTGATTATGGTGCAGCCGAGTTAGCGCGAGAGTTGCAAATTCCTATTTATAATGGTTTAACTGATTTGCGCTTGCAAGAATGGACACTGGAACGCCAGGGTAATTTTCAAAGAACTATGGCTGGTGTGGTAGCAGAACCAGAAATGGCAGTAAGTAGTAATGCTGGTAGAGGTACTATTGGTGTTGTAGCTTTAGATGGTTATGGTAAATTAGCTGCTGGTACTTCTACTGGTGGTAAAGGCTTTGAAAGAATTGGTCGCGTCAGTGATTCAGCGATGCCGGCTGGTAATTATGCAAATATTCACGCGGGTGTTAGTTGTACAGGTATTGGTGAAGATATTATTGATGAGTGTTTAGCCGCTAAGGTTGTGATAAGAGTAACCGATGGAATGTCTTTACAGGATGCAATGCAGAAATCATTTACAGAAGCGAAGAAGAATAATAAAGACTTTGGAGCGATCGCTCTGGATGCCACTGGCATGATATCCTATGGTAAAACCTGCGAGGTATTACTAGCTGCTTACCATAATGGAGAAAACATTGGTGATACTTTAGAATGGAATGATCAAGAATTAATTGGTCATTAGTCAGTTGTCAGTTGTCAGTGGGAAGAGTAAAGATAAATATTTTCCTTATTTTCCCATTTATTCTTTTTTGTGATTTTGTGGTAAAAAAATGAATCTTCCTTTAACACAATCTGATCATGATGTTCGCGCAGCATTAAAAACAATTTGGGGATATGATGATTTTCGTCCTCCCCAAAAGGAAATTGTTAACAGTTTAATCTTACAAAAAGATGCTTTAATTATTATGCCTACAGGAGGGGGAAAATCTATTTGTTTTCAACTTCCCGCACTACTAAAAACGGGATTAACTTTAGTAATTTCCCCTTTGGTGGCGCTAATGGAAAACCAAGTTGAGGAATTACGTCAAAAACAGCAAAAAGCAGCACTTTTACACAGTGAATTACCCGCATTACAACGACAGAAAACTTTACAAGCTTTAGAAAAAAAGGAATTAAGATTATTATATTTATCTCCTGAAACCTTACTGAGTCCAATAGTTTGGCAAAAATTGTCTAATCCTCAACTACAAATTAATGGTTTAATACTAGATGAAGCCCATTGTTTAGTCCAATGGGGTGATACTTTTCGTCCAGCTTACCGACGGTTGGGAACTGTGCGGGAAGCGTTGTTAAAATCAAAACCACCAGGAGCAAAAATTAGTATAGCAGCTTTTACGGCCACTGCTGACCCTTTAGCTCAAAAGATTATTTCTCAAGTTTTAAAATTAGACAAACCTGATATTTTTAAGATTAATCCCTACCGACAAAATTTAAATCCTATTGTCCGAATTGCTTGGACTCCTAAAGGGAGAAAACAACAATTATTAAATTTTATTCAAAAAAGACCAAAGCAAGTTGGTTTAATTTATGTAAGAACTCGAAAAGATAGCGAATATCTCAGTCAATGGTTAATAGAAAATGGCTATCAAACAGCTAGTTATCATGCGGGGTTGAGTCCAGCAGAACGTCGGAATATTGAAGCTAATTGGTTAGGTGGAAAAATCCTGTTTGTCGTCTGTACTTGTGCTTTTGGTATGGGGATAAATAAATCTGATGTCCGTTGGGTAGTTCATTTTCACGCACCACATTTATTATCTGAATATGTACAAGAAATAGGAAGAGCGGGAAGAGACGGGAAACCTGCTGATGTTTTAACCTTGATAAGTGAACCGACAGGATTTTTAGATTATGGGGATAAACAAAGACAGAAATTTTTTGAACAACAACTACAATTACAACAACAAAAAGCGCGAAAATTAGTTAAGAAGTTACCACCCCAAGGGGAAATAAATAGTGTAATTAAACAATTTCCAGATAGTGCGGTGGCGCTTTCTCTTCTCCATAGTAACGGACAATTGGAATGGCTTGATCCTTTTCATTATTCTATTTCTTCTCAGTCAGTAAATTCGTCAAAAACCCAATTACAAGTCGGTAAACAAATGACTGCATATCTAACGATTAAACAGTGTCGTTGGCGGTTTTTATTAAATGCTTTTGGCTTTGAAACACCAACTGTTAATTGGTGTTGTGGACATTGTGATAATTGTGATTAAATCAACAAACACAATTATGTTCCCAAAATTCTTTATCTTTAAATTTTTTGGTCTTGTTAGATAAAGAACTAAGCAATGAGAAAATGCTGTCTGAATATAAAGCGCAACAATCATTTGAGAGAGGATTTAGTTTTCTCAAAAATCGTTTATTTTTAAGAGATACTATTTTTTTGAAAAGCTCAGAAAGAATCTATTTGGCTTCCTTGTGTAGCGATAGCAAAGCGCGATCTAGGAATTGCTTGCTAGTTGCGTAAGTCCTGTCTAAATTTTCCAGTTTAATTTCACTTTTTATAACCGATTACTGCAAGATTACCAGCGGGAATAGAAACGGGTAAGTAGCCGATTTTTGTCTTCTTCAGAAAAGAAAGACAGAAGCGCTTGAGTTTTAAAGGAAGTGGGAATAATTTTACCCAGTAATGTAAAGGATAACGATTAAAGATAACTTTAGTTGTTATTGTTGTAAAACCATTTGTTTTTAAAAGATATCTAGCACTTTTTTCCGAGAACAATTGTAAATGTTCAATATCAAAAATGGGAGATCTCATTCTTAAAATTTCAGCTGAGAGCGCGCGATGATTATGACAGATAAAAAAGACAGCCCCACCTTTTTTGACAAGAGTATAAGCATCTTGACACATTTGTTTAGGGTCATACAAATGTTCTAAAGTTTGAAAACAAGTAATAAGACTAAAAGTTCCCGCTTGAAAATCCTCAACTCTGAAAAGACCATGCTTAATTAATGGTTGTATTTCCTCCTTAGCAGCTAGAATAGGTGCTTGGAAAGGTTCTGGTTCTACTCCAATAACAGAAGTAAATCCTGTACGAAGCAATTCCTCTAAAAATGCTCCATCCCCTGTGCCAATATCAATCGCACCATCTAAATTAGGAATATGTTGCATAATTTCGGGTAGAAAACTGGCATAAGTACGACTCGCATAATGGGCTTCTTCCGAACTATCAAAAGCAGGTTCATGGTAGGCGGTTGCTAATTCACTTAATTCAGGAATTGGACTGGCATACAGTACATCACAAGTTGGACAAGATATCAGTCTGTAGTGCATATATTCAAGCAGTTTACGACAAGCAAAGGCAAAACTGTCCAATTGATTAAGATCACAGTCAGCCTCAGCAAAGACTTTAGACTGATCCTTTGAACCGCAAACTGGACAAGAACGATTAACCATTTTCATTTTTATTTTCTCCTTTTCAGAAATTTCAGACTTGAAATTCTGTTTTCTGCAAATTATCGTAGAATCTGGGAAAACCTATGTAATTAATTTTGCTTGGTTAATTGTAGACAGTACAAGTATTAAAAAATCCTTGTCATCCGTCTTTAGATGTATTTTTTGATAGATGATGTTTTTCGTGTTTATTGTTACGTTATTGTTACGTTATGCGTCCTACTTGTTCTAAATCTGATTTACCGGAAAAAATCTGTGTAGTATGTCAACGTCCGTTTACTTGGCGGAAAAAATGGCAAGATTGTTGGGATGAAGTGAAATATTGTTCAGAACGTTGCCGTCGTCGTCGTTCTCAGGCTAAAAATGAGAGTTAGACCAACCAATAAATATATGGGCGCAGGCCCTGCGCCCCTACGAAGAAAATAAATGATTTTACAAATGCAACCTAAATTAATTATTCATGGTGGTGCTGGTAGTTCTCTCCAAGGTAAGGGGGGATTAATAGCAGTCCGCAACTCTCTGTCTCAGATTGTTGCGGAAGTTTATGCTCTTTTGCTGACGGGTGCAAGTGCGAGTGAGGCTGTAGTTCGGGGTTGTCAGATGTTGGAAGATGAACCCCGCTTTAATGCTGGTACTGGTTCTGTCCTCCAATCTGATGGACAAATCCGCATGAGTGCTTCCATTATGGATGGGACAACAGGGCGCTTTAGTGGTGTGATTAATGTGTCACGGGTGAAGAATCCGATTGAAATGGCGCTGTTTTTACAAGATGCTGATGATCGGGTTTTATCCGATTATGGTGCGGCTGAGTTGGCGCGGGAGTTACAACTGCCTATTTATAATGGTTTAACTGATTTGCGCTTGAAAGAGTGGACTCTAGAACGCCAGGATAACTTTAAAAGAACCATGGCTGGGGTAGTAGCAGAACCAGAAATGGCAGAAAGTGCTGGTAGGGGAACTATTGGTGTTGTGGCTTTAGATGGCTATGGTAAATTAGCTGCTGGTACTTCTACTGGAGGTAAAGGCTTTGAACGCATTGGGCGAGTTAGTGATTCGGCGATGCCAGCGGGTAATTATGCGACTAGTCAGGCGGCGGTGAGTTGTACGGGGATTGGGGAAGATATTATTGATGAGTGTTTAGCCGCTAAGGTTGTAGTGCGTGTTACTGATGGAATGTCACTACAGGAGGCTATGCAGCGATCATTTACAGAAGCAAAGAAGAATAATCGGGATTTTGGAGCGATCGCTCTTGATGCCACTGGTGCGATATCCTATGGTAAAACCTGTGAAGTATTACTAGCCGCCTACCATAATGGGGAAAACATTGGTGATACTTTGGAATGGAATGATCAAGAACTAATTGGTAATTGGTAATTGGTAATTGGTAATTGGTAATGGGTGATTGGTGATTGGTGATTGGGAAGAGTAAAGATGAATATTTATCTTGATTTTCCCTTTATTATTCTTTTCGCTTTTGTTTTAGGAAAATGAATCTCCCAGTAACACAATCTTGGCAAGATGTTCGCGCAGCATTAAAGGCAATTTGGGGATATGACGATTTTCGTCCTCCTCAAAAAGAAATTGTTAACTGTTTAATATCACAAAAAGATGCTCTAATTATTATGCCCACTGGTGGGGGAAAGTCAATTTGTTTTCAACTTCCCGCCCTCCTAAAAACAGGATTGACTTTAATAGTTTCTCCTTTGGTGGCACTAATGGAAAACCAAGTTGCGGAATTACGGCAACTATCACAAAAAGCAGCACTTTTACATAGTGAATTAACTGCATCTCAACGCAATGCAACCTTGCAAGCTTTGGAAAAACAGCAATTAAGATTATTGTATTTATCACCAGAAACCTTACTCAGTCCAGCAGTATGGCAAAAGTTGTGTAATCCTCAACTTAAAATTAATGGTTTAATTCTGGATGAAGCCCATTGTTTAGTGCAGTGGGGTGATACTTTTCGTCCGGCTTATCGGCGTTTAGGGGCTGTGCGTGAAGCTTTGCTAAAATCAAAACCACCAGGAACAAAAATTAGTATAGCAGCTTTTACGGCAACGGCTGATCCTTTAGCCCAAAAGATTATTTCTACAGTTTTAAAATTAGACAAACCTGAGATTTTTCGGATTAATCCCTATCGGGAAAATTTAAATCCTATTGTCCGAATTGCTTGGACTCCTAAAGGGAGAAAACAACAATTATTAAAGTTTATTCAAAAACGACCAAATCAAGTTGGTTTAATTTATGTACGGACTCGAAGAGATAGTGAAAATTTAAGCCTGTGGTTAATAGAAAATGGTTATCAAACTGCTAGTTATCATGCAGGATTAAGTCCAGCAGAACGCCGCAATATTGAAGCTAGTTGGTTAGGTGGAAAAATCCCATTTGTTGTGTGTACTTGTGCTTTTGGGATGGGGATAAATAAATCAGATGTGCGCTGGGTGGTTCACTTTCATGCGCCACATTTATTATCTGAATATGTGCAAGAAATCGGGAGGGCGGGAAGAGATGGCAAACCTGCTGATGTTTTAACTTTGGTAAGTGAACCGACGGGATTTTTAGATGCTGAGGATAAGCAAAGACAGAAGTTTTTTGAGTCACAAATGAAATTGCAACAGCAAAAAGCTCAACAATTAGCCAAACAATTACCACTCCAAGGAGAAATAAATACTGTAATTAAAGAATTTCCGAATAGTGCTGTGGCACTTTCTCTTCTGCATAGTAATGGACAATTGGCATGGCTTGATCCTTTTCATTATTCTATGTCTTTGCAGTCAGGAAATCCAGAAAAAACACAATTACAAGCTGCTAAACAAATGAGTGAATATCTCACTAATAAAAGGTGTCGTTGGCAATTTTTATTAAATGCCTTTGGCTTTGAAACACCAACTGTTAATTGGCGTTGTGGACATTGTGATAATTGTGATTAAATCAAGAAACACAATCTGGAAAGCTAATTATTGCGATATTTCCATATTAATTATATGCCTAATTTTTTAAATAAAATATTATTTCTTTGTTTTGCATCTTTAACAAGTTTGTTAAATGATAATACTTCAATATAGGTTTTTAATCCAGGGTTAAAACCAAAAAAACCTTGAAGGTCTGGTGTTGGAGTCAGAGAAGAATTAACAGCAAAAGTTTGTATTTCTTCTGTTAAGTCACAAATAATATAGGCATAGAAAGGTGTATCTTCACGAAGGGATATTAATCTACCATCTTTATTCTTGTGTTTTCCTGATCTAACCTGGCGTATATAAGAATAAACTTGAGCAATAGGATCTTCTGATGCAGAATATCCCTCTCTCATTGGGCGTTTAAATTCTATTACTACAACGGAAGAATAAGGCTGTTCTTCATCTGGTACAAAAGCAATAGGATGGTTGAAAACTAAAAGGTCTGGTCTATCATTACTTTCTGAATCTAAATTTTCTAGTCTTTTTAAGGATTGATCAGAGGAAAGATACTCATGATAAGACAATCTTTCATCTATTATCCAGAGATTTTGTTTTTCAAAAACATTGATTTCATCAGAAGATGTCCTCATTGGAAAAATTATTTCATGTATATCTTTTTCAAGACTATATCTTCCATCTGAATCAACAATTAGGTTTTTTTCAAACAGACTGATTATGATTTTTCTATGAATAACATATCTTGCTAACTTAGACATCCCTAGATCATTATACTGTTCAAGAAAATCATAATATTCTTTGCTATATTCAGGAAATCTCTCAAAGTGTTCTAGAGGAGTTCTCAATATTTTTACTCCCGTTTCTTTCAGGGATAGTTCATAGCTCGACATTATTTTATGAAGTTCTATTTCTAGCTTTTCTGGAGGGAGTCCAGGTTTTATAGACTCTAATTTATCTGTAGCATATTTTAGTAACGGACGATATTCTACAGCTTCTTCTATAATGTATTTTTGGATTTCTTTCTGTTTCTCTTCCTGTAATCCTTGTAAAAATGGAGAAAGATTATTAGATATTACAGAAATTAATTCATTTTGTATTTCTTTATAAGCAATAAGTCCAATGTCTTCTGTAAAACCCTCATGATTATGAATTAGGTTAAAATTAGTTCTTTCTTGATTAACATATTGATCTAAACAGTCACTAGAAACAAAAGCCAGATAGGTAAAAAGCCTTCCTTCTCTGTCACGAATTTTTCTTTTTTCAATTAAATTAGGGATATAGTTGTGTAAATTTTCAGAAATAACGGTTCTATGATTAGCGCAATAAAAAAGTTTATGGCTTGAATCGGATGAGTTGTAATATTTAATTCCTTTAAGATTAAAAGTATATTCTTTTATTTTAATTACATCATTATCCGAGAATGATTCTAAATTTTGATTAAAGTATGTATTAATGTTGAATTCTTTTTTTCCATCAATTACTCTAATTTTGGGTGGTGTTTCTAAAATAAAGTATGAAATACAGTGTTCTAGAATTTGCTTGCCTATAGTTTCACATTTTTGAGGGCATTTTCCTTTATATGGGTTTAAGAAATTTTTAAGTTCAACTTTTGTATAAAATTCTTGTTCATTATTTAGTTCTATTTTCTGCTTAGAAGTTTCTTGAACTCCTTTGCAAAAAAGGCTAAATTCTATATTACGTTTGTAAAAATTATTTTCTTCTTCAAAAACACTTTCAATCAGTATTTCTGTAAAAGCTTTAAGCCATAAAAATCTACCAACTCCTTTTGAGCCTCTGCTTTTTTTATATGTACTATCTGAAGTACAAAAAGACATATAGTTAATATAGTTAAATCCTACTCCGTTATCTACAACAACAAAACCTTGTATTGGAGATAAATTTCCATCTTCTATGAGTTCTGTTTGATTACCTTCCCTTAAAAGAATAATGTCAATATATCCATTATTGATTTTTGAATCCTCAATAGAATGAATTGAGTTTACTACACACTCAAACAATGGCAATAAACATTTATTCTCAGCTAAAGGGGTGTTGTTAATTCTACCTTCTAAACTTATGTCCATGACTTAATGGGTTTAGTTATTTACGTATCCGTTACATTTTACTATACTATATACAAATTTATTTATGTGTTCAGATATTTAAATTAACTTAGCATTTCTTTTTAAATTCTCATTTTCGATCTAGCTTGCCACGCTTTTACTTCAACAGTAAGTAGGTGAACACAATAAAACCAAACTGTGTAAAGAAATGTAAAATCGCCCAAACCCTTTTCACTCTTGCCTCTTGCCTCTTGCCTCTTGCCTTTTGCCTTGCCATAACGACAATTTTCAACGCTCACCTACTTAAGTGCCTAAATATTACACAAAAACACACTACAATGTATTAATGCTTTTCGTAATGCGAATAAATTCGTCCTTATCTTTGTGGATGATTAATTTGTACAGTCTGTAGGTCTTAGCAAGATTAAAAACTAAAAAAGGAAGAGTAAAGGATATAACTCTTACAATTTTTAATTTTTAATTCTCAATTTTTAATTGATTCTGCTTGGCTACAATATTTATTTAATTGAACACCTAGAGTATCTGATTCTTTCCCGGCAGTTTTGGCGGCTGTTGTTAGTGCGGAATCAATTTCTTTTCTGGCTTTTTCAATTTTTGCTCTACCATCTGATGATGCCTC
>B570J13880_100163_pt1 | contig 9882 bp, 10 predicted proteins | sample LakMenEpi26Jun08_FD_13880 | JGI IMG/M metagenome (IMG submission 13880) | reverse complement strand
CCCCCACTCCCCCCACTCCCTGCCCCTTCCCTAACTCGCCGCGTCTGTCTTTTTCGCTCTAGTCTTTGTTGATTTAGTAGTAGCAGTTGACTTAGTAGTAGATTTAGTGGTTGATTTAGTGGTTTTCCGTGTAGATTTTGTAGATGCTTTAGCTGAAAGTAATTCAATAGCTGTAGACAAAGTTATATTTTCCACTGATTCACCTTCGGGAATACTGGCATTAGTTTTCCCGTGTTTAATGTAAGGACCATAAGGACCATCATAGATATTAACTGGTGAATCATCTTCTGGATGCGTACCCAACTCCCGTAAAGCTTCCTTGGACTTACTCTTAGCAGCAGCCCGACCCTTTTTCGGCTCTGCCAATAATTCTAAAGCACGATTCAAAGAAATTGTCAAGACATTATCAGTAGATTTGAGAGAACGATAATCTTTTCCCTCCTTTCCTTGGTCATGGACAACATAGGGGCCAAATCTTCCTAAACTAGTTTGGACTTTGCCACCAGTTTCTGGGTGAGTTCCCAAAGCGCGGGGAAGAGATAATAAACCAACAGCCATATCCAAAGTGAGTGTTTCCGGTGTCACACCCTTGGGAAAAGAAGCTTGTTTGGGTTTAGGATTTTCCTCAGTCTTATCGCCTAGCTGCACATAAGGTCCATAAGTACCAATCTTGATATAAATAGGTTCTCCGGTTTCTGGGTGACGACCAACTTGGTCAGGTCCCACAATTTTTTGTTTGAGGAGAATTTCCACCTGTTTAGGGTCAAGGTCAGCCGGAGTCAGGTTCTTAGGAATAGAAGCGGTAATTACTTCCTCACCATTGGTAACTTCAATGTAAGGTCCATATTTACCAATACGGACTTTAGCATCTAAATTTTCTAGTTCTACAGTTCTAGCCTTGCCGGCATCAATTTCTGTTTCCCTTTCCCTTACCAAAGTTTCTAAACCTTGTTCACCAAGATAGAATTTCTTTAAGTAGGGTAGCCATTGAGCTTCACCCGTGGAAATTTCATCCAAGGTTTGCTCCATTTTAGAAGTAAAACTAGGGTCAACAATATCTGGAAAATGTTTTTCCAGTAAATCAGTCACAGCAAAAGCCGTGAAAGTAGGAATTAGAGCATTATTCAGCAACTGAGCATAATCTTTATCAATGATTGTGCCAATAATGCTGGCGTAGGTACTAGGACGACCAATGCCTTCACTTTCCAAAGTTTTCACCAAAGTTGCTTCAGTATAACGGGCAGGAGGTTGGGTTTCATGGCCTACCGCGTCCAATTCTTTACATTGAGGATGATCACCAACTTTCAGAGCAGGTAAAATTACTTCTTGGTCTTCTAAAGCGGCTTCAGGATCATCCGAACCTTCCACATAAGCGCGAAGGTAGCCGGGAAAATCTATCCGCTTACCAGAGGAACGAAAACCAGCATCTTCCACTTGGATTTGCACAGTAACTTGAGTCTGGCGAGAGTCAGCCATTTGTGAGGCGACTGTACGCTTCCAAATCAAATCATAAAGAGCGAACTCGCGTCCAGCTAAACCTGTGTCTTGGGGTGTGCGGAAACTACTACCAGCGGGACGAATGGCTTCGTGAGCTTCTTGTGCGCCTTTAGATTTGGTCGTGTATTGTCTAGGTTGGGGACTAAGGTATTGTTTTCCATATTTTTGCTCTACACAAGCACGGGCAGCGGTAATCGCTTGGTCGGATAAATGTACCGAATCTGTCCGCATATAGGTAATATACCCTTGCTCATACAAATTTTGAGCCACTCGCATCGTATCCCGTGCCGATAAGCGCAACTTGCGGTTAGATTCTTGTTGCAGTGTGGAAGTAGTGAACGGTGGCGCTGGTTTGCGGGTGACAGGACGTTCTTCCATATCCGTCACTGTCCAGATTTTCCCTTCTAGACGGGCTTTCAGAGTTTCCGCTTGCTCTTCATTAAGTAAAATGACATTGCGACCTGCGGTAATTCTGCCTGTTGTTGAGTCAAAATCGCTGCCTGTGGCAACTTTCGTGCCGCCAAGAGTCACTAGGACTGCGCTAAATGGACTTTTTTCTTGTTCTAAACTGGCTTTTAAATCCCAGTATGTGCCTTCATGGAAAGCCCGACGTTGGCGTTCTTTAATTACTAATAGGCGCACCGCTACAGATTGCACTCGCCCAGCGGATAACCCCCAGGCAATTTTTTTCCACAGCAGCGGCGATAGGGTATATCCTACTAATCGGTCTAAAATTCTTCGGGTTTCTTGGGCGCGAACTACCTGCTCATCAATATTACGGCAGTCCTTCAAAGCTTTTTGAATGGCTTCCTTGGTAATTTCATGAAATACCATGCGCTTTGTTGGCACTTTCGGCTTGAGCAATTGGTATAAATGCCAACTAATGCTTTCACCTTCCCGGTCTTCGTCTGTTGCTAAAATCAGTTCAGTTACACCTTTGAGGGCTTCTTTAAGCTGAGTGACAATTTTCTTTTTGTCTTTGGGAACGACATAAATCGGTTCAAAGTCGGCTTCTACATTGACCCCAAGCTGCGCCCATTTTTCCCCTTTCACGGCTGCGGGAATTTCACTAGCCGACTGGGGAAGGTCACGGACATGACCCATTGAAGCTTCTACCACATAGTCTTTTGGTAGGTAGTTGCGAATGGTACGAGCTTTTGTGGGAGATTCGACAATAACGAGAGTTGACATGGAAATTAAAAAAAATAATAGCTATGCAGCTAAATAGTTAAGTTGGGTTAATTTTTGCGAAATGTCAAGATGAAATACCACGCCTAAGCAGTGATTGTATCCTTACACAAACTACCCAACAGGGGGGAATTTTATCAACTTCAGTTGCGGTGAATTAGACATGAGAATGCTGGAAGCAAGCTTTGAGAGTCAATTTGTCAGTTATTTCCATCTTTAACTTATCTAGTACATATTTGACGACTATACTTTGTAAAATATCCCTGGAATTTAATGGTACAAGACTCACAGTGGTTAAGGATTGGGGAAATAAATAATTTTAAATTAGCTTAATTTTCCTCATTTGCCATTTTTTATATGGCTTGTCTCAAAATTAACTTATACATGAAGAATTGCTAAAATTATATAAATTACAACTACAAGCTTGATTATGAGCATCTTAATACCTGATGATATTCTTCGAGCCATCGCCTAACTTCTTGAACTGCCAATATAAGCCCCAATTTGTTTAAGCCCCTGTAAAACTTGAATACGTTCTGCTGTATTTTCAAGTAACCGATAAGTGTGAGATCGCGTATATTTAGGGACATCTTGGTGGCGATTGCACTTCAAAAACAATACTTCTCTGCCATTTGTCACCATTCCATAGCAACTTGACTGCAAATTAGGAGCGCTCAACAAATAAGTGAGTGCTTGGGGAATTCCTGCGGTAACGTCCAGCCTTGCAGGTTTTGATTCGATTACCAAAATCCAAAAACTATCTTGGATTACCAAAATATCAATTCTGCCTTGAACTGCCATAGTATTAGCTTCATCAGCAACTTCGATACTGGTACTTACTTCTGCTTTTACCAAAAAAGGAAATTGATAGAAACCAGCCAAATCTAGCAATGGCGACACCACGACAAGCTTAACAATTTCTTCAAGGGGCGCTTCCTCTTGACTGAGATAGGTATAGTTGCGAGTGAGGCGATCTAGTCCTTGTAGTTCCGCTTCGGTTAGTGTTGGTGAATTATTTAACCATTCATCAAAAAAGCGATCGCTAGTGTCAAGTCTCAAGCCAAAGGTTTGACGGAGATTGCTAAGTGTAAGGCTACTAGCATTTGTAATCACAGTTAAATCCTTGTAGTATTTACATGAATTTTGGAAGTTTAGAAATTTGATTTGGGTTCTAATACCTAATATACGATACATACGAGGAAAAGAGCGATTCCTAGGTCGCGCTAGTTCCCTCCGGGACGCAATGCGTTCGCTATCGCCCCATGAGGAAACTATTTGAGAACTACTTAACCTTGAATTTTTTGAGCTATAGTATTGTCATACAGAGTTATGACAAGCAAAAATATGAGAGTTAATGCAAGGCTCGATAGCGATCGCGCTAGTAAGTTTAATTACATTCGCCAGCGGACAAATCAAGGTGTGTCTGACATTATGAAAGTGGCGATCGATCTTTATTATGAAAAATTACATCAAGAATCCCCTGTAAAACCTTTGCAACTCCTTAGAGAATCAGGGCTGATTGGTTGTGCTGAAGGGGACTCTGATTTGTCGGTTAATTACAAGCAATATCTCACTGAAAGTCTTAACGAAAAATATGGTCATCGTTGATTCTGGCTTTTGGATAGCATTAATCAATCGCCGTGATGATTATCATGTTCTCGCTCAAGAAGTTCTAGATACGATTGATGAGCCTTTGGTTACAACATGGTGTGTGATTACGGAAGCTTGTCATATTCTCTTGAAACGTACAGGCACAAATGCTCAACAGACGTTTATTCATAGCTTAGAAATTGGTGCTTTTGAGGTTTTTGATCTCAAGGTTCAAGATGGGAAAAGAATCAGTGAATTGATGAATCAATATAGTTCTCTCCCAATGGATTTAGCGGACGCTTCATTAATTATTCTTGCCGAACATTTGGGGCATGGGCGGATTCTATCTGTTGATTTTCGGGACTTTAATACTTACCGCTGGAAAAATCGTCATCCTTTTGAGAATTTGATTGGCTTACAACAGTATAGGTTTGAATTGCTTTATTAATAAGTTCTAGTGTTTTTTTATGACGTATTCTAGATCTTAATCTTGAGAGAAGATGATCGTGTGAGATAGTTGGATAAAAATCACGAATATCTAATTTGACAAAGGCATTATATTTTGTCTTCTCTGCTTTTACTTTTTTAATGATATTTTGAGGGAGTTCTAAGCTTAAATCCCCACGAAAAGTTTGAGAAAGTAAATCGCACAACGCCCGTAAAACAATACGATCACGAATTGTTGGAATAGATATTTCTCTAGGAAGTTTACCTCGTCCTTTACTAACGAGTTTTAGCCTATAGTTACTAAAATTATAACTGCCATCAAGTATTTTTCTTGATGCTATTAATATTTGTTGATCAGCAATTTTATTGAAAGACTTTTGATTGATATTGTCAATACCAGACGATGCAGAGAATCGTATATACTCATCATAAACTTTATGAAGTGACTGTTCTGAAAAATAATTTCTAAATTCTATTTCGGAAGGCATTATTTTAAACCTCTATCTTATTAAAAAATATGTAGTAAGTTTCTTAACAAAATCATTTATAACATATAGGAAAACGAATCTTTTCAGGCTTGTCTAATTGGCAATCTATTTTGCATCACTTAATAAAAATAAAGAAAAAGGCAATAAATAGAGGATAGCAAGTAATAAGGTTTGTGATAAAAAAGATATCAATATTAAAGAGTACATTCCAATCGTTAAGTCTTTATCTATTTTTCCCCCAGATATCCATTTTTCATTAAAAATAGCACGATAGTAATCTAATGATTGATGATTTTCACAAGAGCGCAAAATAAGGGTAAAATTTTCTCCAATCTGAATCAATTCACATTCACTTGCCTTATTACATTTTTGCTCAAGATTTCCCAATGCTTCGTAACATTCTTTGAGTAGTCCAGCCCTACGATTAAGCTGAAATCCACTTGAAAGACATTGAATACAAAAGATTAAAATCGAAAAAAGAACCCATACAAAATTAATGTATTCACTTTTAGGCGCAAACTTAAAGTAGTAAACAGAAGTTCCTACAGAAAAAGCTGAGTAATAAAACAAAAGCAAATTAAAGTGAAAAGACATCCGAAGTAGTCTTTGTTCCGCTTCAATACGAGCCTTTCTTGTCCACCAAATACGATCGGATAGTGCTTTATCAGGAGAATTCATAAAAAAACCCTAGTGCATAAATAGTTAGTACATAGTTAACGCTCAAATAAATGAGTCAGTCTAGAAGACAAGAGATTTCTCTCTTCAAAATTAGTTTCACCCAAGCTGAAGTGAGTGGTTGAGGCTAATCAACATACACATAGGGCATTTATGAATGTATCAAATTTCAATATTAAAGTCAATTATAAAAATATCAAATTTCAATCTTAAAGTCAACTCAGACAATTGATTTTCGCAATAGCGCATACTATAAGAGATAAAAAGAGAAAGTTTCTTGTCTGTGAGTTGGTTCTATTCTGCACAATTGACTGCGGACGTGATGTACAGTTTACGAGTAATAAAGCAACAATAAATGACAATAAGCTATTAGCAATAACTTTGATTTTCCGGTTCATGGTTTGTTATTATTTGAGGGTGATCGCTTAGAGATATCAGTAGTCGCTGTAGGATGCGTGACTTAACGCGCCTTTTTGCTTTTAATTATGATGAATTGGTAATTATTATGCGCTACGCTAACACATCCTACTGTTACTATTTTAAAAAAAAATTTAGGGCGATCGCTTGCCCATCCTTCGTCCCATAATATTAGACTCGACAGAAGTTAAATATATTGCTACAATGCAATATATGAAGGCCACTCTAATCGCCAAAGCAAAAGAAGTTTATGACGACGGATCAATCGTCGAGGTTGTTATATGGGAATTACCAGAGCCAACACCACCAAGCACACATAAGTACAAATACAGATTATTTTACGGGCAGAATGGAAAATGTAGAATTAGATATGACAACGAACGTGGAAAAGGAGATCATAAACATATAAACTCACACGAAATAGATTACAAATTCACAAGCATTGATAAATTGCTTGACGATTTTGAAAAAGACATTGAAACCTGGAGTGAATCATGAAAGCAATTATTGAAGTAGCCAAGCGTGGTTCTGCAATCCGATCTGCTCGTCAACAAATTAAAGACTCCGAAATTGGAAAGCCAGTAAATTTTAGACTTTCATTTGAATCTGCAAAATCACTTTTTAGCGAGCTAACGCCTGCTCGACTTGATTTGCTTGATACTTTAAGCAGAACAGGGCCATGCAGTATTTATGCGCTGGCAAAAACAGCCGAAAGAAACTATTCAAACGTACACACAGACGTAAATCGCCTGGAAGAACTCGGATTAATTGAACGAACAGAAGAAGACAAAATATCTGTACCGTTTGAAGCCATTGAAATATTCATGCCACTAGCGAAAGCAGCGTGAGAATTTGAAAAAACGGCGAAGGGTGAACTTTACGTTAGCCTTTTTAATTCGGAGTGGATGGATTTAGCGAAAATGCTAGAGTGGTGATATTGATGGGGCTAAGTTGACCTATGACCATTGCAACCGAAATACCAATACAACAGCAGTTACTCAGTTTTGGCGATTTTATCGTCCGTTATGGTGACAGTAACCGCTACGAATTGATTGATGGAGAGGTGTTTGATTTGGAACCAACAGGCTACCATGAAGAAGTTTCAGCTTTTACCACCACAAAAATCTGCGCCCAAATTGATGCCTCATGTTTAAATTGGTTTGTCCTTCAGCGAGGATTACTACGTCCTTCTAACTTAGGTATGACAGCATTTCGACCTGATGTTATGGTTGTTGACCGCAATGAACTTGCGAAAGAACTACTTTGGAATGACCAATCAATCCTCACCCTGGGCAGTTCGATTAAATTTGTGATGCAAGTAGTTAGTAGTAACTGGCAAAACGATTATGCGCGTAAAGTCGAAGACTACGCAATTTTAGGTATTCCTGAATATTGGATTGCGGATTATGCGGGTCTAGGTGGGACTCGACATATTGGGAAACCGAAACAACCTACCCTTTCCATTTGTACGTTAGTCCAAGGAGAGTATGAAATTCAGCAGATTCGAGGCAATCAACCCATTATTTCGCCGACATTCCCAAATTTTAAACTGACAGCCGAACAAGTTTTAAAGGCTGGCAGATAAAGTGCTTTAAGCCATGCTTACTCTCTACGGTATTAACTCTTTCCCGAAAATCGCCCCACTGTGAACAGTTCAGTTATATACTCGACTGTTTATTTTGAGTTATTACAGTACATTTACGGATAGTTAAAATCAAATATACGAATTTCCAACTGTTAAAGATAGAAAGATCAATGCAATTTTAGTCAAGAAGTATAGATAGAATAAACTTGTGTTAGCCCTAATGTTTAATCGCTAAAACCTATACATCTCATGGATTTTGCTAATTTTGCATCCCAGTTAAATGCTGGAACGATTTTACCAGAGGGAATCGTCATGATTACCCTCTTGGGGGTTTTGATTGTTGATTTGATTTTGGGGCGGACATCTGCGCGCTGGATTGCATATCTAGCTACCCTCGGTTTAACAGCCGCGATTATTGCTCTATACTTCCAATGGGATACAACTAACCCCATTGCCTTTACTGGTAGCTTTAATGGCGATGACCTGAGTATTGTCTTTCGGGGGATTATCGCCCTGTCAGCAATGTCAACAATATTAATGTCAATTCGCTACGTTGAACAAAGTGGTACGCCTTTAGCCGAATTTATTGCCATTTTGATGACTGCGACTTTGGGAGGAATGTTTTTATCCGGTGCTAATGAGTTGGTGATGATTTTCATCTCCCTAGAAGCCCTGAGTATTTCCTCTTATTTGTTGACAGGTTATACAAAACGTGACCCCCGTTCCAATGAAGCAGCCCTGAAATACCTGTTAATTGGTGCTTCCAGTACAGCGGTATTTTTGTATGGTGTCTCCCTGCTGTATGGTTTATCCGGTGGACAAACAGAACTAAGTGCGATCGCTAATGGTATCGCCACAGCAAATATTGGTCAATCTCTAGGTTTAGTAATTGCCCTGGTTTTCGTAATTGCGGGTATTGGTTTCAAAATCTCCGCTGCACCCTTCCACCAATGGACACCGGACGTTTATGAAGGCGCGCCAACTCCAGTTATCGCCTTTTTATCCGTTGGTTCTAAAGCCGCAGGATTTGCCCTGGCTATCCGTCTCTTAACCACCGTTTTCCCTATCGTGGCAGATGAATGGAGATTTGTCTTCACTGCCCTTGCGGTGCTGAGTATGGTATTGGGTAACGTTGTCGCCCTAGCCCAAACTAGCATGAAACGGATGTTAGCTTATTCATCTATTGCCCAAGCTGGATTTGTGATGATTGGCTTAATTGCGGGAACAGATGCCGGCTATTCCAGTATGATTTTCTATCTACTGGTGTACCTGTTTATGAACCTGTGCGGCTTTACCTGTGTGGTATTGTTCTCTCTGCGAACAGGAACAGACCAAATTTCTGAATACTCCGGTTTGTATCAAAAAGACCCACTTTTAACACTGGGCTTGAGTATCTCCCTGTTATCATTGGGTGGTATTCCCCCATTAGCCGGATTTTTCGGGAAGATTTACCTATTTTGGGCAGGTTGGCAAGCTGGTCTTTACTGGTTAGTTTTACTTGGTTTAGTTACCAGTGTGGTTTCCATCTATTACTACATTCGCGTAGTTAAGATGATGGTAGTCAAAGAACCCCAAGAAATGTCCGACGTGGTGAAGAATTATCCCCAAGTGCGTTGGGATTTACCAGGACTGAGACCTTTACAAGTAGGTTTGATAGTAACTTTAATAGCTACTACCATTTCTGGAATCTTATCCAATCCCTTGTTTACTTTAGCTAATAATTCTGTTACTAACACTCCCATGTTGCAAGCAGGAAAAGTTGCCAGTACAGAAGTTAGCTTAAACAGTAGAAGCCTCTCACCTACCCGATAGGGAGGTGATGAGATGAATACGCGTAAGTGACGAATTGCCCAACGAGCAAAATTAAGCGCAGCTTAATCAGTGTTGTTGGGCGATGTTAGCGCAGCGGCACGAAGTGCGGAATGAACACTTTCTTGATTTTTTTTTCAAATATTTGATATAATTTTCAACAGTAGGTGTAACTCAATTAAATGC
>B570J13880_100156_pt1 | contig 10049 bp, 10 predicted proteins | sample LakMenEpi26Jun08_FD_13880 | JGI IMG/M metagenome (IMG submission 13880) | reverse complement strand
TAACGGAGTATGAAACTGAAGATGCTATGATAAATTTGTCATCAATTAATGTAGAATTATCTTTAAAGCAATTATATAAAAAAGTCAATTTCTCGGAAAATTTAGCATAAATAATCTCAGAATTTGATATGGCGGTTCTTGGTTGAGTGAAATACAAGAACCCCACCCCCAACCCCCTCCCCGCAAGCGATGAGGGGGCTAAGATGTAGCTCATAAGAGCGGAAACCGCTGTAATTACCTTTTTATTAACAACTAACAACTGATGACTAAATTACTCGTAGTAGCGACAGGAAACCCCGGAAAATTGAAGGAAATGCAAGCTTACTTAGCNGATTCTGGTTGGGAATTAGCTTTAAAACCGGAAGATTTNGATGTGGAAGAAACGGGAGAAACCTTTGCGGAAAATGCTTGTCTGAAAGCCTCAGAAATTGCTAAAGTTACGGGTANTTGGGCGATCGCTGATGACTCTGGTTTAAAGGTAGATACCCTCAATGGTGCGCCTGGGGTGTATTCTGCTCGTTATGGGAACACGGATACAGAACGGATTGAGAGGTTATTAAGAGAATTAGGTGATCAGAAAAATCGTCAAGCTCAATTTGTGTGTGCGATCGCTGTTGCAAATCCTCAAGGAGAAATAGTAATTCAATCTGAGGGTATTTGTCACGGTGAAATTTTATTTGCACCTTCTGGAGATGGTGGTTTTGGTTATGATCCGGTTTTTTATGTACCAGAGAAACAATTGACTTTTGCTCAAATGACGACGGATTTAAAAAAATTAATTAGCCATCGTGGTAATGCTTTAAAAGCTTTAGTTCCCCAGTTAATAAAAGTTGTGAGTTGACAAATTGAGAATTTAACCCTCTGTCTCAACAATTGTTAGATAAATTAGGACAGTGATTTTTCAGACACGATTTAACTCCTCTTGTAAATCATCAAAGTCTACAGAAAACACATCTATTTGCTGACGAGAAAGGGCTAAAATAAAATCACGGCGGTTTAAGCCTGCTATTTGTGCGGCTTTTTCTTGGGAGATTTCGTTTTTTTGATACCAAAATATAGCTGCTGCTAGGCGCATATCACGCACAAAATCATCTGGGGAAAGACGACGGGCTGAAAATACTTCTGGGGGTAAGTCTAGGTTTACTTTAGTCATAATAATATGGTTGATTGTGACAGATATATATTAATTTAATTCTGTTGTAAAAGTGTCTTGTTCATAGTTTCTTATAATTCTTTATCTATATTTTGGGCTAAACTCCCATTTTCTACCAAACCAATAAACTCAGCTAGTGGATCATTTATGATATCTTTTTCACTGGGTAAAGGAATATTATCCCCCGCTTCATAAGCTGTTTCTATCCACAATTCCCGCGCTTCATTGATATTTGTCATTGTCTCTTCTAGGGTTTCTCCTTGAGTGAAACATCCAGGTAAATCTTTTATTTCTGCTACATATCCACCTTGTTCTACGTCAGGGTAAAGAGTGACGGGATATTGAAGGTTTAAGTAGTATTCTAGGGATGGTTTTATCAATTTCATGAATTTGCTGATAAAAAAATGAACTATTAACTAACAGCAAAGTTTGTATATTGTCTGATTTTAGGATGACGGAAACCAAGTACAATATCCTGTGTAGGAACGCCTGCTGCTATGAAATCATTTGCAATACCTTCTTCTGTATTATCATATTGAATCCAAATTTTATGATCAATTAAATCTATATGAATAGGTGTGGTATGTAGATATTGATCATCACTCCAACCAATATCTAAAACTAAATAACGTCCATGTTCATCGTCAAATAAAACTTGCGAGTTATAACCATCAGGTATAGAAGCGCGATATTCGGCGGTTTCTGTTAATATGTTTTTGATAATTTCTTGATATTTTAACTTGGTATTCATTGTACTATTTCCTCCTATCCCTCTTTTGGGTTTAGGTTTGAGGAAGTGATGGGGTATTGTTAAGGAGCATTTCTTGAAATTCAGCTTTGCGCGACCAGTATGCTACATTAGACACTTGTTCTAGAAGAGTAATATTTTCAAGTTTCCAAATGTCTATGGTATCGTCAAATAATGAAATAAATTTGTAATTTCCTTCTTGAAGGTAGCTAAGGTCTGACCAAACAGTAAAAATATTATCAGCCCTACTATTACCTGCTGTCACACTTGCTGTACTTAGTACATCAATTAATGATGTTTGTTGGCGATATTCGGTGCAAAAATCTACTTTTCGAGAACGCCCAGAACGTCCTGCAAATTTCTTATTTTGTTCAAAAGGTATTTGTTTCTCTGTTAAAAATTCTGCGACTTCTTCTATAATTGACTCAAAACCTCTAGTTCTAAATGTAAACCAAATATCAGAAACTCTAAATGCTGCTTGCGATAAAGTTGTGACAGCAGAAGCTAAGTTTTCATTTTCTTGTATTCTAATTATTAACATTCCTTTATATCTTTCAACACCATGAGTTAATAGTGTATCTTGAATTAGAGTTTCTTGCTTTTATTTGTACCCAACTCCTTAGCACGACTTACCACACCCAAAGGTAGAGAAAATAAAGAAGCTGATTTTCTCATTTGTTATAACGGTAAATGGGGAGTTTTGGAAGTTGATGGACCTTTTCACACCGCAGAACGCAGAGTAGAAGAACAAGAAAGAGAACGCATTTTCAAGAAAACCGGTATCAAAGTTGTAGAAAGATTTGATGCCCAAAGATGTTATAACAATCCAGATGAAGTAGTCCAGGAATTTTTCAAAATGATAGATATTGGATATTCTTAAAAGCAAGCATAAAGAAGATCCCCGACTTCTTTTTTAATGTTGTCAATAAAATGTAAATTGATCTAAGAAGTCGGGGATCTGGATTTTGTGGTAAAATTGAAATCGAATTCAAAACCACACACAAAACATGGCTACAAAAATCCCCGTTACCGTCATCACAGGCTTCTTAGGAAGCGGTAAAACCAGTAGGTTGGGTTGAACAAAGTGAAACCCAACAAAGCCTTGTAAATGTTGGGTTTCGTTCCTCAACCCAACCTACATAATTTGGTTTTTTTGAGCTTAACCGACAAGTATTGGGTTAAATAAAGAAACTTACGTTATGATCAAATAAATATCAATAATTATTCCTTAGACTTAAAAATCAATCTTTACAAGATATAATTACTAGTATTATCTCAGAAGTTGGAGAAGAAAGATATGAGGAATTAATCAATTTATTGAAAGTCTATGAATAATTATCTAATTTGCGTAGATGCCAGCTTTACTACTAACTTAATTAATAGTGAATCTATGGATTCACCATTTATCAACCTATGGGAAAATTGGCAACAAAATTCTGATACTATTATTGCTCCCACATTATTTTATTATGAAATCACTAATGCTTTACATCGCATGAATCAAGCAAATTTATTAACCATTGAGGAGACAAAAAAAGCTTTGCAAGATGCGTTAATTTGGGGATAGTTCTTTATGGAAGTTCTCAATTTCCCCAAGTTCACGAAATGGCACTAACTCTAGCAAAAACCCTCAAATTATCTGCTGCTTATGATTCTCATTACCTAGTACAGGTTGGTGTAAATAACATGATCATTAAAAGCTCTGAAAATGGCTCTTCGGTACTTGTTATGCTAAATTATTTTTTTTAAATCCCAAGATCCTTGTTATATAAGGATTTTACATTAATTTATTGGTTATTTTGACAAATTTGGTATCAAAAACAATAAAATCTTTTATTTATATGGGTTGTGGGGTAAATAAACTCATATTTGGCATAACAGGTACGGAAGAACCTGAAAATTTGATTAGACATCTCCAGAAAAGATGTAGAGACGTTCCATGGAACGTCTCTACAAAGGTTTCAGGTCACGCATCTTTAATTTCTGGAGATGTCTATTGATTACAAGGCTTAAAAATAGTTCATTCACTTACACCGTGTTGTACTAGTACAGATTGGCGTAAATAACATGACTATTAAAAGCTCTGAAAATTTTATTGATTACAAAGCTTGAAAATGGTTTATTCACTTACGCCGTGTACTAGTCCGTTTCAATGGAATTGAGCTATGAGACAGGGAATTCATTCCCTGGCGGTTGTGGAAGGCAACAGATAAGCCATTTTTAACTTAAGTTGACACCAATAAGCTTTTATTTTACCCCCACCTATAGAATCAAAGGACGAAGCCGTTTAGAGTATATATTACTTAAAGCCGATGATGAGATTTGAACTCACGACCTACTGATTACGAATCAGTTGCTCTACCCCTGAGCCACATCGGCGTACACAGTCACACATCATAACATAATTTATTGATGATAAAACCAAATTCTCCAAAAAATCTCAACCCGCAACAATATGAACGCCTTAAAGCCGAAGTAGCCGCACCCTATCGAGGGTTAAGGCAATTTATCTATATTGGTGTCGGTGCTTCTGGCTTTATTGGTGCATTCGTCTTCTTCTTTCAACTCCTAGCAGGACGCGATATTGAACAAGCAGCGCCTAATTTCGCAATCCAACTAGGAGTAATTGGGTTAATGGTGTTTCTCTGGAAATGGGAAAACAGAAAGAAGAAGTGAGAGGCAAAAGACAAAAGAAAGATAATAAATATTATTTCTCCCCTGCCCCCTGCCCCCTGCCCTCTACCCCTACCTACTTACCAGTTACCAAATAGGGAGAATTAATGGGTTGAACACGACCAGCATTAACCAGGGCTTGATAGACAAAAGCCGCAATCTCGGCTCTAGTTGCTTGACGCTGAGGTGCAAGCTCTTTAACAGTAGGATAGTTAATGACTAATTGCCGTGAAGTTGCGGCTGCTACTGGACTAACTGCATAACTGGGAATTTGACTAGCATCAGTATAGAAGTTAATCACAGTCTGAGTATTCGCAGTTAAACCCAAACCATTAGCTAAAGCAACTATTGCTTGCACTCTAGGAATTTGTTGTTCTGGTTTAAAGGTTAAATCAGGATAACCAGACAGGAACGGACTACTAGAAGCTGTTTGAATGGCGCTATAAGCCCAATAATTGCTTTTGACATCGTTAAAAGTAATGCCTTTGCGTGTTGCTGAAGGTTTAAAAGCCTTATTGATAATGGCAGCAAATTGAGCGCGAGTTACAGGTTCATTGGGTTTAAAACTACCATCTGGAAAACCAGCGATAATATTTTGAGAAGCTAAGGCTTCAATGTAAGCTTTTGCCCAATAACCTGTTTGCACATCTTTAAAAGCAGTATTTCCAGTATTTCCAGTATTCCCAGTATTGTTATCGGGAGGTGTAGTCACCTTAGCCGCGACAAAATCCACAGCACCAAAAATCCGCTTCTCGTTGATATCGTTACCAATAGCGACAATTTTGCCAGCTTTAGTGGCATTGTTCACGTCATAACGGGCATTATCACGGATGAGGTTACCACCAGGATTTTCACTCGTACCCAAGTCAGGAACTGCACTAATAGTAGCGACAATACCATCTCGTTTATTACTGCGAATGGCATTTTTACGGAGTATGGGTTTTGCAGTTTCCGAGATAAAAAGACCGTCTGTATTTTGGGTGATATTGTTACTTTCTAATAAAGGTGTGGAACTACCACCAATCGCTACACCAAAACCAGTATCTTGAAACAAATTGCCACGAATCACACCTTGAGCCGATTTAGCTACGGAAATTCCATTCCCCTTATTTTTCAAAAAGATGTTATTTTCAATTTGGGGATTTCCCGTACCTGTCACAAAAATCCCTTCTCGGATGCTGTTAATAAAGGTACTATTTTTGATTGCAGGGTTACTGGATTCTACCCATACAGCCGTTCCCCGTGAATTGGGGTTGGTAAAAGTTAAACCTGTAATGATAGTGCCATTATTCGCTAACAGGGTAATATCCTGTCTAGCAAAAGTGCGACTGGTATAATAGCCACCACCGATAATGACGATTCCTTCACCTTTGTTGGATTCATTACCTTGAAGCGTGACTCCAGAATTGAGAACAAGGGGGAATGTTTCACCACTATCTTTACTATAGTTTCCAGGAGCAACCTGAACAACCGTCCCGGCTGTAGCTTTAGAAAGGGCAAAAGTGATAGTTTTATAGGGGGCTTCTGTAGTTCCATTACCGGAAGTATCTTTTCCAGTGACAGAGTTAACGTAAATGACAGTCCCACTAGCTGGTACTTGGGCTGTTAAAGTTGGGGACGCACCAGCTTTAAGTTGACTAAGTATGAGAGGAGAACTACCAGCAACTAATAACAAAGCGGTGAGACTGGTCTGTAAAGATAAACGAGAAATGTGAAAACCCTGATTTTTCATTTTTTTACTGAATTATGTGCTTTTAATTATGGTACTTTCACAAGAGTGCAGTGTAACAGATATTCATCTGCAAAACTTATATAATGACATTGAAAATTTCTTTTTGTAGAGTTCTCTAGAGAGAATATAGAACGCAATTTACCATGACATACTAGACATATCTAGACATCATGTGGTATGGTAGGACGAGTAACAAACTTAAGGACTTCCAATTAAAAAAATACCCAAAAATTTCTTGTGGTGCGGGACGAAAAGCCCGCTAATCATCAAGGACGGGCAGGACTTGTGCTGAACTTGTCGATAGCGTAGCGTGGCGTTAGCCATAGTATGTCCATCCCACAAAATTGGGTAATTTATTTTTTGGTGTTCCCTTAGTCTAAACTCCAATTATTATTGTTGTTCTCTGTTATACATAAAAATTGAGGATAAGATTTCTTATCCCCAAAGTCCTTGCTTAAAGCAATTGGTAAATATTTGTTTTGTCAAAGGGTTAATAAGCTAAAGTTTCTAAAGTCTCTCTTAAATACATTTGTACTTGCTGATCTAGACGTAAACTTTGTAATTGAGCGTTACATTCTAATTGCCATCTTTGAAAACCAGAACTAGCAGAAATCACGTATTTCAGGTTATGCCAAAATTGAGTATTAGCAGATAATTGATGATTTATACGCTCACCATTGACATAGCCTTTGCTATCGGTACTATGCGCGTAGTTGCTAGAAGTTGGAAATTGAGCCATAATTCCTCATTCCTTGTTGTTCACTTCCAGATTTAGACAATTTGGGATTTTAGATTTCAGATTGATAATTTATTTCACATTCCCGGGAAAGACGTAAATCTAGTTACCCAAACCTAAAATTGAAAATTTTTGTTTAATCTGTTTTCAAGATAATGGTTTTATACCTGAAAATTCTGTCGCATTCATCACTAAATGCAGAGTTTTCTGCGAGAAATTTCTAAAACAACTTGTTTTCAATTAAACAGGGAATTTTTTTAAAATTTATAGCAAACCCAGGGGGTTAAGACATCAATAGATAATGAAACTCCGACCCAAACAGGATTTTACCTATTTCTTCCTTCTTTCTTCTGCCTTCGTGTTTTTTGTTTCTATCCCTACGGGACACGAACGTGGTTCATTAATTCCTAACTCCTTTTAAGCGGAGTGCTGATTTTACATTATTTGAGTGTTGAACTCGAAACAGTCTCAATTCAACACTCATCAACTCAGCACTCAACGCTGGATGCACGTCACTACTTAGTCATAGTTAAAGTCCGACGTTTAGTTACCAATTGGTAGGATTCAATGATGTCATTTTCCACCCAGTCATGGAACTTATCAATGCCGATACCACATTCATAACCTGCGTTGACTTCACGGGCATCTTCTTTCATCCGTTTGAGGGAATCGAGGACACCTTCATAAACTACCTTATTGTGACGACGGACGCGCACTTTACAGTTGCGAACGAGTTTACCAGATTGCACATAACAACCGGCAACTGCACCACGACCAACTGGGAAGACAGCACGAACTTCTGTTTGTCCTAAAGGTTCTTCCACCAATTCTGGTTCGAGTAGACCTTCTAAAGCACCTTGGATATCTTCCAAGAGTTTGTAGATGATGTTATATTCTCGAACATCTACACCTGCTTCATCCGCAGCCTGTCTAGCTCCACTGGCGTAGGTGGTGTTGAAACCAATAATCACAGCGTTACTGGCAGCAGCTAAGTCTATGTCTGTTTCGGTGATTTCTCCAGCGGTAGCTAAGAGCATCCGAATTTGGACTTCGTTTTGCGGAATTTGGCGCAGAGAGCCGATAATAGCTTCTACAGAACCTTGTACGTCGCCCTTGAGGATCAGATTGAGTTCTTTTAACTCGCCTTCTTGTGCTTGTGCTGACAGGGTAGTGAGGGTGACACGACCTTGTAACAATCGAGACTGACGTTGCTTGTCGGCGCGATCGCTGGCTATAGAACGAGCTTCTTTTTCGTTTTCATAAACCTCGAAATCATCACCAGCAGCAGGGACATCACTTAAACCCAATACTTCCACAGCAAAGGATGGACTAGCGATATCTACACGCTTACCGCGATCATTTACCATCGCTCGGACTTTACCGAAGGCTGAACCAGCGACCAGCATATCTCCAACGTGGAGAGTACCGTTTTGAATCAGCAAGGTAGCAACTGCACCTTTCGCCTTATCCAAATGAGCCTCAATGACTGTTCCTTTTGCGACCCGATCTGGATTAGCGGATAGTTCGGCTACTTCCGACACCAACATAATCATTTCTAGGAGGGTATCGAGATTTTCGCCCTTAATGGCACTAACGGGAACCATGATGGTTTCACCACCCCAATCTTCAGCGGTGAGACCGTAATTGGTGAGTTCCTGTTTAACCCGTTCTGGTTGTGCGCCTTCTTTATCAATCTTGTTGATGGCAACAACAATGGGAACATCGGCGGCTTTAGCGTGGCTAATAGCTTCGATGGTTTGGGGACGAACACCGTCATCAGCAGCTACGACTAAAACGGCAATATCTGTCACCCTAGCTCCTCTGGCACGCATCGCGGTGAAGGCTTCGTGACCAGGAGTATCGAGGAAAACAATCTGCTGTGGTTTACCTTCATGGACGATATCAACATGATATGCGCCGATATGTTGGGTAATACCGCCTGCTTCCCCAGAAGCAACTTTGGTTTTGCGAATTGAGTCGAGGAGAGTGGTTTTACCGTGGTCTACGTGACCCATGATGGTGACAACTGGAGGACGACGAATGAGATGATCCAAGTCAGCCACGTCAATCATTTCTGTGACTTTCCGGGCTTCAGCTTCTCGTTCGACGATTTCGACTTCTACTTCTAGTTCTTTGGCGACTAGGGTAATGGTCGGAATATCCAAATTTTGGGTGATACTGACAGCCATGCCTTTCATAAACAGGATTTTGACAATCTCTGTATCGGCAATTACTAAGGCATCAGCTAACTCTTGGACTGTTAATGGACCAGTGACAGCTAGTGTGGCTGGACGATCTGGTTTTTGCTCGATATTTTCTTGACGACGATTGTGGTCGCGGGAAGAACTAGATTTCTTACCTCTGGTGGTAGGAGCAGCTACAACAGCTACAGTTGGCGCACCAGCACGAGTCCCTTTAGGTTTGGGTGGACGGGCAATAGAGAGACTAGCTTGGACGGTTGTGGAAATTTCTAGACCGTTTTCATCTAAATCATCCTCATCGAGTAAATCATCTTCTAAGATTGGTTTGACCCGTTTGCCCTTAGGTCCCAACTTAGCCTTTTCTTTGATTTCGTCAATGATTTCTTCTTCTTGCCATTTCTTCCCACCTTTGTTTAAACGCGGGGGTGTAGGGCGTTTTAAATCAAGGAGATCGGGAACAATTGGTGTTTCATCCAATGATTCTTTTTTTGCGCTGCCGGCATTATGCCTGGGTGGAGTTGCCGTGGGAATGGCTGCTGGTTCACCGGGACGTGCGGGTCTAGGACGTTGAATATCACCGCCAACGGATGGCCTGCCACTGCGCTGTTCTGGTCTTGTCGGGGCTGCTGAATTAGCCCGACTAGGTTTAGGTGGTGCAGATGGTGAACTTTGGTCAGATGAGGGCTTATTAACCTTACTTCTAACTGGTTGCCTGTCTTCCTCGACCCGCTGGGTGCGATCGCGTTTGAGCAGAGGTTTTTCCGATGTTCCGACTACTGGTGTATCTGGCGATTTTGTGCCATCTA
>B570J13880_100155_pt1 | contig 10098 bp, 8 predicted proteins | sample LakMenEpi26Jun08_FD_13880 | JGI IMG/M metagenome (IMG submission 13880) | reverse complement strand
GATTTTACATTAATTTATTGGTTATTTTGACAAATTTGGTATCAAAAACAATAAAATCCTTTATTTATATGGGTTGTGGGGTAAATAAACTCATATTTGGCATAACAGGTACGGAAGAACCATCTGTATTTTGGTTAGGTAAGAAAACTCCATCTATTCTCAAGGCTGTTTGTTTGACTTCAACTGATGAAAATTGATAAAGTTCTGCTAGTTGGGGAGAGTTACCAATGAGTTCAAAAAATATGCTGGGTATTTCTTGAAATAATCGGTAAAATATGCTGTCTGTTTTCATTTTAAAAAGTTGTTAAACACTGTAAAATTTTGAGACTTTTTAATAAATTTTTCATCTCTAAACATAATGTTAGTATCAATAGCAATCATTGATGACCTAATTCTTCTATTCCCTGTGCTACCGCTTGTTCCATTTCTTCAATTGTTTTGGCTTTTCCTTGATAATTCAAACAACCAGCAGCATCATCTAATGTTGTTTCTGGAAAAGTTTTTTTAGGCTTTAATAAAATTCCATCCCCCAAATTAATTATTATTAATTCTTGACCATCTTGCCAATGATACTGATCTCTTAAAACTTGGGGAATAGTAATTTGACCTTGAGTTGATAGTAAAGTTTCAACTGCACGAGTTAAAGCCACATAAAATAAACGTCTTTCTTCATTTACTACAGACTCAATGCTATCACCAAAGACACGGGTAAACATTAAATCAGGATGTATCAATGGATAACAACGAGGAATAGCATCAAGTATTATATATTCTTTGACTCCATTGCGACGATAAGCTTGTTTTTTGCCATGTAGGTCAATAGCTGCACTACTAGCAGCAATTTCTACCACCAACTCCGGCGCACCTTCAATATAATCGTCCTCACTAATTCGAGTTTGTCCACCTGCTTCTGGTATAATAATCAGAATTGCATCAGGTTGAGGTTCATTATCTAAATCTAGCCGGACTGTAGGTTCAACTCCTAATGCCACACCAGGAGTTAAAACTTCATAATTACCAATCCATGTTAAGATGCGACCATGAGGTTGTCCATGACTTCTAAAACGCAGAGCAGCGGGCATAATATAAACAATTCCTTCAATTAATTCAGCTTTTTTAGGTTTAGATGTTGTATTATATCGCCGTTCAAATTCATAACGGGTGAGTTTATCCCCGTTTGTTAAAGGAGGAATTGTTGAAGTAATAAAGGGTATTTTTACCATAGTTTTTGTAATAAGTAATAAAGCCCTGAGTGTATCATAGCAAATTATTCACAATTTTCATTATCTAATTTTATTGTCTATAACATGACAACTTTCTTGACAGACTCCACAGATATAAATAGATTTAATTTATCGGCAAAATTAAACCCAAAACAAAGAAGTGAATTGGGTCAATTTATGACTCCTGCGACAGTTGCGAGATTGATGGCAGGACAATTTAACAATTTATCAGGTCATATTAATTTACTAGATCCTGGTGCTGGTGTTGGGTCTTTAACTGCTGCTTTTGTAGAGCGATTATTGACAAATTCTAATCAAGTTGAAAGTTGTTTTATCACAGCTTATGAAGTAGAAGCAAGCTTTATACCCTCGCTGCAAGAATGTCTTAATCACTGTTGTCAAGCCTTAAAAAATAGAGGGATTAAAGCAGATTATTGTTTACAGAATGAAAGCTTTATTGGAAGTATTACAGAAAATAATTTACCACTTTTTAATACTTATACCCAGAATTTTACTCATGCTATTATGAATCCACCTTATAAAAAGATTAACAGTAAATCAATTGAGAAAAAAATACTGTCAAAGCTGGGAATTGAAACGGTAAATTTATATAGTGCATTTGTTTGGCTATCCATATTACAACTTTCTATAAATGGAGAGATAGTGGCAATTACTCCGAGAAGCTTTTGTAATGGTAGTTATTTTCGTCCTTTTCGCCAAGCTTTTTTGGAAAAAATGGTACTCCAAAATATTCATATATTTGAAAGTCGCTCATTAGCTTTTGCAGAAGATAATGTTTTACAAGAAAATATTATTTTTCATGCTACAAAAACAGAAATTAAACCTAAATTTATAGAAATAAGTATTAACTCAGAACAAGAATTAGATAGTTTTTCGGAAATGAGACTTGTTCCCTATAACCAAGTTATTGAAAAAAATGATCCTGAAATGTTTATCCATGTTCTTACCAACTCTTTGGAAGATGCTTTAAAAGTGCAAATGGATAAATTTCCATCTACATTAGAAGAACTTAGTTTAGAAATTTCAACCGGTCCAGTTGTAGATTTTCGTCTCAAATCATCTTTAAGAAATTCCTTAGATGATCAAACAGTTCCCTTAATTTACCCAGAATCTATCAAACCAGGAAAAGTGTTATTTCCTCCCACAAAACCGAAAAAATCAATTGCTATTGAAAAGAATCAAGAAACACAAAAATGGTTAATTCCATCAGGTTGTTATATTGTAGTCAAACGGTTTTCTGCAAAGGAAGAAAAACGCCGTATTGTTGCTGCTGTATCTTACCCTATAGATTCATCGGCACTGGGTATAGAAAACCATCTTAACTATTATCATGCTAAAGGAAAGGGAATGAATCTCGACCTAGCAAAAGGTTTAACAGCATTTCTCAATTCAACTTTATTTGATCAATACTTTCGCCTATTTAGTGGTAACACACAAGTTAATGCTACAGACCTACGAAAAATTAAATACCCCTGTAAAAATGATTTAATAAAACTAGGAACACAAATTCATGAATCTGCGTTTGATCAAGATCAAATTGATCAACTTGTACATCAAAATCTATCAATTATGAGTGAAGCAATCAACACAATTCACGCTAGTAAACGTATTCAAGAAGCACTAACTATTCTTAAAGAAATTTCTGCACCCAAAGAACAGCAAAACGAAAGATCCGCACTGTGCTTACTCGCATTGGCAGACATTCGACCGGAAACTTCTTGGGATCAAGCAACAACACCCAAACGCAGAATTACTGAAATGATGGATTGGTTTCGTGATTTTTATGGAAAACAATACGCACCAAATACAAGGGAAACAGTGAGAAGACAAACAATGCACCAGTTTGTACAAATGGGTTTAGTTGTGGAAAATCCAGATCAACCCGACCGACCAATTAATAGTCCTAAATGGTGTTATCAACTTCAGCAACAAGCACTTTCGCTGATACAATCTTATGGTTCTGATCAGTGGGAAGAATCTCGTCGTAATTATACTATTTCTGTCAAGAATTTATTGCAGGATAGAACTCGGAATATCTCCACAATTCCCGTTAGTTTACCCAATGGACAAGCAATTTATCTATCATCAGGTGGACAAAATAATTTAATCAAAGACATTTTAGAAAATTTTTGTCCCAGATTTACACCAGGAGGTTTGGTTCTTTATGTCGGTGATGCTGGGGATAAGTTCATTATTAATGAAACTCAAAAGTTTCGAGAAATAGGAATTGATTTAGATCCTCATGGTAAAATGCCAGATGTTGTAGTTTATTATCAACAACAAGACTGGCTAATATTAATAGAAGCTGTCACCAGTCATGGACCTGTGAATTTAAAACGACACAATGAACTAAGAAAACTGTTTCAGTCTAGTAATAAGGGATTAGTTTTTATGACTGCTTTTCCCAGTCGCAAGGACATGACTCGGTATCTAGCTGAGATTTCTTGGGAAACAGAAGTTTGGGTAGCAGACCAAGCAGATCATTTAATTCATTTTAACGGAGAGAGATTTCTTGGACCTTATGAAAATCGGTAAAATCGGTTTGGAGATTTTGATCCAAATATTTTGCAAATCATTAAGATTTATTTACTTAAACAACATAAATATTGTTTAAATAATCAGCCATAACCCAGTCAGCAACTAGGTTTTACCGTCTCCCATGTCAAATAACCTCGCAACAAACCTTATTTGTTCATAGCGGTTAGGTTTGAGAAAATCAGAAACGATTTAATAATCAAGCACTTATAGTTATTTAACTTGTCAAGGGAGAACACAGGATGAAATTGGCTTACTGGATGTATTCAGGCCCCGCCCACATTGGAACTTTGCGAATTGCGAGTTCTTTTAAAAACGTTCATGCTATCATGCACGCGCCCCTGGGTGATGATTACTTCAACGTTATGCGTTCCATGTTATCGCGGGAGAGAAACTTTACCCCAGTTACAACCAGCGTGGTTGACAGAAACGTTTTAGCGCGAGGTTCTCAAGAAAAGGTGGTAGACAACATCACCCGCAAAGACGCGGAAGAACACCCCGATTTAATCGTTTTAACTCCTACCTGCACTTCCAGCATTTTGCAAGAGGACTTACATAACTTTGTCGAACGGGCGCAATTGGAAGCAAAAGGGGACGTAATGCTGGCGGACGTGAACCATTACCGCTACAATGAATTACAAGCCGCAGATCGCACCTTACAACAAATCGTCCAATATTACATTGAGAAAGCCCGGAAGCGGGGGGAATTACCAACAGAGAAAACAGTCAAACCCTCAGTTAACATTATCGGGGTTTCTACTCTGGGTTTCCACAATAACCATGATGTCACCGAATTGAAGCGGTTAATGACTGATTTGGGAATTCAGGTAAATACTGTTATTCCTGAAGGTGCGTCTGTTCACGAGTTAAAAACTATGCCTCAAGCTTGGTTTAACTTAATTCCTTATCGGGAACTGGGGTTAACTACAGCTAAATATTTAGAAGAACAATTCGGGACTCCTTACGTAGATATTACGCCAATGGGTGTAGTGGAAACTGCTAAATGTATCCGTAAAATTCAGCAGGTAATTAACGCTCAAGGTGCGGAAGTTAATTATGAAGACTTCATTAATGAACAAACTCTGCACGTATCCCAAGCGGCTTGGTTTTCCCGTTCTATTGACTGTCAGAACTTGACAGGGAAGAAAGCGGTGGTTTTTGGTGATAATACTCATGCGGCGGCTTTAACTAAGATTCTGGCGCGGGAAATGGGGATTCATGTGGTGTGGGCTGGTACTTATTGCAAGTATGATGCTGACTGGTTTAGAGAACAGGTGAGCGAATATTGCGATGAAGTATTGATTACAGATGATCATGGTGAAATTGGGGATGCGATCGCTCGCGTTGAACCTTCTGCTATATTTGGTACACAGATGGAACGTCACGTTGGTAAACGTTTGGATATTCCTTGTGGTGTCATTGCAGCACCTATTCACGTTCAGAATTTCCCCATTGGTTACAAACCATTTATGGGTTATGAAGGCACAAATCAAATCACTGATTTAATCTACAATTCCTTCACTTTGGGAATGGAAGATCACCTTTTAGAAATCTTTGGTGGACACGATACAAAGGAAGTAATTACCAAAGGAATTTCCGCAGAATCTGGTTTGAATTGGACAAAAGATGGTCAAGCGGAATTGAATAAGATTCCTGGTTTTGTGCGCGGAAAAGTGAAGCGAAATACCGAAAAGTTTGCCCGTGAACGTGGGTTTAAAGATATCTCCGCTGAGGTGTTGTATGCAGCTAAGGAATCTGTAGGTGCGTAGGTAAGAAGAGTGAGTAGTGAGGGCGAATATTTTAACCTTCGCTACTTGCTTTTTTTATATTAGTGTTTATAGTTAGAGACTTCCAAGAAATAAATTATCCTAAGAAACGAACCACAGAGGCACAGAGTACACAGAGAGAGAATTTCTGCATCAGTTTTGGGACATTTTTTCATTTGGAAGTCTCTTAGAGTGTTTCAAGCAATAAATGATCTAAAACCTGTCACTATCCTACGGGAAGAGAACACCCACTCAATGACAATTGGGCATTTTTTTAGTTGGAATACTCTTATACCCATTCTCCGTATCAAATTAAACCCAGTTAAGTTAATTCAATAACTATATGGATGAAGTAGTCAGAAAGGTTGCGGCTTTAGGTTTACCTGGTGTATTGCTTGTAGTGACAATGGCCGCTACTGGTCTAGCTGGAGGTGCTGCTATAACTACGGCCTTAGCAGCTTTGGGCGGACCATTTGGAATGATAGGTGGTATTGCGGCTCTTGGAGTTGCTGGATTAGTAGCAGATGCTCTAGGTAAATATGGTATTGATGGTCTTTTAACAGGAATATATCTGGAGCGAAAGAAAAAAGAGCCAGTAGCAAAATTGTGTAAAGAAATTGACGATTTACCTATTTCTAGCGATTTGAAGCGCAAACTTAGGGATGCTATAGGTTGCTAAGATAGCTTTAAATACTTTTGTACTGGTATCCATTCTCAATGGATACTCTTTATTTGATCTTTAAAACAACTCTTATGAATTACTCAGATAGTAGGTTGGGTTGAGGTACGAAACCCAACAAATGCGTCGGGTTGCGCTGTCGCTTAACCCGACCTACAAAAAATGGACAAGGTATTGTTGCTACTAACTAATTTTTTCCGGATAGAGATGGAATATTCAGCACTTATATTTTAGGGGGTTTTACTTTTTATCAGTGATGTAAGTGCAGTGACAATTATAAATTTTACACTTGCTATTTATCAATTGTTGAGTTGGATTAAGAAATTAGCCTTGAAAATAGGCTTTATTGTGGCAAATATATCTACGATTACCATTTAAAGGTATTCAAATTTAAGCTGGGCTAAATGCAATGATTGATACCCCTAATAAACAAAGGTAGAAATAATCAGGGTTATTAAATCATTATTTGCAAGTAAATGCTATGACTCAGATTACAAGATCACTAATATTTTCTGGCGATTTGGCACTAAAATAGCCAGTATTTAGGGTATTCTAAGGGAAATAGTTAGATTTAACAATTTTCCAAGCAGTTTCTGAGTAATCTCTTGGCAGTATTAGCTATAAATCATGACTATCTTTAATTATGCAGGTAAATTATCTAGCATTAGTAAACCTGGGCAAATCGGACAATGATCAGCGGTAAAATAGGGTAACAATTTGTAGTTTTGTCAGTCAGGTGTTTGATAATTTTAATAACAGTTCAGGAGTCATAATACTTGGTAATTCGGGAATATAGAGGAGAAATATTTGATAAAAATAATCTCAGACAACTCTAAAATCCGTTATTATTTTGACTGAATCTGAATGCTCACAAATTTAATAAAGGTATTGCATTTTTTTTGAATCAGCAATATCTAAAAACTTTATTTCTATATCCGGCAAAATTCAGCAAGAATTTAGTAGTGCTACAACCGAACAGAAGTAACAGCTTTTTATTGAATTTAAGATAATACCCTAATTCCAGTTAATTTATCAAGCTTAATTATGGAAAATATATCACAACTAGGGTCACAAGTTAGACATAAAACAGCTTACCCAGATATCCTCGTTATTTCCCGAATATTTCGCCCAGATGAGGCTGTAATTGGTGAATATGTCTATAATCGCTGTTTACAAGATCCAGATCGGGTAATTGTTTTAGCTGGTAGTTGTGCTGGAGATAAGAAATTCGATAAATCCCAACAATTTCCTGTTTATCGTTGGTTTAATTTTCCGGCTTGCTGTGATCACTGGCTAGGAAATATAATCCAATCTGGTTTTAATATTATTGCTGCTTTTTTATTAGCTATTAAATTATATTTTCGCTATCATTACCGCTACATTGAATGGTGTCACGGCTATGATTTTCCGGCATTGTTGTTACTCAGNTATATTTTACCAATTCGCTTTTTTATCTATTTACATGGTAATGATTTACTAAGTGTAACTAGTAATCCGTTATGGAGATGGCTATTAAAATTAACTCTCAATCGTGCTGATGGAATTGTTTGTAATAGTTCTTATATTCGCAATTTTTTAAGAAATACTTTTCGGCTAGATACACCCACTCATGTGATAAATCCGGTAGTGAGGTCAGAAAGATTTGGCAATCCCACTAGTTTGAGTCATATTGATGATTTACGTAATCGTATCCGGCAGATTTATAATATTCCTGAAACAGCGATAGTTATTCTTTCTGTGGGTAATTTAGTTAAATATAAAAACTTTAACCGGGTAATAGATAATATTCCCGTATTGCTAAATTTTGGTGTGGATGTTCATTGCATTATTTGCGGTGAAGGATCTTGTGAAATCCAGCTAAAATCTCAAGCGGAAAGGTTACGAATTGATCAACGGGTACATTTTGCAGGGTATGTGCCAGAAAGGGATTTAGCCGGTTATTATGCAGCTTGTGATATTTTCGCCATGTTAAATTCAGATAATTATGAAGATCAAACCATAGATAATTTTGGTATGGTTTATTTAGAAGCTGGTTATTTTGGCAAACCTGTAATTGCTTCTCGTTTAGGTAGTGTTTTAGATGCAGTTCATCATGAAGAAAATGGCCTGTTAGTAAATCCCGATTCTGGTTATGAGGTTTTGCAAACTTTTAATCGGTTATGTCAAGATTCACAGCTTCGGGAAAAACTTGGCCGTCAAGGTAGGGAATTAGCGAAACGGAAGACCTATCATCGCTGGTTATATAGTCCTGAATCTTGTTCTTCTTGTTTGTTAAATTAACCACGACCAAGGATGGTGACTATCCAGTAGAAGCTATTATTGAAATGGCGTTCACGTAGTGTCTCTGAAAGAGAATCGCTAGTTTCCTAGATACCGAAGCATTAGGTTTCGCAGACTGCAAACCAGGACGAGGACAATAGTAAACAACAAATATATATTAGTATTATTGAAACCTAATATATGGTCACTAAAATCATATACAAATCTGCAACTATTGTAACTGTTGTCATGGAGAATAAAATCATTGTTCCATAAATTGACTCAGTTCGATAATATTGCAATCGGAATCTTGAATAAAAATTGCAGACTCTGTATAATTTGCATTTTTTTGTTTTGTTAAAATCAGTAAATTGACTTAAAACCAATATATTTCAGTTAAAGATAATTGTAGGTTGGGTAGAACAAAGTGAAACCCAACATTTCTAAGATTTTGTTGGGTTTTGTTTATTAACCCAAATTACACATATATACGCGAAAATGAGCAAGTTTTGACGATAAATGCAGAATAAATACCCGGGCTAAATCTTGTGGTGCGGGCATCCTGCCCGATGGAATTATACAAACTTATTGCATAAGCTGTTACGCAGCTAAATCTGATATTTCGTAGCCTAGAGTCCTTGCCGTAAGGCTTTCGGGCAAAAAAGTAAATGCGTAACAGCTTACTAAAAAATTTTGTCAACTATCTTAAGACAGATTGCTATCTCTTACTAATTGTGGAAAAATGAAACCGTATTGTCCGATCTAAAGAATCTGGAAATGCAGCCTCTATCTCATAACAACAACATGAATGGCATTTTGGGTTTTGTCACGTTAGTATTTATTAATTACATCTTCAGTGCCACAGTGTTTTTTTTGATACCATATATTGATTATGCAAATATTATCGGTGTTTTGTCTTTAATATATTATTCGCTGACTATTATTCCTACTATAATAAAAACACTTTTTCCGAATTTTTATAAGCAACAATATATTTGGAAAAGCTTGATGAAAAACCGACGTTACACAGGTGTTACTGCTTTTTGTTTTGCTTGGAATCACGCTGGATTATTGATTTGGCAAAAATCTTTAAATTTCTTAGATTTCAATACTTGCCTCCAATACTTTCAAGGCTTATCATCAATTATCATTTTCACTATTTTAGCCATAACATCTAATGACGAAAGTGTTAGAAAACTTAAAAAAAATTGGAAAAAAATACACAATTTAACCTATCTATGTTTGTTTATACTTCCCTGGCATATTTTAGATAAAATGTTCGGACGCTGGAGTTATCTCACTCCCTTTGCGGTTATTTTATCTATTAGTTTATCTTTGCTTTTTGTGACTAGACAAATAATCGAAATCAAGGAACAGTAACTAAGTTACATCCCTTTTCTTCACACCTTATTCATCTTCAATTAATTTTACTCAGGTACTTAATAACCAAAACAAAACCCCCTCTAAAAGAATAGAAGGGGCATTGTTGTTAAATAATAAACCTGGCATCGAGCTATTTTCACGTGGGGCTACCCCCAAACTATCGTCGCCGCAGCAGCGTTTCACCTCTGAGTTCGGGAAGGGATCAGTGTGGTTCCACCGCGCCATAGACACC
>B570J13880_100150_pt1 | contig 10224 bp, 8 predicted proteins | sample LakMenEpi26Jun08_FD_13880 | JGI IMG/M metagenome (IMG submission 13880) | reverse complement strand
ACAAGAAGCTATTCAAGGCTTACAATATTTATCAAGTTGAAGATAAAGAACAGGAAAAAAATATAGTATATAAGTTTGTAGAAGAACTTGGATTAGAATTAGTTTGGTATAAATATATAAATGCAACGGGTTTAAGAAAACCTTTAGCTATTTCTGAGTTTGCCAAATTTGCTCAAGATGAATTACCTAAGCAACTATATATGACTCGGTTACTTAAAAAGTATTTCAGTCAAAAGTATGAATCACACTATGTATTAGATGATTATGTCATATTAGCCAAGAAATAGAGAATTATTTTTACTCAACAAAGCCGAGATGAAAACAGATGTAAGTAGGTGAACACAATAAAACCAAACTGTGTAAAGAAACGTAAAATCGCCCAAACCCTCTTCACTCTTGCCTCTTGCCTCTTGCCTTTTGCCTTGCCATAAGGACAATTTTCAACGCCAACCTACTTATCTACAATTACTAAAAGTATTGATGAATCAAATTTTTGATCAGACATTATAAGAAATCCGATTCATTTAATTTTTTCGATATTCTTCCACTTACAACCTAAAATTCTTGCCAAACTTGCTTTTTACGTTTCGTTTAGAAATCAACCGACATCAAAAAACCTCTATAATCGCCAGTAAATAGAGGTTTGTAAGCTAAACGGCTCATTTTTATATTTGGTTTGGGTGTATTTTATGACATCATAAAAAGTTGACCAGCTAGGAGGTATACTCACTGATGCTTGCTGGAGTGGTGACAGTTTAGCTATTAATTAATTGAGGTTGTTAACTAGCTTCTCGCTAGGAGCTACTGCTGTTTTGGGAATTTCAATAACTGGGTTATTTAAAGCCACCATTAAGGGCGAATCTGCGGCTGTTGGTGTTAATTCTGTTGGTTGTGTTGTGGCTATTTCTAGCATTCTGGAATTACTTGGCAATAAACCAGATATTGTTCCCAAAATACAAGCCACTGCGGCTGCACTACCTAACATCCAGTTCAAGCGATAACGGCGATTAACACGGACTAAAACTTGGTTAATCGTTGCTTCTGATGACTGAGAGTTGGCGGGAACAGGGATGTTATGCAAGCCTTTTCTAAGATTCAATAGTCTCTTGTATAGGCATTTAATTGAGGCATCAGTTAATAGCCACTCTTCAACTTGCCTGCGTTCAGTAGCTGTAACTTCGCCATCCAGGTAAGCACTTAATAACTCGAAACAATCGCGCTTCTCCATATTTATAGTACCCGTTGATTCATTTTTGCTTCTCAATGGCAGAAAATATATATTTTCGTTGACAGTCCTTAATATTTCTTAAAATCTGCCATAGAATTGAGGAAACATGGTGTAGATTATGTATCTAGATAGCTTTGTAACTGAGTTTGTAATCTTGATCTGGCTCTAGCTATTCTAGATTTCACCGTTCCCAGGGAAACTCCGGTAATTTCGGCAATTTCTTCATAGGCCATGCCTTCAATTTCTCTTAAAACAATTGTAGTCCGAAAAACTTCTGGTAAGTCGGCGATCGCTTCTCGCAACTGTTCATAAAATTCTCTAGTAGTTAGTTGCTCATCTGGACTTGGGGTATCACCGGCAATTTCCCAATCCATTTCCCCATCATCTAAGGTGCGGGGAGCATCTAATGATAAGGGACTAGCGACCCGTTTGCGTTTACGTAATTCATCATAGAACAAATTTGTGGCAATGCGGCTTAACCATCCCCGGAACTTGGCAGGTTCTTGTAGTCGGTTAATATTCCTATAGACACGAATCCAAACTTCCTGGGCTAAATCGGCTCTATCAGACCAATCGGGGGCTAAATGATATAAAACTCGATCAACTTGAGTCTGGTAGCGACGTAACAGTTCTGAAAAGGCAGCACGTTCTGGACGCAATCCGACTTGACAGCGCAAAATAAGATCGTTGTTTGAGAGTTTGTCAACTTGCACCGATGCTATTGGATAGGTGGCATCCACTGTTGACCAGGATACACTAATGGATTGACTCATGGATCAGATTGGCGTTAAATCACTCCCTTCCATTAGACTAGATTATAGATCAAAAGTTCCTCGGTAAGGTGACGGATTTATAATCGGAACACGGAAATATATATAGAAAGGAGTTTTCAGCATTTTATTCCATCGTCAAGTAAGTATGAAAGAAGAAGGTAAAGAAGACTACGGATTAACTTTTTGTTAGAGTTAGGGATGGTGATCAAATTGGCAGATGTCCACTAAATACTTGACTGGTACTTACTTAATGATCAATGATCAGTCACCTTTAGCCAGATGTGTCAGGGATAAATAATAGGCGATGAATAGGCGATGGCAATGGCAAGAAATGAATCTGTAGCGAGTATGGTCATGTTTCTCTGTTTTGGTACAGCAATTTTATCTCTGGCTGTCCATTGGCACAATATGAGAACAACAGGACAATTAAATCAGTCTATATCCACAGAGATTTATCCACAGGGTTCATCAGTGGAAATTGGCAACAGTGCAATTGCGGCTTCTGTGCCTAACTCTCCCCAAAAAGCTGCTGTTTGGAGAACACAAAGGTCAAGTCAGGATCAAGTTACAGATCCGGTCAAGAGTTCTCAGGGATCAATGCCAGTATCAAATACAACTCAAGTAGTGGTGGATTTGAGCGATCGCCGTGTCTATGTTTCTCAATATAATGAAATAATAGCTAGTTATCCCATTGCTATCGGTAAAAAAGGTTGGGAAACACCAACAGGCAACTTTAAAATCATCCACAAGGAACACGACCCCATTTGGCGACATCCCATTACAAATGCTGTTTTCGAGGGCGGTTCTGACAGTCCTTTAGGGGATAGATGGATTGGTTTTTGGTCTGATGGTCGGAATCAACTCGGCTTTCATGGCACACCAGATGTTGATTTACTAGGGGCGGCTGTTTCTCACGGTTGTCTAAGAATGCGTAATTCTGATGTCAGAATGTTGTATAGCCAAGTAAGTATAGGTACACAAGTATTAGTACGTGAATAAAAATATGAAAGCAGTAAGAATTAAGGAATAAAAGTCTTTTAGAGACTTCCAAGAAATAAATTATCCTAAGAAACGAACCACAGAGGCACAGAGTACACAGAGAGAGAATTTCTGCATCAGTTTTGGGACATTTTTTTATTTGGAAGTCTCTTACTGTATGCCCAACTCCTGCCTCCATTGTCGGTGTTATACCAGTCATTGCGAGGGAAGGGAAGCAATCACAACCCTTGGAATTGCTTCATTTCACTTCGTTCCCTATGGCTAACGCCACGCAACGCTTACGCAATAACACTGTGTAATTAATTCTGTCTCACTACTTAACTTGGGTTTTTACATCCATATATTACCTTGAAGCAAAAGCTCAATTTATTCCCTTGCGGAGTATAAGTGACCATCTTCAAGAGCTTTTTCTACTATTTTTTCAATACTCTCATTTTTACAGACTCGGCTGATTAAACACCTCTAAAATTTGCCGACAAACCTGTTTCAGTTTTTCCCGAACTTCAGCAGAGGGTGTGGAGTCACCGACAAAACTCCAGGTTTCAATAGTGGAAAGTCGCCAAACTTCCCCACTGTGATCAAATCCAGCGGCTTCGACACCAATGGCGCGACGGTGATTATTAATCGGATCTTGATAAAATCGGATTTGAATCAAAATACTGCGACAGCGCCAAGATTTGCTAATGCCAGGAAAGTGAAAACCAATGTCTATAGAATCTGGATCTACTAGTTCTCTGGTTTCTGGGTCATTGTGCCAGGGTTTAAGATCGGATTTGACATCAGGAAATTCATATTTAAATAAATTTACTACCGTAGCAATTTTGCTGGCAAATTCTAGGTTTGTGGCTTGTTCGGCTGCGTTCACTCAATAATACTCCTCTATGCGGTTGGTCTGCGGGGAAGATCAAGACAGAAAAACCTGAGTTAATTGTAACGGTTCATTACATAGCGATCTAAAATAACACTGTTAATCTGTAAACAAACAAAAAATTAATTTCCATTTATGGTGCGTCAACGTTCTATTTTTTCACTGATTTTTGTACTATTAGCCACATTTTTGATTAGTTGTGGTAGTCCTACTGTTGTTACTGTACCACCATCTTATACGGCGGCGGAAGTTGCGAAAATTCAGGAATATGTTCCCGGAATTCAGATGGTGCGCGATCGCTCTTCCGAACTCCAAAACCTGATTAAAGCAGGTGAATGGGTGAAAGTGGGTAATTTTATTCACGGACCGATGACAGAAGCTAGATTAAATATGACTTATATCATTCCCAACCTAGCCAAGCAAAACCAAGCTAAAGCTCGACAAATTAGCAAAGATTTGTTGAATGACCTAGTAAGAATTGATCAAGCTGCCGCTGCGGGTAATACTAGCCTAGCTGCGAGTAAATACCAAGAAGTGTTTGCGGATATTGACAAATTCTTAGAACTAGTTCCCGAAAAGAGTAGCTAAAAGAGGAGCGTAGGGGCGCAGGGCCTGCGCCCAGGAGTCAGGAGGAAGAAGAAAGAAGAAGAAAGAAAGAAATTTCTCCCCTGCTTGCTTCCCCTCTCCCTACCTCTTGCTCCCCTGCCTCCTTTCGAGTCTTGAATCACAAAATGCTAGGGTAATGGAGTGATAGGGTGGAGAGGAAGACTTTTCATGCTTCACCCCTAACTCAAGCGCAAAAACCATGAATGTAGTAATTATCGGCTGTGGCGTGGTTGGGGCGGCGATCGCCTATGAACTCAGCCAAGTTAAAGGTTTAAACATCACCGTTTTCGAGCAAAAACAACCAGCACAAGGTTCTACCAGCGCCGCTCTCGGTGTGTTAATGGGTGTAATTAGCCATAAAACCAAGGGTATTGCTTGGCGAATGCGACAAAGTAGCATCCAACGCTATGAAAGTTTGATTCCTGAATTAGAAGGAATTACAGGGCGGAAAATCCCTTGTAATCGGCAAGGAATCGTAATGCTATTATCAGAAAACTTAGAGCGTCCCTTAGAAAGTGGCGTTGAAGTCCTTTCCGAATGGGAACAACTGCGAGAAATTCGCCAATCCCAAGGTTGGGAATTACAAGTTTGGGATCAAGAACAACTGCAAAAATATTGTCCCCAAATCAGTCATCCGCAAATTATTGGTGCTGTCTATTCTCCCCAAGACTTACAACTAAATGCCACAGCTTTAACTTTAGCTTTAGTAGATGCAGCCCAACGTAATGGCGTAAATTTCAAGTTTGGTGTGTCTGTGACCGGCACAGAAACGCCTCCTCCTCCTCCCCCAACACCTTTACACATCAAAAAAGGATTGGGAGAAGCGCGTAAATGTAATTTTATTGAAACTACAGAGGGCAAAGTTACCGCTGATTGGTTTATTATGTCTGCGGGTTTGGGTTCAACAGCCTTAACTGCACAATTAGATCAAATGGTAAATATCCGTCCAGTGCTGGGACAAGCTTTATATTTGAGCTTAGGACGCAGTTTAGGAAATCCCGATTTTCAACCTGTAATTACTGGTAATGATGTGCATATTGTACCAATGGGAAATGGTGATTATTGGGTGGGAGCAACCGTAGAATTTCCCAATCATGAAAATCAAATATCTGCAAGTCAGGAATTATTGGATATTGTCAGACAACAGGCGATCGCCTTCGCCCCAGAGTTAGCCGCAGCCAAGGTTCTCCGCACTTGGTCAGGGTTGCGCCCCCGTCCCGAAGGCAGACCAGCGCCAGTAATTGATAAACTACCGGGTTTTACAAATATACTCCTGGCTACGGGACACTACCGCAATGGGGTTTTACTCGCCCCAGCCACAGCCACAGCCATTCGGGAAATGATTTTACCTCAAGATTCTCGTTCCAATTGAAAAAAGTCTTGATTTGTAGGTTGAATTGAGGTTGAGGGACGTATCCCTGACGGGAGGCTCACCCAACAAATACCTTGGGTTGCGCTGTCGCTTAATCCAACCTACAAAAAATGGAGAAGGTATTGTTGTTAGGACTTATGTAATACGACTATAATAATGATTATCATTTTTACAGAGCTATTATGTCGTCTGAGAACTCGTCTACCAATCAAGCCTTACATCTGACTCAACGTCCCCGTCGTCTCCGTCGCACTGCAACCCTCCGAAAAATGGTGCGGGAAACGATTTTAACTGTAGATGATCTGATCTATCCGATGTTTGTCATGGAAGGTGAAAGCACAAAAATAGAAATTGTTTCCATGCCAGGATGTTATCGTTATTCTTTAGATTTACTCCTGGAAGAAATAGCCGCAGTGTCACAATTGGGTATTAATGCGATCGCACTATTCCCAGTTATTCCCGAAGAACAAAAAGACGACACAGCTACAGAAAGCTACAACCCAGAGGGATTGGTGCAGGAAACCGTCAAAGCCATTAAAAACGCAGTTCCAGAAATCATCATTATTACTGATGTTGCTCTAGACCCCTTCACAACTCATGGCCATGATGGTTTAGTTGATGAAAATGGCAAAATTCTCAATGATCAAACCATAGAAGTGTTAGTAAAAATGGCACTTTCCCAAGCAGAAGCCGGCGCGGATTTTGTTGCTCCTTCGGATATGATGGATGGTAGAATCGGCGCAATCCGTCAAGCTTTAGACGCTGAAGGTTATATCAATGTCGGGATTTTGGCATACTCAGCAAAATACGCCTCAGCCTACTATGGACCATTCCGGGACGCTTTAGATTCAGCCCCCAAATTTGGCGACAAAAAAACCTATCAAATGGACGCAGCTAACGCTAAAGAAGCTTTAAAAGAAATTGAACTGGATATTGCTGAAGGTGCAGATATCATTATGGTGAAACCAGCTTTAGCATATCTAGACATAATATGTCAAGTGAAATCAGCGACAAATTTACCAGTCGCCGCATATAACGTTAGTGGCGAATACGCAATGATTAAAGCTGCGGCTCAACATGGTTGGATTGACGAGAAAAAGGTGATTTTAGAAACTTTAACCAGCATGAAGCGGGCTGGTGCTGATTTAATCTTGACTTATTTTGCTAAAGAAGTGGCACTGATGTTGATGTAATAGTTGCCAGTCCTTATCTCCCTATTATTTATTATGACTACAGTTCCTGCAAAAATTGACTTAGCAATTATTGGTGCTGGTCCTCATGCTCTTACCTTAGTTGCCCATTTGCTGCAAAAACGGCAAACAATGAAGGGTAAAATTGTAGTGTTTGATCCCAGTGGTACATGGATAAGTAACTGGAAACAGCAATTTGCGGCTTTGGAAATTCCTCATTTGCGCTCTCCTGCTGTTCATCATCCCCACCCCAACCCCTTCGCTTTAAGGAAATTTTCTGAATCTCGGTCTGAGGAACTATTTCCCCCCTATGATTTACCTGGAACGCGCCTATTTGAAGATTTTTGTGAGGATGTGATTACATCCTATCAGTTGCAGGAGCAGGTTATCCCTTTGGCTGTAAGTAGTGTTAAACCGTCATTTGATCATTTTCGTCCTCAATTCCAGCTATGGTTAGAAGATGGACAAATGGTAACTGCCCGGCGAGTTGTGTTGGCAACTGGTAGTGGTAAGATACATATCCCTGATTGGGTAAGTCAGATTCCTTCACCCTATCCAGAACATAAACTTTGCCATTCTCAAACTGTAGATTTACGTAAATTACAGTTAAAGTCTCAAAGAGTCTTAATTGTTGGTGGTGGTTTGACAAGTGGACATTTGGCTGTAGGTGCGATCGCTCATGGTGCAAAAGTCAATTTGATGATCCGAAGACAGTTATCAGAAAAACTATTTGATGCTGAACCGGGTTGGTTAGGACCAAAATATCTCAAAGGATTTTTTGAAGGAGATTGGGAACAACGGTGGATGATGATCCAGCAAGCTAGAAACGGTGGTTCTATGACACCAGCAATCGCCACCCAATTACGCAAAGAACATCATCGTGGTAATATTAGAATTGATGAAAACTGTCAAATAGTTAAAGCTGAATGGTTAAGTCATAATTGGCAGGTAGAATGTAGCGATGGTCATATATTCGAGTGTGATTATATTTGGTTAGCCACAGGTACTAAATTCGATGTCACCACTGAACCATTATTGCAGGATATCTTAACCGCTTATCCCATCCAAATTGTTAAAGGTTTGCCAGTTTTAGACAGCTATCTGCGTTGGCCTGGTTGTGAATTATTTATCATGGGTGGTTTAGCAGCTTTACAAGTTGGTCCGACAGCCAGAAATTTATCCGGTGCAAGAATGGCTTGTGAAAAAATTGTCCGAGCGATCGTTAAGCCCAGTGTATCTTTTTCTCATAGTATCACTGAAGTTAAAGCCAGCTAACAACACTTCAAAATATTTTCCCCAAAATCAACTCCAAAATTAGTAACATTCACACCTTTTTGCGCTAGACTGATAACGATTCTCATTTTTGTTTGATATGGTCAGTTCATTAACCCAGTCTCAAGACAGCTTGAACCTGCACGAAGACGACAAACTTACACGAATTCGTCACACCAGCGCCCATATCATGGCAATGGCGGTACAAAGACTATTTCCAGGGACTAAGGTAGCAATTGGACCTGTCACAGAAATTGGATTTTACTACGATTTTGATTGTCCAGTCAGCATCACCCCTGATGACTTAGGCAAAATTGAAATCGAAATGCAACGGATAATCAAAGTGAACCTACCTATTATCCGGGAAGAGGTAGAACGAGCCGAAATTCGTGCCGAAATTGCCGAATTAAATGAACCTTACAAACTAGAAATCTTAGAGCGTATACCCGAATCAGAAATTATCACCCGCTACTTCATTGGTACTCCCGAAACTGGTAATTCAGAAACTTCATTGTTTGTCACAGATATTCAACCAGCGAATAACTATTGGTGGGATTTGTGTGCGGGTCCTCACATTAACTTTACTGGTGAAATTGATCCTCATGCCTTTAAATTATTAAATGTTGCTGGTGCTTATTGGCAAGGTGATGAAACTAAACCTCAGCTACAACGGATTTACGGGACAGCTTGGCAAACAAAAGCAGAATTAGCAGCTTACCTCCAACTAAGAGAAGAAGCCCTCCGTCGAGATCATCGCAAGTTAGGTCAAGAACTTAACTTATTTAGTATTCAAGAAGAAGCCGGTGGTGGTTTAGTATTTTGGCATCCCAATGGCGCAATTATTCGCTACATAATTGAAGATTATTGGCGCGAAGCTCATCTAGAATCTGGTTATCAATTACTGTATACACCTCATATAGCCAATCTCAACCTATGGAAAACATCGGGTCATTTTGACTTTTATCAAGAAAGTATGTTTGACTCGATGGATGTGGAAAATCAGGCTTATCAAATTAAGCCCATGAATTGCCCTTTTCATGTTCTAACTTATAAACATCAACTTCATTCCTATCGAGAATTACCATTAAGATGGGCAGAATTAGGAACAGTTTATCGTTACGAACGATCTGGAGCATTACATGGTTTAATGCGAGTCAGAGGATTTACTCAAGATGATGCTCATATCTTCTGTTTACCTGACCAAATTGCTGATGAGATATTAGGAGTTTTAAATCTCACTGAGCAGATTTTATCAGATTTTGGTTTTAAAGAATATGAGGTCAATCTTTCTACCCGTCCTGATAAATCAGTCGGAACTGATGATGTTTGGGAATTAGCCACAACAGCACTAGAACAAGCTTTAAATACTAAAGGCTGGAATTATGTTGTTGATGCAGGTGGTGGAGCTTTCTATGGACCAAAGATAGACATTAAAATAAAAGATGCTATTGGTCGTTTGTGGCAATGTTCAACTATTCAGGTAGATTTTAATTTGCCAGAAAGGTTTGATATGGAATATATTGCTGCTGATGGTAGTCGGCAAAGACCAATTATGATTCATCGGGCTATTTTTGGTTCTTTGGAACGCTTTTTTGGCATTTTAATTGAGAACTATGCAGGGGATTTCCCCTTGTGGTTAGCACCTGTACAATTGCGGTTGTTACCTGTAAGTGATGACTTTCGAGAATATGCAAAATCAGTAGCAACAGACTTGAAAAAAGCCGGATTTAGGGTAGAAGTAGATAGCAGTGGTGAACGTTTAGGCAAACAAATTCGCATAGCACAATTAGAAAAAATTCCCGTTGTTGCTGTTGTTGGTAAGAAAGAAGTAGAAAGCAAAACTTTGAGTATTAGAAGTAGACAAGCTGGAGATTTAGGAATTCTGACTTTAACTGAACTTGTAGATCATTTACAAG
>B570J13880_100149_pt1 | contig 10238 bp, 13 predicted proteins | sample LakMenEpi26Jun08_FD_13880 | JGI IMG/M metagenome (IMG submission 13880) | reverse complement strand
CCCATTAAAGTCAAATCAGATGCTGCTGCTACCGCTTTAATTACCTCTCGTCCCATTTTACCAGCCGCACCGTTGACAATAACCGGAATAGAAGTTTGATTGCTCATAGATTTAAGAATTATTTTTAATTCAACAAAGAAATTGTCTCACAAGAGATAACCAACGGCACAGAAGCCACTTAATCTTCTTGGGTTTGAGGATTTTCGCTTTGCCAAACTAGATAATTTAAAAAGCTAAGAACCTCTTGTAATTTATCATCAGGGATGACTTCCAAACTTCCAAACGTTGTACTACCTTGTTTCTGAGTTTATTCATCTCTGTAATACTCTGAATAGTTTTTAGTATGGATTAATTTCAACCACTTCGGTGATCATCATTACTATCAATTGTGCCACAAGAAATCCCTTGTTAATCTCGCCAGTTCTCAATTTGCAGGTTTGGGATTCTTTCAAATTCCCGAACGTTAGCAGTTACAATAATTAGTTTATGGGTGATTGCAGTTGCGGCAATGAGGACATCGTAAGCACCTATCGGAGTTCCTGCCTGTTTTAGAAAGCTCCTGATTTGAGCAGTTTGTTCTGCTTCTGCTTCTGCAAAAGGTAAAATTGTCACAGAATTAAGAAACGATATAATCAGTGGTTGAATTTTGATGGCTCGTTGGGGATTTATTGCTAATCCATACTTCAATTCCATTGATGTTACTGCGGAAATAGAAATATCGTCAGGGGAAATCAGCTTTAGTCGTTGTAATGTATTTGGATCACCTTTAACAAAATCACTGACTACACAAGTATCAAGTAAATATTGCATAAATTCAATTAAAAATATTAAACTGAAAATATGGTTTCATCAGGTGGCAGCAATTCGTCTCGATAGGACTCAAAGGTAATACTATCTGCAAAACCTTGGTGTTGCAAAATTAGATTCGACCAAGTTCTAGTTTTGTTTTCTAGAAATGTAACTAATACAGTGCCTTCGTGAATGTCCTTTGGTATTTCAGCAAGTTGGATCTTTCCATCCTTATAAATTCCCTGAACGGTTTTTAGCATGGATTAACCTCTATCAATTGGGTGATCATCATTACTATCAATTGTGCCACAAGAAATCGCTTGTTATTACCCAAAAACTAAATGTTACTCATAAATCTTACTACGATGAGCGATCAGAATAATATTAACCAAAACTACTTCATCATCAATGGAATAAACAACTCGATAATCTCCAACTCGATAACGATAATAACCTGAATAATTACCTTTTAATGGCTTAATATTAGGATGAAAACTAGGATTTTCTTCAAGTGTTTGAAAACATCTTGCTAATTTTTTCGCTAAGGTTTTATTGCTTTTAGCAAAAACTTTTTCTGCCTCTAATGATAATTGAACTTTATACGTCATCTCTAATCATCCGCCAATCTTTTACCTTCCCTTCTTGAACTTGTTGTTTTGCTTGTTCAAAAGCAGATTCAAACCCAGAAATTTTTAATAGTTCTTCTGTTGCATCTTCATTTTCATCATTAAGTAAATCACGTAAAAATTCAGCAATAACTATTAGTTTTTCTGGAGATAATTTATCAATAGTTTGTTTAACTTGATTACGCATTTGAGTTGTATTCATAATCTATATGTCTCATAACTATTCTTATCATATCGCTATTCGCTGTTTGATAACGATTTTACCCTTCATGAGCTACAGGTTGTCCATCTTTCAGGGTATAAATATCTTCTTCTGGATCATGAAGAAAAGCAAAGCTAGGGTTATTTGTAACAGCATCTAACCAAGTTTGTTTATTAAGTTCATCTGCTTGTCTTGCCAAAAAATCAGTTGAAACCTGACGAATTAAATTTTCTTCGGAAATGCCAAGATTATCAGATATTTTTTGCAAAATTTGGTCTTCTGTTTCCGAAAGTGAAATTAGCTTTTCTAACATTGGTAAAATCCTTTCTTAAAATCAGATAACTTAAGGACATAATAACATTATGTCCCTACAATTGCACTACCAGAACCCGACTAGCTTCAGATCCCCGACTTCTTTGAGAAGTCGGGGATCTTGACATTTTCCCAATTTGTGTGATATGATTTAATCAATGCCTCTATATTCTTCTGAAAAAACTTTCCGCCAGAGGCGGAGGGGTTAAGAAGGGAAAAAAGAAAGAAGGGCAGAGGGTAAAAGAATAAGAGTATAAAGGGCTACAAAGTCCTGAACGAAGACACGACCCGAAAACCGTAGAAGTCGTTGCGATTGCCACGCAAATCCCTACCGCGAATCGCAGCCCGACAGCTCCTAGCATCGTAGCTCCAAGAACCGCCACGAAGCAATCTCACATCGCCACCGCTTAGACTATTCCAAACACTGCCATCTGTAGGCGCATTCATATAATTTTCATGCCATTCATCTTTGCACCATTCCCACACATTTCCGTGCATATCGTACAAACCGAAAGCGTTAGGGGGAAAAGTTCCTACGTCTGTGGTTTCTTGTCGATATTTGCCTTTTGGTGCGGACTTGTAGGGATGATTGCCATCGTAATTGACTAAATCTGGGGTGATGTTGTCACCAAAGGAAAATGGCGTTTTTGTCCCGGCTCTACAAGCATACTCCCACTCGGCTTCACTGGGCAATCTGTAGTTTTTTCCTGTCTTTTGAGTTAACTTTTGACAGAATGCGACTGCATCATCCCAATTAACATTTTCAACTGGGCGGTTATCGCCTTTGAAAGCAGAGAGATTAACACCCATGATAGCTTGATATTGTGCCTGTGTCAATTGATATTTTCCCATAAAGAAGCTGGGAACTGTGACTTGATGTTGAGGACTTTCATTACTACTTCTTTCCGCTTCATTTTCCGGTGAACCCATGAGAAAAGTTCCTCCGGGTATGGCTATCATTTCCAATTTAATCCCATTTCCTAAGTCTTCGGTAAATGATGATGTGGGATTGATATTTAAGTTGGTATTTGTTGGTGGTTTAGGTAGGTTTGTTGGTGGAGAAATAAACTGAGAAATTTGTGGAAAAGCCGGTTCTTTCGCTTGTTCTCGAAGCAGTTTAAGTTTCTCATCTTTGATAGATTCCTGCACCTGAACAACAATCTCCCGCCGTGCAGCAGCCTTAACATAACCCAAACCAATAGCCCGCTCAAAATCTTGACAAGCCGCCTCAAAATCACGCCGCTTATAGAAATCCTCACCCCGGCGATAATAGGCATTTCCCATATCCACTCTGTCAGTAATTCCCAGCAACTCCCAAACCTGATAAAGAGAATTAAAATATGATTCATCCTCTGGTTTTGCCACCTCCACCAACAAAGGCATAACAGGCGTAGACAAATGCCAATCTATCCCTCGATAGGACAACCAAACCTTGAGAGAAGCATTAACCTGGGCAATACCAGCCTCATGGCTAGGAAGTTTGATTAAACTAGCCGCCAACTCCAACCGTAATTCAGACTCCCAATCAGGAACTTGTCTGATTAGCGCCTCATATAGTGCCTGATAAATCTGCACACTTCCATCAATAAACTGTCTCTTTGTCTCCTCACTCATGCCTGAAAGCAACCCCGGCAACAATTCAGGTAATAAAGGTAACAGATGACGATCTGGACTCGTATTCAGTAAAAAATATTCATCCGTCACCCACCCAGCAATCATAATGTGACAGAGAGCCACAAAACGTTTAAGTTGATCCCAATCTTTAGGCGCAATATGATAATTTCGAGCTAATTCACGAATATCATCACCGCGATTCAGCCACATCTGTTCCCGTTTAATTACCGCCTGATTAGCTTGGTATTTAGCGACAAACTCCTCACCATAATCAGCAATCCATTCAGCTTCGCTAGTCCCCTCCTCAGCGCGATTACGAAACCAATTCTCAGTCCGCTCTTTCACAAAACCATACAAAACTTCTAACCAAGAAAAACGCATACAGGTGTCATAGCGTTGTTTAACATCTCCCAAACCCCAATAGGCATAGCTAATAGATAAATTTTCCCCTTCTAAAGTAGATTCTAAAATCAGTGTCGGTTCGCTCTGTAAGCCGAGAAAGATTTGCCTTGCAGCAGCTTCACTATTAAATTGTTTACTCGTCCATGCACCAGCCAAATAATCAATGTGGCGATGATGAGTTTGGTATTGCTGAAAGAATTGCCGTAACTCTTCTTTCAAATACTGTTCCATTTCTGGAAAGCCTTTAGCATTGGTAGGTTTCCGACTGTCATCGTAATCTAAAACAGGAGGCGAAACGAAGACATTTAAAGGCAAAATATCCCCATACATTCCTCTTTTTAATAAATCCTCTGCTACTAACCAAATCGCCGAATTTTTTTCTCGTATTTGTGCATGGATGACATCAATGGCAGTTTGGCGATCAAATTGTCTTAATTCCCTTGCCAGATCAATATCTTGGGCTTTGAGTTGGATTTGCAGTTCTTTTTGTTTTTCAAAGAAATACTTTTGCATATCTGCTTTAAAAACTTCAATCTTTTCAGTAAAGGCGCGACTGAGTTCACCCTGTTGAGATTGAAATTCTTGATTTAATTCCACTAATCTGACTTGCAAATCTCGATCTAAATCTTTCTGTACTTTTTGAAACGATAAAGCCTCTTGTTGTTGAGTTTTTTGCAACTCACGATTTAAAGCATTTTCATACGTTTGAAAATCACGACTCAATTCAGCTAATTGTGCCTGAGCCGCCAAACCTTCTTGTTGTTGTCGAGTTTGACAGACTAATCTGGCGTATTCTATCCTTTCTTGAGTGTCTATTCTCTCTTTTTCTCGGACAACGATTGCTTGATGTTGCTCAACTTGAAGTTTTTGTGCTTTTTCGGTATTTCTTTTGTTCAAAAAAGTATTGCCTATTGCTGCTGTTGCAGTGATTAATGAACCGATACCAAAAGCAATTAATGGAAATGGCATAATTTTTAATTATTAATGATTATTGTTGACAGTTGATTTACTAATAAGGGCGAATAAATCTTCGTCCCTGCTATACTCTCCACACCCGCCAGCCAGGGAATAAATTCCCTGTCTCATAGCTCAAGTCCGTTAAAACGGACTAATAAATTTTCCTAATGTTTAGTCATCTTTAGATGACTTTTGCTATTAGACTGGGAATTCATTCCCAGGCGGGCTATGGGTTTTACGTTAAGTTGACACCAATGAGATTTTGCTTTAACCCTACCCGCAAAATCAAATAATTAAGCCGTGTTGGGTATAATTATTGATTAAGATTTTCAGCCGCTTTTTGATGATAATAATCAGCCTCTTTTTGCAAGTAATCCGCCTGACTAAAAGACCCCTCACTTGCCCAACCTGCGGCTCTTTCCTCGTAATGCTTTGCCCAGCCTTCATTCCTAGAGGCTTCCGCATAATCGGGTGTCGCCTCACGAGGTATCACTTCAGCATGAAAATTGCTTGTGGATAAATGACTCTCAAAACTAGGGGTTTCAATATAACTAGAATTGTGCAAGTGATCAAAATTAGAGTGGAAATCACCACTGGAAAAGGAAACACAATCAGAATGTAAAATTGTGTTTGGATGCAAATCGTTTAAAAACCCGTGAGAATGTTGGTCAAGTCCCTGAGAGATTGATTCAACATGACTGGAATAACTTGAGTTTAAATCGTGATTAAGATCACTGAAGTTTTGCGCCGCATGATCAGTAACCGCATCGGGGAAATGATGAGTACCGACGATTTCCCCATGATTTAATGCGTCCATCTTATTGACCCTTTAGTTACTAAATTACAGTATCATCCGCCAAATTCAAAAAATCTGGTAAACCCTAAATACTGGTAATTATACACAAAAATAACGCTTTAGTCCAGCCCATAGCGATCGCCATTCTTGTCGGTTAGCTTAATAATTCGTTGTCTTCCTTAACATAATCTATAGGAATAATGGAATAATGGTGATCTTTATATTACACTGCAATAATTGGCGATCGCACTAATAACTTTGAGCCTGAAAATTATTGGGAATATCCAACTCGAAAACTTGATCATGAATACGAGCCACATAAAGCCCTTCTTGCAGAATTTTCTCGCGTAATTCGTTAGACAAATCAACAGACGCTAATATGCCATAAAGTCGTTTGTCTTTATGTTCAGGAAAAAAGTTACGAAACCGTTGTAAAATACTTTTTAATTGAGTAATAGAATCTTCCCTTGCATGACTTTTAACCTCAACAATATAGGCAGTATTTAACTCACCATTAGCATAGGCAAGAACATCAATTTCCATGTGTTGTCCTCCCTTACTAACTCGCACACTGGGACTGATAACTTCCATCCCAAATTGTTGTCCCAAAATAGTTTCCATTGAAGGCAGGGCAAGACCTTCTGTAAAACTGCCAAATTTTGCACCGAGTCCCCCAATTTGTTTACCTAATTCTTTGAGTTGGCGGTCAGTTGCCTTCTGTTGTTCGGCATTCTCTTTCTGTTGCTGACTAACTTCTTTCAATAGTAGGTCAGTTTCTTTTTGAGCAGTAGCTAATTCTGCTAACAGTTGCCATACATCTTCTGATGTTGCCATAAACACTTTTTTTCCGTAATAATGTTTATTATAATCTGCCAAATTTAAAAAATCTGGTAAACCCTAAATACTGGTAATTATACACAAAAATAACGCTTCAGTCCACTCCACCACAGCCCCATAAGTATCTCCTGTATGTCCACCTAACTTATAATTAAACCAAGCTGCGGTAACAACAGAGATCACACTTCCAGCTAAAACCATCCCCACAGATAAAACTAACTTTTGGGGATAAATTAACCAAACAACAGCACTCAAACCCAGCAATAAAAAGAAGCTTGGTAATAAATCTAAATAAGAACGTATCGCTTGTTTATGAACCGCACCTTTACCAGTCGGTTTCAGATAAGGGTATTGACAAATAGCCATTTGTTGTCCCCAACGTCCCCACCCACAAGCAGCCATTAATACAAAATAATGGTTTTCAGCTATCTCTGTTAAAGCTGTTGTTTTCAAAATAATAATCACAATAGCGGACATTGCCCCAAACGCACCAGTAGCACTATCCATCATTACCTGCAATCTGCGTTGAGGATCACCCACCGCTAAACCATCGGCTGTATCCATTGCTCCATCTAAATGTAATCCTCCCGTAATTGCTATCCACGCACCCACTACCAAAGCATTACGAGTTAGCACGGGGACACCTAAATAATTCATCCCTGTATCTAAACCACCTAAAATTCCCCCAATCATCAACCCAATTACTGGCGCAAAACAAGCAACCTTTTGGAAGTCCAAATTTTGCAGATAGGGTAAAGGAATAGCTGTATAGAAAATTACAGCCGCAACTAAATTTAAGAATTGCTGTTGCCACCAGCGTAAAACGTTAGCCATACTTGAGAAAGAGTTCAATTAGCCAAATACTTCCAGTATTCATGAATATAAATGTTCTCATCATAAATCACTCCCAGACTGACAATCTACCTCAAAAGATGAGACGATCGCCTCCTAAACTTGATATTTTGGAACTATGGGAAATTAACAATCCATCTCATTGATAGTCTGGCTGCGTTGTCACTCACCTTTCATAAACCGCTATTTCTCTATGAGTCATCATCTACCCCACACCAAAATGCCAGCCCCGTGCATAGTCAACATGGGCATAGTTGTTAATAAACTCGATATCCGCCAATTGCTGCGTGATTTAGGTAGAGTCCACTACATTTACACCCAAGAAAACAAGCTACTAAGTGAGGGTGACGGAGATGTAATGGAAGTATTCGCTAATTCCCATCGGTCTACCCTAGTCACTAACCATGCACTATATGTGAATGTGGATAGTTTTGATTATCTGGAATTAAAACAATCTCCACAGCAAGAAACCTACTTTGACTTGATTCAAGAGCAAATGTGTTTACGCTTGATTCCTCTTTCCACACCTTTGCAAGCAAGACGCGATCGCCAATTTAACGTTACGGTTATAGAAGCGATGATGGATCAAGTCCTAGCCGCTAGATGGGATGCGGAAATTGATGACGACTGCTGTGATTCTTTTTAAAGGAGTCAGCACTATGGCTAACGCCACGCTACGCTATCGACTTCGCTCAGTGACCGTCAGGAGAAAGAATGAAGTAGAAGTAGGACTTACGCATAATTCATGGAATAACGAACCACAGAGGCACAGAGAACACAGAGAAATGAGGGTTTGAGGGATATTTTGCGTAATTCCTGAGAAGAAAGGAGGTATCACAAAACCTTAACTAAAGAAATCATATCCTCTTTGGGGTCATAGTGGATTGCGGGGTATGACCCTCACAAGACAAAAACCCCCACGAACGCCCTAAGTAACACCAAAAATGTTAAGTTGATGGATAAATTTAGCTAACTAGTATTTTTGCCTTGAGTGCCAATTTTTCCTTTGAAAGTCTCGCTACCTGTAGCCAGACCAAAGCTAGAGCCGGAATATTTTCTACTCCCCACGGAATTGTAGAAACACCCAGGTTTATGCCTGTGGGAACATTAGCTAATGTCAAAACTATCACCCCTGCCCAACTGGGAGCAACAGGAGCGCAGATGGTTTTAGCTAATACCTATCATTTACATCTCCAACCGGGAGAAGCCATTGTGGCTGGTGGTGGTGGGCTACATAAGTTTATGGGTTGGCATGGTCCCATGCTCACAGATTCCGGTGGATTTCAGGTTTTCAGTCTGAGCGAAATGCGGAAAATCACTGAAGAAGGTGTAACTTTCCGCTCACCTCATGATGGGCAAATCATTAAATTAACCCCAGAACGCTCCATTGAAATTCAGAATATTTTAGGGGCGGATGTGATCATGGCTTTTGATGAATGTCCTCCCTATCCTGCCACTCGTCAGGAAGTTGAAGCCGCCACTGACCGAACCTATCGCTGGTTAAAACGCTCTATATCTGCCCATCAACGCCAGGATCAGGCATTGTTTCCCATTGTCCAGGGGGGAGTATATTTAGACTTACGCGCCCGTGCTGCTCAAGAATTGGCGCAGTTGGATATGCCGGGATATGCCATTGGTGGGGTGAGTGTAGGTGAACCAACGGATTTAATGGCGCAAATTGTCCAAACTACAGCGCCGTTGTTACCGGTGAATAAACCCCGTTATTTGATGGGTGTGGGAACTTATCGAGAAATGGCCATTGCGATCGCTTCTGGTGTAGATTTATTTGATTGCGTTATTCCCACCCGCTGGGCTAGACATGGAACAGCTATTGTTGCTGGTGAACGCTGGAATATCAAAAATGCTAAGTTTCGTGAAGATTTTACACCATTGGATGCAACTTGTCCTTGTTATACCTGTGAAAATTTCAGTCGGGCTTATTTATCTCATTTAGTGCGATCGCAGGAAATATTAGCATATACTTTGTTGACTATTCATAACATCACCGAATTAATTCGCTTTACTCAGAAGATTCGCGCATCAATTTTGAGCGATCGCTTTGTCACAGATTTTGGTCATTGGTTAGAACCATCAGCAATTGATTTAGAAAAAACTGAGGACTGATCATTGAGCTAATCATGATAAAATATATCTCGCATATAATAATACCTTGTCCATTTTCTGCTTTGTTGGGTTAAGCGACAGCGCAACCCAACGCTCATGTTGGGTTTCATCCTTCAACCCAACCTACAAATCAAGGCTTTCTCTAATTTGGACAAGGTATTGATATAAAATCTGTATTTGATTATTAGGTGGATTTAAACAAACATGGAAGCAGCACTATTACTCGCAAAATTGCCTGAAGCTTACCAAATCTTCGACCCCTTGGTAGATGTTTTACCTGTTATTCCCGTCTTCTTCTTGTTACTTGCATTTGTTTGGCAAGCAGCAGTGGGTTTTAGATAAATTACCCATTGCCAATTTTTTGGGCAGGTAACATCCACCTGTCCTATTTTTTGGTAAAATTAATAGTTCTTAATATTTTGCAATAAATCCATATAATTAATCCAGTCACATACTAAATTACCAGGAAGCTACGATGGGAAATATCAGATTTGTTAAAGAAAATCAAGAAATAGTCGCCGCAGATGGTGCTAATCTCCGACTTAAAGCTGTAGAAAATGGCATTGATATATATAAATTTTTCGGCAAAATGACCAATTGTGGTGGTGCTGGACAATGTACTACTTGCGTTGTCCAAATCACTGAAGGATTAGAAAACCTGTCTCCGCGTACAGATTTAGAAACCAAAAAATTCAAAAACAAGCCTGATAACTACCGTCTCGCTTGT
>B570J13880_100146_pt1 | contig 10255 bp, 10 predicted proteins | sample LakMenEpi26Jun08_FD_13880 | JGI IMG/M metagenome (IMG submission 13880) | reverse complement strand
CTGACTATGAGGGAACTGCTATGCCGACAATTCCTCTGGGTAGTCGCTTGCAATATAAGGTTGAAAATTTGAGCGATCGCCCTATATACTTAATTTTAGTGGGTTTAAATAATAATCAAAATGCCTTTGCTTTTTATCCTTGGGAAGTTTTTCCAGAAACAGAAATTTCTCCCACTAAACCCCAACTAATAGAAATTCTCATTCCTCCAGGTCAAACTATGAAAATACCAGATAATCAATCTAGACCTGGTTGGTTACTACCCACACGTTATACTTTTTGTGAACACCAAATTATTCTGAGTACCGCACCGTTTCAGGAAACTCTCGCGGCCTTGGCTACTACCAAATATTTTGCTACCACAGATCAACAGGCTATTAGTCCTGTAGTCAATCCTTTGGAAGTTGCCCAAGCTATATTACAAGATTTACATAATGCTAGTAAAGTGAAAACTGATATTAATATTACTACCAATGATGCCTATATTTTAGCTGTTAATAATTGGGCGAGTTTGAACTTTAGTTTTCAGGTGGTTTAGGAAGTAGGGGCGCAGGGCCTGCGCCCATTCAGGAGTTTAGAATAAAGAATATTTTTCTTTTATCTTCTCTGCTATATCAAGTTTTCTGTAGCCTGAATCCTTACTTTAGAAATGCAAATATCTAAACTTCGTTAATTGTCACTTGATTTTGGATTTGGAATTTGCCAATTGTTTTAATCTAAAATCTAAAATCTAAAATTCCCAGTCATATCCATCACAAGCTATACTAAAATTTAATCTATTATTTATGTTTCCTATGGTTGTAAGTGCTTCGACCACCAAAATCACTTGGGAACTCTTACCCGAAGACTTCATTTTAGACGATGAACCTGTGGATAATGTCAATCAACCTAGTCTGGCAGCAGCACTCACGGAAAGCCTAGAACTTGCTGGCAAACTTCCAGAAACTGCCCTTGCTACCAATTACGGCATCTGCGCCACAGTAAATGATAAATTTGTCATCAAAGCCCCTGACTGGGCTTACGTGCCGCAAATTACAGTGCCTAGAGAACAAATCCAACGCAGTTACACCCCCCACAAACAGGGACAAATTCCTGCGGTGGTAATGGAATTTCTTTCTGATCCAGATGGTAGTGAATATTCTAATAAACACACCTATCCTCCTGGAAAATGGTTTTATTATGAACAAGTTTTACAAGTTCCTAACTACATCATTTTTCAACCAGATATTGGTGAATTAGAAATATATCACTTGCATGAACATGGACACTATAAATTGCGTTCCTCAGATGAAAATAACCGTTACTGGTTAACTGAAATGGAATTATTTATTGGTGTTTGGCAAGGAAAACGCGAAAACCGTCAAGGTTATTGGTTACGCTGGTGGGATCAAGATGGTAATTTGCTACTTTGCGGTTCTGAGTTAGTGCAACAAGAACGACTTGCTAAAGAAACTGCCTTAAAACGTTTGGAAGAGTTAGAAAAACGCCTTCGAGATGCTGGCATTTCTGACTAATTTTCATGAAGATCCTCGACTTTTTAGAATGTTGAGGATCTTTTATAGTAATTCCCATTCAAGTGAGGTACAACAATAAAGAATTAACCGCAGATGGAAGAGGATAAACGCAGATGAACGCAGATAATTTTGTACAATAATGATATAATGCCAATAACCAATTTTTTCTGATAAATAAACACTGTAAAGCACCCATTCTAAGGGGGAAAATGTATAGATGCGGGTTTTGGTTACTTCACCTAAATCTAAAGATAGTTTAAAATCGCCCGTTCCTATAATTAGGAGGCTGAAAACCTCTTTTCTGTTCCCTTACCATAACGACAATTTTTAACGCCAACCTACTTAATCAAACTGTTATTAATTCTCTATGTTGAACTTAGCTAATATTCAAACCCTAGCTCAACAATACAGTCCCCAGGAACTTTTTGCAGCTTTGGTGTGGCAACGTCGCTTTAATGAGTTTAATGGGGAGGAGGTTGTTAGGGATCTTAGCCAACATTCTCATCTATGGGCAAGTTTTCTGTTTACGAAACCAATTTTTGCAGCAGATGAAAATGGTTTAAGTTTTGGTGGTTTGGTAGATACTTTATTGGCAATGGCAAATTATCGCCCGATGCCAGAATCGAGTATAATCCACTTTGTAGCTTATCCTGGGGATACCCTCTACATTTTGACAGAAAACCAAGATAGTATCGTGTCTCAGCTTTTGGATTTGGGTAAAAAGTGGCGTGCAGATTCAGTGGATATTACTGATGGTAATAATGAAGAATATGGTTTGCGACTTGGGCGACAGTTACGAATGAGATTGGAAGCAGGTTTGGAAGGTGAGTCGCTTTGGCAACAGCGAGATGCTGTAGTTATTACTTATTGGTGGGATTAATGATTAAAAAAATGTCAATCTCCATCCTATAAATCCTTTAATCCTGGAAATCCTGATTCTGACCAAATCAGGAAAATGTTAAGATTGATGTATCGCTTTTCTGGAGTTATGGAGAATGCGATCGCCAGCGTCAATTCCAATTATACCGTAGAGGTCGTTACGTTGAATTTAACTTAGTCTATGACCGGGGAACAATATTTGGTTTACAAACCAATGGTAGAGCAGAATCTATTTTAGGAGCATTATCCATCCAAGGCAGACCGATTTTTTGGGTAGATGGACATCACTTACATCATGCCCACACAGAAGATGAAGAGAAAGATCCCTACTCAGCGCGGCGGGGATTTTGGTAGACCTGCTGATATGAGATTTTTATCAGTCCACGCAGGTGGACTTTGTTTGTGTAATAGAGTAAAATTCAGTTATACCCTCAGTCAGAAAAGAGGTGTAACTCAATGACAAGTATCAAAACAGCTATTTCAATTGAAGAATCACTGTATGAAGAAGTAACCGCTTTAGCAAATGCAATGAAAATTCCTCGCAGTAAATTATTTGCTCTAGCAATGGAAGAATTTTTGCGTCGTAAAAAACATCGCCAATTAGTAGAAAGTGTTAATGAAGCTTATGCAGATGATCTAGATGAATCAGAACAAATAATGTTAGCAGCAATGCGACATCATCAAGGACAATTAAAAGAAAAAGAATGGTAATTAAGCAAGGTGATATTTATTGGATTGATTTGGGAGAACCAATAGGCTCAGAACCAGCTTATATCCGTCCTTATGTAGTCATCCAAAATGATTTACTCAATAGTTCTCAAATTAGAACAGTCATAGTTTGTGCATTAACTTCTAATTTGCGACGAGCTAAGGCAATGGGTAATGTTTTACTAGAGTTAGGAGAAGCTAATCTTGATAGACAAAGTGTAGTAAATGTATCACAGATTTTTACAGTAGATAAAGCTTTATTAACTGAAAAAATTGGTAAGCTATCTCAAGAAAGAATTAGACAAATTTTAGCAGGATTAGCAATAGTCACAGAACCACAAGAAATAGATTTTGATGAATAAAAGCTGCATTTTATTTTTACCCTCATCCCCAATCCCCTATTCCCTTACAAATACTTCTCCAACAACAAAGCCAGCTTCTCCTTCGTTGCTGCTGGTGCATTTGCTAAATTCGTCAAAATCGCATACTTTAAAGCCGAATGCGCCTCACTAGCAGGGGGATTTGCACTTAACCGCTTCACAGTTTCTTGAATTACCTTTTGTGCATTCGCCGCATTCTTGTGTAAATTCCCAATCACCATTTCCACCGTCACGCTATCATGATCGGGATGCCAAGAATCATAATCCGTTACCAGCGCCAAGGTTGCATAAGCGATTTCCGCTTCCCTGGCTAACTTTGCTTCGGGTAAATTTGTCATCCCGATTACCGTAGCATCCCAACTCCGATAGAGATGAGATTCAGCCTTAGTGGAAAAAGCCGGTCCTTCCATACATACGTAAGTACCACCATCATGTAACGTAACATCTGGTAAATTTAAAGAAGCGATCGCCTCCCCCAAAATCCCAGCCAAATTCTGGCAAATCGGCTCACCAAAGGCAATATGCGCCACAATTCCCTCACCAAAGAAGGTAGAAATACTATTCTTGGTTCGATCAATAAACTGATCAGGAATTACCATATCTAGGGGTTTAGCTTCAGCCTTCAAAGAACCCACAGCGCTCGCAGAGATTAAGTATTCTACACCCAATTGCTTCATCGCGTAAATATTAGCCCGAAATGGCAACTCAGAAGGTAACAACGTATGATTACGACCATGACGCGCTAAAAATGCCACGCGAGTTTCCTCTAAAGTTCCGATAATAATCGCATCCGACGGTGAACCAAAAGGGGTAGAAATCTCTATTTCTTCCACATCTTTCAGTGCTTCCATCTTATATAACCCGCTTCCACCAATGATTCCAATTCTAGCTATCGTCATAAACTATCCACTTTCTTATTAATTGAACTAACAAGTAATTTTACCTAAAAACTGTCCCTTGATAAATGCACAAAATTCACAGATAAGTAGGTTGGCGTTGAAAATTGTCGTTATAGCAAGGCAATAGGCAAGAAGTTTTCAGCGATTTTACGTTTCTTTACAGAGTTCGGTTTTATTGTGTTCACCTACTTACTAATTTGTGAGAAATCCGGGTGTAGGGACACGAATATAAAAATCTCCGAATTTTTTGAAAAATTAGGGATATTTAACTTATTTTAGATAAATTAATAAATTTAACCCAGGAATTGTCCGCGAAAGCGTCCAACCCGCTAAAATAATGTAAAGTAACCCTAGACTCCACTGATACCAAGCCAAAATAGAAATAATTCCTGGTAAATGTTCATCACGTAACCGAATATCATTAAATCCTAATCTTACCAAATTATTCAAACTAAAATCATAATAATTCAGCCAATTCCAACGCCTATCCCATAATAGCGGCATATATCTTTCCCGAAAACTGGGATTTCTAGGAATCACGGGTAATCTCCCAATTAATAATCTTAGCTGTCTTAATGTTCCATCTTCTCGAAAATAAGAAACATCCATTAAATCATGATAACGCCCTTGTTTATAAAGTCGCCACAATAAAATCCCCGGTAGGGGAAAAATAATCATAAATAAACACAATAAAGTTAACCAAGGACTACCAGAATTCCGAAAAATTGCCAATAAACTACCAGATATTGAACCAATAAAACTCAATAATATACAAACAGTTTCATAAGATCTAGGAATAATTGCTACAGGAGACAACCGACGACAACGATCAACTAACCAAAATAATACACCAAAACAGGAAATAACTACACCACCCACACCAAATACTAACCAAAAATTTGTCCCATAACCACTTAACAACAATAATAAACTCAATAACAACCAATTTAAAGATTTAACTACCCACCCACTAAAAACTAGAGGTTCAGTAGCAACAATTCTCTCCCTTAACTGATTATATATTTCCAAATCCACATCAGGCAGAACTAGTAACTCGCTAATATTCCGAAAATGTTTAATTTGACGATATTGATTAATTTCAGCCGCTTGAGTTGCAGAAAAACCTAAATTTATTAACCTATTCACAGCAGCAGTATTAATATTGATAGCTACCAACTGATGACTTAATTCAATTAATCTTAACCGTTGTTTCGTATATTCCAACTGATTTGCATCACTAACCTGCTGTTGTAACCGGAAATTTTGACTTAAATTCCGCAAAATATTTTGATTACCTCGTAATCTTAGCACAATCAACTTTTTACCAATTTCGCCAACATTACCTAAAATTTTTGCTTGATTAGAATTAAAAACCAACCCAGAAACATTTAAAAATGCTGCTTCTGCAAACTTGACATCACTAAAATCAGCTTGATTGAGAATACTTGCACTCTGCAAATCTACAGATTCATTAAACTCAGATTCTCTAAAAATTAGAGCTTGTTTAAAAATAGCATCTTTCATTAATAAAGATTGATGAAAATTCACCTGATTAAAATTAACTTGATTATTAAAAATAGCACTAGAAAAATCAGCTTTTTCTTGCCAATAACTACTATTAAACCTAACTACTTGTTGAAATTTTCCTTGATTAAATTTTACATCATCACAAAATACATCACCTTGAAAATTAGCAGTATCTAGAAACTTAATATTTTGAAAATTGGCTTTCTCAAAGAAAATGCTACCTTCAAAACTACTCAGGGCGTGAAAAATAGCCCCACTAAAACTCACAGTTCTACCAAATCTGGATTCGTCCCAATTAATAGGTTTTAAAAAATTTGCCCCTTGAGCATTTACAGGTTGGAGAAAGAACGTATTCGGGAATTTTACTTCCCCATTAAAACGACTTCCTACCATAATTAAAGCCCCACGAAATACAGCAATACTACTAGAGTTATTGGACTGATTGTTCAACAAAGATTTACAATCTTTAGCATTAGGAAAAGCTCTTGCTAAAGATTGCAAACATATTGAACGTAAACTTTCTAACTGTTGCTGTTCTGTATGTGTGAAAATTTGGGCTATTCCTTGAGCATAAAGAGGAGTTCGTAAACCCAAATCACTGCCATAAAAATCACCTTCAATTACAGAATTACTCAAATCTAAACCCAAAGCTGTCGCCCCAGTTTTTTGTAATTCTTTTCTGAGTAATTGATAAAAATTATCCCGAAAAATAGCATTTTCTGGACGTAAATCAATCACCATTTTTTTTAAATCCACAGTTAAATTACCATCTCGTAAAATTGGTGTTTTAACTCGTTCTTGTAATAATTCCCAAGTTAAAGTGATAGGTTCATTAGGAACTGCAAAAGTAGGAATAGGAAGTAAAAATATAGCAAATATACAAACAAAACTTATGACTGCGGACTTAGATATGATGATTTTTCCTAATTCCGCAGATAATAAGTTGATTTTTTTAACCGTGTTTTTTATTTGCCAAAGGTGAGAAAAATCCCATTTTTGTAAATAGCTAAAGTGACAAAATAATCTCAACAAATTCCCTACTTAATGATTAATTCAATAAAACAACCTTACCCAGGACAGAACCAGTTTCCACTAAAGCGTGTGCTTTTGCTGCTGAGGCTAAAGGGAAGGTCTGACTAACTTCGATTTTTAACTTCCCTGCATCTATCCAATTAGCACATGCTTGTAAAATATCCCCATGATGTGTTAACGATTCCATATTTTCTAACAACAACGGTGTTAGCATTAGTTCTAAACCAATGCGGAGATTTCTGTTTCTAGCAACTTTCCAAACAGTGTTAGCTTTTGGTTCTAGAATAGTCACAATATCGCCATAAAGTCGCACTGCGGGAAAAGATTTTTCCAAGGTATCACCACCCACAGTATCAAAAACTAAATCTGCGCCTTCACCATTAGTCCAATCTAATACAGATGCGACAAAATCAGTTTCTTTGTAAAAAATCACCTTATCAGCACCAAGTTGAGTGACAAAATTAGCCTTTTCTCGTGAACTCACCGTAGTCGCTACTTCAGCACCTTTGAGTTTAGCCAACTGAATAGCCACATGACCAACACCACCCGCACCAGCATGAACTAATACCTTTTCTCCTGGTTCAAGTCTTCCCCGTTCATATAAAGCTTCCCAAGCAGTAATTAAAACCAGAGGTGCTGCTGCTGCTTCTGCAAAAGAAACAGATTTGGGTTTCAATGCCACACATCTTTCATCAACAATGATATATTCAGCATAATTTCCTGGACTTGCACCCAAACCACCATAGCAAAAATATACTTCATCACCAACGCCAAATTTTTGGACATCATTACCCACAGCTTCTACTATACCTGCACCATCACATCCTAAAATAGTTGGCATTTGTTCCGGGAAAAATGTCCCCCGCTGACGTAATTTAGTATCAATGGGATTAACACCGGCAGCGAAAATTTTTACTAAAATTTCTTTATTTGTTGGTATAGGTTGAGGAACTTCTTGTAGTTCTAAAACTTCTGGTTTACCTACTGCGGTCATTAATATTGCTTTCATGATTTTTCTCCTAGATACACTTATTTAAGTTTACCTAAAAATATCCCCATAACTTCCTAATTTTTCAGGAAAATATGGGGAGAAAATATCCGAAATCTCTCACAAAATGGGTTTAATTTTGAGCAGAAGAATTATTTGTTCCTGGTGTTACAGGCGCTTGAGGTAAAGTACCAGAATTAATTCCGTTTCCAGGCGTGGGTAAGGGATTAGGGTTAATCGGTGGTAAAGACCTCAAATTTTCCGGTGAGTTAATTTCTGGGTTGGTGGGATTATTCGGTATGGGAGGAGTAGGGAAATTGGGTAAATTTGTCAATGGTTGAGATGAACCGGGGATAATTCCCAAAGATACACGATTCCCTCCTACTCTTCTCAGCAAGTCTAAGGTTTGAATTACGTCGTTATAAGTAGCTGTCCGTGACGCATTCAATACTAAAATCCCGTCTGGATTTGTTTGGATGTATTGTTTTAAACGTGCTTCTAATTCCTCCCGTTTCACAGGTTCTTTTTCGATGTAAGTTAATCCAATAGCATCAATTGTTACAGGTAATATTTTGCTTTTAATCTGGGAATTAGCAGCAGAATTTTCGCCTGTACTAGCTTTGGGTAAGTCAACATTAATTGCTTGTTGACGGGTAAATTGTAAAGCTGCCAATAGAAAGAATGTCAGAATACAAAAAACAACATCAATTAGGGGGATAATTTGAATCTGAAGGTCTTCACCGGGGGTCTCTAGCTTAACTTTCATCTTCTGGTTTTTCTCCAAAGTTCAAATTGGCATCATCAACCTTGTTATCGGGCAAATTTGCTGAATTGACAAGGTTTAAATCGTAATTATCAATTGGCTCATTTGGTCTATTTTCTGGGTCTTGAATAAATGTTTTTGATTCTAGCTGAGAAGATGAATCGAAATTTGTAGAGGTGCGTTTTGATAATCTGCCCGTGTTAATTATTTTAGGTTCGGGAGGATATTGACGGTAAAGCAGTTCTAATTCATTGCCGGCTTTGTTGAAAATTTTAACTTGGTTAACAACAAAACTTTGAAATAGGCGGTAGAATACTAAACTGGCGATCGCTACTATTAATCCGGCTGCTGTACTAATTAACGATTCCCCAATCCCTGTGGTGACACCGGCTGTAGATTCAGTTCCCAAATCACCAATACGAATTGCACCTAAAGAACGAATCAAACCTAAAACTGTCCCCAATAATCCTAACAGTGGTGAAAGGGCAATCACAGCTTCTAAAAGTTTTTCACCCCGACGCATTCCCGCTATTTCGTCGGCTGCTGTGGATTCTAGGGCTAATCTAAAGGTTTCTGGATCGTTTTTTTGCAAGCTTAAGGGTGCGTATAAAAACCTGCCAACGGGCTGTTTTATAGCTTGTTCAGCCATTGCTTCAGCGATTCCCCAATCCTCACCAGCAGCATCTATAACCCGATTGACTATTTCTTTTTCCTGGGCAAGAATCCGTAACCAGAACCATAGACGTTCAAAAATCACACTTAGTGATAGAACTGACAAAACTAGCAAAGGCCACATAGCAGGCCCGCCCTTCTTAAACAAATCTAAAATATCCACTGTGTAGGTTTCCTCTCTCCATTCCGAGTAGTCAAGGCATTTTCATTTTAAAGAGTTTTGCATTACTCACAAACTTTTCTGATTAATTACTAAGGAGTAACATCTTCTATACACAATATGGCGGTTATTCCCACCGGGAGTTTAAATGATTATTTGCCAAAATAAAAAAATCACTGGAGGTTAAGAATGAACTTCTCAATTCAATCCCTATATACATGGTATCGGAACACACTACGCAACCCTAAATACCGTTGGTGGATAATTATCGGCACAGTAGCCTATTTAATTAGCCCTTTAGATATTTCTCCAGATTTTATTCCCATTATTGGTCAAATTGACGATGTTTTACTGTTGAGTTTATTCGTTTCCGAAGTTTCTTCCTTAGTTCTTGACGGTTGGAAGGCAAAAAAAGGGACTGTAGAAAATAGTACCACCAATCCGGCTAATCATGCCGCTGCCGCTGGCGAAACTGTGGATGTTGATTCTATCCCTGTTAAGTAGGGTTTGCTGAATAAGTTGTCTGTGAGGGCAGGGAACAGGGAACTCTTAACTGGGAATAGGGAACAGTTTTATACTAAACACGGGTGAGATTTAAACTTTTGCTAGATGACAAAGAACCCAGATGTGTAGGGGTAAAGCAAGAGCTTCATTGGTGTCAACTTAAGCTCAAATCCCTACCACATCTCGTTCCTAGTCTCTGACTAGGAATGCAGTTGATGAGGCTCTGCCTCT
>B570J13880_100143_pt1 | contig 10373 bp, 8 predicted proteins | sample LakMenEpi26Jun08_FD_13880 | JGI IMG/M metagenome (IMG submission 13880) | reverse complement strand
GCAAACCACCAGCGTTTTTGCCACCACCGAACTAGCCAAATTAAAATCAGTAACAGATAGATAGTCAACATTTGCCAAATTGATATACTCCCAACTGGGATCTGACTTCCTGGTAAATGATCGAAAAATTCCACCATTTGAATTAACCAATGGGTGGGATAATATAAAAAACTGGCTAAAGTGCCACCAAAATCTGGAGAAATCAAACTTACCAAACCGCTAATCATTCCCCCAAGACTAATAATAGAAATAAATGGAGTCGTGAGGATGTTTAGAGGCACACTATAAACTATAATCACACAAGCAAACTCCAGGAGTCGGGGTAAAGTCCAAATTGTGGCTGCTAAAGGTACAGAAATTAAAGAAGCAATTGTTGGTGGTAGCCAATCTAAACGTTGATCTATTACTGGTGCAGTGACAATTAACCCTAATGTAGCTAAAAAACTGAGTTGAAAACCTAAATTCCAAATCCATAGAGGATTAAACAACAATAAAAATGTTGCTGCGATTAACAAAGACCCCAATTGTTTAACATTTCTTTCTAACCCCAAACTTGCTAAAACCGCAAACCCCATAATTACGGCTCTTAATACCGCAGGTTCAAAACCTACTAAAAACAAAAATACAATCAAACTCAAACCACCCAGGGTAATCTGCGTAGCTTTATTTGTACGTCTTGTTAGCTGTAAAACTACACCTAAAATTAGAGAAGTTTGAAACCCAGATGCAGCTAAGGCATGAGCTAAACCAGTCCTGACAAATAAATCTCGGATATCATAGGGTAAATCAACAGCCTTACCACCTAAAACCATTGCACTGACAAGAGGACCTTCAGGAACACCTAATAAGCGAGATTGCGATCGCCCAATTTTCTCACGAATTCGCCACCATCCCCAGGGACGTTGATCATCCAGAATATTAGTCTGTCTACCAATTAAACCCGTAAAAGTCCCCTCTTGCCGCAGATACTTCTGAAAATCAAAACCACCAGGATTGGAAGCCGCTGTAGGTTTATACAAAAATCCAGTTACCGCAATTTGTTGTCCAGGATATAAACCAGTAGATTGCAATATTGGCACAGTCACATATAACCTACCCGTCACCCCCTTTGGTATCTCTGCAGGTCTTTGATTATTTTTTACCTCATCTAACTGAGTTGCTGCTAACCAAAATTGTCCTCGTTGACTACGAGTTATTCGCGGATTGCTATCCACAAAACCGTGTACAATCACCAGTTGTTCAAGATTGCTCTTATCCTCAACCACAAACCGACTAATATCCTTAATTCCCGGTTGAGGTACACGCAATTGAAAATAAACAGTAGCTAACAAACCCACCACACCAGCTATTAACCATATTTTAGGATGGGGAGCATCTATCCAGTCATTAGCAACAGCCTTATTTTTACCAAAAGCACCTGCTCTTTTCAGCGCCAATTTCCGTAAATTAGTATATATTCGGCGAAATAAAACGGACCCTAGGACACCCAATAATAAAATCCATACACCACCCCAGGGAATTTCTGTAAACAGCAAACCCAAAATATAACTAAGACAGATAATTATTCCACTTGTCTCGATCATAAATCACAATAAATGCCAAAACACCCAGTTCAGAGAATATTGTATAAATATTTAACCAGCTTTGGAAAGATATAATTCATCTTTGGTGGTTTTAGCGATCGCCACATCACAAAGAGATACTTAAATTTAACGCTAATGCAGCATGAAGAAACATTACCAATATGCTAAAAAGATTGATTTTCAGTGTTTAAATCGTAATTATTAATTAATTTAACATAATAAAAATCTTATTTCGTAAGGCTACTTAGCCAAAAAGAAGGAATATAACTGAGGATTTTGTGCGTTACCATGCTTAATCTGGTAACGCCAAATCAGAGTCTATCTTGTCTCAACCATAGTTTTCAGCAACGGAAAACCTAACTTTTCCCTTTGTTCAACATATAAATGAGCCACTTTCCTAGCTAAATGCCGAATTCTGGTAATATAACGAGTCCGTTCTGTCACCGAAATTACCCCTCTAGCATCCAGCAAATTAAAAGTATGAGAACACTTGATTACATAGTCCAAACTAGGTAAAACCAGTCCTCGCTCTGTTAATTGAGTAGCTTCCTGCTCATATAAACCAAACAAAGTCAGCAACATCTCAGGATTTGAAGATTCAAAATTATAAGTACACTGTTCAATTTCACCCTGAAGATGAACATCACCATAAGTAATGTTATCAGTCCATTGAATCTTAGTAATAGCCTCCACTTGCTGAAGGTACATCACCAAACGCTCTAAACCATAAGTAATCTCAATAGATACAGGACGACAATCAATACCACCACATTGTTGAAAATATGTAAATTGAGTAATTTCCATCCCATCTAACCACACTTCCCAGCCAGTACCCCAAGCGCCCACCGTCGCATCTTCCCAATTATCCTCCACAAAGCGAACATCGTGATCTTCAGGACGAATCCCCAAAGCCCGTAAAGAATCAAGATAAATTTCCTGAATATCATCTGGTGATGGTTTAATCAATACTTGATATTGATAATAATGCTGAAAGCGATTCGGATTTTCCCCATAACGGCCATCTGTGGGACGACGACAAGGCTCAACATAAGCCACAGCCCAAGGTTCTGGACCCAAGGCTCTTAAAAACGTATGGGGATTCTTAGTCCCCGCGCCCTTCTCCATATCATAGGGTTGGGCAATCAAGCAGCCACGCTGTCCCCAAAACTCATGCAATATCGCTATTACGGACTGGAAATTCACTATCTGCTCTTCCTTAACTCAACAATTCTTAACCCATTGTGGACTAAACCCAGCATAGTGAGCAGTTTTCAGGCAAATAAAAACCAAGCCAAAACAAAGATAAAAACAGTAATTGACAAATCAAGGTAAAACCGATACAATTAATGACTTTGCCTACGCACAACAACATCTAGTTTGTATTGTGAGAAATCATAACTTATTCTGATAAGTGTAATTATCTTTACATATTGTTTATTGCATAAATAAAAGAAAAGCATTTGTTGTCAGTTTAACAACTGATTTTGGTGGACAGGGACAGGGGTTATTATGGAGTCAAGGATATCATCAAGTAAAACTATTTTGTGGGTTAGATAGTTTGACATCAGAAGTTTGTGGAATGGTGATTTGGACAAGGACACGACTATGAATATGGATAAAGAAACAGTAGAAGCAATTCCATCATGGATGAGTAGGAATAGAGATCTAGAGGATTTGCATTTTCCCAAATAATATCTGAATTAAAACAACAAAAAATAAAGCTTTCGTCTTAAGAATTAAAAATAGTGTCACTTTATAAATGCTAGAAAATGGTAATTGTAAAGTTGGCAAAGATGAGAGAGAAGTGGAAATTAGAGTAGTAGCATTTTGTGATATACAAACCAAGAGTGAATTGCGTTTAGCAACAAACTTATTAAAGGAAGAAGAAGAACAAGTTATTAATCAAGAGATTATGGAAATTTACATACAAATCAGTAGTGGGAAATTCTGACAAAAAATGCTGAAAGCTAAATATTTTTCATATTTACTGCCATAAGTTATAAATAATAATGATGCTTTTTGCAGATTTTCCTCAATTAATTAAATTTGATCGCTTAAACACTCATGTCTTCAAATCCTCAGTATCTTAGCGGTAACGATATTCGTCAATTGTTCCTTGATTTCTACACGCAGCGAGGGCATCAACCGCTTCCAAGTGCTTCTCTTGTTCCTGAAGATCCGACTGTGCTGCTGACTATAGCAGGTATGTTACCATTTAAGCCGATTTTTCTGGGACAACGGACACCGGAATTTAAACGCGCTACAACTTCGCAAAAGTGTATCCGTACTAATGATATCGAAAATGTGGGACGCACTAAACGCCATCATACATTTTTTGAGATGTTAGGGAATTTTAGCTTTGGTGATTATTTTAAAGCACAAGCGATCACTTGGGGTTGGGAATTATCTACTCAAGTGTTTGGGATTTCCCCTGAAAATCTCGTTGTCAGTGTGTTTGAGGAGGACGACGAGGCTTTTGTCATTTGGCGCGATACTATTGGTGTAACGGAAAAACGCATCAAGCGCATGGGTGCAGATGATAATTTCTGGGTATCGGGTATTACTGGTCCCTGTGGTCCTTGTTCGGAAATTTATTATGATTTTCACCCGGAATTAGGTGATGATCATATTAATTTAGAAGATGATGGGCGTTTTATCGAGTTTTATAACTTGGTATTTATGCAATATAATCGGGATGCTTCAGGAAATTTAACGCCGTTACAAAATCAAAATATTGATACGGGAATGGGTTTGGAAAGAATGGCGCAAATTCTCCAAAAAGTTCCTAATAATTATGAAACAGATTTGATTTTTCCGATTGTTGAAACTGCGGCGAAAATTGCCAAAATTGATTATCACAAAAGTGATGAAAATACGAAAACTTCTTTAAAGGTAATTGGTGATCATGTCCGTTCTGTTGTACACATGATTGCTGATGAAATTCGCGCTTCTAATGTGGGAAGAGGTTACATTTTACGGCGTTTAATTCGTCGCGTCGTTAGACATGGAAGATTAATAGGAATTTCTGGAGAATTTATTAACCAAGTTGCAGAAACAGCAATTTCTCTTTCCGAATCAATTTACCCCAATTTGCGCCAAAGAGAAGCTGCTATTAAAGCGGAATTACAAAGGGAAGAAGTTAACTTCTTGAGAACTCTTGATAGAGGAGAAAAACTATTAGCTGAAATTATCCAAGAGGTAAAACAAAAAGGATTAACTTCTATTAGTGGTGAAAGTGCTTTTACTCTCTATGATACCTACGGTTTCCCATTAGAATTAACCCAAGAAGTTGCTGAAGAAAATAACATTACTGTTGATGTTGATGGTTTCAATGCAGAAATGCAAAAACAAGTAGAACGTGCAAAAGCAGCACATGAAACCATTGATTTAACTGTTCAAGGTTCTTTGGATAAACTTGCAGAACATATTCACTCTACACAATTCATTGGTTATACCCAATTAACAACAACTGCAAAAATCGAAGTTTTATTAGTTGCTGGTGTTTCCGAAGAAGCAGCAGAAGCAGGAACAGAAGTGCAAATTGTTTTAGATAAAACACCTTTTTACGCTGAATCTGGTGGACAAATTGGTGATAAAGGATATATATCAGTTGATGGTGTTTTAATCAGAATTGAAGACGTGAAAAAAGAATCTGATTTCTTTATTCATTTCGGACGCATTGAAAGAGGAACAATTAGAATTGGTGATGAAATTACCGCACAAATAGATACCGCTTGTCGTCGTCGCGCTCAAGCTAATCATACAGCAACTCATTTATTACAAGCTGCTTTAAAGAAAGTTGTTGATGAAGGAATTTCTCAAGCTGGTTCTTTGGTTTCTTTTGATAGATTGCGCTTTGATTTTAACTGTCCCCGCGCTTTAACTGCTGAGGAAGTTATTCAAATTGAAGAATTAGTAAATAGTTGGATTTCCGAAGCTCATTCTGCTACAATAGAAGAGATGCCCATCGCCGAAGCAAAAGCTAAAGGTGCAGTAGCAATGTTTGGGGAAAAGTACGGTGATCAAGTGCGGGTGATTGATTTCCCTGGCGTTTCTATGGAATTATGTGGGGGAACTCATGTTAATAATACTGCGGAAATTGGCGTTTTCAAAATCATTGCTGAAGCTGGAGTTGCTTCTGGGGTGAGAAGAATAGAAGCGGTATCTGGGGCGGCGGTATTGGATTATTTGAATGTGCGTGATATAGTGACGAAAGACTTGTGCGATCGCTTTAAAGTCAAACCTGAAGAAATACCCGACAGAATCACAACTTTACAAACTGAACTTCGCAACAACGAAAAAGAAATTCAAAGCCTAAAATCACAACTAGCAATAGTTAAATCTGACAGCTTATTACAAACTGCGGAAATCATCGGAGAACATAAAATTATTGTTGCTCAAATGGAAGATATTGACGCAGAATCATTAAAAGCTGCTGCGGAAAGATTACTGCAAAAAATTGGTAATGGGGCGGTGGTTTTAGGTTCTATTCCTGAAGCAGGGAAGGTGAGTATCGTTGCAGCATTCAGTTCTGAAGTTAATAAAAAAGGTGTCCAAGCTGGAAAATTTGTGGGAACTATAGCGAAAATTTGTGGAGGTGGAGGTGGTGGAAAACCCAACCTCGCGCAAGCTGGGGGACGTGACGCAAGTAAATTACCAGAAGCTTTAGAAACTGGGAAAAGTGATTTGTTAGCAGCGTTAAAATAGGATTCAGATCCCCGACTTCTCAAAGAAGTCGGGGATCTAGATTTATATAGTCACTGCAACTTTACCTACTTGTGTAAAAGCTTCAGGTATAGGTTTTCCATCTTCTTTCAATACTTCCAAATACAATTCTATAGCTTCTTTAATTAATTCTTCTGTTTCTTGTAGAGTATCACCACAGGCAACACATCCGGGTAAATCTGGAACATAAGCAGAATAATTACTACCTGCCCATTCATAGACTACTGCATAATTCTTCATTATTTGTCCTCCAGTTGTGCTTGGGAAAAAATACTCTTTCGAGTCCCTTCCGCTAAGTCTTTACTAAGTTTACCCGCTAATACCACGATACCCGATTTAATTTGATGTTTGAGGATACGATGACTACCTCGAATGCGATCTATATACCAACCATCTTCTTCCAGGATTTTGAGAACTTCTTTAACCTTCATTGTTTACTATCATAGCGTGATTAGTAATTTGATAAATTAATGGTAAAAATACCTCCTTAACAAGTATAATATATTTAATCTACAGAATCAAAAATTTTAGTTACTTATTAAGTTAGTTTAAGGAGTTGCATGATTTATCGTCAGGTAAAAATGGAAGATAGAGAACTTTTAAAATTCTACAAAGAAGGTAAAAGAAATTTTAGTCATCATAGATTATATAACAGAAATATTGAACTTCATAATATATGTGATAGGGTTATTTGGACTGATAATGCTCCCCCAAACTTTAGTAATGAAAACCTGGCAGAAATTATTTTAACTCATTCCTACTTGTATGATGCAAACCTGAGTGGTACAAATCTTAGTAGTGCAAGTTTAATTGATGTAGATTTGAGTTATGCAAATCTTAGTGGTGCAACTTTAATTGATACAGACTTTAAGGATACAAACTTATATCATGCAAACCTTAGTGGTGCTAATCTGTCTGGTGCAGATTTAACCAATACTTGTTTATATAGGGCTATTTTCAAAGATGTTATTATTGATGATAATACCAAAATTGATAAAAAATATTATTTGATTTCGCAAATATTTAATGAAGGAGTAGTAATTACAAATCTCTCTGGTGTTGATTTAACAGGTGTTTGTTTAGATGGTGCTAACTTAACTAAAGCTAACCTTTCTGGTGCAAGTTTACATGAAGTATGTGTTGATAATCAAATCATTAAAACAAGAAAAGAAGTTATTAGAACAAGCTTACAAAAAGCAATCTTAACAGAAGCGAATTTAGAAAATGCGAATTTGAGAGGAGTAGATTTGAGAGGAGCAAATTTAACAGGGGCAAATTTGAAAGGATCAAATTTAACGGGGGCAGATTTAAGAAGAGCAGATTTAACACAAGCAGATTTGAGGGGATCAAACTTGGCTGGATGTAGAATTAGGGATACTAACTTTTCAAAAGTTGATTTTAGAAACACTGATTTAACTAATACTAAAACTAACCTTACAGGTGCTAATTTTAAAGGAGCATATTATAATGATGAAACTAAATTTCCTACAGAATTTGATCCCAAAACTAAAAAAATGATAACTGAGGCAGATATTCAGAAATATCATAATTCTGGATGGATAGAATTATTAACTAAGAAAAAAATCAAAATAGCAAAATCTCCACCACCACGAGAAGGACAAGAAAAATTCAAAGAAGAACTAATAAAAAAATATGGTTATAAATGTTTAATCAGTGGTTGTCACATTGAACAAATTATTGAAGCAGCACATATTATTCCCTATCGGGATCTTAATTCTCATGATGTTGCTAATGGCTTACTTTTGAGAGTAGATTTGCATAGACTTTTTGATGCACACCTCATAGCTATTCATCCAACAACCAGAGAAGTATTAATATCTGAACAAATAGCGAAAGACTATCAAGATATTAGAGGAATAAAAATAGAAAATCGTTTGACTGGTGAAGATGCTACTAAACAACAGGACGCGCTAAGATATCATTATGAACAATGTAATTGGATAAATAAGCGACTTCTTGAATAATTCAGCGATCTGATATAATAAATTTAGTTATTATTTCTCTGTTATCTTCATTTAACAAACCATGCTAAAAAGTGTAAAAATAGAGAATTTTCGAGGTTTCAAGTCTTTTGAACTTCAACAATTAGGCAGAATTAACTTACTGGTTGGTGAAAATAATAGCGGTAAGACTTCTATCTTAGAAGCTATACAACTTTTCTGTTCACAGTGTAATTTAGAAATACTACGTGAAACAATGAATAACCGCAGTGAGTATTTATATGATGATGAACTGAGGAGAGAGGGTCAAATCGGAAGAGATGGAGAAATTGATATTCGTCACTTATTTTATGGTCACGAAATTGAACCAGGCAGTCAATTATCTATCATGGATAATAACCAAAATAAACTGAGTTTATCCATAGAATTACCTCCTAGTGATGAAAAAATACCAGATGAACTACAAGAACTTCAATTTAAAGTTTCTTGGACTCCTAAATTAGAAGATGAAACTTTAATATTACCTTTATCATCAAATGGTGGACTTCCTGTATCTTATATACGTAGATCTCGTACAAATGCTAAAAACCCACGACCAAAAACACTATTCGTCACATCATCATCTTTAAAAACTGATCAAATGATAGAGTTATTTAATCAAGTGGTACTAACACCTGATGAAAAAATTATTGAACAAGCACTGAATAAAATAGATTCAAAAATTCAGCGTATTGCTGCTGTTAATCCTCAAAGATTAAGATATTCATCATATTCACGAAGTGGTTTTGTTATACTTCTTGGAGATAGTAATCAGCGTGTACCTATTGGTAGTATGGGAGATGGAATTTGGCGAATTTTAGGACTTGCATTAGCCATAGTATATGCCAAAGATGGTTATTTATTTGTAGATGAAATTGACACTGGACTCCATTTTACTGCAATGTCTGATATGTGGAAAATGATTTGGGATACAGCCAAAAAATTAAATGTTCAAGTTTTTGCAACTACACATAATAGTGATTGTTGGAAAAGTTTAGCCGAAATTGCACAACAAGAAAATGTAACTGCTGATGGTATTAGGATTCATAGAATTGAAAAAGGTAAAGAAAAAAGTATAGTCTTTAATGAAGCACAAATTGTTATTGCTGCTGAAAGAGAATTAGAGGTACGTTAGCAATGGCAAAACATTATCACCCCAAAAGGCTATTAGTTGAAGGTCAAGATGATTTACGAGTCATACCAGAATTAATTGAAAAAAATGGAATTAATTGGGGAGCAAAAAAAGAGGAAGCAATTATATCAATTCAAGAATGTGGAGGTTATGAAAATATTACCTATGACCTGATATATACAGAATTACAAACTGGAAGATGTACACATTTAGGTTTAATAGTAGATGCAGATGATAATGCTTCTTTACGTTGGCAAAGTATTAGAAATGCTTGTTTGCAAATAGAAAGTATTTCTCATCTTCCTGAACAAATACCAGAAACAGGATTAATTATTAATACACAAGATGATAAGAAAATTGGTGTTTGGATTATGCCAGATAATATTATCGAAGGGATGTTAGAAACATTTTTAGGTTATATGATTCCAGAACAGGGAGAACATCTTTGGCAATATGCACAGGAAGTAGCAAGAGAAGCAAAAAATAAAGGTGCAACATTCAAAGAATCTTATATTGATAAAGCAGAAATTTACACCTGGTTAGCATGGCAAGATGAACCAGGTAGACAAATACATCAAGCTATCAAGTATAATATTTTAAATCCCCAAACTCCCAAGGTGCAGGGTTTTATCAATTGGTTTAAGGATTTGTATGATTTGTAATCTCAAAATTTAAAGATAACAATATCACCATAAATTTTTTGTCAAACCAAACAAACTGCTAGACTATAATTATAACCTAGTCGAAAAATTTGTAGAAGCGATCGCCAACCCATAAAACCTATAAATTAAAATTATGACCCTCGCACAAGAAACACGCTACTATTCACCTGAAGAATACCTAGAATTAGAGGTAAACTCAGAAATACGTCACGAATATATCAACGGATTAATTATACCTATGACAGGCGGAACACCCAATCACAACCAACTT
>B570J13880_100142_pt1 | contig 10376 bp, 13 predicted proteins | sample LakMenEpi26Jun08_FD_13880 | JGI IMG/M metagenome (IMG submission 13880) | reverse complement strand
GTCAGGATTAGTCTCAAATGGGCTAGTCAAACACGTAATTTTTGTTAATTACAAGCCCCATCCTTCTTCAAGGTGGGGTTATTGACCTGTCAACCCGTTAAAATAGTAGATGATGATATTGGTGTCAATCAAGTAAGCCATTAGAGCCAACCTTCACGATTACTGGTTAAGTAGTCATCAATGACTTGCTTTGGTTGATGAGTAACCCCAAAAAACGAGCGTGGACTAAATGGCTGGGTAGGTTGCTGTATTTGTCCGAATTTAATACTATCTTCCTGCGCTAGTTGTGTTAACACTATCTGTACTAGTTGAAATTTATCCGCATGGGATAGGGCGGCAATCGCGGGTAATATTTCTGCAATTGATGTTGACATGGTGGTTGATCTCTAGAGGTTGGCTTGACAAAATATGGCGGCTGAGTAGCATAAATAATCAAATTGCTATCAATCAGCATCGTCTCTCCCGAATAAATTGCGATCTTGGCGTTGTTCACGCTGCCAAACAACTGGATCAGCAATTTCTGCAAAAGGATTTAACGCCACCACCTGCGCCAATGCTTGCGCCAAACCTTCGCGCCTTACTTGGTTTGAAGTGATAGGCGTTTTCTCTCGTGCTTTTTGTTCTAGAGCGGCGGCATGGTGTTGAATTTGTTGCAAAATAGGGTTCATAGCTGTCGTTTCTCTAGTACCGACGATATCTATATTACAGGATTACAGGAGTTCGCGGTAAGCGTAAATCTCAGTGGCTGTGAGAGGTGTCCATATTGTTAAAACGAGTAGAGTCAGCTTTAGGGTCGCAACCTACGATCATGATGCGTTGACCCATTTCAGCCATAGCGGCTAAAGTATTTTGAGAAGTGGTAGATTTACCGATACCGCCCTTGCCGTAGAAAGCTATCTGTCTAATTTTTTCTTCAGTCATTGTTCGTGTTTCCTAGAATTAGTTAATTGGTGGTTTTGTCTGGTTCTCACGGCCAAAGTTCTACGGCGGTGAGCGTTTGTAGAACGTCGCTATCTATGGAGGCGATCGCTCTACAGAAAATCGAGTGGTGTTCATAGTATTTATGAGGTTGTAAGGATTTTTTTCTTTGTCAGTTGTAGGGGTTTACGGCGTAAACCCTTACCATTAGCTGTTTTTTTCTAAACTGCTTCGACAATAATTTCTTTACTGATGCGATCGCGTAATCTCGCTTCAATCGCAATCTTTAAAGTAGCAGTGCTGCTAGAACATGAACCGCAAGCACCTTTAAGAATGACTTTAATCTTATCGCCTTCGACATCATAAAGTTCTACATCTCCCCCATCGGCGATTAAAACGGGTCGGACTTCTTCATCTAATACTTTTTGAATCAGGGCAATTTTTTGAACTGTAGTTAATGGTCTTTTTTGCTCTGAACTAGGAATTTCTGTTTTAGCTTTCGCCTTGTAGCTGTGGAGATTTTTGTTGGCGGCTTCCTGCTTTACTTCTCTTATTATATCATCAATCTTCGTTAAACAGGAACCGCATCCGCCACCAGCTTTTACATAATTTGTTACTTGCTCTGCACTGAAGAGATTGTTTTGTGCAACTGCTTTCTTAATCTTAGCATCAGTTATTCCGAAACAGCTACAGATGAGGACACCTTCTTCATCGTCATGTGCCTCTAGAGGAATACCACGATAATTATAGATAGCAGCTTCTAGAGCTTCCTGACCCATAACAGAACAGTGCATTTTTGCTTCAGGTAAACCACCTAAATAATCAGCGATTTCCTTATTTGTTACTCCTAAAGCTTCATCTAAAGTCAAACCTTTGACCATTTCAGTTAAAGCGCTTGAAGATGCGATCGCACTAGTACAACCAAAAGTTTGAAACCGAGCATCGAGAATTTTATCTGTTGCTTCTTCAACTTTCAAATGTAATCTTAAAGCATCACCACAAGCAATACTTCCTACTTCACCGGTTGCCACCTTCACACCAGCTTCGCCAGTTTCTTCAATTGCACCCTGGTTTTTAGGATCGTAAAATAACTCTAATACTTTATCAGTGTAGTCCCACATAGTTAATTTTAGATTTTGGATTTTAGATTTTGGATTGGTGATTTGTCATTAGTTAGTAGTAAATCAAAACTGACCACTGACTAATGACTAACTACTAATGACTAATGACTAATGACTAATGACTACTGACCATTGACTGTTGTTGTAACCAATCGGCATTATCATTCTTGAAGGGAGATAAAGCCCGAAGACGGTCAACAATTTCCGGCATTACGGCAATTACTTGATCAATTTCAGCTTCAGTTGTGTAGCGAGAAAGACTGAAGCGAATCGAACCATGTAAAGTAGTGTAAGGTAAACCCATAGCTCGTAAAACATGAGAAGGTTCTAGAGAGCCAGAAGTACAAGCAGAGCCAGAGGAAGCGCAAATACCGTACTTATTTAAAGAAAGCAAAATTGCTTCACCTTCAATATATTTGAACCCGATATTCGTAGTATTTGGTAATCTATTTTTGGCATCACCATTTACTTCACAATCAGGAATTTTAGCTAGAAGAGACTGTTCCAAATAATCACGCAACTTTGTTAATCTCTGAGTTACTTCTTCTAAATGTAACAGTTCTAATTCCGCAGCTTTTCCTAAAGCAATAATTCCCGGAACGTTCTCTGTACCGCCTCTGCGTCCTCGTTCTTGGTGTCCACCAACTAATAGAGGACGGAAACGAACCCCACGTCTCACATACAAAGCACCAATACCTTTAGGAGCATGAATTTTGTGACCAGATATAGTTAACATATCTATGGTGCTGGTCTTCATATTCAAGGATATTTTACCTACCGCTTGCACTGCATCAACGTGGAAGAGAGCGCCGTATTCCTTAACCATAGCACCAATTTCTTCAATTGGAAAGATAGTGCCGGTTTCATTATTGGCATACATTACTGTCACCAAAGCAGTATTACCAGTTAGAGAAGCTTCTAACTCACTCAAATCTATTTGTCCCTTAGCATTTACTGACAAATAAGTAACTTGATAACCTTTGGATTCTAATTGTTTGCAGACATTTAAAACTGCCGGATGTTCTACTTGGGAAGTGATGATGTGACGTTTTTCAGGTTGAGCTAATAACGCCGCATGAATAGCAGCATTATCACCCTCAGTTCCGCAACTGGTAAAAACAATTTCTGATTCATCTGCTCCGAGTAAAGCAGCAACTTGTTCTCTAGCTGTTTTTACAGCCTTCCCAAGTTGTCCACCAAAAGTGTGCATACTAGAAGGATTAGCATAATAGTCCGTCAAATAAGGCATCATCGCCTCAACAACTTGAGGATCTATTTTAGTGGTGGCATTATTATCAAGATAGATACAATTATTTTGCATGATTTTCTCTATAAAAGTATAAAGTGATAAAGAAGGAGTCAGGAGTCAGGAGTCAGGATTATGGCTAACGCCACGCTATCAGGAGTCGGAATAAAGATAAATAGTGCGATTCGTTGTTAGCTGTCACCTGTCCCCTGTCCCCTGTCACCTATATAACTGCTTCTCCTTGATGCTTTTGCAACTGTTCGGAAAACTTCTGAGAATAGGACTTATACCAATTTTCCCAATAGTCTTGTTTATTGGTTAACTTTGCTAAAACCCGGTTGTAAGTAGCAAACCAACTTTCCCAATAATCACTAGGTTGTTTAACGCAACCATCAACAGTAGGACAACTGGCTTTACATTGAGGTACAGTGTGAATACTACCAGCGCAATTTGTGCAAAGTTTAGAGTCAATCCAGTAATTACCGTCAACTTCTTGAATTGCACCGGTAGGACAAACAGATAAACACAACTTGCAGGAAATACACTGGCTAGTAATTTCGTAAGCCATGATTATTTACCTCGGAGATTTTAGATTTTAGATTTTGGATTTTAGATTGGAGTCTATCAAATCCAAAATCCAAAATCCAAAATTGAATTACCCATTAGCCTGAACATATTGCTCGTAAAATTCTAAAGCAATCTTTTCAATTACATCATAGGCTTCAACAGTTTTTATTCCTGCTGCTTCTAATTTTTCCTTGGGACAATTGCCTATTTTTGATACCAAGACTGCTTTACAATCTGCAATTGCCTTCATTATATTGTCTGCGGTAGCTTCTTCGCTGTAACCACCTTGACAATATTGATCAATCTTGCGGTGACTAACAAAACGAACTTCATTGCCATCAACTTCATACACTTGAAATTCCTTCGCGTGTCCGAAGTGTTGGTTAACTAATCCACTGCCTTTTGTTGCTACTGCAACTAAGATTTTAGGACTATTAGCAGATTTTTTGCCAGTTGATGCTTTATCTTTAGCAGCCTTAATTTCTTCTCTAAATTTCTCAATCCCTTCGTGAACTTCTTGACGAGTTTCAAAGTTATATTCTGGAGCCATTTCCATGAACTTATCTTTAGTAAATTCTTGGCTACGGTCTTCTCCTAATAATCCTACCGCATCGGCTCGACACTGGCGACAGTGGCGCATCATTTTCATGTTACCAGAGCAATTGTCTTGGACTTCCTTCAGTTCTTTTCCTGTTGGTCCACGTTGACCAGTTAAACCAAAATGAGTCCCATGTTCTGGTGCAGAAATTAGCGGCATAATGTTATGTAAGAATGCGCCTCTCTCACGAATAGCCTTATTAACTTCTACCAAATGTTGATCATTAATTCCCGGAATCATCACGGAATTAACTTTGCATAAGATATCAGCTTCCTTGAGAGCTTGCAATCCTTCCAACTGCTTTTCTAGGAGAATTTTTGCTCCTTCTACCCCTCTGTAACGCTTGCGTTTATAGTGAACCCAAGAATAGATTTGTGCGCCTATTTCGGGGTCAATGGTATTAAGGGTAATAGTAACGTGATCTATATTTAATTGTTTGATGCGATCAATATGTTCTGTCAGCATCAAACCGTTTGTGGATAAGCACAATTTAATATCTGGTGCTTTGTCTGCAATTAATTCAAAAGTCCGAAAAGTTTTTTCTGGATTAGCCAAAGGATCACCAGGACCGGCAACTCCCAATACAGTCATTTGGGGAATTTTTCCGGCAATTACTAACACTTTATGTGCAGCTTCTTCCGGTGTGAGTAATTCACTCACTACTCCAGGACGACTTTCGTTAGCGCAGTCATACTTGCGGTTACAATAGTTACATTGAATATTGCAAGCTGGAGCGACGGCAACGTGCATCCGTGCATAGTGATGATGAGCCTCTTCACTATAGCAAGGGTGTTTAGAAATGCGTTCTATGAGTTTTTCGTCCATTTCTGGAGTTGTGCTGCTGTCGCAACCGCAAGCAGCAGATGTAGCAGGGGTGATAATGGCATTCTGAAAGTCGGAGGTGAGAATATCTGTAGCAGGTAGTGTCATTGAATTTCGCTGTTGGAGGTGGACTTGAGAGCTACTGTGGGAGATGCTTTTACAGAAATATCTGGTAAGCGTAAAGCTCAGTGGCTTCAGAGAAAAAGATATAAGCGAATCCTGCGGTTGCAACCGCGTAGCTTTTCTTTTTTTTTGACAGAACTATAAGAGCATTTATCTCTGGGTGACTTATGGTGTTATAGTGTTTACAACAGGAAGGGTAATCAACCTGTATAAAAACCTAACTGCCTAACGGCAATCTGTACCTTGACAATTGAAGATATGGGGTTCTATTCCATAGTTCTAGTTCCTTCCCAGGAATAGGTAAAATCTTCATGGGAACTAGATGACACAGAATTTAAACTCAAGCAAAATTTGCAATTCAAGCAACTACCTCCGGGCTGGGGGAAAGTTAACGCTTGGGGAGAGAACCACCTCTAGTTTAGATACTGCAAGGGATTTAAACTAAGTGGACTCGTTGAACCAAGAATCTCAGCGGCTAAAGCCAGTGAGAGTGTCAATACTGGCAATATCTAAATGATTTTAGACATGGTGCTAATCTCATCCCTCCACTCACTTTTGACTACTAACTTGGTTTTGTTAAGGAGCGTTAAGTGATTGGCGATAAATGATTTATAGCAGCCCTTTTTTTTGCCCTCCTTGGTTTACACCAGGATAGAACTTATTGGATTTATTATGTTTGTACTCAAATCCTTAAATCCTTGCATTGCAACGATACAAAAATTAAAAAAGATTTTTTCGGGTAGGGGTACGAGTATTTATAGTTAGGGGTACGAGTATTTATAGTTAGGGGTTCAGGATTTCTTTGTACTCATCTCAAACTCAATATCTGTAAGGGTTTTGGCTATATTTTTAGCGAATTTTCTTGATATTCGACTGTACTCAACTTTCCTGGAAATTCTCCTAGAAACTCTTGTTATTCAGAGATTTGAGGTTAAAAAACTGGAGTAAAATCAACCCGATTACTCCAGATACGTGCGAAATTCAATTCTGTATACAACCTATCATTTTTTTTTAGAGTAAAAATGCAATTTATATTTTTTTAAGTTTTCGATTATTAATGATATTTTTATAGCTGTATTGCTTGCTATACAATAAATACAGCCTAATTACACCATCTATATTAATGCAGATAATTTGCAAAAGATTTAATTTTTTGATCATTATTTTTTGATGATATTGATAATTATGTTAGCCATGAACTTTCCCCCATCACTACGCTATAAATATAGTAAACAAAGCACATTAGGAAAAATGTGATCAAAGCTATTATTATCGGGAGCATCCCAATTTTGCAGAAATAAGCTGGCGATTGGAAATCACGGCTATAAGTAGTGAGACAGAATTAATTACACAATGTCATTGCGTTAGCGCAGCGTGGCGTTAGCCATATGGAACAAAGTGAAATGAAGCAATCGCAAGAGTTGTGATTGCTTCCCTTCGCTCGCAATGACTGTAAATATTTTTGTCCAATTACTTACAAACAAAGTCCGCCTACTGGGACTAGGGAAATTTAAAACCCACGCAGGTGGGTTTTGCCTGTGTAGTCGTGACTTCCAGCCGCATGGATTCTATATTTTGGGTAAATTTGCATATTTGGGATACTCCCTTGTTATCCATCTTGATGATAATTATGAAGCGGATACTGTTACCTTACTAGCTTTAATTTATTTCTACGTAGTGTAAGCTTAAATAGACTTATCGTATTAGTATAAAGATATCTCTGTAGCTGACGTGACGGATGTTTGTAGTTCTCAAAATTTGGATTCGGTAAAGTTGCTGAATGCAGATTTAGTTATTGATTTTTGACATTTCGTTACTTTCTGTTATATTTACAAAAGTGTCTGTTAGGTAATTCAGAAAATCTAACTTGACAATATGGCTAGGTAAAATATTAGTCCTATTTAATAGAGGGTAAATTAGTGAAGAAACAGTTAAACACTGTGTTACGGAAAACATCAAGTCTGGGGCTAATGTTACTACTCCCTATATTGGGAAATTTACTCTTTTTAGCTAATGCTAAGGCAGAGTTGAATAGTAGTCTGACAATTGAAGTAGAGGGACTCAAAAACAAATCTGGACAAATTTGTGCCACGCTTTTTGATAAAAGTCAAGGGTTTCCTCGTGATAGTAAAAATGCTTTACAATCCCAATGTATCAAGATCACAGACATATCTCAAAAACTGACTTTCAATAACTTGAAAGTGGGTAGTTATGCTGTTGGATTAATTCATGATGCCAATGAAAATGGTAATCTCGATACTGGTTCTTTTGGTGCGCCCATAGAAGGTTTTGGGTTTTCTAATAATCCAGAGGTTTTCACTGGACCGCCTAAGTTTAATGATTCGGCTGTTGCTGTATCTAAAACTAATACTGATATTAAGATTAAGATGAAATATTTCTTTGGTTCTTGATTGATATAGCAATCGTTCATACCCAGATCCCCGACTTCTAACATTGATTTATTATTTATGGACAGAATGAATCAAAGAAGTCGGGGATCTTATTACAATTTTGTATCCCCACATACAGCAAACAAATCCGAAAATAAAATAAAGAAATCCACCTTTCCACTACCAAAATAATAAAATAATAATAGTAGTAGGTAATACATAAAATCTATATTTACTGTCATCAAAACAGTGTTTATCAGGAAATGAGTACAACTAAATATATGGAAGAATATCTTGCCTAAATAGCTGTAAAGTCCTACAGGTTAAGAGGTTTCTGGTGAGTACAAAAAAGCTGCATCCCTGATCTGAAAATACCAGTACCCCTGTGATCAAAAGCTAGTACCCCTACCCCAAGAGAAAATGTAAAGTTCTGTTAAATAGGCAGTTAAACATATTGAGTACAAGCTTAATAAATTTAATAAATCTAATCTGCGTTGCTAATTCTGTCTGTTTGGAAGTTATCTGATATAAGCATGAAAACAGTACAGGATTTTTTCACCTAACAATACCAATGCACCAGTCATTAAACAGGATCATTAAGACTGAGACTGTAAATACAAAGCTACGTAAAAATGAAGGTTCTAGATTTTTTTTAGAACCATTAATCAGTGATTTTTGGATTATTTTTGAGCGTGATCCAGCAGCACGTAATTGGTTAGAGGTCATATTTTGTTACCCCGGATTTCATGCTCTGTGTTTACATCGTCTGGCACATTGGTTACACATCCACAGGGTGAGTTTTATTCCCCGGTTGATTTCTCATTGGGGACGGTTTTTCACAGGTATTGAAATTCATCCAGGAGCAAAAATTGGTAAGGGTGTATTTATTGATCATGGCATGGGTGTTGTCATTGGTGAAACTGCTATTGTGGGAGATTATACACTCATTTATCAGGGTGTAACATTGGGGGGAACGGGGAAAGAAAGCGGTAAACGTCATCCGACATTGGGTAGTAATGTTGTTGTCGGTGCGGGTGCGAAAGTATTAGGAAATATTCAAATTAGCGATCGCGTCCGTATTGGTGCAGGGTCAATTGTCTTGCGTGATGTGCCTCCAGATGCCACTGTGGTGGGCATTCCTGGCCGGATTATCGCTCCTAAGTCTAGTAACCCCATTTCCCCCTTAGAACATGGCAAATTACCCGATATAGAGGCAGGTGTGATTCGTTCTTTACTCTCGCGGATTGAGCAGTTAGAACAACAAGTCCAAACTCTCACTAATCATCACCAAGATGATCAATAAAGTTAACTCCATAAATTGTGAATTACTGATGTCACCAAATTGTAACTTTTTAACTGTCGGTGAACAAATTTTGCAAGTTCCTTTAGGTGATAGATGGTGTATTTATCATCGGTTGCAAGAGTTGATGATTTCCTGTTCCTGTCCCCCGGATGGGTCTTTGCGCGTGCAAGTTAATAACCTAGAAGAAGCGATTCTTGTTCGTAGTACATTGATGCAATTTTTTGCTTCTCGTCATCAATTGGTGACATGGTTAGAGAATTGTTTGTGCAACGGTGTTGAGTAAAGATTGCTGGAAACAATCATGTTTTTTTTGATTAGTACGACTGATAACAATTAATAATTCTAGCCCTGTCTAATCCAAAGCATATCAGAGGTTAATTTTTAATGCAAGTCTGATTGATCTCAAGTCATTATTCACTCACAAACTATCTTGCATATTCCAGATAATTCACATAAGCTAAGGTTCACCCAGGTTACTAAAACTAAAAAATTAGTAATTGCTGATGGGAATAACTTGTACCTTATGTTGATTTCAATTGTCAATGTCCAATTATGGTAATTAATCGTATTGATAGGAAGTTACTGCAATTTCTCCAAAAAGAACTGGCACTTTCCCAGGCTGATATTGCTGTAGCAACGCGACATCCTGAGTTCAATCATGGACCTTTACCGATGCTGCTTTGGCAATATGGTTTAGTGGATTTACAACAACTAGACAGAATTTTTGATTGGCTTGCAGAACATTCTGAATTGAGGTAGATGAAAAATTACCAGTAAACATAAGAGGTAATAATTATGATTACTAGTTTGATTGCTGGCATGAGTATGTTATTTTTTACAGGATTTACTAATATTTGTATGGGTTATTGGCTATTAACGAAATCCACAAATAATACCACAAAAAATATTGGCTAAATTATACTTATTTTTTGTTTCTTGTCATACAGATGCAACAGCAATATTTAGTTAATAATTAAGGATCGTAAATCATGAATCATGATTTATTCGCTCAATTAACAATTCATTAGCCATCTACCACTATGAAGAATTGTAGCGAACAAGGATATTACAAAAAACTCCGCTAGAGGGACTTTGAAAATGTATCAAATCATGATTAATGATACGACATTACGTGATGGGGAACAGGCAGCGGGTGTTGCTTTTAACTTAGAAGAAAAAGTAGCGATCGCTCAATTCCTAGATACCATTGGTGTCCATGAATTAGAGGTGGGAATTCCGGCAATGGGAGAAGAAGAAATTCGCGCCATTGTTGCCATTCGTAACTTAG
>B570J13880_100141_pt1 | contig 10385 bp, 9 predicted proteins | sample LakMenEpi26Jun08_FD_13880 | JGI IMG/M metagenome (IMG submission 13880) | reverse complement strand
AAACTTCTGCCTGGGAATCCCAATGGACTGGGGAGAATGAGATGGGATTTATTACTACATACCACAATTTCCTTCCTGACCAATACAGACCAACAACATTACGCGACAGAAAATACCTTCAGTTATTTTAGTCAAACATCGGCTTTAGGCTTTTTGATGTTTACTTCAGCGGCCAGTGGTTTAGTAGTGGGAATTGCCTTTATCCGGGGGTTGACCGGGAGAAAACTGGGAAATTTTTATGTTGATTTTACCCAGGCTATCACTAGGATATTACTACCTTTATCCATTATTGGAGCGATCGCTCTAATTATCTCAGGTGTGCCCCAAACATTAGACAGAACCCTAGAAATAGAGACCTTAGAAGGGAGAATCCAGTATATAGCTAGAGGTCCCGTAGCCTCCTGGGAGATGATTAAAATGTTAGGGGAAAATGGCGGCGGATTTTTTGCAGCTAATTCTGCACATCCTTTTGAGAATCCCAATGGTGCTTCCAACCTAATAGAAATCATCGCCATGCTGGCCATTCCCACATCCTTAATTTACACCTATGGAATATTTGCCAATAACCTCAAACAAGCCTGGTTATTATATTGGATGGTATTTATCATCTTTGTCGTTCTCATTGGCGTTACAGCCACAGGAGAATTACAAGGAAATCCGCTAATTAACAACGCTTTGAAATTAGAATTACCAAATTTAGAAGGTAAAGAAGTCAGATTTAATTGGTCACAAACAGCATTATGGGCAATTACAACTACCGCCACCATGTGCGGTGCTGTTAACGGAATGCACGATTCTCTAATGCCTAATGGCACTTTCTCGACCTTATTCAACCTATTTTTACAAATAATTTGGGGTGGACAGGGAATAGGGACTGCTTATCTTTTCATTTACCTGATTCTTACGGTTTTTCTGACTGGTTTAATGGTAGGGCGCACCCCGGAATTTTTGGGCGCAAAATTGAAAAACGAGAAATTGTTCTTGCTAGTGTAGTGCTATTAATTCACCCAATGATGATTTTAATTCCCAGTGCCATCGCTTTAGCATATCCTATATCCTTGGCAGGAATTAGTAACCCAGGTTTTCATGGTATTTCCCAAGTAGTTTATGAATACGCCTCAGCGGCCGCTAATAATGGTTCTGGCCTAGAGGGATTAAAAGACGATACGTTATGGTGGAACATAAGTACAACTGTGAGTATTTTTGCAGGACGTTATATACCAATTATTGCCCTACTGCTTTTAGCTGATAGTATGTCCAAAAAACAAGCGACCCCAGAAAGCCGGGGGACTTTGAGAACAGATTCTCTACTATTTACGGGTATTACCGCTGGTATCACCCTTATTTTAGGAATCCTGACATTTTTCCCAGTTTTAGCATTAGGTCCAATCGCCGAAGGTTTTAAACTGGGTACTGGTAGTTAATAGAGACTTTTTCTAACACTTAGGCGCAGACCCTGCGTCCCTACTGAAATTACTTATATATGAACTCAAACGGAACTAATTCTCATTCCAAAGCCTCCCGTCCGCGTTATCGCCGCAAAAAACCAAGAAAACAGCGGGTAACGAACAAAGGACTTTATATTCGGGCGATTAATGATGCTTTCATGAAATTGCATCCTCGATATGCTATCAAAAATCCGGTGATGTTTTTGGTATGGATAGGAACAGTTATCACCTTTTGTGTAACGATTTATCCCCAATTATTTGGACCGATAAACCAAAAAAACCCCTATTTATTTAATGGCTTGTTAACAGGGATTTTGTTGTTCACAGTTCTATTTAGCAACTTTGCGGAAGCCGTAGCCGAGGGAAGAGGGAAAGCCCAAGCTGATACTTTACGTTCCACCCAGTCAGCCACCACCGCCAAAACTATCACCGTTGATGGCACAATTACAGAAGTTCCTTCTGGCAGCTTGAAACAAGGAGATACTATATACGTAGTTTCAGGTGATATTATTCCTGCAGATGGTGAAGTGATTATGGGTGTTGCGTCTGTAGATGAATCAGCGATTACTGGCGAATCTGCTCCAGTTCTCAAAGAATTTGGGTCAGATGTTGCCAGTTCTGTGACTGGTGGTACACGTATTATCTCCGATGAACTGATTATTCGCGTCACGTCTGAACCAGGTAAAGGCTTTATTGACCGGATGATTGCCTTGGTAGAAGGGGCAGAACGCAGTAAAACACCTAATGAAATTGCTTTAACAGTATTATTAGCGGTTCTGAGCTTAGTATTTTTATTCGTGGTGGCAACCCTTCCCGTCTTTGCTTATTATGTCAATAGTCCTGTTAGTGTCCCCGTTCTCATTGCTCTATTGGTAGCACTTATTCCCACAACTATCGGCGGATTACTAAGTACCATCGGCATTGCGGGTATGGATAGGGTTGCTCAATTTAACGTCATTGCCACCTCTGGCAGGGCAGTAGAAGCCTGTGGAGATATCAATACCCTAGTTCTTGACAAAACCGGGACAATCACTCTTGGCAACCGTTTAGCAGAGGAGTTTATCCCTATTAATGGCCACTCAATCATAGAAATTGCTAATGTAGCTTTGGCGGCTAGTATCTTTGACGATACTCCAGAGGGTAAATCTATTGTTAGACTCGCAGAAAAGTTAGGAGCAAACTTTGATTTAGACCGTAAACAGGCACAGGGGATAGAATTTTCAGCAAAAACTCGGATGAGTGGTACTAATTTACCCGGTGGGAGGGAACTGCGGAAAGGTGCAGTAGGGGCAATTAAAGGCTTTGTTCTTTCTCGCCATGGAAAGGATAGTCCAGAATTAGATATTGCTTATGAACAGGTTTCCCGTCAAGGTGGTACACCTTTGGCTGTATGTCTGGATAACGAAATTTACGGTGTTATCCATCTTAAAGATATTGTGAAACCGGGTATCCGCGAACGATTTGATCAACTGCGACACATGGGAGTACGGACAATCATGCTCACGGGAGATAACCGGATTACTGCTTCTGTGATTGCCCAGGAAGCTGGGGTAGATGAATTTATCGCCGAGGCCACACCAGAAGATAAAATTAGTGTGATTCAACGGGAACAGTCCGAGGGAAAAATTGTCGCTATGACTGGGGACGGGACGAATGATGCTCCTGCTTTAGCACAGGCTAATGTAGGTGTGGCGATGAATACAGGAACGCAAGCAGCTAAGGAAGCGGCTAATATGGTGGATTTAGATTCTGATCCTACCAAATTAATTGATATTGTTGGCATAGGCAAGCAATTGTTAATCACTCGTGGGGCATTAACAACGTTTTCTATTGCTAATGATATTGCTAAGTATTTTGCAATTATTCCCGTACTTTTCACATCTGCGAATCTAGAAAGCTTAAATGTGATGAAGTTAAGTAGTGTCAATTCTGCTATTTTGTCGGCATTGATTTATAATGCTTTAATTATTCCGGCGTTAATTCCTCTAGCATTAAAGGGTATTCAATTTCGACCTTTGACCGCTAATCAACTTTTGCAACGAAATATTTTAATTTATGGCTTAGGTGGGGTAATTGCTCCATTTATAGCGATTAAATTAATAGATATGATGGTGACATTTGTGGGTTTAGCATAAACAATTACAGCACTTCCCGGTATTATGGGGTACATATCTAGCGGGCAAGATGCCCGCACCACAAGAGTTTCATAATTCAATTTTGTACCTCGTCAGTGCGGAAACTGCTGTATATAAAAATGTAAAATAACTGAAAACTTCTTGACTCTTGGCTTTTGTCTTTTGCCTCTTATTTTTGATTTATGAAAATAATACCATTGATTCGGTTCTCCAGGTTTAAATACCAATTACCTATCACTATTTTTATAGTGATGTCCTTGAATTTGTTGATTGTTCCCGTAGTTTATGCTAATACTTCCATTACCTTAGATAGAATTTCTACTTGGGCATTTGCTGTTTTAGGTTTTACTACTTTAATGTTAGTAATATACTTATTAATAGTCATTTTTCAGCCAGAACGATTTTAGTAATTCACAAATTAAAAGAAAAATCACCACCTCTAATTATGTCTATTATCCGAGAAGCCTTCAAAGCCATTAGAATTACTTTGATAATGTGGATATTAACAGCAATTATATATCCTGTTTTTATCTTGTTAGTAGGACAGTCAATTTTCCCAAATGCAGCCAATGGTAGCATCATGTTAAATATCAAAGGTCGACCTATTGGCTCAACTTTGATTGGTCAAGAATTTACATCCGATAGTTATTTTCATGGTCGTCCGAGTGCTGTTAACTATAGTCAAAGCAAAAAAGCTCAACCGACTGGTATATCTGGAGGTAGTAATCTTGCTCCTACTAATCCAGAACTCAAAGAACGCATTCTCAAGCAAGTAGAAGAAATTGAGAACGACAACAAACAACCTGTGGCTGATTTGCTTTATACATCTGGTTCTGGTTTAGATCCCCATATCTCTTTGAAAGCAGCACGACAACAGATAGAAAGAGTAGCCCGGGCAAGAGGTATTAAGGAAGATGATATTATTCCACTAATTAGTAGATATATTGATGGGAGATTTTTAGGGATTTTTGGTGAACCGGGAATAAATCTTTTACGCTTAAATTATGCTCTGGATTTGCAAGATATTAATCGTCAGCCAAATTAGTCTTTGTCGACCTCCCAAATTTTTTTGACATGGGTAATAGAATCAATTACAATAAAACAGCAAAATTATAAAAGTACTTCAGTCAATGCAACCAACTCGCGTAATTGGTTTAATGAGTGGTACATCTGTAGATGGGATAGATGCCGCTTTAGTAGAAATTGCTGGCAAAGATTCGGATTTGAAAGTAGAATTAATCGCTGGGGAAACATATCCCTACCCCCCACAACTCAGAGAACAAATTTTAGAGATTGGAACTGGTGCTGCTGTATCCATAGCAGACCTAGCCGCCATAGATGATGCTATAGCCCATGCTTTTGCTAAAGCGGCTCAACTTATACAAAATGGTCATCAAGCAGCTACCCTCATCGGTTCTCATGGTCAAACAGTTTACCATCGTCCATATCAGGGATTAGGAAACCTAGGTTATAGCCTCCAACTAGGACGGGGCGCATTAATAGCCCATCTAACCCGTATTACTACCATCAGTAACTTCCGAATAGGAGATATAATGGCTCATGGTCATGGTGCACCCCTTGTTTGTAAAGTAGATGCCTATTTACTCAGTCATACACAGAAAAAACGGTGTATTCAAAATATTGGCGGTATTGGTAATGTTACTTATCTCCCAGCCCAGAGTGATGATTGGCTGTCGCAAATTCGAGGTTGGGATACAGGTCCAGGTAATAGCCTATTGGATTTAGCGGTAGAACACTTTACCAATGGGGCTAAAAGCTATGATGAAAATGGTAATTGGGCGGCCAGTGGTACACCATGTTACCCCTTGGTAGAACAATGGCTCAGTCACGAATATTTCCACTTAGCACCGCCTAAATCTACCGGACGTGAATTATTTGGTGTTGCTTATTTACACCAATGTTTACAAGATAGTGAGGTCTACGAACTTAATACTGCAGATTTTTTAGCAACCATAACAGAACTGACGGCCGCCTCCATTGTTCATAGTTATGATACTTTTTTACCAAAAAGACCAGATCAGGTGATATTATGTGGTGGTGGTAGTCGCAATACTTACTTAAAAGATCGTCTAGAGTTATTATTGGGGAAAGTACCAGTATTAACCACAGATGAAACTGGCTTAAGTGCTGTATTTAAAGAAGCCATCGCCTTTGCAGTTTTAGCATATTGGCGCAACCTGTCCATACCTGGTAACTTACCTGCTGTTACAGGTGCATCTCAAGAGGTGCTGTTAGGGGAAATTTACGGTACTTATGGCTAAGTTAGGGCGATATTTTCGAGTTTTTACCTAAATTTGCTAAGATTATGATAATATGTATTTATGAAGTTTTAGTTTTAGAAGACACCAAGAAACTCAATCAGGTGGTTTTAGAGAACCAAAAAAACAGGGGCTAAATACACCGAGAGCATTAACGTGCTGGCTTACAACAAGGAAATTAGCAAGTGGGTCATACTTTTTTATTAGAACCCGGACGTTGGGTAATACAAGGTAATTGGTTAGAGCGTAATAGTCCACCAATTACTTTAAAGGGTTTAACATTGGTTATTTGGAATCGGGACAATTGGTTCTCCATGGCCACAAAAATAGTTTTTCCTAATGGCGAGCGCTCAGATATCTCACTCCAGTATAGGGGACGACTGCATAAGGGAGAACGCCAGTATACTTTTTTGCTCCAGCATAATTCCTTAGGACAGATAGAAGGGGAAGGCTGGATTAGTCCAGATACAATTGTACAGCGTTATTGGGTTTTGGGGGATAACTCCGCCGATGTTCGCAGTCTTCAACGACGTAGTGGTTTTGAAACCCTACATCGACTTAATGATGATCAATATTACTTAATAACGGGTGTTCTTTCTGGTCATTTTTTAGACAGTACAATTGAAGCTAATCTAGAACGTCAACCACGTTAGTTCTGGGTTTTTGTTGAACTTTGATGAGGAAGATGTTATTATTCGTCAGAAATTTTTATTATAGAAGTTTAGGGCTTGATGAAAAAGGTGATAATTACTCATGACTACCGACAACAATCTAGCCGTTGCGGACTGGGAAGCCCATAACCCACCTGCTGACTTAATATTTGATGATGGTGAACCCTTGGAATCAAATCGTCACCGTATTGCTATGAATATCCTCATTCGTTCATTGCAGCAGCTTTGGTCTGACCGCAATGATTATTTTACTGGGGGCAATATGTTTATTTATTACAGCAGTAATCAAATTCGCAATCGTGATTTTCGCGGACCTGATTTCTTTGCTGTTCTTAATGTTGATGGTAGCAATCCTCGACAAGGTTGGGTAGTTTGGGAAGAAAATGGTCGCTATCCTGATGTGATTGTAGAATTAATGTCACGGTCTACAGCAGGAATAGATAAGGGGATTAAAAAAGACCTGTATGAACAGACTTTCCATACCTCAGATTATTTTGTCTATGACCCATTTGATGTCAATTCTTTACAAGGATGGCATTTAGATCATGAACAACAGTACCAGCCGTTGACAGCAAATGAAAACGGTTGGCTATGGTGTAGACGTTTGGGTTTATGGTTGGGAACTTGGGAAGGAACTATAGACAGGGAAACTGCAATTTGGGCGCGGTTTTATGATGTTGCTGGTAATCTAGTCTTGTTACCAGAGGAGGCTGCTAAATCACAAGCTGAAGTTGCTAAATCACAAGCTGAAGTTGCTAAATCACAAGCTGAAGCTGCTAAATTACAAGCTGAAGCTGCTAAATTACAAGCTGAAGCTGCTAAATCACGAGAGGAGGAAGCTCAAGTAAAAGCGGCTAGGTTAGCGGCTAGATTAAGAGAATTGGGTGAAAATCCAGATATGTTATAATTTCTTTGCTCTGGATTAAATGTAGGTTGGTTTTTCTAGGGTCAGCCTACATTTACAGCAATTCGGCTTGATTAAGATACAGTATTGGCGGTCAAGAATAAGGGTTTTATGATTATGCTGGGAACTGCTGTAACTCTTCTGAATCATTAACTGGAAGCACTAGTATAAAAACGGAGAGCAAATCGCCAAAACTGAGTAGAAATGAAAAATAATATCAAGGCTAATAGTCCAGCACCCAGTAACCAGACAAATTGAATTTGTCCCAACATAGATTGAGCGGGGACTGTAGTTAAAAAAGATACTGGAACTACAAAGGTAAAGAAAAATCGATAAGTAGCGGGATAGGCTGTAATTGGATATCTACCTGCTTCTAAAAACCCTTTTAACACTTCTGTGACATTGTATATTTTAACAAACCAAATACTGGTTGATCCTAGTATAAACCACAAACTGTAAAGAATTACCAAACCGCAAAATAAGGGGAAAATAGCCAGTAAGTATTTATCAATACCTAAATTGAGTTTTGTACCAGCGTAGCCAATTATGAGTAAACCAAAGATTAAATCCGGTATTCCCCAGAGAGAAATGGTATGAACAGATAACCAAAACTGACTACGAATAGGTTTTAATAATACAAAGTCTAATGTTCCTTCTTGGACATGACGAACAATTCGATTTAAGTTCGGAGCTAGGAAGGTAGCGCTAAAGCCTTGTAATAAGGTGAAAATTCCTAAGACGACTAAGGCGGCTTCCCAAGACCAGCCTGTAAAAGTGTAACCTGTGCGGTAAAATAGAAATAAACTAAAGATACTACCGAGTAAATTACCTAAACTACTAAAAGCAGTAATGATAAAATTAATACGATATTCCATTTCCGTAGAGATCGCTGCGGTCCAAAATAATCTTAGAACTTTTAAATATCTTTGCATTTTTTGTATTTACCCGAATATCTATTACATATAAAATAACTTTATTTAAACTTAATATTACTTTTTAGTTTTATAAATTTATAACCGTTAAAATGTTGGGTACATTTTCTTAAATGAGTGGGATTTTATGCACTTTGATTTACCAGAATTAGTTAAATCACTTGGTTACTTTGGAGTATGGGGAATTATCTTTGCTGAATCTGGTTTATTGATTGGTTTTTTTCTACCCGGTGATAGTTTATTATTTACAGCAGGATTTGTCGCTTCTCAAAACTTGCTGAATATTTGGGTGCTGATTTTTGGTGCGTTTGTTTGTGCTGTATTAGGTGATAATGTCGGGTATTTTACTGGACATAAATTTGGTAGAAAATTATTTGATAAAGAAGATTCTTGGCTACTTCGTAAAAAACATATTGTAAAAACTCAAGATTTCTATGAAAAGCATGGTAAAAAAACGATTGTTTTAGCGAGATTTGTGCCAATTATCAGGACTTTTGCGCCAATTGTCGCTGGTATTGGGGCTATGCACTATCGCTCTTTTATGTCTTACAATTTATTTGGTGGTTTTCTTTGGACATTTGGTATTACTTTGTTAGGGTTTTTCTTGGGAAAATCTTTACCAGCGGAACAATTAGATAAGTATCTATTACAATAATTGGCTTAATTGTTGTTGTTTCTTTATTACCTTCGATTATTCATATAATCAAGGAAAATAGGGCTAATAAAGAATAAAATATTGTGTTTATTCCCAATAGTAACCAAAAACTGGTATTGTCAAACAAAGGAAAATATTTTTTTGTGGATATTACAACTTGAAAACACGTTCTAATTATTGGCAACTTTTACCCTATATCCGCACCCAGTGGCCAACTATTGCTAAGGGTTTTGTGGGGATTTTAGGCTATGTACTGGCAACTTTAACCCTGATTAATGTCGCGGGGAAGTTGGCAGTTCCTTTCGGAAATGGTAATGTATTAGCGATCGCTAAATTAGCCGGAATCAGCGCTGCTATCTTTCTGGTCAGAGGCTTTTTTCAGTCTGTGCAGGATTTATACATGGCCAAGGCAGCTTTAAGGGTGGCTTTTTATCTCCGTCAACAGGTTTATACACATTTACAAAAACTCAATCTCAGCTATTTTGAAACTGCTAAAGCTGGAGATTTATCTTATCGTCTGACGGAAGATGTTGACAGGGTTGGAGAAGTTATTAATAAACTTTTTCATGATTTTACTCCCTGTGTTTTACAGTTAATTGCTATTCCCATTTACATGATTTATTTAAACTGGCAACTTACCTTAGCGACGGTAATTGTTGCCCCAGTTATGGGAATTTTAATTGGTTGGTTTGGGGAAAGATTACGAAAATATTCTCTCAAAAGTCAAAGTCGTATTTCTGATTTATCTGCGATTTTAACAGAAGTTTTTAGCGGTATTCGCTTAATTCAAGCTTTTGCAGCGGAAAAATACGAAATTGATAGATTTAGTTATGAAGCAGAACGCAGTTTTAAAGCTAAATATTCCGTAGAAAGATTAAAAGCTATTCAAATTCCCATTGTGGGATTTTTAGAAGCTGTGAGTGCTTTATCTTTATTAATGGTGGGAACTTGGCAAATATCTCAACTTAATTTAACTGTCGGTGAATTTTTTAGTTATTTAACAGCAGCAGCTTTGTTAATTGATCCTATTGGACATACTACCAATAATTATAATGAATTTAAACAAGGTGAGGCATCAATTGATCGGGTTTTTGAGTTATTAGCAATTCAACCAACGGTATTAGAAAAACCTCATGCTATTAATTTACCTGCTGTTAATGGTAAAGTCGAATATTGCAATGTTACCTTTGCCTATAAATCGGGAGAAACAGTTTTAAAAAATATTAGCTTATTAATAATGCCAGGTCAAGCTGTTGCCTTAGTTGGTGCTTCTGGTGCTGGTAAAACTACTTTTGTAAACCTATTACCTCGATTCTATGATACGGAATTTGGAGAGATTTTTATAGATGATGTGAATATTC
>B570J13880_100139_pt1 | contig 10417 bp, 8 predicted proteins | sample LakMenEpi26Jun08_FD_13880 | JGI IMG/M metagenome (IMG submission 13880) | reverse complement strand
TACTTCCCCTACCTCCCCTACTTCCCCTACCTCCCCTACTTCCCCTACCTCCCCTACTTCCCTTGGGGTAACATGGTTGTCACCCCAAGGATATTCTTAAGCGGCTACAAGTCCGTAGGCAGAAAGACGCATGATATCACGGGTAGTGAAGCCAATGTTACTTAGGGCATCACCATATTGAATCATAAAATCTTCTACTAAAGCGTCTTTTTCCATAGCTAAAACTTTGGCATCATCTGCTACTTGATTGAGCATTCTCCATACTAGAGGCAGGTTTTGGCGGTTAGCTTGCTCTAATTCGGCTTTGGATTCTGTAAAGTTTTTTTGCAACCACACTTCACCAAAGTTGAGATGGCTGTATTCTTCTTTTACTACCCCTTCTGTGATTTTACGAGCAAAATCATCAGCCACAGGAATATAGATATTGTAGGCAGCGATCGCAAAACATTCGATAATTAATGATTGAATCAAAAGGCAAGTCACGACTTTACCTTCTTTAGCTGCGGTTTGGAAATTTTCATGTAGTCCCAAGAAAAACTTTTTCGCAAATTCTAAATCTGGAGTCACTTTTAAGTTCCGTCCACAGGCTTCAAATCCTTTTTTGTGGCGACTTTCCATTTTCGAGAGGGCAATTAGTTCCTTTTCCTGTGCCGGCAGTAGTTGAGCTAATGTAATGTAATTTTCGTGGGCTTCTTGTTCCCCTTCAATTACAATGGCATTGATGCGGCTATAAGCATCTTTATATATTTCACTTTGAAAATCAATTGTTTTAATTTGGTCTACAAGTTGCTGCATTGTCTGTATTACTCCGTTAACCCTGCTCATTTGATACAAAAACTCAACTTACCCGATAAATTTGGGGTAATTATCACTGTGATTTAATTTAACTTAACAAGAAACTATAGTTATTAGATTAATTTTTACTGATAATTGTACTACCAGAAAAACAAATGTATGAAGTCATAGCCAATGTCCAAGCTAAACTGGAATCTCAAAAATGCCAATTTTGGAACCTGTTAGCCGTAGGAACAGGTACATTTAGAGTTTTGCTGCCGCTAATTGTGGTTTTCCTGACTTCCTTTGGGTTTGAAGCTACCACAAACAACAAAGACTTCCCAGTATCATCTTGTGGTAGGGAAGTTTTTACTGGACTTTGAATATTCTACCTTAGTAGCGATCGCACTTACAACTTTTCCAATTTTCACTTAGGGATACACAACTAATGTAGTTAACCAAGGTCAAATAGCGTCAATTGCTTATAATTCGCTCTCTGATTGACCTTACTCGTAAGTTTGCTTTGAGGTTCTAGAGCCTGGGTCACTATCCTTGCCCGTCATCGCCTCGGTTTCCACTAGGGAATCGGTGAAACTTCTGAGTCCGTTCTAACAAGATTACCTTCACAAATGATAGTAGCAAGGATAATTGCTACGATAGCCGTAATAATGTTATTTTTAATTAGTCAAAGCGAATACTTTTCAAATTCAGGAATGATTGATCTAATTTTGTTGTCCGGGAAGAAAAGCGATTAATTGTCATTCCCCGTCTTGTTGAAATTCGCTAAAAGTTCTATGTGTCTTTTTTAAGTCGAAATCAGTCGCAATTAAATCAATACCATCAATAATTTTACTGGGTTCGGCAATTCGCAAAGCCGTAAAACATTTGTCTCGATAATTGGGGTGATTTTGGAAAAAAAGTATCGCTTTTTTTAAAGGTTCAATTACAGGATAAGCTGATTCTGCCTTCTCAATAGCTACTTGAGGAATGGGAGAATTGAGCCTTTGCATAGCCAAATCAATCAAATCTCTCGACTCTACTGAGGAATCATTCCATCTGTCAGAATTAGCTAAAAGTTTTTCTGCAAAACTGTCAATTTGATTTAAGCATGGGACAGGCGACCAAATGGGATAATTTGCTTCTCCCAATTCAATCCGTCCTTCCATAATTATCTCAAATTTAATCAGGGTTTCATCAACTATAATGGCAAATCTTATTCCGTACTGGTCAGCTTTAATTTGTCCGGGTAGATTGAGATTATTTTGAGTGTTGAAAAGGGCATTATATTGATTTTCAGCTATTTTTTGTCGTAGTAATCGGTAGCCTGTACCAGTAGAACAGAGAAAATCTATATCTTTGCTTAATCTATATTCTCCATGATTTAAACTAACCAGAGTCCCACCGCCAAAATATGCGCCACACTCTAATAAAAAATTAGCCTTTAATTGATTAAGAACATTTAAAATTTTTTGATGAAACTCCCTCTCAAACATTTTCGCTCCTAACCATGAATGATAATATTGAGCTAATTGTTGCACAAATAAGGTTTCTATTTGGCTTAAGTCGCCTAAAACTCCCCGGTAGTGCCACCCGCGTTCATATATTCTCAGTATTTCTAAAGGAGTAAGATCTTCGGTATTTTCTCTTTGCCAACATAATTTTTGCAAAAAGGGTAATTTTTCAAATTGGGTTAACATTTTCATCAATGAGATTGCAAACGCAGATGGACGCTGATTAACGCAGATGGGTTGGTGTTAGGTTTTTAACTCTTTTCTTAAATACTATCATTTTCTACTGCCCCTTCTAATAATTTGGCTGCATCAGCATCGGTTTTTCAATGGGATGTTCTTTGTCCCATTGCTGATTAAAATTTTAGGATTTCGATAATATTTTTACATTTCTACCATATTTCTCCGCCACCCTACTTAACGCAGGTCAGACAAACAACAAAACGTCTGACCTGCGGATTTAACTTTTAAGCACAAAGAGCTAAAATCTGTTCCACAACTTGGGGGTTAACGTCTTTATTTTCCCCCAAAGCGGTCATCCCATGTTTTTCTAAATTTTTGATAACTGCGGGAATAGTTTCTACTCCCACACCATAATCAGATAAATGAGTGCGAACACCAACTGATTCAAAGAAATCACGAGTTTTAGTAATTGCGGCATTTACCCGTTCTTCTTCCGAACCACCGACAACTTGCCAAACTCTATCTGCATATTGTAGAAGTTTTTGCCACTTGCGATCGCGTCTAATCGTCAAAGTTCCAGGTAACACAACCGCCAAAGTTTGAGCATGATCCATACCATGTAACGCTGTCAACTCATGACCTATCATGTGAGTCGTCCAATCTTGAGGCACACCAGCCGCAATTAACCCATTTAATGCCATTGTCGCCGACCAAACCAAATTTGCCCGCGCATCATAATCTGTCGGATTTGCTAAAGTTTTGGGTCCTTCTGAAATCAAAGTTAGTAAAATTGATTCAGCTATGCGGTCTTGTAATGGTGCATTCACCGGATAGGTCAAATACTGCTCCATCACATGAGTAAAAGCATCAACAATACCATTGCTAATTTGCCGAGGAGGCAGGGAGAAAGTTGTTTCTGGGTCAAGAACGGAAAATTTCGGAAACACCAAGGGACTAGCGAAAAATAACTTTTCTTTAGTTTCCCACTTAGTCACAACTGAATTTGTATTCATTTCTGAACCAGTCGCAGGTAAAGTCAAAACCACCCCCATTGGTAAAGCCGCCGTTACTGGTGCGCCATGAGCTAAAATATCCCAAGGGTCGCCCACAAAAGAAACCGCAGCCGCTATAAACTTAGTCCCGTCCGCAACAGAACCACCACCCACAGCCAACAGAAAATCAATACCTTCTTTGCGGATTAATTCAACCGCCTGCATCAAAGTTTCAAAATGAGGATTGGGTTCAATACCGCCGAACTCAAATACATTTCTACCAGCCAATGCCAATTTTACTTGATCATAAACCCCATTAGCTTTAATACTACCACCACCGTAAGTAATCAGAATTTTCGCGTCCGCCGGGATTTCTGAACCAATATTAGCGATTTGACCCCTACCAAACAGGATTTTAACTGGGTTGTAAAAAACAAAATTTTCCATAACTTTAGTAACTCAAGAGAATTAGATTTCACCTTGAGTATTGTAATCACTTTCTTGATTTTTGTGCCTGTACCTACAGAATACTATTTTCCCCCAATCTAATTAAAAGTTGGGGAATTGTGTCCCAGACATTTTTATCAATTTAAACAAATAAACTGCCAACAAGACAAACAAAATCAGGAAATAAAGGTGTTGTCATTTACTCACTATCAACAGCAGTTTTATTAAATTTACCATTACGCCAAGTATCAGCGATATCTTTAATAAAACTAGCAAGAGGAATAGCAACTAATAACCCCAATACACCGCCTAACTTTGCGCCTATTAATAAAGAAATTACCACCCATACAGGATTTAAACCAGTTAAATTTCCTAAAATACGTGGGGCAATAATATTAGAATTAATTTGATCAATAGCCACACCTATAGCCGCAACCTCTAACCCTAAACCAAAGTCTTTTAAAGTTATTAATAAACTAACAATACCAATACCAATACCAGTACCAAAAGGAAATAGGGAAAACAAACCAATTCCTATGCCAAAAAGTAGTGATAAAGGCACTCGTAAAACGATAAAAGCCAATGTTATGGATACGGCTAAAATAGCCCCTAAAGTAGCTTGACCAATGAAATAATTATTAAAATCTTCTCGCAGTAATTCTCGCACCTTTTTCGCTGTTTCTGGGGGAAACCAAAGATAAATGCCATTCCATAAACTTTCCCCATTCAATACTAAATAAATAGTCAAAACTATGGTGATTAATAAATTCAATAAATTGCCAATAGTATCGAAAGCAAAACCTAAAATTTTCCCAGTAAAAGATTGCAACTGACTTGATATTTTTCCTAAAATTTCACCAGCTAATCCACTTAAATTTACTGGTAGTTGCTGAGTAGCTGCCCAATTTTGCAAAGCTTCTATTTGTTGAGTTGCCGATTCTATCCAATAGGGAAGAAGATTAGCTAACTCATTCAATTGTTCCAGAATAAGTGGTAGCAGAATTACACCTACAGCACCCAAAATAATAATGGATAACAGCAATACCACTACAACTGCTAAAATTCGAGGTACTCCCCGTTTTTGGAGAAGTTGAATGGGATAATCTAGCACAAAAGCCAGAAGAATAGCAACGGAAATAACACTAACCAAAGGCTGAAAATAGTTAATGAATTGAATTAATAACCATCCATTTAAAAGAATCACAGGAAAGGCTAATCCTATGTTTAACCATTTGGGTAAATTTGGTAGACTTTTTACTGGCTGCATGGCATTTATTAATAATATAATTTTGGCAAAATGTCTGGAAAACTCAAAAAGTTTGTGAATCGGATTATCAGACTATAGAGTTTTGATAAAATCCAGCATAATTTTCTGAGGTAAAGTTGCTAAAGGTCTAATATCTCCGGCTTTTTGAGAATAATATTCACCCTTGTCAATATCTGCTGCTGTTAATAAATCTAAATCCCACCCTTCAGAAAGTACAAGTTGACTCACTGGGACTAACAATGGTGCTTGAAATACATAACGCACAGCTTTTTCATCGCTATAAATTCCAAATTTTGTAAAATCAGTCAACTCATAACCAATTTCTTCGACAACCTCGCGCTGAACAGCTATTTCTGGAGTTTCTCCTGGTTCTATATGTCCACCGAATAAAGCCCAACAACCAGGAGCTATAATATTAGGAATATTATCCCGTAATTGCATTAAAAACTTATTCTCTCGATAGAGAATGGCAACGGCTACATAAGCTAGTTGACTGTTCATAAATTACTTTTCCTCTAAATAAACTTCACCGTATTCTCTACCAGCCAAAGGGACACTTTGATACTGAACATTACCCTTCAATACTACCTGTTCTCCGACTTGGAAATTGCCCTGATTAGTGATTACCCAAATTTTCCCAGTTGAGTCGTTAATTTGATATGATTTTTTCTTGATTAATGGAGCATACTTTTCTACTTTACCTTGAATGTAAACTGTCGTGTCCTGATTTTTTTGGGTAATTTTTTGAATCTGTGTTACATTAGCACCAATATTGAAATTTTGAAGATTGATACCAGAATTTTGTCTCTTACCACAAGCATAAAGTCCCGTTACCAGAGAGAAAGATAGTCCCACAGTAAAAATTTTTGCTGGTGGCATCAAAGCTACAGATTGAGCGAATTTTTGCATGACTGCCAATTTTATCTCCAGGTTACACAAATTAATCGCTATTGATCATAATGCTATTTGGTCGCAAAAAGATAGTCATTCTGTCAAAATCATGAAGAGATGAATAAATTCTCAGCGATACCTTCAGTTAGTAACATTCTTATCTTTCTTGTTTGAGAATGAGTTAATATTGCAGATAATGGCTTTTTTATGTTATTAATTAATTTATACCAAATTAAGATGAATCTGCATAGAATCAGAGATCAGAAATAATTGACCGCAGATAAGCGCAGATGAATTAACAGATTTGATGATTTTGTGCGGACTCATATAAAATTGGTATTAGCAATTTAGTACAATTTATCCTAAATTTATGTCTAACTTTAACCAACCTCTGACCTATCCTACTGTTAGCAAAAGTGAGCAGGTGGATAATTATCACGGAATGGCGATCGCCGATCCTTACAGAGCCTTAGAAGACCCGGATACAGACGTAACAAAGGCTTGGGTAGAAGCCCAAAATCAAGTTACCTTTAGCTATTTAAACGAAATTCCTGCCAGAGAAAAAATCAAACAGCGGCTAACAAAACTTTGGGATTATGAAAAATATGGAACTCCCTTTAAAGAAGGTGAAAGTTACTTTTATTTCAAAAATGATGGACTGCAAAATCAAAGTGTCCTCTATACTCTGCCAACTTTAGATGCAGAACCAAGAATTGTACTTGATCCTAATCAACTTTCAGAAGATGGTACAATTGCCCTTTCAGGAATTTCCATCAGTGAAAATGGTCAACTTTTAGCCTATGGTTTATCTAGTTCTGGTTCAGATTGGCAAGAATGGAAAGTTAGAAATATTGCCACAGGTGAAGATTTACAAGATCATCTCCAATGGATTAAATTTTCCGGTGCTTCTTGGACTCATGATCATCAAGGGTTTTTCTACAGTCGTTATGATGAACCAAATGAAAAAACCAAATTAGAAGATGTTAATTATTACCAAAAACTTTATTATCATCAACTTGGTACACCCCAATCAACAGACATCTTAATTTACCATCGTCCTGATGAAAAAGAATGGGGTTTTACTGGGAATGTCACGGAAGACGGCAAATATTTGATAATTTCAATCTGGCTAGGAACTGACTCCAAAAACTTAGTTTTTTACAAGGATCTAACAAATCAAAATTCTGAAGTCATCGAACTAATTAACCAATTTTTAGCAAATTATAGCTTCATTGATAATGACGATTATGTTTTCTACTTTCGCACAGATTTCAATTCTCCAAAAGGTAGAGTTATTGCCATTGACACGAGAAAACCAACTCCCGAAAATTGGCAAGAAATTATTCCTCAAGCAGTAGAAACATTAGAAAGTGTCAGTGTCTTAAATAATCAATTTGTGGCTGATTATTTACAAGATGCCCATAGCCAAATTAAGATATTTGATCTCAAAGGTAATTTTATTCGAGAAGTAGAATTACCCGGAATTGGTGCAGCCAGCGAATTTAGTGGTAAACGGTATGATACAGAAACATTTTATAGTTTTACCAGCTTTACTACCCCTGGAACTATTTATCGTTATGACATGAAAACAGGTAAGAGTGAACTTTTTCGTCAGCCAGAAGTAGATTTCAATGCTGATGAATATGAGACAAAACAGGTTTTCTATGCAAGTAAAGATGGTACAAAAGTGCCAATGTTTATTACTCACAAAAAAGGAATTAAATTAGATGGTAACAATCCTACTTACCTCTATGGATATGGTGGGTTTAATATCTCCTTAACACCAAGTTTTTCTGTTAGCCTTTTAATATGGCTAGAAATGGGAGGAGTCTATGCTGTTCCTAATTTACGTGGTGGTGGTGAATATGGAGAAGAATGGCATCAAGCAGGAATGAAATTGCAAAAGCAAAACGTTTTTGATGATTTCATTGCTGCGGCTGAATGGTTAATTGCCCATAATTACACCCAACCTGGAAAATTAGCTATTGGTGGAGGTAGTAATGGTGGTTTATTGGTGGGTACTTGCATGACACAACGCCCTAATTTGTTTGGTGCAGCCCTTCCCGCAGTAGGTGTTATGGATATGTTGCGCTTCCATAAATTTACCATTGGCTGGGCTTGGGTGGCTGAATATGGTTCTTCAGAAAACCCAGAAGAATTCGCAGCTTTATATGCTTATTCACCTTTGCATAATTTGAAGCCGGGAACAGCTTATCCAGCTACGTTAATTACTACAGCAGATCATGATGATCGTGTAGTACCTGCTCACAGTTTTAAATTTGCTGCGGCTTTACAAGCAGCGCATGGTGGTGATGCACCTGTATTAATTAGAATTGACATGAAGGCAGGACATGGTGCTGGTAAACCAACAGCAAAAATTATTGAGGAAGCAGCAGATAAATGGGGTTTCTTAGTCAAAGTTTTGAAAGTTGAAATTTAATTTCCCCTACCCATGTACCAGCATGACGTAAAATCGAGCGTCCTGAAACTAACCTTTGTCAGAATCAGGACATCCAGGATTTAAGGATTTACAGGATGATAATAAGATTAACTTGATAGATTACAAGTAGGTGAACACAATAAAACCAAACTGTGTAAAGAAACGTAAAAAGGCAAACCACGTTGTAGAGACGGTTCATGAAAAATCTCTACATCAGCATTAAACCATCCTGTAATTGATGAGATATGTAAGGGTAAAGCATGAGCTAAACCCCTACGATATATCGAAGTTCAGGGAGTAGGGGCGCAGGGCCTGCGCCCATTCAGGAGTATGGCTAACGCCACGCTGCGCTATCAGCCAACCCTAAATATCACTAAAATTAATAACATTGCCAGGTTAAATATCACTTTTTTGTCAATTTGTCAATAGGAAATTTTTGCGATCGCTCGAATTAGATCATTTCTGAGCGAATTCATGGCTAAAATTGTTGAGGGAATAGCTATTAATTTTGTAAAGTTTTGTATTAGCCTGGGAAATTAATTTCTGAAACTACTGTCAATAAAGGGTTTGAGACTAACATCTTCTGAAAGATCCAAAATTAACAATAGTAACCCAATTAATATATGGCAGCAGCATATTCACATTCAGATACCTCTAACTTCCAAAGGTAAAAAAATAGTCAACACTTCCCCATTTTGGGGACGTTGACGCACAATTAATTTCCCCCCAATTGCTTGAAATAAATGCTTAGTTGCCGCCATATTTAAACTAATTGCCCCTGTTTCCGGCTGAAACATCAATAATTGACCCAACGACTTCCGAATTGGTGGCGTTATCCGGTAGCCTTGATCTTGACAATCAAACTGAGGAGACAATTGCAACTTTAACTGATCACCAGCAGGAATTACTTGCACCTGAATACAACTACCAGGAGGTAAACTGCGCGTAAAATTCTCGATTAAACCAGTAAGTACCCTATCCAGCATCGCCGGATTACTAACCACCGTCGGTAACTGCTTCGGTAAAACCACATTTAAAGTTAAATTACGCCGAGTTGCCGCCAATTGCCAACGGGGAATACTCTGTTGTAAAACCTCATCCAAACACATCGGCGATAATTGGGAATTAGCAAATTTTGAAGGTTGTGATAAATTCTCTAACTCTGCCGCCTTAAATAATAACTCCATCCGGTCAATTTGCTCAGTACATTCATGATCAATAACCTCCAAACGACCGATAACATTAACAGGCAAATCCTTCCTTTTTAATAGTAATCGCGTCATCATCCTAATAGTCGTTAACGGAGTGCGAACCTCATGGGCAAAAGCTTGGAGCAACTCCACATCCGAACGAGATGGAGATTTTGGCGGTGGAGTAGGTGAATGAAAGGATAATGAAGTATGCGTAACTTCTGTGGGAATAGTTAACTCTTGCAGTAATAACTGACTAAATTGAATTACAACTTGATAATCTGGAGCAATAAAAGGATAATTTTGTACCTTAATATCTAAATCAGTAAACAATTCAGGATTAGTCAAAACCACCCTAGCACCTATAGATTCCCAAGCTTTTTGGACAACCGCTGATTCAAAAGAAAACAAAAATTCCTTCTTACCATTTTCATCTTCCGCCAAAACCAAAACTAATCTAAATTTATCTGTAAATATCAAACAAAACTGTTCCGCACCTAGAGGATCAGCCGGCAATAAAGGTAAAATAGATTCTTGAAAAGTAGCAGTATGGAAAGTATTTGTTTCTATATTATTTATATGCTGCGCCACTTCTGACGGCATCATAAATGGCATCAACGCCAAAGGATTAAAAGGTCTAGCTGTAAAAGTTATTGTTTGTAATCGTTGTGCTAGTTCGGGGTGACTAAATAAAGGTGCAGGTGCGGCTAATACCAAACCTTGAG
>B570J13880_100133_pt1 | contig 10577 bp, 7 predicted proteins | sample LakMenEpi26Jun08_FD_13880 | JGI IMG/M metagenome (IMG submission 13880) | reverse complement strand
TAAATATTTACAACCTTGATCATCTTCTTGAAAATGGTGTTGGGTATCTGTCAAATTCCATAAATAACTATCTTTAATGGAAAAACTGGGAACTCTACCTTGTTGTGGCCAGTCAATAGAAACCATGAGAGAACAAGTCTGAGAGACGATATTTTTAATTAAACCGAGTTTGGCACTTTTGCTGAGGTCTTTACGTTTTTCTAAGCCCAAATACTGTTCAATTTGTCGTTCATCAATGGTAAATTCTTCTTCCCAAGGTTGATCTAAGGCTGTAATTTGAGCGGCGAAAATAAGATGAATACAAGCAGCCCGGATGTCTAAATAATCAATTGCTTGTGAATTATTAGCACGGTTGTTAACTGGAAATAGGTCTTGAAGATGAAAGGAAATTGTCCCTCGTCCTTGATTAACTGAGCGACTGTAATGTAAGTTACCTTCCTCATCTTTTTCCCATTGTAAAGATGTTCGTTGTGCTAGTAAATTACAAGCTTCCCAGATAACTATGGCTGAAGCGAAGGGGTTATTCTTACCATTAGAAAATAAATCGGGACTGGTAACATCTCGTGGTTCAATTTTACATCTTCCTTTTTTGGCGTGTACAGGAATAGGCGCATTTGTGGGACAGGCAATTACACATTGTGGTTGTGAATAATAGCCATCACAATTATTACAAAGGGCAGGATCAACCCAATATTCATCATCTTTGATTTTAATTGCACCCGTAGGACATAGGGGTCGGCAGTTGTCACATCCCACGCAACTGTGGTTAGGAATTATATGCGGCATAGTCCGTCTTCCTACTTTAATCGTTGAGATGTTTGGCTCAAGTCTCCCCTTAATGTGTCCTTTTGATTCATAACTCGCTACCAAATTACCTCTATAACGAGAAGATATGTTTCTCGCCTGATTAATTACTCATAGGGTGAATGAAGCCAGATTTTGTAGCTATTTATATTTTGCAAAGTTGGGCTTCATTGCTTCTTCATTAACTATACTTTTCATAAAGATTTCAATAAAATTGTTCAGTATGAGCTTGGCAGAATTTCTTAATATTTACCTGGATATTTACTGTCATAATGTTTATTTTGGGCTATATAAATTAGTCTGAATGTTTTTGAAGAACATCTTATAGCCCTAGGTTGGATTGTTCGCGTCAGCCTTACGGAGTAATGGAACAAAACTCAACAAGGTGGCGAAAATGTTGGGTTTCCTTTGTCAACCCAACCTACGTGATTTAGGATGTGAAGAAAATAGTTCAAAAATAGAGGAAATGATTTTTTTAAGTTTGTATTTACTAATACTGTTAGTAGAATATTTTTATCTAATTAGAAAATATTTGCAAATAGGAGGTTAATGAAGCTAATAATAATGGGTGCTAATTGATTATTATTCTTATTGAATGGGGTATTTTTAGACGCATTAATTGATATTTATTGAGAAAATAACTTTAAACACAATTCTGGAAACCTTTGATTAATCAGCTTTTTATCCAAGCACACTAGATAAATTTATCAATAAGTAATATCATTTAATAGTTTAAAATAAGCAAAAATAAATAATATTATTTAGCAGGTCATCAAAATTTGATAAAAAAGTTAACTTTTGTGATTGAAAAAATGAAATATCAGGCTAGTATGAAGATTAAAGGATTAACTAACATCTAGCTAAAATTGCTGAGGTTTTATTCATGGCTACATTAACAGGATTGACCTTTGGAGGTACTGCTTGGACTCCTAAATTTGCCCAAGAAATAGATAAAGAGAAATGTATCGGTTGTGGCAGATGTATGAAAGTTTGTGGTCATAAAGTTTTGGGCTTAATGCCTTTAAACGAAGAAGGTGAATTTGTAGAAGATGAAGATGAGGAAGAAGTAGAACGGAAAGTAATGGTTGTTACTAACCCAGAAAACTGTATTGGCTGTGAAGCTTGTTCTCGAATTTGTTCTAAAAATTGTTATAGTCATGTAACACTAGACAAATAACATCTTTGGTAATGTTTAACGATGTGATGTCCTGCAAAACATCGGTTATTTTGGTTAAGTCTATAGGCAAGGTAATTAGAGGGGAATCTTAATATTTACCGTAGTCGGTTAAAAGGTTTGCAGTAAACAGAAACGTAAATCGTAAGTTGCTATCATCTAAAAAAATCATACTTGCTAATATTTTTTCTGCTGCTATTTGATTTATGAAAATATCAACCTCTTAGATCCTCGATTTCTTCAAGAAGTCGGGGATTTTGTGGTTATCAATATGAAAAAATATGGAAGTTTACCGATTTTTGATTAGATACAAGTTAGAACAGTAATAGTGAAAATATCAAAGATAATTTTGTCCTCAGAAAATAATTCTGTGGCTACCAAAGTCTATCTTTACTGACCGAAAAATTTCAGATTTTGGATTGGGAATTTTCGGGACAGGTTCCCCGCCTCTTCAGGGCGGAATTAATCAAAAACCACCAATCTAAAATCCTCAAGCTCTACACTTGTCTGGTGGAGTCAATGCAAAATCTGTTGACTCTGGTTTTACTACTATTTACAAAGCAGGTAGCATTTATGCAAAAAGTTCCTGTTTCGCTGTGGACACTGTTAGCTGGGATGATCATAGCCCCTATCAGTATCTGGGTTGGTCAAAATCATCATTTATTACCGGAAGCAGCATCGGAACAAGCGCCTTTGGTGGATGGTTTTTTCAATATCATGTTAACAATTGCGGTTGCTCTTTTCTTAATTGTTGAAGGGACGATTCTGCTGTTTCTAGTTATCTATAGACGACGCAAAGGAGATAACTCTGATGGTACACCTGTAGAAGGTAACTTGAGTTTAGAAATTTTTTGGACGGCAATTCCTACGGTAATTGTGATTGCTTTAGGTATTTATAGTGTTGATATTTATAACCAAATGGGTGGTTTTGGTGTGGGTAGTCATCCTCACCATGAGTCAGCAGGCGCTATGAATGTTAGTCAAACAGCTAATATTGGGATTGGTGAAAATCCGCAAACCAAAAATAAACCGGCTGATTTGGTTGTAGATGTTAAGGGTATACAGTTTGCGTGGTTATTTAATTACCCTGTAAGTGGTATTTCTGCTGGAGAATTGCACGTTCCTGTTGGTGCTGATGTGCAATTGAATTTATCCGCAGATGATGTGATTCATTCTTTTTGGGTTCCCCAATTTCGTCTGAAACAAGATGCTATTCCTGGAGTTCCTACACAACTGCGATTTACAGCTACAAAAACTGGTACTTATCCGGTAGTTTGTGCAGAATTGTGTGGTGGTTATCACGGTTCAATGCGATCGCAAGTAATCGTCCATGAACAAGCAGATTATGATGCTTGGATGAGTGAAAACCAGATTGCCCAAAAGCAAGATATGAATCATGCTGTAGCAGTTAATTTGGAGAATTTATCTCCGTCAGAATTTCTTGACCCCTACATTCACAATTTGGAAGTAACTCCAGCAGATCTTAAGTCATTAGTTATGAGTCATTAGTAATTAATAGCTAATAACTGAAAACTGACAAAAGACAACTAACAAAAATATGACACAAGTAAATTTTCCAGTTAATCCCCCACCTGATGCAAGCGAATCAACAACCCGGCTGATTACTCATAGTTCTCATCCCCCAGCCTGGAAAGTTCGAGATTATTTCACATTTAATACTGATCACAAAGTTATTGGGATTCAATACTTGGTGACAGCCTTTGCATTCTATCTAATTGGTGGGTTAATGGCGATCGCCATTCGCGCCGAATTAGCCACACCGGACTCGGACTTTCTTGATCCAAATCTGTACAATGCCTTCATGACAAATCATGGCACAATCATGATTTTCTTGTGGATTGTTCCCAGTGCAATTGGTGGATTTGGTAACTATCTAGTCCCCTTGATGATGGGTGCTAGAGATATGGCTTTTCCTAAATTAAATGCGATCGCCTTTTGGTTAAATCCCCCCGCCGGATTATTATTATTAGGTAGTTTTATCTTTGGTGGTTCTCAATCAGGTTGGACAGCTTACCCACCATTAAGCCTAGTTACCGCCAACAACGCCCAAACAATGTGGATTTTAGCGATTGTTTTGGTAGGAACTTCTTCAATTTTAGGTTCACTTAACTTTGTCATCACCATTTTGATGATGAAAGTTCCCAGCATGAAATGGGATCAAGTTCCCCTGTTTTGTTGGGCAATTTTAGCAACTTCTATCCTTGCCCTTTTCTCTACTCCCGTATTAGCAGCCGGTTTAGTTTTGCTGTTATTTGATATTAACTTCGGCACATCCTTCTTCAAACCAGATGCAGGTGGTAACGTCGTTATTTACCAACATTTATTTTGGTTTTATTCCCATCCGGCGGTTTATTTAATGATTCTGCCGATTTTCGGGATTATGTCCGAAATTATTCCCACCCACGCCCGGAAACCGATATTTGGTTATAAAGCGATCGCCTTTTCCACAGTCGCCATTTGTGTCGTTGGTTTATTCGTTTGGGTTCACCATATGTTCACCAGTGGCACACCCGGTTGGATGCGGATGTTCTTCACCATTTCCACACTCATAGTTGCAGTCCCCACAGGTGTGAAAATCTTCGGTTGGGTAGCAACTCTCTGGGGAGGAAAAATCCGTTTCACCAGCGCCATGTTATTCGCCATTGGATTACTTTCCATGTTCGTCATGGGCGGTTTAAGCGGCGTAACCATGGGAACAGCCCCCTTTGACGTTCACGTTCACGACACCTATTATGTAGTCGGTCATTTCCACTACGTCTTATTTGGTGGTTCAGTCTTTGGGATTTACGCAGGTATCTATCACTGGTTTCCCAAAATCACCGGCAGAATGATGAACGAAACCTGGGGACGAGTTCATTTTGTCCTGACCTTTATTGGCACAAACCTCACATTCCTACCCATGCACAAACTAGGGTTACAAGGAATGCCCCGCCGAGTTGCCATGTATGACCCCCAATTTACCAGCTTAAACCAGCTTTGCACCATTGGCGCAATTCTTTTGGGTATTTCTGTCATTCCCTTCGCCTTAAACGCCATTTTCAGTTGGAAAAACGGCGAACTCGCAGGTGATAACCCCTGGGAAAGTTTAACTTTAGAATGGACAACCTCTTCCCCACCCATCATTGAAAACTGGGAAGTTCTACCCGTTGTTACTCATGGACCTTATGACTATGGACATGATAAATCATCGCTAACAGATTAAAACGCAGAGGTACGCAGAGGTTTTTTGAGGATAATTCTTTCTATCTTTGCGCCTTTGCGCCTTTGCGTGAGACTAGAAAAAATTTACTAGGAATAATAATATGACTGCAATTACACCAATTGAACATCATAGCGACGGACATGAAGAACATCCAGATTTACGAGTGTGGGGTTTAATCACATTTCTCGCTTCTGAATCATTAATGTTTGGTGGATTTTTTGCCACCTATTTGTTTTTTAAAGGGACTACAGCAGTTTGGCCACCAGCAGGAACAGAAGTAGAATTATTTATCCCAGCCATTAACACGATCATCCTCGTTTCTAGTAGTTTTGTCATTCACTTTGGTGATATGGCAATTAAAAGAAATAGTGTGGGTTGGATGCGGTTTTGGTATTTTATCACCGCAATTATGGGGGCTGTATTCCTAGCCGGTCAGGTTTATGAATACATGAACTTAGGTTATGGATTCACTACCAATGTTTTCTCGAATTGCTTTTATTTAATGACGGGCTTTCACGGTTTGCACGTCTTTATTGGATTGTTATTAATTTTGGGTGTATTATGGCGTTCTTTCCGTCGTGGTCATTATTCTGCAACTAAACATACAGGCATCGAAATGGCGGAAATTTATTGGCACTTTGTGGATATTATTTGGATCATTCTCTTCACATTGGTGTACCTGCTCAATATTTTGTAAAAATGGGTAATGAGGAATTACTGGAGTTTAAAGAATTTCTACTCAAAAAATATCCCAATCCTCAGGACAAATGTAGGGGTAAAGCAAAAGCTCATAGGTGTCAACTTAAGCTCAAATCCCTACCACATCTCGTTCCTAGTCTCTGACTAGGAATGCAGTTGATGAGGCTCTGCCTCTAATAAGCTGTTACGCAGCTAAATTTGATAACCATAATTTACTTGAACTTTGTAGTGCGGGCATCTTGCCCGCTAGAATTATACAAACTAAGGAATGTGAATTAAATAAGGTGCAAAAGTAGGGTGTGTTAGCGACAGCGTAACGCACCATTCCAGGTTACATCAGAATTGCAGGTTATTAAATTTGCGTTCCTAAATGCACAACAGCTTATCATTGAATTGAAGGCAGAGCCTTCTAGAATTCATTCCCAGTCAGAGACTGGGAATGAGACGAATTTCCGGGTTATTTAGTCATCTTCAGATGACTTCTGCTATTAGACTGGGAATATGGCTAACGCCACGCTACGCTATCATTCCCAGGGAGGCTAAAGGTTTTACGTTAAGTTGACACCAATAAGCATTGCTAAACCCTTACCGGCTTGTTACACCACCAAGAAATAGAAATTAATTAATTGCTTTTTACTAATTTTAAAATTGGGGAAACCTTCGGTTATTACACCTACCAGCCTACCCAACTCAATTTGATATTTGGATATTGTCACCAACATCACAGGAATAGGTCTGGACTCTTCTGTTATACTCCTGATAAATTCCCATTTACCAGTTCTGATAGTTGAAGAGTGCTTGCGCCGGAAACTACTAACCGAAACCCATTGTTGTTGTTTCTGTTATCTGGGTTATTGTTGTTACGATACGCAGAACGGCAATTTCTAGGGTTGTTGTTCCAAGAACCACCGCGCAGCAGCCGGAAGTGCCTATCCCCTTTTTACACCCTTGTTTACACAAGAAATGTAAATATCTTTTGACGTAACCGCCAAGTATCTCCATGTTCTAAATGTGCTATCCAACTTTGTACAGAGCGAGATACGTCTTGATCAGAAATTGTACCATTTAGATAGTTCTTTTGCAATCTTTTTAATCTCTGTTTTCCTCGTCTTAGATTTTCAGTTCTTACCCTAATTCTGTCTGGTAAAATGCGAAAACCGAGAAAATTTACCCCGTATTTAGTTGCAAATATTTGAGTTTTCACTGGATGTAATTTCAGACGCAAACTAACTAAATATGATTCTATTGCTAATTTTGCTTCAACTAAAAAACCTTGATCATCTGCAAATATGGCAAAATCATCTACATAACGCACATATTTACTAACCTTTAATTCATCTTGCACAAAATGATCTAAACCATTCAGATAAACATTAGATAAAAACTGACTGGTGAGATTCCCAATGGGTAAACCCCGACGATATTTTAAAGGTGTAAGTAAATCATCACCTGGAAAATATTCAATTGCCGGTGGTTGAAGATTACTACCATTAATAATTGTCTCTAATAACCACAGAGTATCTTGACATTTAAGTTTACGCCGGAGTATCTTTTTAAGAATATGATGATCAATACTAGGAAAATATTTTTTAATATCACACTGCAAAACATAGCGGCTAGAACGAGCAAATTTAGTAAAACGTCTTAAAGCACGATGAGTACCAAATCCTACCCGATTAGCATAGGAATCTCTAATAAACGTTGGCTCAAAAACTGGTACGATAATATTACATAAAGCATGATGAACGACCCTATCTCGATAAGGTGCAGCCGAAATAATTCTAGGTCTGGGTTCAAGAATACTAAAGGTTCTATAAGCACCTGGTTGATAGGTTTTTGATTTTAATTGATGTTGAATTTTTTCTAATTCTAGTTCTAGGTTATAATTAAACTCTAAAACATTATCTCTAAACCTTTTTCCCCGTTGTGCCTTCTTTGCGGCTAAAATTAAATTACCAAAATCTGTAATTTCTGAATAAAAATTTCCGTAACGTTTCATTTATGAATGTCTAACCTGTCTTTGTTGCTTAATCCAACCACCCAATTCATTACCAATGTCATTGATTAATTGTCCCACATATTCATATCGGCGTTCATCAAATAGCCCAAAATCAAATAACAACCGGGTTTGATGACGCAAAATATCTATTTTCGCATTTAATAATTCTAGTTGACCTAGTTTTTCTCTGGCGTATCGTGCTAAGATAAAACCTTCTAATAAATCATACAGCCCTGAAACGATTCTGTCACCTAAACCAAACTTATGATTTTTAGGTAACTTGTCTAAAATAGGCACATACCATTTAATTAAATCGTAGGTTTTTTGAACAATTGGTAAATCTGACATCTGACATTTGGTTTAAATAATTTAATATCGTATTTTAAGTTGCAAATTGTAAGGGTTTAGCAATAATCATTGGTGTCAACTTAAGTTAAAACTGGCTTATCTGTTTGCTTCCACACCCGTCAGGGAATAAATTCCCTGTCTCATAGCTCAAGTCCGTTTTAACGGACTAATAAATTTTCCTAATGTTTAGTCATCTTCAGATGACTTCTGCTATTAGACTGGGAGGCGTTGCTGAATTGAGGTATGAAATTGAAAAATCAAAAAAATGAACCTCTTACTCTCTGCGACTCTGCGCCTCTGCGTGAAATAAAATCATACTCTTAATCTTTTCTGCAAATAGGTAAGTAATATCAAATCCTGTACTTCGACTATGGCTACGCCACGCAGGCTATCGCTCAGTAACCAGAAAATCCTGATTCAGACAAAAAATACTTGACAAATCCCCATACCTCATAGATAATAATATGTAAGTCGTGCCAAGACTACAAAAATTAAAAGCAAAAAAATCAAGTCGCCAGAGGCGACAACCAGAAGAAGGGAAAAGAAAAAAGCGTAAAGTGCAAAAGGGCAAGAGTGTAAAGAACTAAAGAGTCCTTGCGCCGGAAACTACTAACCGAAACCCATTGTCGTTGTACCTGTCATCTGGGCCAGAGTTGTCACGAAACGCAGAACGGCAAGCTCTAGGGTCGTTGTCCCAAGAACCACCGCGCAGCAGCCTTCTTGCGCTCTCTTCAACGCTATTGGACTCTATCCATGCCGAGCCATCTGTGGGAGCATCATTATAATCACCGTGCCAATGATCATCACACCATTCCCAAACATTCCCGTGCATATCATACAACCCAAAGGCGTTAGCTGTAAAGCTACCTACCGGAGTTGTTCTTTCTCTATATTCACCTTTAGGTTCTTCACCATAGATAGTAGTAGCACTATAATTTGCTAACTTACCTGTGATAGTTTCCCCAAAGTGAAAAGGTGTCGTCGTTCCAGCCCTGCAAGCGTATTCCCACTCAGCCTCACTCGGTAAACGATATTTTCTACCAGTCAGTTGAGAGAGCCTTTCACAGAACTCCACTGCATCATACCACGTAATTCGCTCAACCGGTAAATTATTTTCTTGTTTATTTTCTTTGAACTTTGACGGGTTCGGTTCAAGTTCTCGGTTTACCTGTTTAGAGTTGGTTGCGACTGCTTTCCACTGCGCTTGCGTCACAGGATATTTCCCCATAAAGAAAGGTTGTACCGTCACCTCATGCTGAGGACTTTCTTTATCATCATAGCGTCCTGGTTCGCCTTCCGGTGAACCCATAAGGAATTTACCACCGGGGATAGCAACCATGTCTAATGTGATATTTCCTGGAAGACTTTCTTGAAAATAATAATTTTGTTTAGTTTCTCGTTTCGTTTCTTCACCACGACGGTTAACAGTAATGACATCAAATGGATCACTTTTTAAAAGTCCTTGATATAATTCTAATTTCTCCGCAAAACTAGCATAATCACCGCCTAATTTTTTCAATATTGAATTTGTTACCTTAGCAAAAGCTTGTACTTCTGAATTCCCATCATTTCCTGGTGCTTTGAGAATTGCTTTAAACTCTGACAAAGACTTACCCAATTTCTTAGCAATATAACCAGATACCGCATTAACTACATCTATTGAATCACTAACAGGTGCAGCATCTAATAAACTATATCTGATTTCATTATTCATAAAATCATACTGGACTAAATCAGGATTAGTATCAGTGTCAATTTCTGTTAATGGTTTTAACAATCCTCCTAAAAATACCTCTGCTACATTAACTTGTCGAGAATCTGCTAACATCGTTTCTTGAATTAACCGCACCACAGGTAAAGTAATTACTGGTGCTGCTGCGAGTAACCCTGCTAATTTTCGCGCTATTGGGGAAGCAGTCATGCGAAAACGATAAACTCTATCTTCTGCTTGTGCTTTGGTGAGAGTTTTTGGTGTGGTTGAAGTTGGTTTTGTTTCAGCTTTTGGTTCTGTTGATGATTCCCGATTAAAAACAAATCCAGAAACCACAGACTGACTTTTTCCAGCTACCATTCGACTCCAATTTATCGCTATTTCTGGTTCTAAAGTCAAAACCGGAATTTTAATTCCCTTATCAATATTAAAGTTTTTCCATAACAATAATTCTTTAATTAATAAATTTTGATTAGCTACTCCCGGAGTCAAACTTTTCAACCGCACAGAAGCACCCGCACTTAAACCAGTTCTCAACCATAAATAATCTGGTAACATCTGCAAAATAGCTACAGGTTGATGTTTTGACCACATTTCTAAAACTGTAGTCATAGTACCA
>B570J13880_100132_pt1 | contig 10656 bp, 7 predicted proteins | sample LakMenEpi26Jun08_FD_13880 | JGI IMG/M metagenome (IMG submission 13880) | reverse complement strand
TATCTGGTGAGGACGGAACAAGTTGCGCCTGGGGTGCCAGTGGCAGAAGAACTGGTGCATTGGCCTGTGGCTGAGTGGTTGACTGCCGCAGGGGATTTAATGGATGATCCCTTGCAGTCGGTGTTGCAGGGGAATATGGTAGCCAGAAACTCTGTTAACTTGGTAGCCTTGGGACAAGATTTGTATAATGCGTTGTTTCAAGGAACGCTGCGGGATAGTTGGATTACCGCCCAAGGTATTGCCCAAAATCACCAACAGGTGCTGCGGCTAAGATTAGGACTGAAGGATACGCGGTTGGCGCGGTTGCCGTGGGAAATTATGCACGCTGGCGATCGCCCTTTAGCTACTGGGCCTTATATTACCTTTGCCCGTTACCAAAGTGGGATTGCCCCACCATCGCGGTTACCGACTCATAATCTGCCCATGTCGCCGGAAGCACGGGGGATAAGAGTGTTAATGGTCATTTCTGCACCTACTGATTTAGTCCGGCTGGATTTACTCAAACAAGAAGCTATTAATCTGAAGGCAGAACTGCGCCGCCAAACATTAAAGGTGGCTGATGGTAATCATCATCTACCAGAAATTGAATTAACTGTTCTAGATCAACCGGGACGGGAAGAACTTACCCAAGCCTTAGAACAGGGACATTACCATATTCTCCACTATTCTGGTCACAGCAATTTGGGTGGCAATGGTGGACAAATTTATTTAGTGAGTAAAAAAACTGGTTTAACAGAAACTCTTAATGGAGATGATTTAGCTGGGCTACTGGTGAATAATAATATTCAAGTGGCAGTGTTTAACTCCTGTTTGGGGGCATATCGGGCGAGATCCGAGGTAGCGGAAGACTCAGGGGAACGGAATTTAACTGAAAGTTTGGTAAAACGAGGAATTAGAAGTATTTTGGCGATGTCAGAACGCATCCCTGACGAGGTGGCACTGACGCTGACACAGTTGTTTTACCGCAATTTGGGTCAGGGCTATGCTTTAGATTTATGTGTAAGTCGAGTCCGTCAAGGTTTAATTTCTGCCTATGGTTCTCAACAGATGTACTGGGCTTTGCCGATTTTGTATCTTCAGCGAGAATTTGATGGTTGTTTGACACCACAAGTTAATTTATCTGGCTATTCTGAGTTGCTGAACGAGTATCAGCCGACTAAGCTGACTAATAGTGATAATTATTCTGCTATAGCCAGTAATCTAGAAAGTATAATGGCTATAGATGATATTCTTAATCATAATTTTGAAGAGGAAACGACGGAGGTAGACTGGCTAGGGGAGGATACTTGGGGTGATCTTGTGGATGAGATTGAGTATGATGACCCTAGCTATAATGAGGACTCGGCAATAGTTTCTGATTTGTTTCGTCAGCTTGGCAATCCGGTGACTAAACCAGAAAAACCAAGTATGAAGGCGGAATTAATCGAGGAGAATCATCATTATCAGTCGGAAATGCAGGTTGCCCCCACGAAACAAAATTTAGATTGGGGAAATGTTCCCACTCAAATTACGCCAACTCCTTTGAATTTTGAGAAGCGTGAGGTAAATCCTCAGTTATCACCGTCACCTGTGACTCCCAAGGGTAATCGCTCTTACTGGATGAAATCACCCTTGTTGCTGTGTGGTTTGGTGGGAGCAGGTGTAATTACTATGATTGTGGGGATTGGTTGGTGGTGGCATCAACGACAAGTACAGAAGTCTTCTGATGTTCCACAGATTCCTGGAGAAAATTTCACGAGTAATCAGTATCCACCCATTAATTTAGCTAATTCATCTACGGGAATTGTCACGGCTACAGCTACGGCACAGTTGAGTCAAGGTAATTTAAAGTCTGGGTTGGATGCTATTAATGAATTACTAAATCGTGGGGCTTTTACGGCTGCGGAAACAGCTTTAAATTTGATTCCTGTTCAGGATGCTGAAAATCCATCTGTGAACTTTTTCCGGGGGCGTTTAGCTTGGCAGTTAGTCCAAACGAAAAATAATAAGTACAGTATTGATGATGCCCGTCGTTATTGGGCTAGGGCTGTACAAAATCAGCCAGATTCTCTTTTATATAATAATTCTTTAGGATTTGCCTATTATGGGGAGGATAATCTCAATTATGCTAATGATGCTTGGTTTAAGTCGCTGAGTTTGGCTTTAAAACCTCAACAGAATCAAGGTTCAGGTCCAATGAAATATCCCCAAATAGCGGGAGAACCGGAGGCTTTGACGGCTTATGCTGGGTTAGCATTGGGTTTATATAAATCGGCGAAGAATCAACCTGCTGATAAACGCCAGCAATATTTACAGGAAGCGATTAAACTGCGGCAGATGGTGATTCAAAATGCACCAGCAGACTTTACTATTGAGAGGTTATCACAAAATTGGCTATGGACGGAACAGGCGATCGCTGATTGGCAGAGTCTGGGACAGGCGAAGTGATCACTTTTGCCAAAAAATAGTCCATAATGGGAAGTGTAAAAAAAGTGCGAAATCCCATACATCAGGCTGAAATTAAATAACTATGGCTGTATTCACACCGTGAGACAATGAATCTGCTTAGATATATAAACGACGTTATTAGAAGTCAGGAATCAAAAAAATGAAAAAAGTAGAAGCCATTATTCGTCCATTTAAATTGGATGAAGTAAAAATCGCCTTAGTTAATGCGGGCATCGTCGGGATGACAGTTTCTGAAGTTCGGGGTTTCGGACGGCAAAAGGGTCAAACTGAACGCTATCGGGGTTCGGAATATACTGTGGAGTTTCTCCAAAAACTGAAAGTGGAAATTGTGGTTGAAGATGCCCAAGTTGATATGGTTGTAGATAAAATTATCGCCGCCGCCCGTACCGGTGAAATTGGTGATGGTAAAATTTTCATCTCCTCTGTTGAACAAATTGTGAGAATTAGAACAGGTGAAAAGAATACTGAAGCTGTGTGAGTAGTCAAACTACTAGTTAATACTGTGGATTAAAAAATAGCGTTGCTGAGTCCCTGACTGTGAAAACAGAAAATCAGCAGCGTTTTTTATCTTTATTTGACAGAGTGGGTAAGTAATTGCCAATTACTTACTTGCTTTAAGTCATTTATTTTGCCCGCAAAGATATATTGGAGTGCAGTGCGTGTTTGCAAATATCCCCTGACTAAATAATGTCCTGGTTGAAGATTAATGTCATCTATAGCTTGAGTGAATTTAACGGTAGTTCCACAAAAGGTTTTATTGACTGGTAAATTAACTTTGATAAGCCAATCATATACATAATTAGTTGGCAGCATAAATACAGCATATACATGATGTTGACCCAACCAGGGACGGACTAATATTTTCTCAGGATGGATATAAGATTGTGTAATTTGGCTAACCATAAATCCCGCTTTTTCACAGGGAAAACTTGGGGATTTATCTAAGAACTTAACAAAGCCAATTATGATCACTAAAGTCAAAGAAAATAAAAAATAAGGGGTAGAAACAGCTTGATAATTTCTACCCATAACTATCCATATATTACTGTTTGTCCGAGTCTTCAATAAGTTGATCAACAAAATAATCCTGTTTATGTTGATTATTAGCCATAGTCAGGCGATGACCACCCTCTATGGACACACTAGAATTATATGTTAGTGAAGGACAAACTGTACAGAAAGGACAAGCGATCGCTGCTGTTCTACAGGCTTAAGTAGTGAGACAGAATTAGTTACACAATGTCATTGCAAATGGAACGAAGTGAAATGAAGCAATCGCCAGGGTTGTGATTGCTTCCCTTCGCTCGCAATGACTGTAAATATTTTTGTCCAATTACTTACACCCGTTGACCCAGTAAATTACTCATAATTTAATTTTATTTAAATTGAAAAAGTGTGCTATGGTAATAGAGGTATAAGGGCGCGTGGCTCAGTGGATAGAGCAACAGGTTCCGGTCCTGTAGATCGGGGGTTCGAATCCCTCCGCGCTCATTTTTATTTTCTTTGTACTTTTACTTAATTTGTCTCAGAAAAACTACAATACCACCTGAAATTAACGAAACTCCCAACCAAATTAAAGGTTGTACTAAACCAATTTTTGTTCCTTGCGGATTCTCGTTGACATTTTGCCCCAGTTGAGAAATATCTACAGCCTTTCCTGTAGCCACAGTGACAACAAACTTTAACTCAAAAGGTTTAAAACTTCCCTCAATCACAGGTTTACCACTCAATTGCAACTGATAAGCCCCTGGTTTGGGAAAAGTTACTTCTGTTCCTGGTATGCCTTCATACCGTTCAGCCTGAATAGATTTTAATCGAGGTTCAATTAATGCTGGTTCTCCTGCTACATGAGGTTCAGCATAAATAGCCAACCGACAATTACAATCTTTTAAAGGAATTACCTTACCACCCTTTCGCGTCAGGGCAAACCAAGTTTGAGTAACTTCCCCAGCGCGGGGATTATCATTAGGTTCTAAATGGACAGTACCACCCACATCTTCGGATATTTTCACCGTGTGGGCTAAAACTTGAGTATTTGTAGTAACTATCAAACTAGATAAAATTAATAATAATAGATACCTGATTTTGCTGTTACACTGAGTAGAACGAGTCAATTTACCGCGACTTATTGGGAGGAACATAAAATTTTTCTAGATGTAAATATAACCAAAAATACCGTGAGCGCACTAATAATACACCAGAAATAATTATCCCCAGGAACACGGCTGCTAACTGGTTTTGCCAACTTAATCTGAAAGCACCCAGGTAATGAGAACCAATCATCAGCGTATGAATAGCACTCAATAACAAAGCTGGTACACTCAGGAGATGAATTTGTCGCCAACGCTTACCTAATGACTTTTGCAGAAAGTCGAAACTTGTACAAGCAGCAGGAAGCATTAATAATAATGCCATAGCTCCTGCAATCATCCCCCATTGAAATTCTAACTTTAAAAACCAAAAAGCGTTGAAATTCCACGCTAGAGAATGTTCAACATGATGAATAGTATGTACCCCAGCCAGAACAAAAGCCCCAACTCCCAAAGCTCGACGGTAACGCAGAGGTGCGGACCAAAAACTATTCACAGGACGGGCAATCAATGAGAGAATTAAACAAATTAGAGAAGCGTGTCCGCTATAGTCTGTCATGGTATCCCCCGTTCGTAAGAGGGTAATAGCCCCAATTATTAGAGTTACCCAACCACCCAAGCGAAATAATTGACTGCGGCGATCTTTACTCATTAAAGCCGTAGAAACACCTACACCTAGCATGATGGGCAGCGTGCCAATTCCAAAAGCTAACATTGTCGCTGTTGCTTGCCACAAATTCCCTGTCGCCGCAGCCTTAATTTGAGCCGCATATAAAAAACCACAGGGCATTAATCCCCATGTCATGCCCAAAAGTGTCGGTGTCCACCATTGAGTTTGTGCAGATAACTTGAGCATGGCTGCACTGAGACGGTTGTGTAAATTCCCTTTTAAGATGGGGTGTAGTAGGGGAATATGCGGTAATAAATCTGGTTTCACCTGTCCTAAACCAAACCAAATCAGAATTATGCCTGTAATTATGGCTATCCAACGCCGCAAATCACTACCGACTCCTGCAAGTTGTCCACCTTCTACTAATACCGAACTGATTGTGCCAATACCAGCACCTACTAAAGCGTAACTCAACATTCGCCCCAAGTTGAGTAAGGTATGAAACTTTAATTGCTGTTGCCAAGTTGGATTTTCCTGCTGTTTAGAAAGAGAAAAAGCTACTGTTAAGGGTCCACACATTCCAAAGCAATGTCCAAAACTGCCCAAGAAACCTAGTAATGTGATGAGTAATAAATCTAGCATATTCATGATGGGAACTGGGAATTGGCAATTGGGAAAGTATACTTTTTACATCTCTGATCATGATGTCCATGTCAAAAGACAAGCTGTCAAACTTGGTGTAGTTTTAATATTTGATTTCCTATAGTTGGGGTTAAATCATGATCAAGAAATGGTTGTGGGTGTTGCTAGGGGTCATGATTGTTTTGACTATTGGCGGTTTTTTTCCGCAATCGGAGATTGTCCCGATAGTTAAAAACGCTCCTGTACAGCAGCCTCAAACCCCAGGGACACCCCGAAATGTGAATAATACTCTATTGGTTGATAGTAATCAACTTTTCGCTCATGTTCAAAAATTGAATTTTCAGCGTTATGGCAAAATGGAGCGTATCCGTACCCGTACATATATCACAAAGGAACTGCGAAAATTTGGCTGGCAACCTCAACTAGAAAAATTTCCTCAAGGTGTAAATATTTTTACCCAACGACCAGGAACAAACAAAACCGCCGGAGCAATTCTCATTGCCGCCCATTATGACACAGTTCCTGCCTCTCCGGGTGCAGATGATAACGCCACTGGTATAATTACTGTGAAGAGCTAATTTAAAATTTGTCAGCAAAGACATTAAAAACCTACCGGGGGACTCTCGGAAAGTTACGCTTGTCAGAGATGATTCTGCCAGTAATGGCAAACAGGATCAGGGCAAGAACCGTACATCTAATCTAAGGTAATACCTGAAAAGCGGATATTATTCGAGCAGTTGTCTTGACAATTATTCGATTAAGAATCCCCGCGTCTTTAGACCGGGGAGTGTCAAAAATTAACTAACTTTGAGCAATACCTTCTTCCCGTGCGGCTTGTTGGACAGCAGCAGCCACAGCAGTAGCAACACGCCGATCAAAGACAGAAGGAATAATATGTTCCCGGTTCAAGTCCGAGGGTTTAACTAAAGATGCGATCGCATTGGCAGCTTCCAAACACATATTAGTAGTAATCGTCCTAGCCCGACAATCTAAAGCCCCACGAAACACCCCAGGAAACGCCAGTACGTTATTGATTTGGTTGGGGTAGTCACTTCGACCCGTAGCCATGATAGCGACGTTTTTAGGGGCTAATTCGGGTTGAATTTCGGGAATAGGATTAGCCATTGCAAACACAATTGCATCCTTCGTCATTCCCTGTACCATTTCTGGGGTTAAAACTCCCGGTGCGCTGACACCAATAAACACATCTGCACCTTGAACTGCACCAGCTAAAGTTCCTTGGGCTTTAACAGCAAATTCCAGTTTTTCAGCGGTTAAATCGGTGCGATTATGGGAAATAATTCCCTTAGAATCACACATCAAAATGGTTTCTGCACCAGCCTTGCGGAGTAACCGAGCGATCGCTACCCCAGCCGCACCCGCACCATTAATCACAATGCGGATATCTGCAAGGGATTTCTGCACGAGTTTGAGAGCATTAAACAAAGCCGCTAAGGTGACAATGGCTGTACCATGTTGGTCATCATGAAAAATCGGGATATTTAATTCCGCCCGCAGTCTTTTTTCAATTTCAAAACAGCGGGGGGCAGCGATATCTTCCAAATTTACACCACCAAAAACCGGGGCGATATTTTTAACTGCTTTGACAATCTCATCTGTATCTTGAGTATCTAAACAAATGGGAAAAGCATCCAGTCCAGCAAATTCCTTAAACAGCATCGCTTTCCCTTCCATCACGGGTAAAGCCGCCGCTGGTCCCAAATTGCCTAAACCTAATACTGCACTACCATCAGTGACGATCGCCACCGTGTTCTGTTTGATAGTCAGATTATATACTTCCTCTGGATTTTCGGCGATCGCCTTACAAATGCGACCAACTCCGGGAGTATAAGCCATAGCTAAATCAGAAACACTTTTGAGCGGAATTCTACTCACAATACTGATTTTGCCACCGCGATGCAAATTAAAGGTGCGGTCATAAACATCAATTACCTGAATATCTGATAATCCCTTCACCGCTTGGACAATAGTTTCCGCGTGTTCCGTACTCGCCGCATCAACAGTCAGATCACGGATAGATTCTTGACGGCTTTGTTCAATTAAATCAATTTGTCCGAGATTACCACCAGTGGCAGCGATCGCTTGAGTAACAGAAGCTAACATCCCCACCCGATTGGGAATTTGTAAGCGCAATGTCACACTAAAACTAGAATTAGGAGTAAGATTTTCCATGTGTGCTAATCTCTGTTTTGAATTTTAGATTTTATAGTGAATTGCTACGGGAAATTTTATTTTCCCAAAAAACCCGTGTCATCCAAAATCAGATTTCCAGAATTATTGACCGCAGATAAACGCAGATAAACGCAGATGAATATGGATGAATTCATCTAAACCTCCAGGAGACCCCCACCAAAACTGTACTCAGTTTGGTGATGGGTGGTTGACGGATTTTCTATATTTATCTCTTTTTGAGCAATATAAGTCCCCGGACAGTTAAGTAGGTGAACACAATAAAACCAAACTGTGCAAAGAAACGTAAAATCGCCCAAACCCTCTTCACTCTTGCCTCTTGCCTCTTGCCTCTTGCCTTGCCATAACGACAATTTTCAACGCCAACCTGCTTATGGTGTTGGAGATAAGTTGCCGAAAAAGTCATAATAATCTAAAGCTTCCAAAATCCCCCAAGCATAATTTCCTTCAGCAAAGTAAATCTGTGGTAAACCGCGCAGCTTTTCCACTTCCTGACTGTGATTTCCCACCACCACTGCCAAAGTATTACCAGCTAACATAGATTCATCATTACCCGAAGCCCCAGCCACCAAAAAGCGTTGCACAGGCAACCCCCATTTTAGAGCCACATAACGAATAGCATCCCCCTTAGAGGCTCGGATAGGCAATAAATCAAGATACATATTATGGCTATAAAATCCCTTCACATGAAGACGATGTTGGCGCAAACGACGGATAATTTCGCGGACACTAGGTGATTTTGCCTCATCCACAAAATAGCTAACCTTAAACTTACCCTGAGCATCAGCCGATTGCAATTCTACCCCAGGAATATCCTGCATGACTTTGCGAATTTCTGACCGTTGCCAATGGTAAGAAATATGTCTTTTCCAACTTGTATCTGTGACTATCTGCGGAGCGTAGTAAATTTCACTTCCTGCCGATGTAATTAGCAAATCTGGCATGGGAAAACGCCATTCCTCCAGCATACTTAAGGTACTTTTCAGACTGCGCCCTGTAGCAATACCGACTCCAGTTGTATTCCCTTGATCACGAATCCTCTCAATTAACTGTGCTAAAGCTTCCCCATCACCTAATAGAGTATTATCAATTTCACACACCAAAAACCGATCAGCCGTTGGTAGGTGATTAGTCTCCGATATATTCCAATCGGGATGTTCATCTGCGGGGGATTTAACAAGCGGACTTAACAGAGATTGAATGCGTTTTTGGGGCAATAATCGGTGAACTTGTTCGAGATAATGCTCTACGTGACTATCCCAAGAAAAATGTTGGCAAACATTAATCATGCCATTCTTAGACCATTGTTGCCATTGTTCTGGATTGGTGAGCGATGTTCGCAAAGCAGTTTGAATATCTTGAATATTCAAAGGATCAATTAATAATCCATTCTGACAAGCCGCGAGAATATCTCTTGGACCACCATCAGCCGTAGCAATGATAGGGACACCACAGGCGCTCGCTTCAATTAATGTCAGTCCAAATGGCTCTGTTAAAGCTGGGTTGATAAACACTCCTTGGGTTTTCGCCGTTAACCGATATAAATCTGGTACGTCATCTGCATGATGATGTTTAGGATAAGCAACATGACCATAAAGATCATAGCGGTCTATTAATTGCAATATCTCTAAAAATACTTGACGCGGACCTGATTCCATCGCCAAAATATCGTCTCTTTTGCCTAAAATTAGCACCAAGTTAGCTAATTGGCGCAGTTCGGGATCTTCCCCATAAGCTTTAATTAAACTACTGACATTTTTACGGATAGCTGGGCGAGAAATCGCCATAATTATAGGCTTTTGTATGTCTTTGAGAAACTTCTCTAATTCCTGTTGAATAGGCGGATTTTGCCAATTATCTGCGGCTGGATAAAAACGCTCTAAGGTGACACCTGGAGGGATGACTACCATACGTTCGGGTTGATAGTGATCGTAAACGCTATACTGCTCTTCAACTTCTTGATGAGTGCTGGCTATAACTAAAGCTGCACTTCCCAGAGTGATTTCTTCCGCCTCTATTCTTGTACTAATATGAAAATTTTCTTCAATAGTTTTCTGTTTAGTCCCATGTTCTAATAATCTTTGTTGTTTGATGCGTCCCAGGGAGTGACCCGTATGGACTAAAGGTATACCTAACCAACCCGCAACCCTAGAACCTACGTATCCAGCATCAGCATAATGTGTATGAATAACATGAGGAATTTTGCCGATTTTGCGAATGTGTTTGAGTAATTCATCTGCAAATGTATCTAAATGTGGCCAAAGAACTTCTTTGCGGAGGTAGCGTTTGGGACCACAGGCGATGCGAATAATTTGGGCTTTATCTGTGAGAATTTCGACTGGTTGAGCATAATCAGGGCTAACTTTGGGATCATTTACCAACCGGGTTACTAAATCAACCCTTGCGACTTGGGGATTTTTAGCTAATGTGCAAGCCAGTTCTACCGCGTATTTGGTTTGTCCACCAGTGTCAGCATCTTTACCTAACTCTAGATTGTTACCACGAATTAAACCATGAACGCTGACGAGCAAAATATACAACCCTGGGTCATTTATCACAGTGTTGATTCCTCCATAATTAGCCATAAATCAGACGTTTTTGCCTGATTTGTTATAGTTATAGCAGGGAATAGGGAACAGGGGGAGTTGGGGGAGT
>B570J13880_100130_pt1 | contig 10678 bp, 10 predicted proteins | sample LakMenEpi26Jun08_FD_13880 | JGI IMG/M metagenome (IMG submission 13880) | reverse complement strand
ATTGCTGGATTACTCCAACAAAAACAGAGGTCGATTCTCCTAAAGCGTTAATGACCGTATCCCTACCGTACTCGATTTTTGCATTTCATTTTTCACCAAATTTAGCTTTCCTAAACTGCAATACCGTTAGGTATGACTACGCACTCAACCAAATAAGTTAAGTTTTTACGTCGTTTAGTTATACTTAAATTCTAAGGTTGTTAAAATTATATCACATCTGCTGTTACAAGTCAATGAATCAGGCGAATAAATTCGCCCGTGTCGCTTATATCTCAGGTCTAAAGACACTGAGCTTTACGCTTACCGGGTAATCTTGTAATGTTGGTAATATTTCTGGAACTGGACTAAGTAGAACGGCTTGAATAATTCAAAGTTTGTAGTGAGGAATTTATTCCTCATTTGAGGGCTGAAGCCCTTACTACGAAATCATCTCCAGATTTTTTACATTACTTAATCTACTTTGATTTATTTTCGTCTACTTACTTACTCATAAAAATATCAACAGTATCAAGTATAATTTATTTATTTTGAAAATATATATTGTTGATAAAGTTTTGATGAAATTAACTGCAAGATAAAATTTATTTGTTAATTTATGAGTAAGAATTTAAAAGCCTATCCCACAGGGATAAATTAAAAATTCAAAAAGCATATTACAGCAACCGAATTATTTATGCAGATTAGTAAAACTTGCTACAAACTTTATCAATATCTTCATAACTTATTTTCGAGAGGATATTGGCGAAAAAAAATAACTTTCAATATTTTATTGGGTTTAACCTGTGGACTACTCGTAACATTTGTCGGTATGACAATGGATTTAGCCACAACTAAAAAATCCAAAGCAGTCAAAACTCCTGAAATTACATATATTACTTCTTGGTTAGGAAATACCATTGGTAATGGTAAATTGCGAGTACAAAATAATATAGAAGGAATGTATGTCAAAGATGATGGGACAATTTACACAAATAGTGCTTGGGATGAAGCTGGTAGTGAAGCAGGAATATATAAAGATGGTAAACCAATTTTTATCCTCGAAGATACACATGGTTGGAATCGTTTAGGGGGTAAAGCAATAACAGTAAATAGCAAATATATTTATATTTCTATGACTCAAGGTGGAGTAGATCAAACAAAAGAAGATTATCCTCCCCAAGGACAAACTTGGTATTGCGTCAGACGTTATGACTTAACAGGAAAACCTGCACCTTTTGAGAAAGGGAATGGCTGGGATAAAAGTATGTTAATTACCAGCAAAAGTCATGAAGTCACAGGAATAGCAACAATAAATAATCACCTATTTGTTAGCAATGCTGGGGAGAATATTGTTCGGGTTTATAACACCGAAACAATGGCAGAAATAAACAAATTTACCGTTAATAGTCCCGAAAAAATTACCATTGATAAAAAAGGTAGTTTGTGGATTATTCAAAATCAAAAAGGTGCTAAATTTGGAAAAATTGTCAATTATTCTCCAGCCGGAAAGAAATTACCTAAAGAAATTACAGATGTTGATAAACCATCAGCATTAGCCATTGATAATCTCGGTAGACTGTTAGTAGCAGAAAATGGGATTAATCAACAATTGGTAATTTACAATATTAATAATCAGCCAGTTCGCGTGGATACTTTTGGGGATAAAAAAGGTGTTTTTGGTGGTGTACCTGGAGAAGTAAAAACATCCAAACTCTACGGCATTACTGGAGTTGGTACAGATGCCAAAGGCAATATTTATGTAAATAATAATGGCTTTAATACATCGGGAACAGATTTAAGAAAATTTTCGCCATCAGGAAAAATAGTATGGCAATTACTAGGATTAATATTTGTAGATAATGCAGATACAGATCCAAAAACAGATGGTGTAAATATATTCACCAAACAAGAAAAATATGTCATGGATTATAGCAAGTCTGCTGGTAAACAGTGGACTTATAAAGCCTACACACTTAATCCTTTTAAATACGCTCAAGATCCACGTCTACATACATCACCAGATGGAACTTTTGTGCGGCGGATTCAAGGTAAACCTTTTGTATTCCTGACAGATATGTACAATAGCTTTTTGCAAATTTATCGGTTTCAACCGAATACAGATGGTGAAATTGCAATTCCTGCTGGGATGTTTGTTGGTACTAATGATCAGAATAAACAATCTATTCATGGCAATTGGCCACCCAATCAACCCGCAAACGGAGAATGGATTTGGCGCGATAGTAATGGCAATGGTGCATTTGAAAAAAATGAATATGATAGCAGTCAAGACTATCCATATATCGGAGGTTGGTGGGTAGATAGCAAAGGAGATGTTTGGAAAACTTTGCGAACTGAAGATGGTATTCGTCATTATCCTTTACAGGGATTAGATACTAAAGGAAATCCCATTTATACCTATAGTTCGATGAAAAAACTCAAAACTCCTAGCACGTTCAAAGACTTGCGACGGATTGAGTATTTTCCCGAAACAGATACTATGTATTTATCTGGTTTTACGATGGAACATCCGGCGTTTGCTGATGATGCCAAAGTCATAGGATCAGAAATTGCTCGCTTCGATAATTGGAGTCAAGGAAATCGTACTCCCAAATGGCGCACTGTCGTTCCCTACGACACTACAGGTAAAGGATTAGTTGCTACCGCAGCTATGAGTGTAGCTGGTGATTATGTGTTTGCAGTGGGTGTAAAAACCGCAGAGGTATATGTTTACAAAACTGCTACGGGAGAACTCGTGAAAAAAATGACTCCAGGTGCAGAAGTTGGTAAAGAAAGTGGTTGGGTTGATATTCCCTATGGTATCCGTGCTTTTCGTCGTGCTAATGATGAATATCTTGTATTTGTAGAAGAAAATTGGCAAGGCAAGGTGCTTATCTATCAGTTTCCTGTTTGATACAGCAATTCTCGTTCTCATAAAATACAATGGAGGGCGGGGAAACCCCGCCCCTACAATTGTGTATCAATCATTGTTTTCGCTATTATTGTCTTCGTTTGTTTCTCCCTTAATAAGTTTTTCGTTATCTTTAATAGTTATATTTTCAATATCCTCAACGGAAATATCTAAATCTTCTAAGGCTTCTTTAATTTTCTCGTAATGAGCCGGTTGAAATAAGAATTTTAACATTCTTTCTGTTGTTTTTTCTTCATTGTCACTTACTTCAATTTGCTGCTGTAGAAACTGATCAATAAATTTGAAAGTTTGGATCATGTTTTTTTTATCATTTTGGTTATAAATTTTGATGATATGTTTATTTACATTTATTTTATCACCAAATTTTGCTTTTAAATATTTTGTAAAACCGACTTTAAATAAAGCTACTAAATGATATAAACCAATTTTAAAAGTATCGTCATATTAAGAAGGTATAGTATGAGATATTACCTCAAAAACATAAAATGCACACAGCATATTTTCAAATGTTGTTTGATCATTGAATATTTTTTCATAACGACCATCTTTATCTTCTTTATGGGAAATAAAATTCAAGTCTTTACCCGGTTTTAGTTCTTGATTGTAATTCTTTAAAACACTGGCAGGATATTGCAAATGATAAGCTAAATAGGCATTTGCAAACACATAATTTGAAACTTTTATTATATTTTCTGGAGTTTCTCTAAATTCATCACGTCGTTTTTCATACCAAATATTTGTTTCATAGGATGCTTTTTGCAGCATTATCTGTATATCTTCATTAGCACAAAAATCTCTATCATCTACGGGGGTTTGGGAATTAGTATACCTCGTAACATTCAAATCAAAATCTTTTCCGCCTGATTTTAATAAGCGTAAAGTTACCAAAGATTCACTATCCATCTGCTTGCGCTTCGTTGGCGAGGCATCTTTGTAAGCTCGATAAATGGCATAAACAGTTTGTGCGCCATTAATAATTTGCAATCCTGTCAATTCTATTTGTTCAGCTTTTTTGCCAATAGTAGGCAAGAAATAAGTAATTGCTGTAATACCATTATTGTAATACCAAAAATAGGCAGGATTGTCCACCGCAGTTTTTTCTATATCTTCATTGAATTGTGATTGCAGGAGAGGATTTCTGACGTTTTTATAAAAAAGAGCAAATCCATATTTTTCAAATAAATCATAGATACTTTTGGGGCGAAGTAAGAACATATATGCCTCAAAAGGCTTCTCTATTTTAACAACTCCATTTTTTTGAACTATTTCCAGAGTAACAGGATTTTCTTCTGGATTTTGATAACTTTCTAGAGGATTTAAAGGTTCTATTTTTTTATATGTTCTGTCAATATAATCTACTTTTATGCGATTTATATCAATTACTTCAAATTTGAGTTTTTCATCAGATTTTTTAAAAGCACTAATGTTTTCATCTGCACCTCCTTTATATTGAGAAAGCGTCAAAAATATAAATTTAACCTCTCCATTAGCTTTGCGGTGATTATCCAGATCCTCTAATTTTGCTTTTAGTTTTTCATTAACATTTTGCTTTTCGCCTTCTAAAATGGTGTCAAAATCGTTAAGTGCTTTTAGTATTTCATCTTTATCAGTTTCTTTTTCTGAATTATCAGCATTGTTCCATTTTGACTGAACGACATAAAAAATTTTATCTCCTTGATTGTTTGTGTTATCAAAAACAATGTCGCAAGAACTATCTTTGTCACCATCTGTAATGAAATCTTTATAGTTAGATTTTCTACCGTAAAATTCGAGAAACCAAATTAAGAGGGCATAAGATTTTCGATTGTTTATAGCATTTGTACTTTTATGTTTTTTGATGAATTCATCATCTTGATATTTTTCCAAAAGTGCATTGAGGTTGCCATCAATTATGTTATAAAATTCTTTTGTCAGCATATAAAATCCTAATAAAAGTAAATTCTTTTTGAGTATTCAATTAAAGGTCATTAAATTGACAAGCCTAACTATTTATTATACCTTCATTTTCCGTCTATTCCATTCCTATACAACAAAAAGGTAAAAGTTCCTGTATATTTTCCCTGTAGATAATAATATCCAGAAACCGAGATTAACACCATCACCAATAGCGGTAAATTCCCTGCCTTTACTAGAGCCGATATTACCATATTGTAAGATTTATGTTAAATATAAGCTCCTTTACACTACAATAAACTAACTTGTCCATTATTGCGAATATAAAGAGAGCGATAGCGAAGCGCTCCGTAGGAATCGCCTGGATAGTCTCGACTGTTAGGGCGAATTTCCAAAACCAATGTTCCAAAATTCGGTTTAGACACCACACCTTTTACATATCTTCCCCCATCATCCCAAAACATCAGAGAAAATTCAGTAAGTTCGTCCCCTCGCAGGTCAAATTGTAATTTTTGTCCCGGCTTTAAGGTTGTTTGTCTTATTTCTGGTAACTGTTCTAATTTCACAGATCCATAACTGTGATTCACAACTTTCACCCGAATATATTGTCCTGGCGTAAAATGTAGGGGTGCAGGACCACAACGAGAAGCACAAGTCCCTGCTAATGTTAGCCTATAGTTAATTGGCATTAACAGCAAGGCTATCGTCAATAATGTAGTATAAATCGCTAATTTCATGTTCATACTTTTACTGCTTTGTTGATATTTAAATATGCTGTAAAAATTCAATTTCAGGTAATAAGGGATCGTTGACAATTCCCACACCTGCAAAACCCCAACGTTTGAGCAAACTACCTATTTGGTTACTAGCAAGAGGTTCGACTGTCAAGCGGTTTGCTAAATCGGCAGCATGAGTATTTACATAACTCATTGCCTCGAAATCTTCTTTAAACAATAATAAATATCCTGATGTATCATCATCAACGCGGGCTGTGAGATATTTACCATCACTTCTAGAACGAATAATATAATAAATCATTGGTGATTGGTGATTGGTGATTGGTGGGGTTAAGGGCGCAGGCCCTGCGCCCCTACTTTCTCTTTCTTAATTTAAGTCTTCTAATTTGATTCTAGGATCTGCTGCTTTTAAAATTAAGTCAGCGATTAAATTACCAATGATTAATAATACGGCACTCATTACCAAACTGGCCATAACTAAATATTGGTCTTTGGCTAAAACAGCTTGTAGAGTTAATTTCCCTAAACCTGGCCAGTTGAAGAAATTTTCTGTAATAAATGCACCACCTAACAAACCTGCTAATTCAAAACCCAATAAAGTAATTAATGGGTTAATAGCATTTCGCAAAGCATGAACATAAATAACTCGGTTTTCTGGAAGTCCTTTAGCGCGAGCAGTTTGAATATAATCTTGGCGTAAAACATCTAATAATTGACCACGCATAATCCGTTGTAAACCAGCAAAACTAGTAATACTTAAAGCAATTAATGGTAAAATCGAATGCCAAGCAATATCAAGAATTTTACCTAACCATGTCAGGTCGGCATGATCAATACTGGTCATATTACCCACTGGAAAAAGTGGCGTAGTCAGTTGAGCAAAAAATAGCAAAAATAAGACAGTGATAAAACTGGGAATACCTTGACCAGCATAACTAATTATCTGTAAAACCTGGTCAGTGCGGCGATTTTGTTTCACTGCTGCGAGAATCCCTAGGGGAATTGCGATCGCCCATGTGATAATTAAAGAAGCGATCGCTAATAACAACGTGGCTGGAACTCGTTCCCATAACAGCGACGATACAGAACGTTGATAAACAAAACTTGTGCCAAAATCACCTTTAGTGACGATTTGCTGCAACCAAAATCCAAACTGTTCTGGCCAAGATTTATCTAAACCAAATTGTTGTCTAATTTCCTCAATCCGTTCTGGGGAAATTTTCGGATTTTGTCGCAGGGTATCTACATAATCCCCTGGAGAAAACTTCATAATAAAAAATGACAAAGCCGACGCTAAAAAAATCGTCAATAGCGCCTGTAAAAGCCGTTTCATCACATAAATAAAAGTTTCATTCGTAACTGACCTTATCAGCCAGTCTCGACTTGTCTCCAAGGAAATTTTTGTATTTGTCATTTATGATTGGTAATCGGTAATTGGTAATTGAATAATTTTCTTTCTTCTTTCTTCTCCTGAATGGGCGCAGGCCCTGCGCCCCTACTTCCTGATAGCGAAGCGTGGCGTTAGCCATACTCCTGAACTCCTGACTGACTAATATTCAACCAGTGAGATAATAGGGACATCAGGTAAATGTTTCCGTCCTTGCAAATCTTGTAGTTCGATGATAAACCCAAACCCCACAAGTTCACAGTCAATCTTTTGTACTAACTTTGCTGTTGCACTAGCAGTACCACCAGTAGCAATCAAATCATCCACAATTAAAACTTTGCAACCTGGGTTTAAAGCATCCTGATGTACTTCTAATGTATCCGTACCATATTCTAGTTGATATTCAATAGAGTGAACCGCTGCTGGTAATTTCCCTTTTTTGCGAACAGGAATAAACCCCGCACCTAATTTATAAGCCACAGGCGCACCAAAAATGAACCCCCGCGACTCCATGCCGATAATATAATCCACCTGAAGTTCAATTTCTGAACATTTTTGTGCTAAAAGGTCAATAGTATATCGCAATCCCGCTGGGTCGCTTAATAGAGTAGTGACATCTCGAAATAAAATTCCCGGCTTAGGAAAATCTGGTATATCACGAATCAGAGATTTTAAATCCATATTTGTGAGTAGTTAGTGGTCAATCAAGAAACAAAGGGTAAGAGGCGAAAAATTTCCCCAATCCCTGCCAAATCCTACCCTATAATGTCATAACCTAGAGACTAACGCCGCTTTCTCGGAAGTCAAAAGTCAAAAGTCAAAAGTCAAACCGAATACGGTACAGGCTTTCGGGATATTTATCATGGTTTATTTACGCCATTGTGTACTAGTACCGCAAAGTGCAAGTCAAAAGTCAAAAGTCAAAAGTCAAAATTCATAGGTCGTAATGTATATAATTGAACTGCCATATCGCGCCAGCGATTAGCCATAAGAGGTTAATATCAATCACTTTATTGGAAACGCATAAGGTATTTTTTAGAATGAATGTCTCCGCTAGTATCCCATCTTTAAACAGCCCAAACGCCCAGGGAACGCCGATGATTTTGGATACTCTACCAGATCCAGCGATCGCAGGCCAAGTATGTCCAGCCAGAACTAGATTGCAAATAGATTTAATGTTACTAGCCATTGAAGCCTTAGAACTAGGCGGTTCTGAAGCCATTTTATCCTTTGCGGAAGAATTAGACCTCCAAGGAATCATCAAAAATCGGGTAAACCTTTGGCGAATGCGAGCCTCTAACCCCATGAGGAGAGCGCATAGTCGCCGTCCCTTAGATATTTTAGAAGCCAAAGCTCTAGTAGTCATTGCTTGTTACATCGCTCGGCGGTTAACAGTCGTTATTCGGCAATTACTAACCATATATCAACAATTAGCCCAAAAACAGATTCCCCCAGAACAAAATTTAAGATTAGCTAATTACCTAGAAAGGTTTAGAACCCACTTTAAAAGTCGGATGAATTCCCGGCGTTCCGGTGTACTAGCATTAACTTCTGATGAAAAATTAGATGAACTAGCTATAGACTTATTAGGAAAATTACTATTCTGCACAGGTACGGCGGGAATGCAGCGGTACTGGATTTCTCTTTTTGACGGTGAAGTAGATTGATTACCTTTCCTGTTACAAATAGTGTAACACCATAAGTCACTGGGGGATAAATCTCCTCTTGTAGCTTTCATCCCCGGCTTAAAAGACATTAAAGCCTAAAAATTTTTAGGTTTTTTAGGTTTTAATTCCGGGGCTTTCAGCCCATTTTCTTGCAAATAAAATGAATATCCAACGTAAATATAGTTTACCTAATTGCACCCTGCTCCTACAAGGGTTGAGTGACATGACACGGACAGTTAACTTTCAAGAACTCCGTCCCGAACTATCCATATTAGTGAATGCAGAATGCTATTTATCTAATTACGATCAACCCATAAGTGGAGGTAGGGAATTTTTTGAAAGCTTAGTTAGAGCCGTTAGTGCTTACGCTCAAGAAGTCTTAAGCAATATACCCAATCCCCAAGGCAAAAAATTTGAACATCAAAATTCAGAGTTAGTTGAATTACAAAAAATTGACAGCAACAGACACAAATTAATTGTTCACTCCGAAATCACAGCAGACAATCAAGGGGGAAACAACAACCCCGGACAACCGCTGCAAATCGTCCTCAACACAGTCCAATTATTTGATTTAGTTGAAGCCGTAGATCAGTTTTTTGCTGATAGCCAGACCTTACCAGAATTATCCCTAGAACTACACCCAGTTCATCGCAGTTATGGTGGTTCTAGTCAAATCTTAATCAAACAAGCAATCCCCGCTACCGTCGGCATATCCAGCCTCGCCGTAGCCGCCGTAGCCTTTAGTTTAATTCCTGCACCCCAACTCCGTCCACCTCAAGTCAAACCAGAAATACAGTCCAGTACTTCCACTCCCACAGCGTCAGTATCACCCTCAATTACACCCACAGCAGCAGCCACCCCTACAACCACACCCATCGCATCAGAAACCCCCGTTACCAAGGATTTGGAAGCACTTTTAAAGATAGTTCCAGAAATAACAGATCCATCTCAATTACGGGCATTAAATCGCCAAGTTTACAATCAAATTCATCCAGCTTGGACAAGTCGCTCAGGATTACCAGAGGATTTAGTGTATCGTTTAGGTGTCGCTGCCGATGGTAGTGTCGTTGGTTATAAAGCAGTAAATCAGAAAGCTAGTGACGCAATCGAGAAAACACCACTGCCTAAACTACTTTATAATCCTGCTAATCGCGTCCCTAATGAACCTATTGCTCAATTCAAAGTCGTATTTACCCAAAAAGGGTTTCTAGAAATTAGTCCCTGGTTAGGATACGCTAAAACACCAGAAGTAACTGGCGAAAAAATTACTGATACCAGTAAAATTAAGGATTTAAATCAAAAGCTGTATAGTACAATTCGTCAAAATTGGAGTGTTACTCCTACCTTTGCTAAGGATTTAAAATATCGAGTAGCGGTGAATAAAGAAGGCGTAATAGCTGACTATGAACCACTTAATCAAGTTGCTTTTGATCATTTCCGGGAAACTCCTCTACCTCAGATGTTTCAATCAGTTTATGGCTCAAATGTAGCTGCACCTGATAATAAACAACCTCTAGCTCATTTTCAGGTAGTATTTACACCCAAGGGAGAATTAAAAGTTATGTATTGGAAGGGATACAAATAATTGTCAGTTGTCAGTTGTTTGGGGAAAAATTTTTTTCTTCTTCCTCCTGACTCCTGACTCCTAACCCATGACTTACGTTACGCTGCGCTATCACGGAAAGATTTTTCCAGTTATGATATTCAAAATTTTGGCAAATTTTTTCATATTAGTAATTATAGCTGTTTGGGTAGTGGCGATCGCTCTAATTTCTGTCCAAAATGCTACTCCTGTATCTTTACGGTTTTTGGTCTTTCAATCCATACAAATTCCCTTTGGGTTAATGTTAGCTTTTAGTGTGGCTGTCGGTTTATTAGGTACAGCAGTTTTGCAGCCTCTCTGGGGGTTGGGAGAGTCTCAATCTAGAATAGATGAAGATGCAGAGTTTTTTGTTGATGATGAGGATTTCTAGTAGGGGCGGGGTTTCCCCGCCCTCAATTGTATTAAATCCGAATAATAAGTAGGTTGGCGTTGAAAATTGTCGTTATGGCAAGGCAAAAGGCAAGAGGCAAGAGGCAAGAGTGA
>B570J13880_100126_pt1 | contig 10791 bp, 6 predicted proteins | sample LakMenEpi26Jun08_FD_13880 | JGI IMG/M metagenome (IMG submission 13880) | reverse complement strand
ACCAAATTTATCTTCTGGTTGCATAACTAAAACTTTACCTTCAGAATTCTTAACTCTTAATTCCCTACTCACACCATTTTCATAGATTCCACAGGTATATTGACGCTGTTTATATTCAAAACTACCCCGTGATTGATTTGATGAATTAGTGAAAAGTTCAAGAACGTGATTTGGGAGTTTTGCACCGATTAACTCCATTTCAATGGTAGTTTTACCATTAAAGTTATTTTCTCGGAGTTTGTAAGCAATATCCAATCTTGATGGTAAGGGAAAATAGTCACCCCAACGCCATGCTATGCCTTTAATTTCTTGACGCTGATTGTCTATAGTTTGGGATACAGTTAATTTAATGTGACCTTTACCAACTATTTTCTGTTCAATCACTTGAACATTCGCAGTCCAAAAAATTGGATCTGAGTTATCAATACCACAGGGATGAAGAATATTTAACTGTTGAAAAAGATCCTGATTAATTTCGTGAATATTAACTTGAGTATCAATTTTCAACAGCGGTTTCAGGTGTTGAGGTTCTAAACACTGATTTGCAAATGCAGATAACCGCAATCGAAATTCTGGTAAATTCTCTGCTGGTAAAGAAAATCCCCCCGCAGCTTTGTGTCCTCCAAATTTACCTAATAAATCCCGACAAGCATCTAAAGCTGCAAATACATGAAATTCAGGAATTCCCCGGGCTGAACCCCGAATTATGTCTTCATTTTCGTAAGTTCCAATAAAGACGGGAACACCATAACGTTCTAACAATCGAGAAGCAACAATACCAATAACTCCATGATGCCAATTATCTTTAATAACAACTAATACCCTATCTTTTTGTAAAGAGTTTACATATAAATCTTCAACAATAGAAATGGCTTCTTTTTCAATTTCTTCGCACATTTGTTGACGTTGAGTATTAGTTTGTTCACACTGGATAGCTTTGGCTAGTGCAATACTAAAATCATCAGTTGTGAGTAAATCAATGACAATTTGGGGATCGCCAATTCTGCCGATAGCATTAATTCTTGGTCCCAATCGAAAACCAATATCTTCGGGTTTTAAAGATTTGGAATTTTGATTTTTTTCTGCTTCACTAGCTTGAACTCCGGCAATTTGAATTAATGCTTGTATCCCTGGTAAAGTAGATTTTGGTAATATATTTAAACCTCTTTTTACCCAGCGACGATTCACACCCGTTAAAGGGGCTAAATCGGCAATAGTTCCTAATGTAAATAGGGCTAAAAGAGGCTGCACTAAACCTTTCAGTTCTCCTAATTGCTGTGCTAAACAAACGGCTAAAATATAAGCCACACCCACACCAGCTACACCTCGATAAGGAGAGGATTCAGCGATTAGTTTCGGGTTCAGAATTGCATTAGCTGGGGGTAATATTTGGGGAATATCATGATGATCTGTGATAATAACTTTTAAACCCAATTCTCTGGCTTTGGTAATTGGTTCAACGGCAGAAATTCCGTTATCTACGGTGAGAATTAGTTTCACCCCTTCATCATGAAATTCTTGGACAATCCGGTTATTAATGCCATAACCATCGTGCATTCGACTGGGGATAGCATAATCAACATCAGCACCTAACGCGCGTAAACTGCGGAGTAGTAAAGCAGTGCTAGTCATACCATCTGCATCATAGTCGCCACAGATAGCTATTTTATCTTGATTGGCGATCGCCATTTCCAATAATTCCACACTTGCAGCTAAATCAGGGAATTCTTCCAGAGGAGAAGGTAAATTTAAAGATTCAGGATCTAAAAATATTTTTGCATCTTCTGGGTTTCTCATCCCCCGATTAATTAACAATTGGCTAATAATGGGGGAAATATTCATTAAATTTGCTAATGTTAAACTGGCTTCGGGATTTGTTGCTGCAATTTGCCAACGTTGATTGGGTAAGCGTCTAATTGATTGGTTATTGTTCATTGCCAATTTCCGTCTTTTTCATTGATCATGGCGCGTTATACTGTCGCTAACACAACCTACGTATCTTTTTTAAAATCAAATATTAGTTCTATATTTATAATACGTAATTCAGTATTTTTAATTATTTATTAACAATTCTTACTACAAAACTGATAGTATCTTCATGTAGAATCTGTTTTGATACAAAACTCCAAGTACCAAGTGATTAATCATGAGAAATTGGCAGCAGAAATTATTTGTAGGCTTACTTTGTTGTGCCTTTTTAGTTTTCGGGTGGCAAAATAGAGTATTCGCAGCAGGAATTACTAACAACAATACTCCAATCCTCAAAGCAGAATTAGCCCAATTAGAAGTAACCCAAAATGTCTATGGCTATCTATTGCAATATCAACCAGAAACTTATAATGTTCTCACCAAAACATTAGCAGATAGTATTGAAGATGCCAAACAACCATTAGCAGATGAAGTAGTTAATAATCTTTGGGCTTTATCTCCAAATAATCCCCAAGTAAAATCGAGATCAAATAATGGCAAAGTAGAATATTTGATGTCAACTTGGAAATACACAAGTAACCCAAGTACAGATTGGCCAATAGGTGCAAAGAAATTACTACCTTATCAAACTTGGTTTACCGCAGTACCACAAGTAAAAGAATTTTGTCAAAAATATCAAGCAATTGATAGCAATATTCCTGATAATGTTGAACTCTCATTGCGGTTACAGCAGTATTTAGGATTAATCTTAAATAAATATTCCACTAAAACCCATTTTGTAGAAATGTGGGTAAAAGCCGAAGATTTAAGTAGACCATGTATTGATGGAGAAATTAACGATTCTAGTTGTAATCTTTTACCTTTACCTGTTCCTGATAGTAGTCCTGTTGTTAAGGCAATATACACCAATTCCTACACCAATGCCAAAAAAGAATATTATCCTTGGTCTGGTTTAGGTTATACTTATGACTGGGGAAATCCTCAAAGACCCCATCAAGGACCAAGTGAGTTTATTATTAACCCCACTCCAGAAAAACCTGTAGAAGTGGAAGTTGTTTCTGTGACACCGACGCAAGAATATTGTCGGAATCAGATTGCCAAAATTGATGTTTCCAGTGGGGGATTCTACTAATGATGAGAGCGATCGCCTGTGGTAATGAAAGGGGCGATCGCACAATATGACTGGAATGGTCAGTAAAATAGGAAGTATCCGTTGTGGCAGGACTGTATTACTCCCATTACACGACCGCAGTAGCTTATTGTCAAACCTGGCTTAAATTTTTGAGTAGTATTTATGTAATATTGACTAATTATAGACATAATGTTAAGTCTATAATAAAACGTTCATTTACTATATCCTCAAAAGAATATATAGTAACAAATATTCTGTTAGGAATTTAATCGAATCAAATGGCAAAAAAAGATATTAGAAACATACCTTTTCCACCTTTAGTTACAATTAACACAAATGAGCCACTAACTGTAGATAAAGTCATTATTATTTTAAAATCACATTTAGACGGAGTTAGTATTTGTATACGAAGTGCAGAAGGACATCCTGATAGAGGCGGTTATTTCTTTCATATTCGCGCCAAAGATAAAACCATAACTCCCTTAACTCAATGCGAAATATACAATTTTGAGAAAATTTCAGTATCTAAGTTAGAGCTTAGTGAGCTAACAGATTTTATCAACCATTGTTCAGGATTACAGTTCAGCAAAACAGCTTTTCATCTTTGTCAATCAGTAATTAATTTTCGACTAGACCCTGAATAAGATATTTTGGTTTTTCATGTTTTTTTATTTTTTTCATCTGAGAACCATCTAAATCATATTCCGTTGAATCATATCTGTCATTAAAAGTATAAATTTTGTTTGCTCCATTTGTAAAGATATGTACCAGAATGTCATTTTTCCTTTTTTTAGAAAACATTGAAAAAAAAGAATTAAGAATAAAACAAACATTTTTTGATTGCCATCCTATAAAATACTGATCATTATTATCATTATAATGAATTGGATATATTTCATTACTGCCTGTAATTTTAGGTAAAAGTAAATAAGCTAAATTTTTAAATCCTTCAGTAATTACTATTTTCTTGAATGAAAGATAATCTGTAACAGTATGATAGAGAAGAGTTGATTTAGGAGGCTGATACTCAAAATCTTTTTTCCATATCCGTAACAGCTTTCCATAATTACCTTCTTCTTGATTATAGATCCCATTTTTACAGTTTACTGCATATCTCAAATCAAACCCTTGAAGACCATCACCAAGGTCTTGAGGTGGCTTATTTAACCAGTACCAATCTCTTAAATATGCAAGTGATGAAGCATGAAAAACAAAAGCTTTATGAACAAAAGGTGATCTGTCCCATCTGATTTCTTGAGAATCATATTTCCACTCCCAAAGAAACACTACTACAAAATCTGTTTTTGGATGAATATCTTTTTTTAGAGTATCAAAGTTAGCTGACTTCTCTTCTGCAATACTTTGAAGACACTTTACCTCAACTCTTAGACCTCTTTCTCCTGATGTTGTACGGACTTCTAAATCAGGAAAGCGATTAGCTACAACATAGCACCAAAAAAGGTTTTGTGTTCCATTATCCTCAAGAATACGAGTTGCTATACGAGCAAGTTCATACTCAAAAATTAAACTTACACGATTACGTACATCTGTAAGATTCCTTTCATTCTCTGGAATCTTTTCACCTGCGTATATTCCTAATCTTTGTCTTACATCATTAGTATTTAAACGAGAAACTATCTCTGGCAAAAAAATGTCAGATAACCAAACTAATGTCTCAAGAGGTTCACATTCACCCATTAAAAATTTTTGTAAGCTAAGAGCATCAAATTTCATAGTTATCACCTATAAAACAAGTAACAAGTTCTTTAACAGAAGATTTTATTATATTTTGGGACATTTCTATCAAAGATTCTGCTTCTAATTTAAGTTTTTCTGCTTTTAGTCGTTGATTAAGTAAATTTTGATAAATTTTATGTTGATTTTTTTTAGGAGGAATCGGAATTATAATTTGATTGATATCTCGTGAGTTAATACGTGGACGACCAATCCCTGTTACTAAGTGCATAATTTGCCCATAAACAAAATTTGATCTTAGTAAGATACTTAAAAGAAGAGGATCTATTATTGGTGTACCATCAGAGTTTTGACGAACAGAGAAAACCGAGCATTCAGAAGATACATAACCTGACTCAGAAAAATCCATCAATGCTACTTTTCTTAAATTAGGACGCATTTTAGCAAAAATTATATCTCCAGGCTTATATATTTTTACAGAACTTTTTAATGAATCAGCAGGTGTTAGTATCTGTTCTACATAACCTGTATGAGGCTCAATATTAGCAAGGCCAGTGTACCGAATAATAGTTCCACCTAAATTTTTTGATGGAACTATAGAAACATTCCTTTCGATGCAAATATCTTTTAAATATTTTACAGGATAAGCACAACTAGAAATAAGTTCGCTGCTGACTTTTCTTGATGAATGATTATACTGAAAATCAATGCGATAACTGTTTTCTTCTTTCGTGTTAATTAAATCAATATCAGTCACATAAATATTTTCTTTCGGATTAATTATACCATCTTCAATATACTTGTGCCAAGCTGAGAGGATTTCAGGAAAATCACTATTAAGATAACTTGTACCATCTTGATTATATTGAATATCATCGTCTCCATTTGGTTTACGTCCGACTGTTTCTGCTTTTGCAAAAAAGATTTTTTGAGTATTATGATTAGATATTTTCTTCTTCGATAGTACAATAATGGAAGTATTCACTGTTGCATAGGGCATAAAAGCTGTATCTGGAAGGGTTACTACAACTTTTATATCAAAATTTTCAGTAATAAAACGTCTCACATCAACTGTAAGAGTCTGGTTAAGAATTCCTTCTTCAACAACAATAGCTAATATGCCATTTTCACGTAAGAGTGAATGACAACGTTCAATAAATAAAATTCCTCTGCGACGGGATGACTTACCTAATCCTAGTTTCATAGTTTTTAAAACTTTTGAATCTGTAAAGTCACTTCCGAAAGGAGGATTGGTAATTATAGTATCAAAACTCGAAAAATATTTTTCAATATCTGCACCAAGAGTACCTCCATCAGGAAGAAATATTTTGTGAATATTTTTGGCTTCATGAAGAAGCATATTTATTCCAGATATCCAAGAAAGACGTTCATCAATTTCAATACTCGTGAGAGACGAATAGTTTAATTTGTGACGAGCAATACTTGAAAGAAAACCACCTGTTCCTGATGCAGGATCGCAAACATCACCTTTAATATATGGTTTACATAAGGAAACTATAAATTCAACAATGTGCGGTGGTGTAAAGAATTGTTGATGATCTCCTTTATCAAATGTATTACGGATGACTTCTTCATAAGCAAGACCTTTGAAATCAAAGTGAGTTGATGAAAAGTCAAAAGATTGAAGGGCTAAAACACACTCATAAATTGCTTGGTCTGAGCAACATAACTTACTAAAACCTACAGGAATTAAATCCTTGTATTGCATTGCCAGTTCATAATAATAGTCTCTAATAGCTTGAGTATTAACAGAATTACCACTTATTAGAAAAGGAGTTACAAAACCATCTTTTTGAGCTTTATCTGCAACAATTTTTGTAAAAATCAACTTTGTAATTTCATCAAAGCGATTAATAATGTTACTTTGGCTATCGTTATCACGAAAGATACTATGAAGTCTAGAGACCAGAAGCCGGATGCTTCTGACATCAAAAAGTTCAAATTTTGGGGTAATTGTTTCCATTAAACTACTCAAAGTTTTCCTTGACGTTCTAATTTTTCTTGTGCCGCTTGAAGTAACCATGCCCTACGGCTTGTCTTCGTCAACTTCCGTGCATTGTCAATAAGCTTACACATCTCTGGTGGTATCACCATTTGAAAACGCACTTCTCTGGCACTTCTATCCTGTTCGTCTTGTTTTGCTGGTGGACTGCCAGCATTGATGATACCCTCAATGTCTACCTGATTTGATTCCATTACATTGTAGTTACTTAGCTTGCGAATTGTGATTTTGTACTGTTAATGTTTTAAGATTGTACTATTTTAGTATCAAAATAGTACAAAAAGTATATTAAATTTATTAACTTCGTTTAATGTATAGATAGTCACTTAATTTCTATATTAGTTATCGGTCAGCATTGTGTTTAGAGCTAACGCTCATATACGGCAATATAATTACCGTACTACTATGCCAACATACTTATACTTTGGTGAAGACGAATTCTTTCTAAGTCGCACCATCAAACAACTAAAAACCGACACTCTAGATCAACAATGGGCAAACTTTAACTACACAGAATACCCCCCAGAATCTAAAGAAACCATTCCTCAAGCATTATCCGATCTCATGACACCACCAGTTGGGAGTGGAGGAAGATTAGTACACCAACAGCACATTAGTGGGAGTTTGTTCAAAAGAAATTTTGTTGCAGTTGGAGTCCATTCTCCCCAAAATTCCACAGAGGCACAGAGGACACATAAGAAAGAGAATTAATTACTTGAAATGTTTAATGTGGAGTCTGCACTGCGTCCAAACTCTTCTGGTGCATATTGAAGATGTACTTCCGCACCTGGCCAAATAAATGTTCCTGGGGTAACGGAACGAACTAAATAATGGAAACTGTAAACTCCTGGTTCTAGATGATCTGCATAGGAAATAATCCGATCTTTATAGATTGTTTTATATCCTAATTGCCAATTATCGGCTTTTGCCTGTAATGCTGGTGTCGCAGTTTGAAAACTATCATCTACAGCTTCAAATCCTGCGGGTAATGGGTCTTTTATGACTACATGATCTACAGGATGATCTGTAATTACTTCTAAACCAATATCAAATACTTGTCCAGGTTGTAAGGTTAATGGTTTATCAAAAGCATACATTCCGGTTTTTTGAATAGTTTTCTCTTCATTAACTTTACTAATTTCTCGCGTTACTCGTAAACCGTTAAATCTCCCTGGTTGATTTCCTTGTAAACGATATTTGTAAGCGACTAAATAATGCAATTTACCTCTTCCAGATTTTTGTAACCATAAATCACGTCTACCTTGAGGTAATTGATTCATGGGGACGTTGATTTGTAAGTTAGGATTTTGATAGCCATTAAAACTGGTTTCGCCTAATTTCTGATTTGCTAATTTTACCGTAGTCATAAAATTAGGTGGTGTGGGTTGGAGTTGGCTATATTCCACTAAAGCTGTGAGGGCTTGGGCGTTATTATAACTAGATTCCCATGTGCCATATCTGCGTAAATTTAGCAGACTTTGCAGTAATTTGTCAATGATTTCTGGGTTGGTTTTTTGATCAATAAATAACCGTAAAGCTTGGGCTTGGGTGACAGTGTTTGAACTCATCCAACTCCAAGTTTTGGGTAAACTCACAACTGCGGTACGTCCAGTTTCATAGATATTCTTTTGGAACTCCAACCGCATGATTTGGGCTTGATTTTGCCATTCAGGAAATTGATATAGATATCTGGCTAATTTGATTTGAGTAACTAGATCAAAATTATCACGTTGTTGATAAATATCTGATAAGAAACTATTGCGTTTATCTCCTAATTGTGCTAAGGCAATTAAAGAATTTAGTTGTAATTGAGATTTACAAAGTTTCTGTTTACAAAAGTCGTATTGTCCAGGGTTAGCAAGAACATTTTGCAGATAAGTTTTCAGACTAGAGATAATTTTACTATCAACTACACCAGGAAAGCTTTGATTAGCTATAACTAAAGATTCTCCAGCATAAGCAGAAACCAGAGGATCGGATTTTTCTTGTCCTGGAAATGCTGCAAAACCACCATCTGCTATTTGCAATTTTTGTAATTGTGCAATTGCTAATTTTGCTTGTTGTTGAGGATTAAATTCTGAAAATGTCTGATTATATTTTTGGGTGAGAGTTTGCAGATTTGCAGCAATTAATAATTGACTTGCGGCTGGTTCTGCAAATGGTAAATCATTATTTTCTAAAACTTGTTTTGCAGGGGCTTTAATTGCTGGAATTAAGGTACTGGCTAATTGAATATCTAAACCTCCGGCTTCACGAAAGGTATTTTTAGCAATATTCAAGGGAATTTTTACCTGTCTTTCACTTACACCAGTTTCCACAACTTGTTCGGTAATTTCTAAAGGTTTAATTTCCAAGGGGACAGTAAAACCATCAGCAATATTATTTAATTGAGTGGTAAATGTGACTTTACCTTCGCCCACATTACCCGCTATCATAGGGAAACGATAAGCCTGGGTTGCTGACTCGGCTTTTGGTTGTAATGTCGTGGTTTTGGGGTTATTTTCGGCGAAGTTGAGAGAACCGCTAAGTTCACCATTAATATTTAAATTTCCGGTGTTGGTGGTGGTGTTGGTGACGGATAAACCTGCCAAAATGCGATCGCCACTCCGGGCAAATTGTGGCAAAATAGCATTAGTTATTAATGGTTTTGTGGTGATAAATGTCGCGTCACCATTCCCAAATCGCAAATTTCCATCTGTAGCCACAACCATTATCCGCCAAGTTGTTAAATTATCCGGTAATTTAAAGGTGATTTTTGCTTTACCATTTTCATCACTAATCACCGAACCATTGTAATAAGCTAAGGCTTGAAAATCTTCACGAATACGCGTATTTGCTAAACCATTGGAGAAACCTCCACCATAACCCCAACCTTTGGGTAAAATTTGCGGTAATGGTGCTAATTTAACATCACGACGATTATCACTAAATCGGGTAGAAATTGGTTGTTCTCCATAAACAGTATCTACCAAATTTGGCGGACGATAACCAGTTAATTGTAATACCGCTTCATTCACCACCATGACAGTAAATTGTCCTTTGGTAGCGTTTCCTTGATGATCTTTTAATTCCAGTTCTACATTTGCTTCTTTTCCAGGTTCTAAAGATTTTTCAACTGGGTTAACTTGTACCTTTAAATATTTATCTGTTAGGTTAACTTTAAAAGCTGCAAAACCAATTTTGGCTAAATTTTCTAAGCTTCCCGGTTCTACTTGATTAAGTGGTTTACCTTGTCTGACTAATACCGCTTCTACTGCTGCATTAGGTAACATTTCTGGCGTAATTGTAAACTGAATTTGGGGCGCACCTCCTTTAATTTTAACTACTTGTTGATAGAGAGGTTTATCTTTAATCACCGCAAAATATAATTCTCCTTCTGGGTAGGGAGATTGAATTAAAGCTGTAGCTATGTCTCCAGGTTTAAACTCTTTTTTATTTAATTTAACCTCCAATTTATCTTTTTCTTCTCCACCCCAAAATACTTGATTTTCTCCTGTCACCCAAATTTGTAAATCTGTGGCTGTAAGTTCATCTCTACTATTACTGAAATTAGCGCGAATCCGATATGAACCTGATACAGTAGGTTTTAAATTGACTGTTTGGGGAGTATTCCCAGATGTAATATCTGTTTTCCCAACTGTCTGATATTCAACTTGATTTTGTGGAGTTTTACTACCTTCAACAATTTTGGTAACGCTGCTATATTTCATCTGTTGTAATTCCAGATTTACCCGTTGATTTTCTAGAGGTTTTCCCGTTGGGTCAGTGACAATAAATTCTACAGGAAAATCCTTACCAGCGTCAGCTACAAAATTACTTTTTAACCCAATGATTCTATTACTAGGTAAAGCAGTAAAAGTTTGGGAATTAGCAACTGATAAATTAGAAACATCACTAATTTGCACGTCTACCCGGTAAATCATAGGGTAGGGTAAATCTTTAGCTACAGTTAAAGTTTGATTACTTTTCCCATTAGCATCTAATTTAGTGTTAGTTTGTAAAACATCATTAG
>B570J13880_100121_pt1 | contig 10942 bp, 9 predicted proteins | sample LakMenEpi26Jun08_FD_13880 | JGI IMG/M metagenome (IMG submission 13880) | reverse complement strand
CCCCTACCTCTCTTCTCCCCCTGCTTGCCTTTACCCGTCATTTTCGGGTTGACAGACTATTAGCCCTCACAGACAACTTTTTCAGCAAACCCTAATTATTACCACCTAAAAGAAACAAACTAATTAACGTGCCACTATTCCAAAGACTGTGGAGAAGCATAGAAGAAAGTAGATTGCGCGATCGCGTGTAAACTATTCCTAAGACTATTCCTAATGCTGTCAGCGGGAGTATTTCTGATAAACTGAGGTGAGCAGCCGCAAATAACAAACTACTGATCAAAATTGCCCCCCAAACCGAAGTATAACGAGTCAGAGATGGTAATAAAAAACCTCGAAATAGAAACTCCTCAAAAAATGGTGCAGCTATAGCTGCGGTAAAGAAAAATATGCCTAATGCAGTATTATCCCGGCTTTCTAGTGCCATTTGTAAAAGTGGATTACTGCCACCTTGTCCTTGCCACAATTTTTGATTAATCAGTGATACTACTACCACAATCGGTAAAGCCGTGCAATAGCCACCGAATCCCCACAAAACCCAATTACCAAAGAAATTGAAGCGAAACCAGTTGTTAGGAAGAGGGAAAAAACGCCTAATGGAAAAATATAGAACTGACAAAGAACCAAAAGCCACTAACATATAACTAACTAAAACTACAGAAGCTTCAATTCTGGCATTTCCTGTACCACGAGGAATAGGTAAAATAGATAATAATTCGGGGATAAATAATTGTCCCATTAAGAAAAATCCGAGGACAAAAACCTGAATAATTATTTCCCAATTCCAAGGAGTTGACCAAACTAAATCACCATTTGTAGCTAGTATGGATGTTTGACCTTTAAGCAATCGTTGAACCAATAAGAAAAGCAGCATAATTAGCCCTAAAAAAGCTGTTAAGGTGGGTATAGTAGCAATTACCGCCAATTTTAACAATGCTTGGGTTGCCGCTGCTTGTTGGGCAATTTTCAGAGAGGATAAAGCTTCCTGACGTTGTTGAAGTTGATATAATTTTTCTAACGCCGTAGAACGAAACCAACTATCTAAATTTTGTTGAATTAGCTGTTCAGCTTTAGGAAATAACCGGGGAGGTTGACTCCACATTCCGCTTAATACTTGGGCAGTTTCTTGATATTTAGAATTGATATTTGATGATTGCTGTAATTGATTCCAAGTTTTAATAGCATTGTCTGTTTGCTGTTGCTGTGCTTGTAAAATTCCCAGCCGCAAATCTACTTCTGCTAATAATTTTTCTTGTTGTTGGATAGATTTTTGTAAACTTTTTTCTTCTGCGGAAACTGGAATTGCTGGCGAAGATTGCAGTTTTACTAATTTTTTATTAGTCGCCTCTAAACTAGTTTTGACAGATTCACTCGCTTCTTGATATTGCTTTGTCGCGCTCATCTTAGGATTAGCACCGAGAATAGATTCTTGAAGTGTTTGAATACTTTCGTCGCTACTGTCTTCTGGTTGCCATGCCTGAGCTTGTAAGACAATATTTGTCTGGTACAATTCTAGACGACTCTGGAACTGAGGTTTTTGCCAGCTACTTAATAAAGATAACCCTGACAACATTATCGCTAACAAAGTTAGCCCAATTAACAGCAACCGTTTAATTGTCATCTATCCCCCTTGAACTTACAAGTACAGGAGCATTAGCCCCTTGGCAATTATAAGCCAGTACCGCAGGGTAGAATTAAAATTTAAAAAAAGTAGCTTAGATCAGGTTTATATGGGCTTTGAGCCATTGTTCTAGGTCGGTAATGTCCACAAAGTCTAATAATGCTTCTCCCAGGTCTTCTAGTTGTTCTATTGTAAGATTGCTGATAGTTTCGATGTAATTACCGCTCAATTTCCCAAATCGCTTGGATAACTGACGGAATAGTAAGTTTGTTGCTTCATCTTGTTTACCTTCTTGCTTTGCTTCTTGATATACCCTAGTTTGCTTGATATCACTGACTAAAAACATCGCTTCTATCTCCTGACGGCTTAATTGTGAAAATTTGGACACCAAGACAGTCTCCAGCAACTCTATAACTGACGGAATAGTAAGGTCGTTGCTTCTTCCTGCTTTGCTTCTTGATATACTCTTGTTTGCTTGATATCACTGACTAAAAACATCGCTTCTATCTCCTGACGGCTTAATTGTGAAAATTTGGACACCAAAACAGTCTCTTGTATCTTAGAGGTGACTGTATTGATGTAGCTGCAATTTTACTGGTTTATCCTGTTCATAAATAAACTGTTCTTTCATCAACAAAGCCATTTCCGCTTTTTGCAATTCCACTCCTAAATACATGGCATGGGAAACTTGTAAACCCGGACAATCTGTGAATATTTGCTGGGAAAGTTTATGTGCAGATTTACCAGAATAACAATTAACTACTTCTCCAGAACCAGGGGTTGTATGTTCAACAATAATTTGATGATTCTGAATAGTAATAATAAAACTACCAGCAGGATCAAAATAGTCTTTTTGTTGAGATATTTTAAGATATTGAGATGAAATGACATTGGCGACATTTTCAAAACAATCATCATAAATATGGGCGCTTTGACTAATAGTAATTAATGCCCCCATTTTTAATGTATGAGCAGTTCTTTTAAGCAAAGAATTATAAATATACTTTTGTAAAGCCCTTAATCCCATAGCATTTGCTGGCCAAGCTGAGAACATATCATTACTACGAAAAGTTGCAGTTAAAGATAGTTCATTATCAACTATTCTCACCCAAACATGATTTAGACAAGGGGGATTGTCATTATCATCTTGACTAGCATCCCATAAGGACATTACAGCCCTCGCAGAATCAATATCATTGGCTAATTTTTCAATGACTTGTTCAATTTGATCACGTCCAAACCAAGAACGTAAACGTTGCCCATAAGTATATTTTACTCCTTCTCGATTGGGTGCATCATCTAAAATTTGCGAAATATATTCTTCTAGAAAACTTCTATCTATGGGTAAATAATTGGGTTCGGGAAAATAGAAATCCTCCGGTTCTTCGGTGACAACTGCCATTAAATCTATCAATTCTTGCCATTTACCATCATAGCCAGTGGGTCTAATTGTACCAGTGGTTTTAATTCTATGAATGATTTTTACCCAAGTTTCAGCAATTGTCTTACCTTCAATTCTGTGTCCATAGCGTGTTCCTGGTAAAACAGTTGGTTCAATTGTAGTCATAGGAAATTCTACAGGTATTCCCCAAGGTGCAACGGTTTCTTTTTGGGCGTAATATTGAATTTTTTCGACAGCATCAGCAATTGATGTAGCGTCTTGAATTTCTACGGAATGGCGTAATTTTTCCAAGGCATTGATATCAATATCAATATCAATATAACCAGAAATAGGAGAACAAATTACCCAAGATTTTCGCCCAGCGTCGCTAATACTTTCTGCCACACCATGACGGAAGAAATCACTTAAACATTGACAACCACCGGCATTTTTATCTTCTTTGGTAGCGTTGAGAATAACTAAATACCGCACATGAGGATTTAGCAATAAGTTGCGAATTAGTAAGTTGATACCTCTAGTAGGTGAGTATAACTGTCCGATTACAGCATATTCATTTGATTGTAGATGTTTAGCGATCGCTTGTTTCACCATCCATCCTGTAATCACTGCGGTTTGACCACTACCATAAATCAATTGGTTTGGTTTGTGTTGTGCTGTGTAATAGAATTGGGTGATTTGACCCATATTAAGATAACCACTCACTGAGTTTTTATTCAGGATACAATAATAATCCATTCATCTTTCAATCTTTCCTTAACCCATCTTTTCAAATACTTTGAACATCGGCAGGTACATAGCCAACAAAATTGTCCCTACCATTCCCCCCAATACCACAATCATCACGGGTTCTAAAACGCTGGTAAGTGATTTAACTGCCTGTTCTACTTCGTCTTCATAGAAATCAGCAACTTTCATCAACATTCCATCTAATTGACCGGTTTCTTCACCGATACTCATCATCTGAATTGCCATACCAGGAAAAACCGATTCTTTGAGCAAAGCCACACTAATCATCCCCCCCTGTTGAACTTCTTCACGAGCAGCATCAATAGCGTTAGCAATAACTTGGTTTCCAGATGTATCTCGCACAATTTCTAAACAGGTTAAAATTGGTACTCCAGAACGAGTTAATGAACCAAAAGTCCGACTAAAACGGGCAATGGAAGATTTTTGAATTAAATCACCAAACAAAGGTAATTTCAGAGCAATACCATCAATATTTAACCTACCAAGAGGGGTTTTGTAATACTGCTTATAGGCAAACGATAATGCAAACAAAATCCCAATAATCAATAAAGACCAGTAACTTCGCAATATTGAACTACAGTCCATCAAAAATTGCGTAAGTGGTGGTAATTCTATACCTATATCTTTGAAAATGGCGGCAAAAATGGGAATTAGAAAGACTGTCATCCCTACAAAAATAGCAGTTGCCAAAAACCCTACTACCACTGGATAAGACATAGCCGATTTAATTTGGTTCTGCAACCGCGCCATATCTTCTAATAGTTTAGCTAAACGATTTAAAACCTCATCTAGCACGCCCCCAATTTCTCCAGCTTGTACCATACTCACATACAAACCATCAAAACAATCAGGATGTTTACGCATGGAATCTGAGAGGTTAACTCCAGTTTGAACATCAGCACTAATTTCAATTAAAGCCGCTTTAAGTTTAGGGTTACCACACTGTTCAGAGAGTACACCCAAGCCTCTAACTATGGCTACACCTGCATTTACCAAAGCAGCAAATTGACGAGAAAAAACCGCTTTATCTTTTACAGAAACCTTAACAAAGGAATTCTGAATTTTCTGGATATCAAACCGAGAAGCCAAGCTTTGAGATTCTTTTAACTCTTGAACAACAAAACCTTGATTTCTAAGATTAGTCCGAGCATCAGTCAAGGAATCAGCGGTAAATTTTTCAGTTCTGGATTTTCCTTGAGAATCACGAATACGAGCAACGTAGGTAGGCATAATATTAATTTAAAATTTTAGAATTGGTAATCGGTAATCGGTAATCGGTAATCGGTAATTGGTAATCGGTAATTGGTAATTGGTAAACATTTCCCCCTGCTCCCTGCTCCCTGCTCCCTGCCTATTACCTGTTAACGCAATTTAGCTCCTGCTGGGGCTGTCGCACCAATTAGACGCTGGACTTCATCTGGTTTAGAGGTTTTAGAGATTGCCGCTTCAAAAGAAATAGTTCCAGCTTTGTATAAATCAGCCAAAACCTTTTCTAGAGTTTGCATTCCCAATTTACCACCAGTCTGAATAGCTGAGTAAATCTGTGCTGTTTTTCCTTCCCGAATCAAGTTAGAAATAGCGGGAGTAATCACCATGATTTCTTGAGCCATAACTCGACCATATTCATTAGCTTTGGGATTTTTCTTAGGTACTAAAGTTTGACTAAAAACTGCAACTAAGGAGTTAGATAACTGCACCCGCACCTGAGTTTGTCTTTCTGAGGGGAAAACGTCAATAATCCGGTCAACGGTTTGTGCAGCAGAGCTTGTATGTAATGTACCAAATACCAAGTGACCTGTTTCTGCGGCGGAAATTGCCAAAGCAATTGTTTCTAAATCCCGCATTTCTCCTACGAGAATAATATCTGGATCTTCCCGTAAAGCTGCTTTCAAAGCATTAGCAAAACTCTTCGTATCTTCCCCTAATTGGCGTTGGTGGACTAGACTTTTGATAGGTTCATAAACAAATTCTACAGGATCTTCAACCGTTAAAATGTGTTCTGCCCTAGTCCGATTAATTAGGTCAATCATTGCCGCTAAGGTAGTAGTTTTACCAGAACCAGTTGGACCTGTAACGAGAATTAATCCTCTAGGTTTTTCCGTCATTTCCCGAACTATATCGGGCAAACCTAATTTTTCAAAGTTAGGAATTTTAGAACTTAATGCTCGTAAACAAGCAGCAAAAGCACCCCGCTCTTTGTAGACATTCACCCGAAACCGAGCTAATCCTTTTACACCATAAGAACAATCTAATTCCCAGGTTTGCTCTAAGGTTTTGCGCTGAGTGTTATTGAGCATACTAAAAATTAACCTTTGGCACTCATCAGCAGTTAAGGTATGTTCACCAATAGGTGTTAGATGTCCACTAATCCGAAAATAGGGAGGCAAACCAGCAGATAGGTGTAAGTCTGAGCCACCCATATTAATTAGTTGCTCCATCAAGTCTTCAATCATCATTTCCATAGTCTTGTTCCACTCCCGTTAATTAACAATAAAAAACTGCAAACTCTCAATTCAAAATGTGTGGTTAATCTGTAAATCGAGGTGTCATACAGTAAGGACAATCTAACCATTCTGGTTGTAATTCCCCTGTACAAGTCCGACAAGTCAGACCACTTTTGCGTTTAGCCTTTAATTCAGCTTCTAAACCTGTGTCTGTAAATGTTACCCGTTCTACCTCTTCTAGGGTAGTTGCACCTTGGCGAACTAGGTCTAAACTGTATGCCAGTAAGGTTTTCATACCCTCTTCAACAGCCACTTCTTTGATCCTTTCTGTAGGTGCTTCCTTGTTAATAAGGGTTTGTAATTCTTCAGTAATCCGCATCACTTCATAAACACCACAACGCCCCTTGTAGCCAATGCCATTACATTTTGGACAAAGATTTTTACGGCTGACTATTTCTTCTGGTGGGATAATATTGGCTTTATAGAAAGTCACCTGAGCCTCTTGGGAAGCTGATAAACCATAGCGAGCGAGTTCTTCAATGGTGGGACTATAGGCAATCCGACATTCAGAACAGACACGACGAACTAGACGTTGTGCTAAAACACCAATGAGAGAACTGGAAACCATGAACGGTTCAATACCCATTTCTCCTAAGCGAGCGATCGCTCCCGGCGCATCATTAGTGTGTAAAGTAGTTAATACCAAGTGACCGGTTAATGCCGCCTCAATCGCCGTTTTTGCAGTTTCCTTATCTCGTGTTTCCCCCACCAGTAACACATCTGGATCTTGACGTAAAAAAGCCCGCAAAGCCGTCGAGAAATCCAACCCCTTTTCCCGAATTACCTGTACTTGAGTAATCCCCGGTAAACTGTACTCAATCGGATCTTCTACCGTACTAATATTAATCCCCGGATCATTCTTTTCTGACAGTGCCGAATACAACGAAGTCGTTTTACCCGAACCAGTTGGTCCTGTCACCAAAATCAACCCAAAGGGCTTACTCACCATATCCTGAACAATTTTTAAGGTTTCTGGGTCAGTAATTAACTTATCTAAACCCAATTGAGTAGAGGAGTTATCTAAAATCCGGAGAACAACCTTTTCTCCATAACGACTAGGTAGAGTATTTACCCGAAAATCCACCTTTCTCCCCGCAAATATCCGGCGGATACGTCCATCTTGAGGTAAACGTCTCTCCGCAATGTCCAAATTAGAAATAATTTTAAATCTGGCTGTTACTGCCGGGATAATTTTTTTCGGCATATTTTCAAATGCCTCACGTAATACCCCATCCTTACGGAAACGAATCCGTAAATATTCTTCCTGGGGTTCAATGTGAATATCCGAAACACCCTCACTTAAAGCCTTCAACAAAATCCGATTCACAAGTTTAATAATAGGTGCATCATCAGCACCCTTCATCGCCTTATCTAAATCAACATCATCATCACTACTTTCCTCTATTTCCAGATTTTCTAAATTGTCTAAATCCCCCTTAACATCATAATTTTTTTGTTGATCTAAGGTCTTTTGGCGGGCAGCTTGCTCATTTAAGTATTGATTAATAATGCCCAAGTAATCTTTCTGCGTAATTACCCGCCGCTGAAAAGACAAACCTTTAGGACGCAAAATTCGGTTAAGATCATCAGAAGCGTCTAAATTATCTGGGTCAACCATCGCCATCAAAATATAAGGTGACGGTTGGTCATCATGTCTTGACAATGGCACTAGATAATGGCGACGACATAGCTCCACAGGAATGAGTTCTTGAATCAGCATCCCCACGTTTGTTGTATCAATTTCGTTGATTTCAGTATCAAGCGACTCAATACCGTATAAAATTTTAAGTTCAAATAAATGTTGTTTTTTGTATGCTGTTACCTGTTCAGGAGCTAATTTTCGGTTAGTAACTGACTCTAATACTTCTGTCAGCAGCTTGCCAGACTTGCGGCTCATAGCTAAAGCCTGTCTCATTTGTTCATTATTGATATATCCAGATGCTACTAGTTTATTAGCAAAAGGCGAAAACTCAGTTCTGATCGTTATCGCCGTACTGCGCCCTTGTGGTGATGAGTAAGTCATAAGCAAATGGGTTAGGGTAGGGGAATCTCTTCTTTAAGTATTCCCTGACGGTGGTACATACTTCTCATTGATACTGTATTAAATTCTAGCCAACAACCTTTTGATGTAAAAATTTTTATATTGACAATTTATCACCATAAAATAACAGTAATATCACGTCCTACTGAAATATTAGTAACTAATATAACCTCTATTGTGTTACTAAACACGGGATTGAACCCATAATTATCTCACTCGCTGAATGCTGAAGGCCGAATGCTGATAGCCTGTTAAATTTCTGCTGTTAAAAGCATCTAGGATGGGTAGATAATAGTAAACGAAAATAAACAGGTAAACTATTTAAAGAAGAATTCAGGAGTCAGAATTCAGGAGTCAGAATCAATCAGTCGGGGGTTCAGACCCACAAACGATTGAAGACCACCAAATCCTAGATGTGGTGGGGATCTTAAACCCGGTTATTCATCCGCCACTCGCACAGAATTCAGAATGGATTCTGACTCGGTGACTCCTGAATTCTGTTGGATAAACCAGGAATTGGGCGAATCAACTAAAGATATAGCAAGTAGTTGCTAAAGTTACCGAAAACGCCTAAGTCTACCGCAAACCATTCTTCTCAGCACTTCAGTGACTGAGTTTTCCACTTACCACATATTCTTATGAAAAGTGACTCCCCGTCCGAAATTAACCCCCAAGACTCTAGCAGCGAAGCTAATGAGCAAGTAGCAAACCAAATAAATGAACAGGGAGATAATATACTCACTGAAGAAAATGGTAGTGCTACAGCCAATCCCATTGAAGTAGATATCGCTGTCTTAGCAGATTTATCTCAGCAAATTGAAACTCTCAAAGCTCAATTAGAAGACCGTAGCACTCAATATATGCGAATTGCCGCAGATTTTGAGAATTACCGCAAACGAACTGCCAAAGAAAAAGAAGAAATTGACCTACAGGTAAAGCGCAACACAATTACGGAATTGCTACCTGTCGTTGATAATTTTGAACGAGCGCGAGCGCACCTCAAACCCCAAGGCGATGGTGAAATGACAATTCATAAGAGCTATCAAGGGGTTTATAAACAATTGGTGGATTGTCTCAAACGTTTAGGTGTAGCACCCATGCGCCCTGAAGGTCAAGAATTTGACCCGAATTTGCATGAAGCTGTGATGCGAGAACCAACCGACGAACATCCAGAAGGAACTATTTTAGAAGAGTTAGTTCGGGGCTATTATTTTGGCGATCGTGTACTCCGCCATGCGATGGTAAAAGTAGCTGCACCGAGAGAAGATATATCTGTGGACTCAGAAGATTTGTCCAATCAAGATAACGGTTAGCCATACTCTCTAATCTCAAAATAACGTAGTATACTGGGGTTAATCGTATTTAACCGAAAGATGAAATACCTAACCCCAGAACAAGTTTACAAACAATTTGGCTATCACCCTAAGACGACGGCAGAATGGGCTGACTTAGGGAAAATAGAATGTATCCGTTCCCCTGGGGGACACCGGAGATATCCAGAGTCAGCCTTTATCAAAACAGTTCCAACGGATAAAGAGCGGGTTCTTTACGCCCGTGTCAGCACAAAAACCCAGTTGTTAGACCTTGACACACAAATAGAATTTTTAGGCAAAACTTACCCAGGATGTCGAGTCGTTAAGGATGTGGCTAGTGGCATGAACTGGAAGCGGAAAAACTTTCTTAAATTAATGACTCAAGTTGCCCAGAATCAAATCTCTGAAATTGTCGTGGGACACAAGGACAGGTTATGCAGATTTGGCTTTGAGTTCGTTGAGTGGTTTTGCAACCTTCACGGCTGCAAAATTGTTGTGGTAAACAATGCCAAACTATCACCGCACGAAGAGTTAATGCAGGATTTTATGGCTATCATGCACTGCTTTTCCTCCAAACTTTACTTCCTTAGGGCTTACAAGAAAAAAATAGCCGAAGAGCAAAATATTCATGAAACAAATAGTAGTCAATACGAGTCAATGGGTGTATAGTAGTAAAAGACGTAGTAAACCAAGCCTATGAAACTCAAGGTAAAGAATCAATTAACCGTTACGAGAATAGCTATTTTAGGGACTCAAAAACTAAATAAGTGGAAATCTAACGAGCTTGATTTGATTGCTTTGAGCTTGGGTAAACTACGCTCTGATTTGTGGAATGAGTTCGGGTCGTTGAAAGCCTGGGGCGTTTCTAAATTTGAGATTGACAAACAGCTACGCACCTTAAAAGACAAATACAAATTACCTGCTAAGTTATGGGAAGCAACTCTCTATGACGTAATTGATGATATTCATTTAGTTCAGGCTGCTTGTGTTGAGAAGGTGATGAAATCTTTGGGTCAATCGTTCCAATCGTTTCAGGCTAAAAAAGGAGTTTTACAACTTACCCTAGAAAGCCGTGAATGGTTGGAACATCCAAGACTTTGCACCTTAGTTAGAAAGTTTTGGTATCGAGGTCACACAAAAGTTTGTAACCAAATTATTGTGAAGACTTATGATACTAAAATGGATGATAAAGGTCTGGTGTGGTTGCGTTTTGGAGGTTTAACTCCATGTAAAACTCTAAAACTACCAACGACTTTACCAACAGAAATCAAGTGTCAGGTAAGGCTAATTAACCGTAATAGCAGATGGGAAATTCAC
>B570J13880_100120_pt1 | contig 10943 bp, 9 predicted proteins | sample LakMenEpi26Jun08_FD_13880 | JGI IMG/M metagenome (IMG submission 13880) | reverse complement strand
AATTAATCTTCCTCCCTATTGTTGAATCTATCCTCATCCAATTCTAATTCTTCTGCCATTTCATATTCTCGGTCAGACCTATCATCCTCATCATTTCGTGGTTGATTTTGCGCTCTCACCGCTGCAAATTTAATATCTTCAGCTTCCTGGTCATATTTAGCCTGATCTTTAATATCAATTTTCCAACCAGTGAGACGGGCTGCTAACCGCACATTTTGCCCTTCTTTACCAATAGCCAAACTCAGTTGATCTTCCGCAACTAACACATGAGTTTGGCGACTTTCTGGGTCCATCAGTCTAACTTCATCTACCCGTGCTGGACTTAAGGCATTAGCAATATAGGTAGCTGGATCTGGAGACCAGCGAATCACATCTATTTTTTCACCACGTAATTCATTAACTACTACCTGGATTCGTGATCCCCTCGCACCAATACAAGCGCCAACGGGGTCTACATCCCGATCTAAGGTATCAACAGCAATTTTTGTCCGGGGTCCCACATAACGAGAAGGAGGATTAGCTTCTCTGGCTACAGCCACAATCCGCACTACCTCATCTTCAATTTCTGGGACTTCATTGGCGAATAGATAAACTACCAAACCCGCATCAGCACGCGATACCATCAACTGTGGACCTCGTTGCTGTCCTTGGGAAACTTTTTTCAGATATACCTTAAAAGTTGCATTAGCACGATAGTTATCATTGGGTAACTGTTCTCGCTTGGGTAACTCCGCGTCTACCTCCGATTGTCCAAATCCACTACTCACAGCCAAAATCACAGACTGACGTTCAAATCGCAATACTCTAGCTTGTAAAACCGTGCCTTCTAAGTCTTGAAACTCTTCTTGCACCATTTGACGTTGTTGATCTCGCAACTTTTGCGCCAATACTTGCTTAGTTTGCATGGCTGCCATGCGCCCAAATTCACCCTGATCTGGGGTGACATCCAATACCACAGAATCTCCCAGTTGAGCTTCAGGGGCTACTTGCTGTACCTCATCTAAGGAAATTTGATGATCAGTATTACTAACTGCATCAACAATAGTTTTGGTGGAAAGAACCCGAAATCCCTCACCCTCTATATCCAATTCTACTTCAAAATTATTAAAATACTCTTCATCAAATTGTCTGCGTTCTAAATTTTGGGCGCGACGATAACGTTCGTAACCCTTAATTAAGGCTTCTCTAATAGCCGCTTGTACAGCCAAACGCGGCAAATTTCGTTCTTTGCTAATACTTTCAATTAGCTCTTTTAATCCAGATAAAGTCACCATTGACATACGCAGTCTCCTAAAATTTTATGTAAGCTAGTCAGCACAATTAGATAACTAGTGAGAAGTAATTGTTTTTTCACTACCAATTACTCCTTACCAATTACCAGTTACCAGTCCCTAATCCAAAGTCTAAAATCTAAAATTGATTAGCTAAGTAGGTTAGCATTGAAAATTGTCGTTATGGGAGGGCAAGAGGCAAGAGTGAAGAAGCTTTGGGCGATTTTACTTTTCTTTACACACCTTGGTTTTATTGTGTTCACCTACTTACGCTCATCTATTTGTACTTTGGTAATGAGGTCACGCGGGATTTTGATTACACGACCTTTTTGATTAAGGTAAACTGTGGTTTCATCCCGACGCACCAATAGACCTATCCAATCTTGCTGTTGTTCGTAGGGTGGGGAAGTGGAAATAACTACAGGAAATCCTTTGAAGGAAATAAACTCCCTGTCTGTTACCAGTTGCCGCGAAATACCAGGACTGGATACTTCCAATACATAAGCGTCTGGAATGATCTCTCCCGCATCTAATGACGCTTCTAAGGCACGGCTCATCCTTTCACAATCATTCAGGCCAATGTCCTGTAGAGGATTAAAGATATCTACTCGCAAGACTGGGGGGCTTTGGTTCGTATGAAAAACTATACTAACAACTTCCAATCCTAGTTCTGTGGCTACTGGTGTCGCCAAATCAATAATTTGTGGTATTAAAGGATGAGTCATGGGAGAATTCAATAAAAAAAGTGGGCTTCAACCCACTTCCTGCGACAGGGATATCTTCCAAGAAGTACTGTGACGAACTGCATTAGTTCGCCCCTAAAATGAGTGTAGCCTATTTCTTCAGTTAGTCATGACAGACTTGAAAAAATGGTCATTGGTCATTGGTCATTGGTCATTGGTCATTGGGAAAATCTTTTTCTCTCTGTATTTTGCTTTTTGCCTCCAAATGTCAGGCAAATATCGTAAAGCTCCCCAGTTTCATCAACCAGGGAGCTAAAATTTTTAGTTCACCACAACGCCGTTTTACCTAAGTTTATGACCTGGTTAAACCAGGTGGGAACTGAGGGTTCTCATTTAAAGTTTCCGGGTACAAGCCCGGTATACTGCCACGAGAATTGTTTAGCTCCCTTGTTGTTAAAGACATAGATCAAAAAACTTGATGGCAGTCACCAATCGTCGTAGTGCAACTAACTCATTATAGCTTTGAAAAATAGTTTGTGTATTTATTTAGGGAAAATTTTGGCAAATTTTTGCTGGGGGATACCAGATGGATTCAATTTTGTGTATGGTGTCTTTGGCTTCATCCAGAGTATCTTGCTCCAGGAGAACGGTGATATGTCCTAGTTTACGTCCTGGACGAGCTTCTGTTTTGCCGTACCAGTGGACAGTAGCTTTGGGAATAGCGGCAAGTTGTTGACGTTGTTTCTGATAGTCGCTATGGCTGCTTTCATATCCTAGCAGATTAACCATCACAGCACTAGCACAACGTAATCTAGTATTGGTTAATGGTAAACCACACACCGCTCTCAGATGTAGTTCAAATTGGGAAGTTTCACAAGCATCCAGGGAAAAATGTCCAGAGTTATGGGTGCGTGGTGCTATTTCATTAATTAGAATTTTACCCGCGGCGGTGAGAAATAGTTCAATGCCACAGACTCCTACATATTGAAGGCTAGTTAATAGTTTATGGGCGATCGCTTCAATTTCTAAATTTTGCTCTTGGGTGATTTTAGCTGGGGCAATTACCCACCGACAAACCTGTTCTTCTTGGCGAGTTTCTACCGCTGGATAGATGATAATTTCCCCATTTACAGAACGGGCTGCAATTATCGCCAGTTCTTTGGTAAAAGGTACAAATTCTTCGACTAAAAACTGGGTACGACTTTGATTAACTATTTTTGATAAGGTCGGAAAATCGGGAATGATAAAAGTTCCTTGACCATCATATCCATGTCTTCGCGCTTTGAGAACCACCGGAAATCCCAAGTTTTCAATCTGAGATTCTACCGCTTTTTCCCCTGATAATGCTAAAAACTGAGGAACTGGCAAACCTAAATCCCGTAAATAGCACCGTTGTTCATATTTATCTAACAGAGGTGCTAAAGCTGCTAAGGTCGGACGAAAACAGACACCCTGTTTTTCTAGTAGTGATAAAGCAGCAAGATCCACAAACTCGTTTTCAAAGGTAACGATATCACACTTTGTTGCTAAAATTTCTGTGGCTGCGGCATCATCAACTGCGGCAAAAACACTATCTTGGGCAATAGATACGGCTGGATCATTTGCATTAGGAGTTTGGACTATTAATTCTACTCCCAGCTTATTTGCTGCATCTTTTATCATCCAAGCCAGTTGTCCACCACCGATTATACCAAGTTTTATTGACATCCTAAGGACTCACGAGTTTCTACACCGGTCTGAGAATTTACACCGCTTGCTTTTTGACATAGCTCTTTAATTTGCGCTTTGTCTAAAATTGCGTCTGTAAAGTCTGCACCTGTGATATTAACATCTGTAAAGACAGTGCGGAGTAAAAGAGCTTCGATTAAAACGGCATTACTTAAATCAGCACCTATTAATTTTACCTCATTCATCATCGCATTGGTTAAATCTGCTCCATGCAAATTTGCCTTTGTCATGACTGAAGCACTGAAAACTGTTCCTCGCAAATCCGCACCTGTAAAGTTAGCCATTTCCAAGTTAGCGTTAGAAAATTCCGCAGCTTGTAAACTTTGTCCTGAAAAGTCTTGTCTTGACAACTCTGCATTACTATATGATAAAGGATGTGTCCAATCTGCTAATGCTGTTTGTGGGATGAACCAAAGCATAATTCCCAAAATCCATCCTAAGCCTTTTTGCCAAAACATAGTTGATGAGTCCCAATTAGTGATTAATAGTTAACAGTTGATAATTCGGGCGTTGCATGAGGGTTAATGGCAATTACTCCTTTTTCCAATTACTGTTTACAATAATTCATTAAATTTGATGACAAGTAAAGTTTTTTATCTTTTAAAGTCTAGTAGTGAAAAAAACTGATAATGTATGGATCGTAGAGGTAGCCGTGGGGGCGGGGTTTTTGATGCCTAAAAATATTTGATAACCATTTAAATGTTGACATGAAATTGAATATCATCAGCAACGGTTATAGCGAGTATGTACTTAAATAAGGTAAAAAGTTTATGGGAAAAATTATCCAGTAGAAATCTTTTACTTATTGACTGCTGCTATATCTGACTAAGAATCTTGAAATTATTAAAATTGACGAACAGCATACATCAATAATACAAAATTGGTATTTATATGATAAATCATTACTCTATTCAATGGATTGAAGCGTGGTGCTTAGAAAATGGCTGGACAGATTTATTTGTCGAGAGACGTGGTAATTATTGGGCGTTTCCTCCGGGGGGAGTGATGCCAGAACCAATTCCCATGAATGTGTTAAGAGTAATTAAAGAAGAAAACGGCTTAACCAATCAGGAAATTTACTGGGCTTTTGCTGCCATATCCACCACTATTTTAGCAGTGATTTATACTTTTTTGTGGAAATGTCCGATTCCTTTAGTGTTATCTTTTGCGTTTAATGCTGTCACAGTGGCACAATTTGAACCAGAGGATGATTAGAGTTTTGCAGATGAAAATTAAGATATTAAGATTAATCCATTGACCTTAATGCTATTTTTATCTAAAATAAGATTAATCTACTAATCTTATATCTCCCCATGCTGGAAATTGCAAAGAAGGATATTATATCCCGTCTTCAATTTGATAACCCCTGGTGGGAACAAGGGAAGAACGGGAAGATTGCTTTTGAGAATACGCTTCGGCGAAAGTATTTTGAGGCTTTTCATCAGAAGATCTTAGATGTAAGCGTTCGTCGTGCAGTCGTTTTGATGGGACCCAGGCGCGTCGGTAAGACTGTGATGGTTTATCACAGTGTCCGCGAACTCTTAAACTCTGGTATTGATGAGAAAAATATTTTATATCTCTCTCTGGAAACCCCGATTTATACAGGACTTCCCCTAGAAAAAATACTTAGTTACTTTCAAGAATTATTCAATCACAAACGTGATGCCAAGCTATTTATATTCTTCGATGAAATTCAATACTTGCGTAATTGGGAAATACACCTGAAATCCCTTGTTGACTCCTTTGCTGAATACCGTTTTGTTGCTACTGGATCTGCTGCTGCTGCACTGCGATTAAAAAGTGCTGAATCCGGTGCTGGGCGGTTCAGTGATTATATTCTCCCGCCTCTAACTTTTACTGAATACTTGATGTTCATTGGTCGAGAAACGGAACTTATAACCGCTACACCAAATAAAAACCCTGTTTATTCGTATGAATATTCTACCTCCAATATCGAGACACTTAATGAGGAGTTTGTTAACTACCTGAATTTTGGGGGATACCCAGAAGCAGTTTTTTCCGAGACGATTCGGCAAGATCCTGGACAGTATATTAAAAGTGATATTATTGATAAAGTGCTACTGCGCGATCTGCCTAGTCTTTACGGTATCAGTGATATTCAAGAATTAAACAGACTTTTTACTACCTTGGCTTACAACTCTGGTAATGAAGTAAATTTAGAGGGATTATCTCAATTTTCTGGTGTCGCCAAGAACACTATTAAGCGTTATCTTGAATATCTTGAAGCTGCGTTCTTAATTCGGCGTGTTGAGAGAATTGACCAAAATGCAAAGAGATTTAAACGGGCTGTGTGTTTCAAGGTTTATTTAACCAATCCGTCCATGCGAGCGGCGCTATTTGGACAACTTAATGCGGATTCTGAGGCTATGGGAGCGATGACTGAAACTGCTATTTTTAGTCAGTGGCAACACAATATGACTATTGAGCTTTATTATGCACGCTGGAATTCAGGAGAAATTGATATTGTCCATTTAAAGCCCTCAAATCAGTCACCTTCTTGGGCTGTTGAAGTCAAGTGGAGTGACCGTCCCTACAGGTCAAATTCCGAACTTGATAACTGTGTGGAATTTGTCAAGAAAAATCCAACTATATCTCATCCAATTATGATAACGAGTCGAACTATTACAGATGAAAACTTTCTGTATAAAGGAGTGAATTTCGCATTCCAGCCAGCTAGTCTATATGCTTACATTCTTGGTGCTAATATATTGCGTCGCATTAATGAAAAAGTGAGTACATTCTAATCAATCCTTTTTTGAAAAATTTCTAACCCCTGACTTATTTTGTAAGTTATATGATTAAAATATCATTAACAATGAAAATGAAATTCGCTGAATATGGATAACTTTTCTTTGTATAATCAAGACTTCTATGCTTGGACACAACAACAAGCAAAAGCTTTAGAGCAAAAGCTAGTTGTAGAATTAGACTGGCAACATTTGCAAGAGGAAATTCAATCTTTGGGAAGACATGAATATCGAGAATTGATAAGTCGTTTGGGTGTGTTAATTGGTCATTTATTGAAATGGGAATATCAACCTGAACAACGTTCTCGCAGTTGGTTTCTCACAATTAGAGAACAACGTCGTGCTATTCAAAGACATCTCAGACAAAACCCTAGTTTAAAATCTCGGATAACTGAAGCTATGTTAGATGCTTTTGAAACAGGAGTTGATTTAGCTTTACGAGAAACTAATTTACCATTAAGAACTTTTCCTGAAGATTGCCCCTATTTATTTGATGATATAATTGCTGATAATTTTCTGTGCGATACTCTTCAAGATTGGGAAGGATAATTTTCGTACAGGTCAGAAGTTATCAGATTTGAGATTGTGAGTTTTTAATTGATTTTGTTTGATTCATATTATTAATTAAAGTCCTTCTCTCAACCCCATGGCTATTTTACTGTGTTTTTCGATTTGTCCCATCACCTGTTTTGCCCGTTGAATTACCACAGTCGGTAAACCTGCTAGTCTTCCGGCTTCTATTCCATAGGATTTATCAGCACCACCGGGTTGAACTTGATGTAAAAAGATAATTTGGTCTGGTAATTCTTTAACTGTAACTTGATAATTTGCGACATTGGAAACAATTGTAGCTAATTCATTTAACTCATGATAATGAGTAGCAAAAATCGTCCGCGATTTAATCTCAACTGCTAAATATTCAGCTACAGCCCAAGCAATTGATAAACCATCAAAAGTTGCTGTTCCGCGACCAATTTCATCTAACAAAACTAAAGATTTTGCCGTTGCATGATTGAGGATATTGGCAGTTTCATTCATTTCCACCATAAATGTAGATTGACCAGTAGCCAAGTCATCCACCGCACCAACACGGGTAAAAATGCGATCGGACACTCCCAATTTAGCAGACCGCGCCGGCACAAAACTACCCACTTGCGCCATTAACTGAATTAGACCAACTTGACGCAAATAACAACTCTTACCACTCGCATTTGGACCCGTCAAAATCACCAAATCAGGGGAAGATAAATTCTTCTTTTCCTCTTCCTTCGCTTCCTTCGCTCCTTCGTGGTTCATTTCCTTCCCCCCTAAGCAAGTCGAATTAGGGACAAAAAAACCAGCAGGTAAAGACTGTTCCACCACTGGGTGACGACCATCAATTACGTCAATTTCTCGACCTGTAACCATCTCAGGACGACAGTAACCTTGATGTACAGCTAATTCTGCCAAACCACATAATACATCCGACGCGGCTACTGCACGGGCAATATTCCGAATGATTTCATCTTGAGAACCCACTTCATTGCGTAATGCTTCAAAAATCTGATATTCCAACTGATTTAAATCATCTCGCGCTGTGAGGATGCGTGCTTCTCGTTCTTTTAAATCAGGAGTGATGTAACGTTCCTCATTTGTTAAAGTTTGTCTACGAATGTAATTATCGGGAACTTGGTCGGATTTACTGCGGGAAATACTGATATAATAACCAAAGGTTTTATTAAATCCTACCTTCAAAGTGGGGATTCCTGTTCTGGCTCTTTCATCAACTTCTAAGTTGGCAATCCATTGTTGATCACTTTCCACAGTGGCTTTTCTTTCATCCAACAACGGATTCATCCCCGCCCGAATTAAACCGCCTTCTTTTAAATGAGTCGGTGGTGATTCTACGATGTGAGCGTGTAATTTTTCTGCTAGTTCTTCGAGGATGGGTGGGACTTTTTGCAAAGCTTTTAAGAACGGGGAACGGGCATCGGCAACTAAGCGAGATAATTCGGGTAAACGGGAGAAAGAATCAGCTAATGCGACTAAATCCCTGGCATTTGCTCTACCAGAGGCTGCTCTGACTGTTAACCGTTCTAAATCATAAATTTGTCTTAATAACTGCCGCAGGTCTTGACGTAAGGGCGTATTTTCTACTAATTCTTGGATGGTATCTTGGCGGGATTTAATCCCTTTAATCTCCAGTAGCGGTTGTAACAACCATCTTCTTAAAGCTCGGCTACCCATTGCGGTGCTAGTTCTATCTAAAGCCCATAATAGAGAACCGTGAAATGTACCATCGCGGACGGTTTGGGTAATTTCTAGATTACGACGGGTTTGATGATCGACGATTAAATAATCAGTGAGGGTATAAGTGCGTAATAATTGCAGGGAGACGGGATGGGCTTTTTGTGTGTCTTCGATGTATTCTAAAAGACCACCTGCGGCGCGAACTGCGAGGGGAAGATGTTCACAACCTAAACCTTCGAGCGATCGCACTTTGAATTTCTGCAATAATTTACTTCTAGCTTCTGCTTGGGAAAAGGGGACTTGCGATCGCAAACTATAGCAGAATGATGGTGGTAAACATTGGGGAAGAGATGGGGAGGTTTCCCCAGGACGCAGTAAACTACCTAAATCGGGGGCGTTGGTGGGAAATAGGACTTCTGAAGGTTGCAACCGTATTAACTCTTGAGTCAGGTGTTCTAAATCACTACCTTGAGATGTGAGAAATTCTCCTGTTGATATATCTGCGTAGGCTAAACCCCAATGATTGACAGCAATTACCACAGCCGCTATGTAGTTATTCCGACTGGCTTTGAGCATCCCCTCTTCTAATAATGTCCCTGGAGTGAGGATGCGCGTTACTTCTCGCTTGACCAAACCAATGGCATCAGCGGAGTCTTCTACTTGGTCGCAAATTACCACTGCATAACCTTTTTCCACTAGTTGAGTTGTGTAGCGTTCCCAAGCGTGATGAGGTACACCTGTCATGGCAACGCGACCGACTTCACCACCATGTTTACTGGTTAAAACTAATTCTAATTCCCTGGAGACAGTTACAGCGTCTTGAAAAAAAGTTTCAAAAAAATCACCGACTCTGTACAGCAGCAACGCATGAGGATATTTATCTTTCACTTCTACATAGTGCTGATACATCTTACTCAGCTTACTGCGATCTTCTACCAGATTTGTATCAGTAAGTGATGCGTTGGGTTGATTGGATTCTGGTGTGGAAGTCGTCATGGTAGATGCTGAGAATTTATTGGCAACAGATTTTTGGCACTCTATTCGATCATAGCTTGATGTGGGGGATAGGGTGCGATCGCTTAAGGTTTATTTATTTTTAGTTAGGGTTACTGTTGATCCAGCCATTTTTGCCGTTATTGTGGTAAAAATGCGATCGCATACAATAATCGAGTTATGGAAATGCGATCGCACACAATAATAGAATTATGGAAATGCGATCACAGATATTTAAGCTAGTTTTTTTCTAATTATCATCAGTATTCGAGCATTCTATGAAGCTAAAACCATCATAATGATCACTGTTAACTCCTATTTTACAAAAATTATCACGTATTGGTCTTGTGACTTTTCTACTAGTCTTGTCATAATCTGTAGCTAGTTTAAAGCCTTTAGATCAACAAAAAGCTTTAGCTGCTGGTTCACCACAATTAGCATCCCAAGTCAAACACCAGTCTAAATCAACACTGCGAGTACGTGGTCTATTAAAAGTTTTTGTTTCAGCTTGTGCAGGTGCATTAAAGATAGCAGGTGCAATTGCCATAGTGAAGAGTGGTATGGTCAATGTCAGAAATAATTTACGCATTGTGAGTCCTCCTAAAAATAATTAAAAATTAAGACATCGCATAATGGCATTTAAAGCACTTGTTGAAGATAGAGACAACAGGCGTTTAAATCCTTATCTACTTCTTGTTGGTACTCCAATTTATTCATGTCAATACTCTACAGCTATGTATAAAAATTAAAGGTCGGAAAAGGTCGGATATTTTTGATAAGTAAATTTATGTAAACTTTTTAAATAAAAAAAGACTATACTCTGCAATGTATGCTGTAATAGGCTGCAATTTTTCTTTCTTAATTGTAGTTTTAAATAAACAAAACTTACTATTTATACATATACTTATAAATTAATCTAATATCGTGCTAGAGCATAATACTTACATCAAAAAGAGCTTTGCTTAGTTAGAAACTACATAAACAAACCTATATACATATAAATTAATAAAAATATTATCATTTACTACTGCAATACTTGATTCCATAAACAAAAGTTTTGTGATGGTTATAAACTATGGTTTTTCTGATAATTTCCTTAACCCTGTAAAAATTCATCAACCATAGAAGAGAATGGAAATAAAATATGGTTCTTCCGTACCTGTTATGCCAAATATGAGTTTATTTACCCCACAACCCATATAAATAAAGGATTTTATTGTTTTTGATACCAAATTTGTCAAAATAACCAATAAATTAATGTAAAATCCTTA
>B570J13880_100119_pt1 | contig 10967 bp, 9 predicted proteins | sample LakMenEpi26Jun08_FD_13880 | JGI IMG/M metagenome (IMG submission 13880) | reverse complement strand
GGTTTCCAGATTCCAATCAAAAATCTGGTTTCAATTTTAATATCCACAGCGGTTAAAACCGCTCGTGTCGTTTCCCTCTCAGGTCTAAAGACGCGCTCGTTTCCCACTTACCGGGTGTTCTTATGAATTAAATATAACTCTGAACGTGCGTGATGGAGAACTACACATCAGTAGTGAACGAATTACTGACTCAATCAATACAGTTCCCTTGTATGAATTAGATCAACCTTCCCAGGGAATAAATACTGATGTTAGTGTGGCTTATAACAACTTTACAAGGGGTCAAAACAAGCCAAGAATAACTTGTAGTGATCAAATGGCCATATTCGTGCAATTAGATAGCCCTGCGCGTTTTGATATCAAATATGAAAAGTCCCAAAAGATAATTCCTGAGATTGCCGGCGAATATCAACGAGTTTTGAATAATATCTTATTTTTAGATCCTGTTCCTGCCAGGATGCGTGAATATAGCTTTAAGTCTGATAAAAGATTATATGAAGATGGTAAAAATCTTTCTAGCGTTTTATATTGTTTATGGGAAAACCAGCCTGAAAATCAACAGATAATTCTCAATTTCATCCAGAGTTTACCAGAACAGGCTATAGATGGACTAAATTTCCTGACTGGTCCCAGGGATGAAGTTATGGTGCAACTAAGAGAAACTTTTGGTGATCAACCTCGCTATTGTGATGCTGCATTATTATCAGATGGTACATTACGAGTGTTAGCGATCGCAGCAATTATGCTATCGGCTACCGAAGGAAGTTTAGTAGTCATTGAGGAAATTGACAACGGCGTTCATCCCAACCGTGCTAAACATCTACTGGCCAGCATCAGAGATATTGCTGAACAGCGTAAATTGCGAGTGTTGCTTTCTACCCATAACCCAGCTTTAATGGATGCCTTACCTGATGCTGCTTTAAATGATGTAGTGTTTTGTTTTCGAGATCCAGAGGAAGGGAATCAAGGGAATAGCCGCCTTGTTAGACTTAGGGATATGGATGATTTTCCGAGTTTAATATCTCAAGGACCACTGGGACACCTAGTAACTGCGGGAATAGTAGATAGGTTTGTCAAGTCACCACACACACCAGAAGACAGAAAACAGCAAGCCCTGGCCTTTTTAAAGGTTCACATTTTGAGAGACGATTTGTAACTCCATTTGGAGGTGTATGGGAAAAACTTGCACAAGTCGTTGCTGTAGAAGCTCATGGTAATTGTCAAATGGGACATACGATAAATGGAACAATTGGACAAGAAAGTTTAAGAAGGATTCAAGAGATTTTAAATAAATTAGAACACAGTAAAGGTAAGGAAAAAATAAAACCTGATTGGGATAAAGAATTGAAATATATTCAGGCAGGGGGTGGACAACTTATTCCTGCAACTGTTGTATGTGATATTTTTATAGAAAACGAAGAAAATGGAATACGTTATGCATTTGAGCTAAAAGCGCCATTACCAAATAGCGACCAAACAAAAGTAAGCAAAGAAAAATTATTTAAGCTTTTGGCAATGGAGCCAAAAGTTGTTGATTATGCTTTCTACGCTTTGCCATATAATCCTTACGGTAAAAAAGAAGATTACAAGTGGACTTTTCCTATGAGATGGTTCAATATGTATGAAGATGAATCTGTACTGATAGGTGATGAATTTTGGGAACTTATTGGAGGAGCAGGAACTTATAGTAATTTCATTACAGAAATTAATGTATTGGGTAAGGATTACAAAGAAAGAATCTATCGAGAATTTTTAGGAATTGAACCTCCTAAAGATTTTGAAGAAGGGGGTTTAAAATAATTTATATAAATAAGAGATGTAAAATGCAGAATATACGATTTACTTTTGTTGACCTTTTTGCTGGAATTGGTGGATTTAAAATGGCATTAAGCAATAATGGTGGTCATTGTCTAGGTTTTAGTGAAATAAATCAAGATGCAATCAATACATATTGCGAGAACTTTCAAATTGATCCTAGTTCTAACTTAGGAGATATTACCAAAATTAAAGAATTACCACCTCACGATTTATTAACTGCTGGAGTTCCTTGTCAAAGCTGGTCAATTGCAGGTAAAAATCTCGGTTTTGATGATGATAGAGGTCAGTTATGGAACGATACAATTTATTTACTTCAACAATCCAAACCAAAAGCATTTATTTTTGAAAATGTCAAAGGATTGGTTGATCCTCGGAATAAAAAGGCTTTATCTTATATTTTAGAAAGAATTGAACAAGCAGGCTATCATGCCAACTATTTTGTTATTAACTCCTTTGATTATGGTGTACCCCAAAATAGGATTCGCATATATATAATTGGATTTCAGGAAAAAGAGTATTTCCAAAAATTCAACTTACCAAAACCAACAGATAAAAAACTAAAACTTAGCGATATATTAGGTATTCTACCACAACAAAAAATAGATAATAAGATTGTTGAGAGAGACATATTTGGCAATATTGTTGAATCTAAAAGTATGAGTCTTTCAAGTACCAACGGATTCAATGATTACTTTTTATTTAATGACTTGAGAAATGGTCATACAACAATACATTCCTGGGACATTATTGAAACTACTCAACGACAGAAAGATATTTGTTTATTATTACTTAAAAACAGACGCAAAAGTAATTATGGTGCATTAGACGGAAACCCTTTATCATTAGAACATTTTCAAAACCTAGATTCATCAATTACACAAGCAGAAATTGATGAACTGGTACAATTAGAAATTTTCAAATCAGAAGAATATTGTTTTATTCTTAAACAGGATAATATTCAAGACTTGACAAAGGATGAAGAGATTCTACTTTCATTTACCAATAATACAGAAATAATAATTGACAGCTTAAAAAGTCAGAAAGTGTTTAAATTAGAAAAGATGTCAATTAAAAAAATAATAGAGTCTCTCAAACAAAAAGATATTATTGAGTGTACCGAAATTCGCTATGATTTTAAAAACACGAAAATAAGCACAGGATTATTTGGTGTAAGTCGGATCTTTTTACCAAGTTCTGACATTTTCCCAACTCTAGTTGCCAGCGACACAAATGATTTTATCACTTTAAAGACAATTGAAGCACTAAATCATCATGATTTCAAAAACAAATTCATAAAAGGAGTTTATGAATCAAGAGAGTTTAGAAAAATTACTAAACGCGAGGCTTGTTTAATACAGGGATTTCCTGAAGATTTTAAATTACCAGGGTCAAGACCAAGATGGATGAAACTAATTGGAAATAGTGTTTCAGTTCCCGTAATTGATAAATTGTGCAAAGCTATTGTTGAAACTGGTGTCTTTGAAAATTAAGATAAGTCAAGCAACCCCATAAAAACCCCATCATGTTCACTGAAACTACCTTCACAAATTGGATAACTTGCCCTCAACCCAATCCCCATGCCAAAGTACGCCTATTTTGCTTTGCTTATGCCGGTGGTAGTGCTACGATTTTTCGGACATGGGCTGATGATTTACCAGCAACTATTGAATTATGCCCCATAGAAATCCCCGGAAGAGGCAAACAAATCAAATCACCTCCATACACAAAAATTCAACCTCTAGTTCCAGCAATAGCTACCAATATCATCCCCTATCTAGATAAACCCTATGCTTTCATCGGTTACAGTATGGGTGCATTAATTAGTTTTGAGTTAATTAGGCTACTGCGCTCTGAATATAATTTTCACCCTTTACATCTTTTTGTTGCTGCTCATCAAGCCCCACAATTATCTGCTGAAAAACCGCCAATTTCTCAATTACCAGATACCGATTTTTTAGCCAAAATATCCCAATTGAATGGAACTCCCCAAGAAGTGCTAAACAATGCCGACTTGATGCAGATATTTTTACCGATTATCCGCGCTGATTTTACAGTTTTAGAATCCTATATTTATACTCCCCAACCTCCTTTAGATTGTCCTATTACTGCTTTCGGTGGTTTACAAGACCCAAGAGTTAGTTATACTGCCATTGCTGCATGGGAAAAACAAACTGTCGCCCCTTTTTTATTACAAATGATAGATGGTGATCATTTTTTTATCAACACTGCTAAGACTACTTTACTTAACCATCTAATTCAATCCCTCCAATCCTATTTCTAATTTATCTTCTAAAACATGAAAAATATACCTAGTGATGGGGGAATCATTACCGAATCTATACTATTCAAAATAATTGAGGATTTATATAGTACGGTTATCACGACGATCATATCTATAAAACCGAACTGTAATCAATTGATTTTCTGGTGCTACTATTTAATTGGGAAGCTAAAGATTAAGCTTCAAGAAGTTAAAGGTTAGAAGTTTTACCAGTAGTATTATTGTTTACCAAGTCAGAAGCTTAAGATTCAGTCTCACCAAATCAGAAAGTCCAATAGTGAATTTTTGAGGAGATAGATATGACACTTGTACGTTGGAATCCTTTACGGGAAATAGAACGCTGGGAACCATTCCCTGAAATGGGTATTATCCGTCAGCAAATGGATCGTTTGTTTGAGCAATTATTACCACCCGACGGAGGGGAAAAAATAGGATTGACTTTTATTCCTCCTGCCGAAATTGCGGAAACCGATAGTGATTTGAAGTTGAAAGTCGAAATACCAGGCTTGGATGCGAAGGATCTTAATGTTGAGGTCACTCCTGAGTCGGTTTCTATTAGCGGCGAGCGCAAATCGGAAACAACAACAGAAGCGGAAGGCATGACTCGCTCAGAGTTTCGTTATGGCAAGTTCCAACGGATAATCGCCTTGCCTGCGGTCGTGGATAATGAGAGGGTCATGGCAGAATATAAGAATGGAATTCTCCATTTGACCATTCCTAAAGCCGAATCAGAAAAACACAGGGCTGTAAAAGTTAGTCTCGGCTAATGGCTTTTGGTTGAAATGAAGTAGTAAGGGTCAGTAACCCAGCCCTAAAGGGACTGGGCTTGCAAGAGTAATCAAGCAAGCCGTACTGACCAGACCACCCTAAGAGACTTGCCCTTCGACTTCGTTCAGAGCAAGTCTCTTGGGGTAGCCGTTATTTGAGTCACGACACCTCGGAAGGCGTAGCCCCTTCGGGGTTCAGCAGTCGCTCATGGGGGAAACCCCCAAGACCGCGCTGCTTCACTAGTTCCCCGCTCTGTCATTTGCAATCACTTCATCCTTCATTTTTTTGTGGCAAGTGGGAGGGATAATAATTCATGATTAATGGTTTATATTCTAAAAATATGTTTCTAATTACATAGTTAATTCTCAAGATAGATGATAAAAGGCATTTTTATATTTACGAGTTATGGGGACAAAAATCTAGCCTATATCCTTTTCTTACTTTTATGTAAGATATGAGCAAATATATCTCAGTCGCTGTTAATATATCGGAAATAGCAGTTTGTATCTTTGACCTAGATAGGGGGTTTCGATTTTTGAGAAAACTTCTACAAAAACACACACTGATACAGTTTCATTTGCTTGAATAGCTATATAAAGAGGATTGAGATTGGCAATTATTAATTATGGCAACCAAAGTAATTGATGTTAGAGAATATACTGTCCGAGCGCACAAAAGACTGATTCATACACGAGTTTTCCACTTTGTTTGTAAAGAATGTAATCAGGCTACAAAGCGGGAAACTTTCGGAACTCGCCCTTTATATTGTGAAAGTTGTCGTCCTCCCCAACCTCCTAAAAAATCACTCCAGGTATCTACACCAAGCAAACCTAGAGCCATGACTTACACCAGCAATATAGATTTAGGTTGAGTGAATTGCTATGAATTCTCCAGGACAATTACAAGCACCACCCGAAGTATTTATTGCGCCATTGTTGGAATTACGAGATTACTATGGGAGTCTCGCCCAAAAGTACCAACGTCTATTCATAGAGGCGCGATCGCAATTAGATAATGTAGAATCCTTGTTATCTACATGGTCTTATACTGATGACAACGAACAAGTTGAGGCTGACGAAGAAGATTCATTATTGTTGTTGTCTTCCAATCACAGTTCCAATCTGGAATATTTGCAGCCTCTAGAGTCAGAAATTCCTAAATCAGACCCTTTCAAGGTCGACCATTCCCTCTCTGAAGTTAAAGACTCAAACAATCTTTCCTATCAGCGTCGTCACTATGTTGGTAAGGGGGAAGATGTTCCCATGCTCTCTCACTATGAAAATATGACTCGCATGGAAGCACTCAAAAAGCTATTGGGAGAATATGTGGGAACTGTCTGTCACATAGATTTTATCGTGCGATCGCTCTATGGTGATTTAGAGTCTACTATTTTCAAAGTCGTTAAAGGTAGAGTCCAATCATCTCTGACCCAAGGGAGGGAAAGTGGTTATTGGTCAGCGATTCCCAATGAACCGGGCTGTTATACCCTAGATCTAAACTCACTAGGTCCAATTCAAGGTAGGGGAATATCTAGGGGGATCAAATCCACCAAAACCAACAAACATTTCGTCAGACCCCAAACGAAAGTAGTACCGATGTTGGCACAATTTGATGGTCAATTTTTAATTGATGCTCTGACCTTATTTCTAGAACAAAATGCGGGACGAATTTTCAATGTGAATGAGATAGTCAATGGCATTTATGGATATCTAGACCCAGAGGAAGTCAGAGAGGTTAAAAATAAGGTTCTCAATGAACTATCTAGGGGTCATCGCACAGGCCGATTTGTCAGAGTTCCTCACCAAATTGGTCTATATACTTGGGATATGAATATGATCGCCAAAAAATAACACAAAAAAGGTGCGTTACAACTTGTGAACGCACCTGTTTAGAAAATGGAGAGGGGGGGATTCGAACCCCCGAAGGGATATAATCCCTTAACAGATTAGCAATCTGCCGCTTTCGACCACTCAGCCACCTCTCCAGTTCATGAGTAATAATCGTAGCAGAAGTTTTTGAGTCTGTCAATAGTCATTTTCCAAATAAATTCAATGACCAATGACCGGGAATTTTAGATTTTAGATTTTAGATTTTAGATTAAAAAAAGTTGGTACAGGACTTAGTCCTCTACTAACGGAAAAATCATAAATCCCAAACCCAAGATTTTCGAGCTTCTACACTTTAGGGTGGAGTCAATCCAAAATCCAAAATCGTCAATCCAAAATTGCCTGACCAATGACCAATCTATAAAACTTGCGATCGCATCCAAGCTGCTGGCAAGGTGCGTAACTTTTTCCATTGGGGAACATAAGCTCGCTGACTGAACACATCATAATCATTGCGCTCAATCACCTCTAAAATCTGCTCATATAGCATAGATGCAGACCAAACAGGCCACCGAGCATCAGCAGCCAGGTAACTAATACCCTTATCTGCTTGGATGTAAAACTTACGGGCGCGGTCAATTTGAAACCGCATGAGTGAACGCCAGCGGTCATCCACTACGCCGCGAATACATTCTTCCTCGGTGTAATTAAATTTGGCTAAATCTTCTAGGGGAAGATAGATTCTGCCTCGACGGGCATCTTCACCAACATCACGGAGAATATTGGTAAGTTGATTAGCAATCCCCAAGGCGATCGCCTCTTCTATAGGAAGATAGGGCTGTTGGTTTTGATGCCAAGGGGCTGTATAGATGCTATTATCTATCCCCATAATCGTCGTTGACATCAAACCCACAGTTCCCGCTACTCGGTAGCAGTAGAGGTATAAGTCCTCAAAAGTTGCATAGCGACTGCGATACAAGTCCATCCGCTGACCGGCGATCATATCCCGAAAGGGTTGAATGTCTAGCGGAAAGCGTTGGAGGGTATCTACTAACGCTACATCATAATTATCCAATGGGCATCCCGCAAAAATGGATTCCAGTTGATTTTCCCATAGTTCTAGGGTTTCTGGGGTGGTGATAGCAGATGCCGGACCATCCACTAACTCATCTGTACGGCGACACCAGGCATAAATTGCCCAGACAGATTGACGCTTGGCCGGACTCATCAGCATTGTACCTAAATAAAAAGTTTTAGCGTACTTAGCCGTGAGTTCCCGGCAAAGGGTATATGACTCATCTAGAGAGACCAGCGTTTTCATGCGCGGGGGGGAATCAGGCAGTTGCAGCATTCGTGGCGGGCGGTCGTGTTGGCGTTTGCAGGTTAGAGGAATTTGCTACCGTCAGCGCTTGAAATATCGCCTGCGCTGTTAGTTTACCAGAAAGTACAGCCCCTTCCATACTGGCGAGATAGCGTTGCATTGTATAATCCCCAGTCAGATAGAAGTTAGAAATGGGGGTTTGCTGTGAAGGGCGGTACTGTTGGCGACCTGGAGTAGCTTTGTAAACTGAACGCGGTGTTTTCACCACATGATATTTCAGTATTTTAGTCGGATTATCTCCCCCAAAGTGCTGGGGAAAAAGTTTTTCTAACTCAGTAATAGTTGCAGCAACGATTTCTGCATCGGATTTAGATATCCACTCTTTGGCTGGCGCTAGAACCAATTCCAACATGGAACGGTCAGGATTGGCATATTCACGGCAAGTATTACTCATATCAGCATAAACGCTGAGGAGTGGAGAACGGGAAAATAGCAGATGATCAATATCTGTTAATTTGCGATCAAACCAGATATGAACATTAATCACTGGTACACCTTCCAAACCCTCCAATTTTTGGAAAAACTCCATTGCTTTCCAAGAACTTGGCAAAATCGGCTTTAAAGGATCAACTGGCAGAGCAGATACATAGGTATCCGCTGTAAATATTTCATCTTCTGCCCCGTTTAAGCCCCGCAGCAGGAATCCTTTTACAGTTCCATCCTCATTGAGTAAAATCTCTTTCAATGGCGCATTCAGGCGCACCTCGCCACCGCGTTCAGTGATGTGGTCAATGATTGGCTGACACAACCTTTCTGTGGGTGAACCGTCCAGGAAAGCCATTTTTGAGCCGTTTTTCTCTTGGAGAAAGCGATTCAATGCCGTTAAGAGGACGGTGGCGGAAATTTCGTCTGGATCAATGAAGTTCAAGGCTTTAGACATAGCAATGAATACTTCTTTTTCCACTCTGGGGGGAACGTTTTGTTTTTGCAGCCACTCCCGGAAAGAATATTTGTCCATTTCTTCGACATACTTCTGCCCCTGGAGAATGGCAGGTAGTAAACCAATCCCAAAACTGATTTTCTCCGGCCAGGTCAGCATATCGTTGTTTCTCAGAATTGCCACCATACCATTGATAGGTGCTGGCAAATCTGGAAAATCGAATCGGCTATAAGTCCCCGGAGCTTCAGGCTGATTGAAGATCATTGTGTGTTCTTTCCACTGCAATCGATCTTCAATGTTCAATTCTTTGAATAACTGCAACATATTGGGATAAGCCCCAAAAAAAATGTGCAGTCCTGTTTCGTACCAGTCACCATCAGCATCTTTCCACGCAGCCACTTTTCCTCCCACTACGTCTCGGCGTTCCAAAACGATAGGTGTGTGACCTAGATCGGTAAGATATTTTGCACAGGAAAGTCCTGCTAGACCCGCTCCCGCGATTGCTACGCGCATTTAAACCTACTATTATTCAATATTTTTTAACTGTTTTGTCGTTCTCATTATACGTTGCAATCCTTTACATTTGGCACGGTAGGTCTGATTGCTTCCCAAAAAATTCCCCAAATTTCCCCCTAACTATGTAATTTACCTTAATCTTCGCTCTAGGAATAAACACAAAATTTTTTCCGTGATAAATATTTAGTGTAGTTTAGGACTCATTTTAAATCAGTGTATATTTTTGCTTAACTGCCTATCATCAATACAAAAAATGGCTTCCTTACTCAGTGTTTATACGTGAAAAACGTATGTCTAATAGTAAAGTAAATAGCAAATAAAGATTGTATTCATAAGCAAAAATAATCGAAATATTAGTAATACTTCAAAACTAGATTTAAAACTTTTATTTATTTATATCTCCATTACGGTATATGATGATCCCAGACAGTTTAATCATGATCAAATCTGAAAGCGCATAGAAATTATGTAATTCAAAAAAAAATTTGTTCTTTGTTTAATAGAACTATTTTCTATTCAACCTGGGGATTATTTCTCTAGGAATTGTGCATCTATCTGGAGAATAACTAAACTATGATATCAATGGGAATACTATGGGTGACATCCTTTACAGGTGGTGCTTTGGCGTTGACAGCAAATTTACCACTGGGTTTAATAGCTGCATTTTCTCCAATCCAACCTCCAGCCAACTTAATTAAGCCGCAATCCCAATTTCTGACGATCGCTCAACAACATAAAAATGCTTGGCAAAAAACCTTAATATCAAAAACTGCTTTCACATTTGACTGGATAAATAGGCAATTATCATCCTACAGAAATAAGTCTATCGCTGTACCTTCAATAACCTTGAAGCCAAAAGAAACGCGATTTTGTTCCTCTGTGCCAGAAAATATAGCTGCACAACCTCACTTGAAAAATGCTACTAACTTTTTACCAATAGTTACACAAGTTAGTATTCCCAAGGTAGATTTATCATCTTCTACTGTTGTGCGATCGCTCCAAAGTTTCTTTAATGTCATCCGCAATCCAGTTGATCCAAATGGAAGTTATGATTACTCACCAGTATTGATTGTCAAGCGGAATCCATCCAGTTATGAAGTATGGGTTAATAACAATTTTGTTGCCAGACTACCTGATCGAATTACAGCCAAAGCATTACAAAAACGCTTGCAGCAATTAACAAAAATGCCTGCTGTACAACCTACACAATTACAACCAGGCTTAGTAGATAAAACTCCTTCCATGATGGTAGGTAATCGGTTACTATTTGCAATAGATCAAAAACTCTCTCAGCAAATTGGTCGCAGCGGTGATATTTTGGCAATGGAATGGACTAATAATTTGCGAATAGCACTCCATACCAAACCACTGACATTGGTACAAGGACAAATGGAAATGTATGGATTACAGTCCTCAACCACAAAACTTTCTGGTATAGCTTCTTGGTATGGTGGCTATTTTCACGGTCGCTTAACCGCAAATGGTGAGATATATGAT
>B570J13880_100115_pt1 | contig 11135 bp, 7 predicted proteins | sample LakMenEpi26Jun08_FD_13880 | JGI IMG/M metagenome (IMG submission 13880) | reverse complement strand
CCTACCCTGATATTATGGTTGTGAAAACTCCCTTAGAATATGAACAAGGAAGAAAAGACACCTTAGTAAATCCTGTGATGATTGCAGAAGTATTATCAAAATCTACCAAAAGCTATGATAGAGATGAAAAGTTTGCAGCGTATCGAACAATTCCCAGCTTACAAGAATATATTTTAATTGATCAATACTCGATTTTTTAACAGAAGTCGGGGATTTGAGTTTATATTGTCACTGCAACTTTACCAACTTCTGTAGAAGGTTTGGGTATAGGTTTTCCATCTTCCTTCAATCCCTTTTTCCTGGGGGGTGTGAACAGTTACCCAAGGTAAGTAATAAATTAGATTTTTCAAACATCCTCTAAGATAACGGTACGTTACGCTGTCGCTAACACACCCTACGAATCTAATCAGATTTTCTCATTTTGTTAATTTCTGCTTGTAATTTTTCAATTTCTTTTCTGAGTTTTTCTGCTTCATGATCTGGTGTTTCTGGTGTAACATCTACTGAACCGTCAGCAGAACGTTGATAATTGCCTTTTTTGATTTGTTGATATTCTTCTGATACTGCCCAACTGCGTAAGTAGTGCAAGCGTTCTACGGGGAAAGGGTGACTCAGCATCATTCCTTGTCCGCCATTGTATAAGAGAAATTTATATACTTGATTCAGCCCATCATCATCTAGCGCTTGATATTTTTCTGACTGCTGAATAAATTCTTGTAAACTACATTCATGGGCATATTTATGACTACCTCCAGAGAGTTTCATCATAGATGACATGACTGGGTTTAAATCGTCCATAACTAATAAAGCCGCTCTATCTGCGGATAGTTCAGCTTTGCGTCGCCACTCAAAAAAGGCATAAATCAAGCCTTGACTGACAATATTACCTAAACCGAAGGTTAATTCACCAATGACGGAAGCGGCATTCATCGCCCACATCGCCATTTGAATTAAAATAGTATGACCACATTTAATATGTCCCAGTTCATGAGCTAAGACCGTCCGTAGTTCGGCTTCATTAAGTAAATCTAGTAACCCAGTGTTAACAACAATATAAGGGTGTTCTTGTCCTAAAGCATAACTATTAACTTGGGCGTTTTGAGCGATAAACAAGCCTGGTTCGCCGCTAATGTCCAAATCTCGGACACATTCCCGGAATATCTGGTAAATAGTAGAATATTGGCGGGGTCCGACTTGAATGGAGTTACCCATTAAGTAGACAAGTTGGGGTCGTTCATAAACAAATTCTACAAATTTACGGGCGATTAAATCAAAGCCGGGTAAACTGCGTAAAGCTTGTTCTGCTTGACTATCTAATGGATGTCTGAAGGCTTCGCTGGAAATTCCTGGATAAGTTGGCATAATTTAGGAGAATGGGTAAATAAATGGTCATTGGTCATTGGTCATTGGTAAAGATAAAATAACGAACAACGAACGACTGACAACGAAAAAAACTTGTTATGGAATTAAAAGCGCGTGATTGAGGCTGAAGTTCATTTATCATTACATAACTTCTTGCGATCGCAAGCAGGTTTCCCTTCCTGGCATCATCATTTGACAATGGCTAGGTTGGTAGCACGTGCTTTGCGATTAGGACGTAGTGCTTTAATTCAGGTAGGGGCAGTTTGTGGACATCAAGGACGATATCGCACCAGTTTTATCGCTTCTGCTTTAATGTGGCACGGTTCTGTAATTATTGTCGCTTCGGAAACTGTCCAGCAACGGTTGTTAAAGGTAGAAATTCCCCGACTCCAGCAATGGCTACCAGCGAATAAACCCATTAGAACCGGTGACTTTTGGCCAAGTCCTGATTTTCAGGGTTTACTGTTGACTTCTCCTGAAGCTTGGTTAAAGGGACAATTTGCTGATAACAATCCATTTCCGGCGAATATTCCCACAATTATTGATGGCGTTGACGATTTAGAAGATTGGGTGCGTTCTGGGCTGACTCAAAGCATTGAAACCCATGATTGGGATCAATTAATGCTGGCTTATCCATATCAAGCGGATTTAATTCGGGAAGTTAGAGTAGAATTAACATATAAATTATTTCAGCACCCCGAAAATCCCTATCACTGTTATCTGATTTCCCAGCCAGAAATTGATATTTTACAAGATTTATATTTAGCTTTAGATAAAAATCATCTTCCCGATGCTTGGCGAAAATTTTGGCAACAATTCCCCAATTTGGAGGATTCTTCTGCTCCTACCTTATTTTGGGCGACAATTTCCCGTCGTCAAGGATTATTTTCCCTACATTATGCTCCTCTGGAATTGGGTAAAATCCTCGCCCCAATTTGGCAACGTCAACCTGTAGTATTAATTGGTAGTTCCTTAGAACCAGAAACAGAAGCACCTCTTTTCCGTCAACGCTTAGGTTTAGACGATGTTACTTGCTTGAAATTTGCTGCCGATAGTCAAGGGGAAGCAATTCAACTTTATGTTCCCTATAAGTTACCTTTACCAAATACACCGGAATTTCAACCAGCTTTAATTCATCAAGTTCGCACATTGGTCTGTTTGAGTGCAACCGCACCAGGAATGACAGTAATATTAATTGGAGATGTACCCCTAAAAGCCAGAGTGGGAGCAATTTTAGCTTCGGAATTTGGTTCACGGGTACAGGTGGAAAAAACTTGTTTAGATGAAAATGGGATTTTGATTACTGGTTGGGAATTTTGGCGGGAAAATCAAAGTGTTTTACCATCACCCAGATTGTTAATTATTGCAACTTTACCTTTACCATCCTTGGAAAATCCTTTGGTAGCTGGTAGAGTGGCTCATTATAAGCGATCGCACCAAGACTGGTTTCGGCTATACTTACTGCCCACAGCCATGAATGAATTACAAAGAGCGATCGCACCCGTCCGCGAAAATCAAGGTATAGTAGCTTTACTAGATAGTCGTGTCGTTAACCGCAGCTACGGTGTACAAATCCTTTCCTCCCTTAGTCCCCTAGCCCGTTTGAACTATCTTGATCCTAGTCTGTTTTCTACCAATAATGAAGATGATTCTAGTTAATTAATTTCCCTGCCGAATTTCTATTAGAATTTAAAATAAACTCAAAAACAAACTAAATTATCGAATTATGGGTGAAGCAAAACGCCGTAAAAACTCACTCGGAGAAGACTACGGACAAGACACTACAAAAATCTTACCTTGGGTTCCCATCACAAAAACCCAAGCCTCACAATTTGTGGCTATCACCACTCGTGGTGCATGGATAGGTATTGGATGTATGGTTGTTGCGTGGGTAATCATCCGCTTTATCGGTCCCGCTTTCGGTTGGTGGGAAATTGTTGGGTAATTTACAAATTAAGATCCCCGACTTCTTTTTGATTTGTTAATCATATTATGAATTTAGCTCAGAAGTCGGGGATCTGGGTATTATGATAATTAGTTGTAAAGTTCTTAATTCTTAATAAAAAATGCTCTTACATTTAAGCACTTGGCCAGAAGTTGAAACCTATCTACAACAATCTCAAGGAATTATTTTACCAATTGGTTCAACAGAACAACATGGACCAACAGGATTAATTGGGACTGATGCGATTTGTGCAGAATCCATATCCAAAGGTGTTGGTGAAGCAACTCAAGCAATGGTAGCGCCAACAATTAATGTAGGCATGGCATTACATCATACTGCTTTTCCCGGCACAATTAGTTTACGTCCCAGCACATTAATTTTAGTAATAAAAGATTATTTAACCTGTTTAGTCAAAGCTGGTTTTACCAAATTCTATTTTATTAATGGACATGGGGGAAATATCGCTACCCTCAAAGCAGCTTTTTCGGAAACTTACGCTCATTTAGAAGATTTACAAATTCCCAATTCCGCAAAAGTGCAATGTCAAATTGGTAATTGGTTTATGGGTAGTTCCGTTTACAAACTTGCCAAAGAATTATATGGTAATCAAGAAGGTTCTCACGCTACCCCCAGCGAAGTAGCTGTTACCCAATATATTTATCCAGAAGCAATTAAAAAAGTATATCTTGATCCAGAAGTTGCTAGTGGACATAAAATTTATAGTTCCACTGATTTTCGATTACGTTATCCAGATGGTCGTATGGGTTCAAATCCAGATTTAGCAACCCCAGAACATGGTAAGCAGTTTTATGATTTGTCTGTGGAGGAATTGAGTAAAGGGTATTTAGAGTTCGTGAAAGAGGAATAAATAAATAAAAGTCACTATCTAATAACTTCGTCAGAAGTAGCTATAACCAATTCTATTCTTCTCAAAGATGTCATAATTAAACTGTTAAACACTTTAGATAAGAAAAAGAGTAAAAAATATGGATGATCAATTACAAGATAGCGATGTCATTGAGAAAGATGAAGATACTGCTGAAGAAGAAAGAGATGATAACGGAGGTTTATATCCTTATGATCCAACTAAAGCAGATATTGATATTAGAGAAGATGTGCAGACAGTTTTTGAGTTAATGAGAAAATATGATAATGGAAAACTGATAATTGATCCTGAGTTTCAACGTAATCTAGTTTGGACGATAGAAAAAAGAAGTAAATTTATTGAATCAGTAATCCTTAACTTTCCTATACCTCCTTGGTATGTTAATCAAACTAAAGAAGGTAAGTACATTATAGTAGATGGTTTACAGAGAACATCTACCTTGCATCAATTTATTAATGATGAATTTAAGTTGACTGGCTTAGAAGCTTTAACTAATTTGAATGGATATATTTTTTCTGAGCTTAAAGAGTTACCAGGTGATTATCAAACCAGAATAGAAGATAAAAGATTTAATATGTATATTATTAAACCTTCTGTTCAAGCAAAAGTAATTTATGATATTTTCAATAGAATTAATACAGGTGGAACACATCTTGAACGTCAAGAAGTCAGAAATGGTATATTTTCAGGAAAATCTACTAAACTTATTAAAGAATTATCAGAAACCGACTATTTTAAAAGAGCTATTGATAATGGTATATCTCCCAGAAGAATGAAAGATAGAGAAGTTATTTTGCGGTATCTAGCATTTAAAATTTTTGATTATGAAACAGAATATCAGGGAGATTTAAGTGATTTTGTAGAAAATGCCATGAAAAAACTTAATTTGATGTCAAATGAAAACATAAATTTATTAAAAAGTGATTTTCAGAGAGTTATGAATGTGACTTTTGAGTTTTTTGGTAAAAGAAACTTCCGATTACCCGCAGCACAGAGGAGAGGAAGAATAAATATTGCTATTTTTGAATCTGTTTCTTATTTCTTTTCTGTAAATAGTGATCAATTTCTAGCAGATAATAAAAAAAATATTCAAGATAATTTTGATAAATTGCTAGAGAATCAAGAATATCTCGATGCTGTTAGATATGCTACAAGTAGCAAAACTAAGGTTATTACTAGATTTAAACTAGCACAAGAAATTTTAGGGAATGTATAGATATGTTAACTCAAATTGAATTAGAAAATTTTAAATGCTTTAAAGAAAGAACAGCTTTTCCATTAGGAAAATTGACGCTACTTACAGGAATCAATGGTTGTGGTAAATCAACTTTGCTTCAGTCGTTGCTTTTAATGCGACAATCTATTGATCATAATGAAAATACTGATCAAATTCTGTTGAATGGTAGTTGTATAAGTTTAAATAGTTTTAATGATGTTAGAAATAGAAATAATTCAATAAATGAACATATAAAATTCAAATATTATTATACTCAAAAATTTGATTTTGATGACGTTGTTGAAATAGTAAAAGGATTTTTTGAATATTCTCTAAAAGAAAATATAGATGATGACATGAACGCTCAAATAGAAGAAATACAATTATATATCCTAAAAAAATCAATTGAAATTAATGTTAATTATAATAATTTTAGATATCATATATGTGATTATGATTGTGTAATTGAGACGTATAAAGTTAAACAAAAAGGTACATCTACCATAGCTAATTTAATGCCTAAAAGTCATTTTTCAACGGATGATGTTTTAGGAAATGAAATAGCTTCAATGTGTCTAAAAGATGAATTAGCTCCGTTTCATTTACGATTGTATTTTAACTTCAATCATATTCACTATATCTCCGCAGATCGTTTAGGACCTCAAGAATTTTATTTAAAGTCTACCATCAACAAATTTCCTAACGTTGGTGCAAAAGGTGAATTTACAGTTAACATACTCTATAAAAAAAGAGATGATTTAGTAAATGAAAAACTATGTTTAGGTGAAGATGCAAAAACACTAGCTACCCAAACAGAAGAATGGCTTAACGAAATCTTTAATGGTGCAAAAGTTGAAGTTCCTAGTTCTGAAAGTAATATACTCGAACTTTTATTTAATACTAGCACATCAAAAGACCGTTTTAGACCAGCTAATGTGGGATTTGGATATAGTTACATTTTACCAATTGTTGTTTCAGGTTTGATTGCAAAAGAAGGAGAAATATTAATAGTAGAAAACCCAGAAGCACATTTACATCCCAAAGCACAATCACGACTAGCTAAATTTTTAGCTAAAGTGAGTAGTTGTGGTGTACAAGTTTTTATTGAATCCCATAGTGATCATATTTTAAATGCCTTGCGAATCGCTGTTCTTGATGATATTATTACTCATGAAGACTTAAGTATATTATATTTTCAACAAAATCCAGAACAGCCAGTTGTGCAAATTCCTGTCCAACCTAATGGGGGAATTGAAGAATGGCCAGAAGGATTTTTTGACCAAATGGATAAAGATTTTGCACGACTTTTCGGGATGTAAAAAATGGAAATATTTATTAATGAGGTGTCTCTAGAGGGTCAGTATCTTAACGAAGCAGAATTTCGAGATGCAGTGAAAACATTCACTGCTATTTTTCTATTAATTAATGAAAAAATTCAAAAGAAGAAGCTTTACAAAGGAGAAAGTGCTATATTTATTAAATATAAAGCGATTAGAGGTTTTAACTTTCATACCAGTTTGAATCTACTTAAAGATAAATCTTTAAAAACAGCTTTTATTAATATAGTTTTTAATAAATCAAATCCCCAAGAATGGTGTACCGAACAATTACATTCTTCAGAAGATTTATTTGATTGTTTAATTAGTGATGATAATTGTAAAAATGTGAATGATACTTCATTAGCTGAAGTTACAGAAAGAAAATTACAAAATCCTGACAGTGAATATTTATTAATTAATTTTGCAAATTCTAGTTTTAGAATAGCGCACCCCAATATCAAAAATAATTGTCTAATTACTATTATTAAAAATAATGATGAAATCAATCTGATATGTTTAGATGGTATAGACAGTAAATTAGCTCTGGAATTTTGGTTAGAACATAAGCTAAATGTAAGTCAATTAGAATATTCTTTAGATAGCAAAGAACCTCCAAGGGATAAACAGACAATTTTACGAGATACTACAAGATTTAAAAAAACAGCCAATAAATGTCAAGCAAGAGTTATTTACCTTGAATCAAATACAGAACGCTATTGGTATGTAGATAATTTACATTATGGTCAAGCTTCTCATTTAGAAGTTTTTGATAAAACAGGTAAAAATCATCTTGGAGAAGCAGACTTAGACGGGAATATTAATTATTCTAAAAGCGATTCAGATAAAACTATAGATGTTTGAATGTTAGCAGTTGCGAAAACAGAAACTAAAATCCTCTACATCCTTTAATCGGTGCAAATCCTGATTCAGACAATTAATTTGGAAATTATAATCTTGATAAATGAAGACCCTATATATATGGGCGCACACCTTTCCACTCATACCATAAGCATACCCAAAACTCGGAACACTGTCAAGCCCCCTAGCTGAAATTACCAAAACTCGTTGAATTATTGATAAAATTCTCAATAATAATGAGAATAGACCCCCAGTAATTGAGAAAGTTCTTTTTTACCAACATCCCATACAAATAACTTATATCTCAATCCTGTTCTGTTCAGGAAATATAAGTAATGGGACAGAATTAATTACACAATTGATTTTTCTGTTCCCTGTTCCCAGTTAGGAATGTGAATTAAATAAGGTGCAAAAGTAGGGTGTGTTAGCGACAGCGTAACGCACCATTCCAGGTTACATCAGAATTGCAGGTTATTAAATTTGCGTTCCTTAAGAGTTCCCTCTCTCAACGAGTGAATTTAATTTTGTCCGACTACTTAGGTTGGGTTGAACATAGTGAAACCCAACAAATGCTTAGAAATGCTAGGTGACTCCTGAGTGGGCGCAGGCCCTGCGCCCCTACCTCCTGATTTCCTAAGCTTAATCAGCACTTAAATAAATCTGAACTATAGACAATAGTATCTTAACTTTTGACTGATATTCTCAATTCCATTATCTGCAATTTCCTGTCACCAGATTATCTTTGTGTAAGCTAAATCTGCATAAAAAATATGGTACTTACTACAGTCCGCTTTTCCCAGTTTAATGCGTCCCTCAATCGCAACACTGACGGTCAGTTGGTAACTGATTTATCTACCCCTAACAACGCTCAAGCAAAAACAGTTGCCGAAATTACTCAACGCAACAACCCAGATGTATTACTAATTAACGAATTTGACTATTCCCCCGCAGCAGTAAATCTTTTTAGAGAAAATTATCTGCAAATCAGTCAAAACGGGGCGATACCAGTTAACTATTCCTACTTTTATATTGCTCCTTCTAATACTGGGATTGCTTCCGGTTTTGACTTAAATAATAATGGTACAACAGTCACAACTCCAGGCGTAAGCGGATACGGTGATGATGCCTTTGGCTTTGGGAACTTCCCTGGTCAGTATGGAATGTTGTTGCTTTCTAAATATCCTATTGATACAGCCAACATTCGCACCTTCCAAAATTTCTTGTGGAAGGATATGCCAGGAAACTTATTAACAAATGACCCAACTGTAGATAATCCTGCAACTTCAGTAAATGAGAACTTAAACGGTTTTTATTCACCTGAAGAAATTAACGTTCTTCGCTTATCTTCTAAAAGTCATTGGGATGTACCAATTACAGTAAATGGGGAAACAGTTCATGTTCTTGTCAGTCACCCCACACCACCTACCTTTGACGGAACTGAAGACCGCAACGGTAAGCGTAATAGTGATGAAATTCGTTTTTGGGCAGATTACATTACCCCAGGTAAGGGTGATTACATCTATGATGATGGGGGTAAAAAAGGTAATCTTGCTGCTGGTTCAAGCTTTGTCATCATGGGTGATCAGAATGCTGACCCCTTAGATGGTGATAGTTATAACAATGCCATTCGCCAACTGTTACTAAATCCCAGTATCAATACAAATGTTATCCCCACCAGTTTAGGCGCTCCTCAACAGGCAACTTCACAAGGTCAGGCAAATAACAATCACAAGGGTAATTTTGCTTTCGACACCGCAGACTTTGCTGATACTGCACCGGGAAATCTGAGAACAGACTATGTACTTCCCTCCTCTGACTTACAAATTAGTAAATCAGAAGTGTACTGGCCTATCAATACCGACCCAAATTTCCCATTAGTAGGAACTTTTAACTCTAGTCTTCCTGGTGGTTTCCCTAGTTCTGACCATCGCTTAGTATATGCAGATGTGCAAGTTGGTGAGACAGAACCTGGAAAAACTGCTGTCAGCGCTGGATTCAAGGGACAAACTATTTTCAATACCGGCTTTATTCCCTCTGGTGCAGCCGGAACAGTAAATGGTCAACAAGTTGCGTTGGGTGGATTGTCCGGTGTAACTTACGATGCGGTAAATAATCGCTATTATGCCATTTCCGACGATCGCTCATCCAATGCCCGTTTTTATACCTTCACTCTTGACCCTGTTACCAATACGGTAACTTTTACCAATGTTGTCCAACTCAAGGATATTAATGGTAATCCTTTTGCAGTTAATAGCTTAGATCCAGAAGGTATTGCTTTAACTAGCAATGGGACAGTTTTAATCTCCTCAGAAGGAGAAGTTAGACCAGATTTAGGTGCAAGTCGCGTCACCAATCCTTTCATTAAAGAGTTTAATCTGACTACAGGACAGGAAATTCGTTCTTTAGCAGTGCCTAAAAAATTCCTCCCAGTTGTCCAAGATACTAACAACAACAATGTTGTTGATACTGGTGATACTCAAACTTCAGGGGTGCGTAACAACTTAGCCTTTGAAAGTTTAAGCATTACACCTGACCAGAAAACCCTATTCACAGCTACAGAAAGCGCCCTATTTCAAGATGGTGCAATTTCTACAACTACCACAGGCGCTCGTTCTCGGATTATTCAATACAATTTGGTGACAGGACAACCAGAAAAAGAATATCTGTATGTTACCGATCCTATTGCTAAAGCCCCTACAGGTGGAACTGCGGCTGATAACGGTTTGGTAGATTTATTAGCAATTGATAATCGTGGCACATTATTAGCCCTAGAGCGCTCCTTTGCTGTCGGACAAGGAAACACGATCAAAATCTATGAAATCACCCTCCAAGGGGCAACAGACATTAATACAGTTGATTCCTTGAGTAGTCTCAATGCTAATCAACTAGCCGCAATTCAACCTACTCAAAAACGTCTGTTATTAAATCTTGATACCCTGAATTTGCCCAATAGTGACGGCAATCATCCCACAGGTACAGATAATATTGAAGGTCTGGCATTTGGTCCAAAATTGGCAGATGGTACACAATCCATTGTTTTGGTGAGTGATAACAACTTCAGCGGCACCCAATTTACGCAAATCCTCACCTTGAGTGCAGATGTAGTTCCCACTGCTACCCCAATTGTAGAAACCCGTCCCGCGCTTTTAGATGATGGTAGTTTACCATTTAGTCAAAGAGCCGATGCGGATGATCCGGCAATTTATGTTAATTCCACAGATTCTAGCAAGAGTCTAGTTGTAACTAGCGTCAAAAATGGCGGTTTGCGGATTTATGATTTAGCTGGAAACTTGTTGCAAACCATTAATCCTAGTAATCCAGATATTCGTTACAACAACGTTGACTTGCAATATGGATTTACCTTGGGTGGTCAGAAAGTTGATATTGCTGTGGCGAGCGATAGCGAAGCGCTGCTGCAAGCAGTTCGCAACAACGATAAACTAGCAATATTCAAAATTAGCCCCAACAGTGCTAATGGTAATTATTTAGAAAATATTACCGATAGCAATGCTGCCACAATCTTCCAAGGTCTACCTTTCGCTACTCCTT
>B570J13880_100114_pt1 | contig 11153 bp, 18 predicted proteins | sample LakMenEpi26Jun08_FD_13880 | JGI IMG/M metagenome (IMG submission 13880) | reverse complement strand
CATATCCTCGTTTTCTCCTTCTGATATTGAAGCCCAGAGTGAACAGCCTAATGTGGCACTATTAAAGTCACCCAAATTAAACTTTCTTTCGTAGCTGACTGCGATAGTTTTGACAAACATTTTAACCCCTATTTTTTATTCAAAAGTAACCAAATTCATTAAGCGATAGCATTAAAAAAGTCAGCAATACCCTTATGTATTGCTGACTAATTGTTAGAAATTGTCTGGATCATTCCAACCAGGAGGATTCGATACCCAAGTTGGTTCAAAAATAACATTTGCCCCATAATCTCTAACAAGGTCATCACAGTTTCTGAGAGATTTAATCAAACAACTGTCGAAATCTGGAGTACAAGCGTTACCATCAAATATATAGAAATCAGGATACGAGGAAAGACTAACTTCGGAAGCATATCGTTGGTCAATCCATGTAGGATGATTTTCATAAATTTCGATTTGGAATCCTTGATAATGAACTATCATGTTATTCATGGGTGTCCTCGCAATTAATAAAAAACCAACACCTCTGCGCGATAGCGTCCCCACAGAAAAAAAAGAGTCAGAATTACTCCTGACTCGTGGTAAACTTAATAAGCGTTAAGCATTTGACAAACTAAACTAGGATTAAACTCAGCAAGTCTTTCTACAAAAAATGCCGACTGTTTAATCTTTTCTTCCTTGGGTAGTTTCATCAACTCCTGAATTATCAAACTGATTGCACGACGTTCAGCTTTATAATCCTCGAACTGAGAAAGCCATACCCAATTAATTCCTGAACTTGAAAAATGCTGAACAATAATATCTGTGTCGGTAACTTCTCGAAGCACGTCCCTAGTTTTGTTCTCACCTTTCTCATCTTGAAATTCTTCAGTAACTAATGTCTTAGTTTTGTAAAGAATTTCATAAACTTTTCCAAGCTCATTATCATCTTCGGAAAAGATTTTGATAAGTTCATATCCATGAGTTTCCAAAATCGCACTCAAATATTGAAAGAATTGCTCATCTCTCTCTTTCAGTTTTTTCTTAGATTTCAACATTACAAAACCTCCCCAATCATCCAAGCCTGAAAAGCAACACTAGACCAATCGGGTCTTAATATTTCAAAGAGTTCATTAGCTTTCACTGCTAACTCATTTTGTTGATGAATGATATTAATTAACTGAGAACACACGGAGTCTAATTCATCAAAAGTACCAATACCATCATTGATTTCGGTTTCTAATTCGTTCAGGATATTTGGGTTCATAATTACCTTTAAAAAACACCAAAACCCTGAAGCGATAGCGCCCAAAGCGAATAACTCTGGGCATTTCTATTTAGATAATCTCAACTCCAAATGACAGGGTTTTCACAAACTCATCAAACCGACATTCCCGGAGTTTCTTAGTCCATAGTTTCCTGTCACCATCCCAATGAAACTTTGCTTGACTAGCCAAACTACGAGTTTCATATTCGACCAATGCCTTCAACTCAATCATTGGTGACTGGGAGACAAATATTGCTTGGTTTACTATGTCTGGTAATTGTTGTTTACGCCGATTAAAGCATTCCACCAATAAGCGGACATCATCACCTGCCCTGTGTACTGTGCTAATGCCAATACCCATCCACAAAGCTAAATCAGTGAGTTTGTAACTGTCATTTTTAGCAGGATAACCCCAATCAAAATCCTTCATGGCACATAACCAATTGAGGTTTGTATTCAATAATTTATCTACCAGGGGTGCATCAAATTCAGCATTAAAAGCGATCGCATAATCAGCAGCATTAGCCATTTTCTTGAGCGTTCCCACAAATATTGGTGCAATCCATCCAGGAGCATTCAATGTCAACTCTGGACTAATACCATTCACAAACTCTGCGGGGTTTTCTGTCACTGGTAACACTGTGGAAATACTACAAATCGCCCCGGTTTCCCTGATCTTCTCACCAACTTGATACAAAGTTGCTGCAATCTCACATACCTTTGCATCATTAATATCGGTGGTTTCGGTGTCAATAATTAATAGTTTCATTGTCTACTCCGGTGTTTAAATAATCACTTTCTCTAAGCGATAGCACTCCTTAAAAAAAAGACCCAAGGTTTCCCCTGAGTCCTAAATTTTCTGTGAGTCCTTAATGACTATTGTTGACTTTCTGGTAATGCCAACTTAGTAGGTGCTGGTAACAAAGCCTTGACGGTTTCATCAAAGCCTAAGCTAGTATCATACTTTTCCAACACCGCAGACATTTTAGTTCTTGTTCCCATAAACAAAGCTGGGAAGTTTTCTTCATCGGGGTGAATGTAAGTCCCTACTTTGCAGCAGAATGACCGATTTTTACCTTCACCTTCCTTAACACCTTTAAACTCCACATCAACAACACACAATGACCGCCATCTATCATCTTTACCACTGGGTTTCTTGTTGAGCATTCTCGCAAATGCCAATTCAGCTTGAGAGTAATACTGTTCCAAAGCTTCTCGTAAACTCCACAGCGATACATTCTTGAATCTGATTCTAATTGGGGTTTCATGGAGAAAATTGTTGGCATTATCTAGAAACATTATTAAATGCTCTGAAACTGCACTCATCATTTTCTTGTCAATTTCTTCAGAATATTCGTCGTACCAACCAATCATTATTCCTTCTAATTCTCGGTTATCTTTCAAATCAGTTTTATATCTCAAATAGGGACGCACATTACCCAAGATTATCATTCTAGCATTGGTAATAAATAATCCTTTCTCAACACCACCTGATAAATCCTTTTCAACTATTTCGGGAGTTCCAAACCATCCAGCTTTTGCTAAACTCTTTTCAGGAATGAATAACCCGGCTGTTTCCTCATTGATGACAATTCCATAAGGAAATCGCTTAGTTCTTACACAATTAAACTCTTCTCCCATTAATGCAGGATCTATTTCAAATTCAGAACTAACATCTGGTTCTTGATTCATTTCATCAACTGTATCTTCAAGATTCTCCGTTACTTCATTAATTGTGGATTCAGAATTTACGTTAACTTCATCAACTCCATTTTGAACATTATTCCCAGTCATTTCATTAACTCCATTTTGAACATTATCAACAGTCATTTCATTAACTCCATTTTCAACATTGTTAGCGGTTCTTTTTCTAGTCATAATCAAAATTGAAAGACATTAACATCATTTAGTTTCATAGAAACCAACATCAAAAAGCGATAGCATTAGAGACAAGGTTTCCCCTATCTCCTAACTATTACGTCAATAAATTCACCGATGTATCCACCAAAGCATGACCACTATTATCAATCAGTGTTTTCATCCGTTCTTCGAGTCCTGGTTTTCCCCGAACTCCCGAAAATGAATAATCAAAACATTCATGTTCACCTTCAACTAAATTAAAACTAATGGTGGTGATTACTCCACATAATTTCAGTTCTGATTCAACTTGTTTTCTGTATTGTAACCAAGGATTCAAAGCATCAATAGTCCCATTATTCAGCAGTGCATAACACCAATTTCCTTGCATATCAAGAAACGTTATTTGCACCCAATTCTGTGCAGGTAAATGGGCAAATGGTTTACCAAATACTGGTGCAGATGCCCATAATATAATCATCTTCAAAGTAGACCCAATTTCACTCAGTTGATTACCAACTTCTAAGTAAACTTTACCTACTTTGCGATTGAAACGATATCTTCTTAATTCCATTGTTTAGCATTGAACTCAACAACACTAGAAAACGATAGTATTAATTCAAAAACACCGATAAATTGGGGTCTAAAGACATCGTTGATTCCCGGTGTTCGTGGTATTGTTTCTTGAGTGTGCTAATGCGGCGATCGCTCAATAATTTAGCCTGTTGTTTCTCCAATTCTTCAATAGCATCCCGGTGATTAGCAATCTGAAATTCAATATCTGCAATCTGTTCAGAATGTTTATTAGCCAATTCCCCAGTAATGCGTTGAATATCCTCGTCCAATCTGGCAAGTGTGGTATCTTCTTTATTAGTAGAAAACCGCTTCTTCAAGACTAAAACAATTCTGCCCTCCTTATTATGATAGATAACCTTATTTTTGGAAGTTTCCGCAAGTTTCAAGGCTTCAGCAATAGCATCGGGCATAATAACCTCAATTTCACGCTGAACTTCAATGGCAGTATTTCGTAGACTTAATAACAGGTCAAGTGATTTATGTTGAGTCATGATAAAATAGTTGCAAATACTAGCTGAGACTGGTGCTATCATCCACACCAGTCCCTTCATTTACTATTTAGTTACAGTTTCCTGTGCTAAAATTGATGCTAAGGTGTCGGGGTCAAAATCTAACAAACCCTTGGCACTTTGTTGAAACAGTTTAAACTTTTGCAGGGCATAATCTGATTCAACAAATCCAGTTCTTTGCAGAAACTGTGAATAGTCCATTTTCCAGTAAGCACGGGATAAACTTTCTAGAAATTCATTCATTTCCTGAATACCAAAAACAACAACATCAAAAAGCGATAGCATTAGGTCATTTGATTTTTATTGGCACACCCCGACATAGTTTGTTATAGACAATCACCGCAGCGCGTTCTTTCTCAAACTTCTGTTTCCCAAATAAATGCCAACCCCCATCCGTTGATTCTTGTTTGGGGATATTCGCTAAAGTTCCTGTAGAGTAAATACCATCATTATTCCGTAACATTACAAAATGGACATTTTCCTTAACTTGTTGATAACGTAATATCAGAAAGTTTACATTAGTAGGTAATTTTGACATTTATTCCCCCGTTATATTGCATTGAATGTTGTTGAGATAATTCCTTAAAAACCCGACGTATATCAGAAATTCTCAGACTTTTGTAGTTGGTACTGCCAACTCCGCATTTTCTCCACACACCAATTTGCTGGAAATAAACGCAGAGATAATATCCATAGTCAGGCCATATCAATACCGGACATTTAAGACCTGTATAATATGGTTGGAATTGTTTGACGGGGTTTCCCAAATCTTTTAAACTACCCTTATTAACCAGCCAAAAATCGGCATCATCAAAATTGTTTCTGACAATCCAATGAAAACAAGACTTATTTTCCAAAATGCTTCCCAAAACACAACGGAATCGGGAAGCGATAGCATTAAAATAAACTTAGTTGTTTGGGTTCAATTACTGCGGTTTCCAAGGTTCTGGGATTAAATTGAATGATTGGGAGATGGTGAGCGATCGCTATATTCACACTTAATGCAGCACCCCCAGTCAACCGATTATCATAGACAGCCAAACAAATATGAGAATGTTTGACCATCCATTGATTACGAGCTTGCATGACACCCGGTGTATATTCTGGATAAAGCACGATTTTATTTGATGCAGACTTGAGGAGTTCTTTGTATTTAAGTTTCTGTTGAAGAGTCCATAATCTGTCTTGGTTTTGACAGGGGATTACAGCAGTCCAATGAAGTTGTCGTTCAATTAAAACCTCAGCAGCTAATTGGTCAGTACCCAAAGCCATCCCATTAAAAAACTCTGTTACTCCCCGTTCCCAAGCAATATCAATTAGTTGATTAATTCCATCTTTGATATTGGGGATATCTCGGTGTCCAGTGAAAAATGCTTTCATAATGCTGATGTAAAGAACACGAATAACAAGCGATAGCAATAAAAAAAGTCCCTAGATAAACTAGAGACTCATGGGTTTATTCTATATCATGTAATCCTTGAACTTCCTGAATAGATTTAATGGTGTTGTTAATAAATCTACTAATCAATTCAATCCTTACTTCATACGATATAGTAGGATTATTCAGGTTCTCAACTTGGAACTTTGCCGATAACATATTATTGAGAGCTATTGCTAAATTTGTCTTCATTTCACTATCTCGTTGTTCGTATTCCTGAACCTCTAACTCCCAATCTTCCGGTTCATATTTTGTTACAGAAACTGGCATTCCATGAGCTTCATGATATTCAGTATATTCTGACATAATGATATTACAAAAACATCATAGTCAACAAGCGATAGCATTAAAAAAAGCCTAATATCTATACACAACGTATAAATATTAGACTACAATATTAGTATCCTATTTCACGACGAATCCTTTTAAATTCCTCAACATCATTGGCATTTCTAATCTCAATTTCTCGTAGTTTAGCCAATGCTTCATCAAGGTTTTGGGTACTAAATGCACAATATCCTCTGCCTTTAACGAAAATACCATAATACCCGGCGAGTCCCTGGCGTTTACCTTCTCTGGTGATGTCGGTGGACCACTTGATATATAAGCGATCGCCAACAGTAGCTAGTTCATGTTTGACTAACTCATCTTTACGGATTTGTTCACCAATTTTCTTGATGGCAGCAATCGCCTCCTCACGGGTATTAGACCACCAATGACAATCCTGTTTCTTGACTAAAACATCATCAAGATACAATTCATAACTCCATACTTTCTGACGCATGGGTTCATGATAATATTGACGAAGATTGCGAATACTGCCTTTCATTTCAGGGGCTTGATAAAACATTGTAAATACCGAAAAACAACGCCCCCTTTCCGCGATAGCGCACCCACCGATTAATGAACAATTATAATAAAATTCCTGGTAATTTATGAATATCTATGCTAGAATTACATTTATATAAATATTGAAAGAGAGATTAAAAAATAACCCCAATCTATTGCTAAATTGAGGTTAAGTGAATTAGTAAACTTGTCGAATTGTCAGATTTAATCTACCTCCGTTTTTCAGAAGGTTAGAAGTACCAGAAATTATCTTCTTAATACCGTGAAAAGCCAGTCTGGAATCACCATGCAAAATCAAGATATCACCGCTTTTCAGCAAAATCTCTTGAGTGGGAGCGTTTCTTTTGTTGCCACCGATTAAGAAGATTGCATCATCACCAAGACTGATTGAGATAATCGCTGGTTTTAGATTCTTCTCAGAATTATCTTGATGAAGTCCGAGTTTACCTGCTGACTTATAGAAATTAATCAAGCAAGTTTGAGGATGATAATCGGGTTCACCAATTTGATTAGCCAAATCTTTAGCAAGATTATTAATTATCTCTGGTATTGGTGTCCAAGGTTTACCATTAGGATGAATTGCACTATATCTATAGCCTTTAGTATCAGAAATCCAACCTAATTCACCACAGCTAGTCATTTGACAATTAAATGGTTTACCAGATGGCATTATAGGAGTGAATAAAGGAGATTGTCTAGCTACTTCTCTACAAACTTTGAGGATTTCATTCTGCTGTTCTAATGTTAAATATTGTTGTAAATGAAGCATGGTTAAATTCCTAAAAAATCATCTCTCTTACGCGATAGCGCCTCCAATGACTAAAGTTAAAAAAAGTCCTGACCTGGGGAGAGTCAAGACTACTAAACTAAATTTGAGCTAAAATCTTACCAATTTCATCATATTCAGCATCACGATTTACAGGGTATTCTTCACTTTCATTGCTGGTGAAGTTCACATTCAAAAAATGATTTTTACCGTGATAGTAATTACCAACAAATAAATCACAACAATGATGATATAATACAAGTTGATGATTAGTTAAATAGGGTTGAATATTATCACGTTCAAAGCGAAGTTTTTCAGTAAGTTTATCAAAGTCAATACCCTTTTTCTTATTGGGTTCAGGTAAACGACTACCAAATTTACTGGGGATATTAATAGCCATAAATTCCTCATGTTAGATAATCAAAAACGGAAAGTGATAACATTTAAAAAAAAGCCCTAATCCCCAAAGGAGACTAGGACTATAAACTAATTAGTATGGAATGTTATCTGGTTGATTACCTTCAACATAATCAACACTGGCAGGTTCTTTATCAAAACTAGCTGGTTCATTACCAATACCAGTAGCTCGATTACGTTTCTGATAATATCTATTCCTTTCAGCAAGTAAGTCATCTACGGTATAACCTAAACCTGCAATAAACTTATCAAACTTGGCTTGATCCATCTTATGAATGTCATGAGTTAACCATTCTGCTTCAAAGATTTTATAACCTTCCTGACCTTTGATACGATTATCAATCTTGTACTGTTCCCAAGCCAAAACTCGAATTCCATCCTTGAGTTGAGAAAGTTTCTTGTCAGCTTTGGAAAGAATGTTGATAGCCATAACGAAACCTCGAAAACAACGCCCCCTCTGCGCGATAGCGCCCCTACCGATAACCTCCAGGTAACTCAAGACTGCAACACCAACGAGGGGACTATATTAACCGTGTTTTCTACTTTTGACTGGGTTTCTAATGCGATCGCGAAGCGCTGCTGCAAGCAGTTCGCTATTTCCATTCCTATGGGAAAAATTACAATTGATAAAATTATGAATAATTTGATTTTCATGAAACTAAAAACCATTGACTATTCATATATTTTAGCCAAAAAATCCCCAGTTATCAAAACCAGGGAATTGCTGAATTAATCTAAATATTTACCATCGTAATTTCTTTAGTAATAACTCCGATTGCTGCGGATCACTGAGTGTAAACTACACGCTATGTAATCGCTTGTTTTGTTCATGACAGGCATATTTATTTTTATAGATGATTTGGAACAAAAGCCAGTTATGGATCTACCAAAATGGTTTCTTAGCTGGTTTTTATTTTTTCTTTGATTCTTTCTACCAAACCATTACTTTGAGTGTAGATAACCAGCCTACCTAATACGGTTACCTACTTAATTAAAACTAAAATAATTATGGAAATTATCAACTTAAAAGTTATAAACTACGGCAGCAAAGTTTTTTCGAGTCTATGTGCTGTAATTTTCATTTTTGCAAATCCTAATCCTGACTTTCTAACTGACAAGGACAAGATTGACGCTATACGCCATGTCGTCGAAGCTTCTGTCAATATCTGTCGTATAAGTGATGAGTGTAAAAAGTCTAAGAAGAAAAAAGACTCTTAGAGCTTATAGTAAGACCTACTCTTGTGTGAGTGAGTATGGGGTAAATTCATATGCGGACAAAATATCTTTGACTTTACCCCCTATCTCTCCTGAGTCGAACAGTATTGAACTCGAAAGCACCTGGAGTCCAATAATTAACGATGATGATGCCGATTGTTTCCTCCCCGCTTTGAGGATCGACTCTCAGGTCGCAGAGAAACTGAAATTTACCTTCAGCACCTTGGATTCCTGACAGGAACATCTCAAATAATACCTTCCTGATAGGGTCTTGGTAGAATGCTTCTCTACCTACAGACTTGTCGAACTCAGCGTGTTTGATCAGGTTCTTCATATCTCGGTCTGTGAGTAAACCAGCGGCTACAGAGCTAGAATCTAACCTAATAAAAGTGGAGCGGAAGCCAGTTAACCAGGCACTTGGCACGTTTGCATTAGCATCTGCTTCACCTTGTTTAGCTAGAGGAATGAGGTTGTAGTGCTGGTCTACTCTGGCTACAAATCGTAGCTTGATACTGACGGCTGATTCCCCCTCTAGCATTGGCTCGGCTACTTGAATGTTTAGCAGTCTGTCTGCAACCATACTAGGTTCTATTATGAATGTTGAACAGTTAGCCTTAGCTTGCTGGAAGAATATCTCTGGTATTTGATGTACCAAGTGAGCGCGTGTAGGGTCGTTTTGTAGCATAGCCACAAACTCTAAAGGAGTTAGTAGTTCAGCTTGGTCAAGGTTGGTGTTGGAAGCTGTGCTGGTGGAATATGTCATGGTTGTATCCTGAAAGGGCATCCCCAGGATAGACGAAAGGAATGTCGTTGACGTTAGCGCTGGAGGAGCTGGTGCTGGTATCGCGGGAGGTGCTACAAGAGCTGGTATCGCGGGAGGTGCTACAAGAGAGGGAGCTTGAACTTCTAATTCTCCTCTTGGTTCTTGATTTTCTAAATTGGTAGCTGTATCAAATCTTTCAATTAAGCTTGAAATAATGTGAATATCATTCGTGAAAATACCTATCTCTCGCTCCGAACTAGAAGTACCAGACATAAGGAAATTATGACTACCTATCATGGCAAATTTATTATCACAAACTAAAAACTTTTCATGTGTTCCCAATAATTTTAGTTTGCATTTATTAGGATACATTCTTTCTAATTCTTCTATTTTTGGAAGAGCATTGTAGAAGAAGCCTCTTTCAAACTCTTCTTGCTGCATATCTTTTAGGTGTCCCCACCCAATATCTACATATACATTCCTGTTCAAAAGTTGTTTAAGCATTAATATTATCTCATCGTCAATAGCATAATTAGAAAGCCAAGGACAGACTAAAATTAAGCGCTCATTTGCTTGCTTTAAAGCTTGTAATAAAATATTTCTACTACCGTCTCGGTTACAGACTAATTCATATTGATGAACTGAGCTAATTTCTTTTAATTGTTGATTAATTTTAGGAATTTCTTGGACAATACTTTCTTCTAACTGAGTTCTTACTCTCAGTAGAGATTGGTTAAAATTTTCATTACTTACTGTTTGACTTAAACCTTCTTCAATTTGACTTAGTTGATTAGTAATGTTTAATACATCCTGACTTAAACCTTTTTCAAGTTTAGTTAATTGATTAGTAATTCTTAATATATCCTGTTGTTCAATTCTATTATTAAATTGTTCAGATAAAGATTGAATAGTTTCTTCTAAACGAAATAATGATTGATTAAAATTGTCAGTATTTACTTTTTGGTTTGGTAATACCTGTACTTGCTGGTTTAGCAACTGAAGATCCTGATGTATTTTGCTAATAGCAGTACGTTCATGCCCTATTTGCCTTTGCAATCGCTTTTGATTAATGATGTTAAGCGAGAGTGCCACTGTCAAAGGAACTCCTGCCATAATGAATTGCTTAGTAATGACGGCTCCGATTACTCCCACAATAGACGAGCCAAGTGTAGCCCATTCGGCTAACTCTAACCAATGAAATTTATTACTAGGCATCAATGTAAAAAAAATAGACATATAATAAATACTTTACTAAAAAGATGCACATATGTCAAAGTCACCACATGGTTGGTACAAAAAAATCAGGGTTTTAGCTGTGTTCTATCATACTAGAAACTGAGGTTTTGTACTACTTCTCCCTCATAATACTCTTGCTATATTTACCCCTAAAGATCACTAGTACACTGCGGCGTAAGTGAACGAACCATTTTTATGAGATAATAAATAAGTATAATTAAAATGGTTTAGAGTTATAAAAAGGAATCAGGGTATGGCCAGATTAGCACCACAAACATTAA
>B570J13880_100107_pt1 | contig 11477 bp, 5 predicted proteins | sample LakMenEpi26Jun08_FD_13880 | JGI IMG/M metagenome (IMG submission 13880) | reverse complement strand
GATATTGATTGATTAAAATATATTCTTTAAATTCAGGTATAGAACGATAATACATGAATTTATCACTTTGGTCATAATTACTAGTTGATTTAGATGAAACTTCAGCAATTAATAAAGGATTCATCACAGTGGTAGTATTTTCAGTAGCATAAATAGGTTCTCCTTGAATTATCATCACATCAGGGTATGTATGTTGACGATAACGCGGTATCCACAAGCGGACATCACCAATATAAACGGCATAGTTTTTCTTTCTTAATCCGTATTTTAAGGAAGCTGCGAAATTAAGAGCTATTTTATTATGATTTGTTGTTCCTCCAGTCATAGCTATAATTTCTCCATCTCGATATTCGCTTTTATACTCTGCTTGTTCTTCGAGTTCTAAGTATTCTTCTGGTGTGTAGTATCGTGTTTGTGTTTGCATAATATCAACACAGAGTTAATAATTGTGATATTAATAAGATTCTATCATGATCTAATTTTGTGACGGTTCAGCAGTTCTAAACCCCTACTTGTCTTCTTGCATACTTCTGACAATTTTTGTGACAATTTTTCTAGGAATAAACCGGACACATTTTGACATCAGTTTATTCATAAACCCAGGAATAACAATTGTCTTTCCTCTCATTAACGCATCATAGCCCATCTGAGCCACAGTTTCCGCATCCATCATATTTTTCCCCTTCAGCATTTTAGAATCTGCCATGCCGGTTCTTTCATGAAAAGCAGATGCAGTTGAACCTGGACAAAGAACTGTGACGGTGACACCTGTACCTTCTAATTCATTAGCGATCGCTTCTGAGAATGATAAAATATAAGCCTTAGTGGCAAAATACACTGCCATTAACGGACCTGGTTGAAATGCAGCCGCAGAAGCAACATTTAATATCTTGCCATGACCTTGTTTAACCATTTCTTTGAGAAACAACTTAGTTAAATGGGTCAGACAAACTAAATTTACCTGCAACATTTCCAATTCAGTCTTGAGATTAGTTTCATTAAATAACCCATAAGTACCAAATCCGGCATTATTTACCAGAATATCAACTTTAATACCAGATTCTTGTAATTCTGTGAAAATTTCTTCAGGAGATGTAGATATAGATAAATCTTTAATAATAGGTTTAACAGAAATTCCAAATTCTTCTGCAAAATCAACAGCTATTTTTGTGATTTTTTCTTCTAGTCTATCTACCAAGACTAGATTATAATTATTATGAGCAAAAATACGAGCTAATTGATAACCGATACCATTAGCTGCACCCGTAATCAAAACTGTTCCCTGACGTTTTATGTTCATTTTAAGAAAGATGAGTTAGCTGGAGTTAGCATTGATAAATTGTGCCAACACCCTTACATTATAACAAATAAAAATTAAGCTGCATATAATAAGATTTCCAGAATAATTGACCGCAGATAAACGCAAATGAACGCGGATAAATACGGATAAATTCTGGATTTCATAATTATATGCAGCTTAACCAAAAATTGATATTAAGCAAGACTTAAGAAACCAGTTTGTACTAGGTAAGATGTGTAAGTCATCAACAATTGAGAATCAATGGGAGGACAAACAATGGAACTGCCTTTGAGTGCTTCTAGAGTTGCTTCACAACTGATAATTGGTCTTCTTGCTTGTAAATACAAATCAGGAATGGTGATTTGTTCATCAGACCAACGTTCTAGTAAAAATGGTCGCAAAGTATATAATGGATTGTCTTGAGAAGTGACATTATTAATTAACTCTGCTTGCCATTCTTCATAGGGAATCATCTTCAGTGAAAATCCAAAAGAACGCACCCAATCAACTAAAGATTTTAAAGAAGCAGGTTGAGGATGTTGTAAATGGAAAGCTTTACCTACAGATGTTTCTTGTCGAGAAAGATAAACAACAGATTTGCTCACATAATCAACAGGAGACATATCCAACATATAATCTACATCAGGGAAAGAACCCATTTGCAGACAACCTTTAATCATCAAATTGATGAAATCATGGGTATTACAAATCCCGGTTTGGCTATCTCCAGAAATTAAAGGAGGTCTATGAATAGTAATAGGTAATCCTCGACTACCAGCAATTTTTACTAATTTTTCTGCCACCCATTTAGTTTGGGAATAACCGAGGAAAATACCTTCCCAATCATGAAAATCATCATCTTCTTTAACTAACTTACCAGCATAAGCACTGGATTCAAAAACAGCCACACTAGAAACATAATGCAATGGCTTAACTTTAGTTTGACAAGCCAAACGCAAAACTTCCTGTGTACCCAAAACATTAGCTGTTTTTAATGCTGAGTAAGGATAAACATAATTCAGTAAAGCTGCACTATGATAAATAGTATCAATATTAGCAGCTAGATTTTGAAATTGTTCTCCATTAATTCCTAAATGTGGCTGTGCTAAATCCCCAATAATGGGAATAATTCTGCCACTATAATGATCTTGCCAAATGCCATATTGTTGCAAATTATTTTCTAATTTGCTTTTACCTTCTTCCAAATTACTAGCACGGACTAAACAATAAAGATTTGCGTCCGATACTTCTAGTAATTCCTTGATAATAAAAGCACCTAAATAACCCGTTCCCCCGGTTAAAAAGATGTTTTTAGGGTTAGTAACAGAAACAGCAGTGCCTATGGGTTGAATAGTGGGGTCTAGAACAGCTTCCGCACCTAAATCTAGAAGAGGAGGAGCAAAACTAACAGGGGAATTTGTTCCAGAACCTGCATCTTGTAGCTGAGAACCATCACTAGATTCTTCTGACAATCGTTGGGAAAGTGCCGCAATATTAGGATAATGCCAAAGTAAAATAGGAGAAGGTTTAAAACCTAGTAATTCCTCTAATTTACTAATGATCATCATGGCTTGAGCAGAATCCAAACCATAATTTTCTAAGTTTTCATCAACATCAATTTCTGCGGTTTCAACTCCGACAACTTCCGCGAGATGGGAAACTAGAAATGATTGAATACTTTCAGAAGTACAAGACTGTTTTAAACTCATTTTTACTTCTCCAATGTAGAAGGAATTGGTTGATATTGACTGTAATAAGTAGGCATTTGTAAACCCTGCATTTTTAAACTGTGACTACGATATAAAAATGCTGTCCCCCTCATAATTTGGTCAGCAACATCAACAACATGACGCTGATTATATTCTGACAAATATGAACCACGCACCCAGTCATTGAAACCACCCATAGCTGGACCACACCATATTTGATAATCAACTTCCCGACCTTTTTCACCAGTGCTAGACCACCGAGAAGATAATCCTAAATACCAACGAAAGATGACAGCCATTTTCAATTTAGGATTATTAACAGCTTTACCCAATTTTTCAGGATTTTTTTGGGATAAATAAGCCGCTGCACCTTCCCAAACTTCCGCAAGACTTTTACGGAAAATTTGTTTTTCTAGCTTCTCTTTTTCTGCTGAGGGAATCTGTTCAATAGAGTCGTAAGTGCGATACAATTCATATAGTTTTTGCGCTCGCATGGGAAACATTGTCCCCCGTTTGAGAACTTGTAATTTGACTCCCATTTCAAACATATCGGCTGCGGGAGCCATTGTCATATCTGCCATTTCTGCTTGTGCTAACAACTTTTTAGTATGTTCACAAGCGCCAGATTCCACACAAGATTGATTAATTGAACCAGTCATTATATAAGCAGCACCCATCATAAAACCAGCTAATGCTGCTTCTGGTGTACCAATGCCTCCAGCCACGCCAATTCTAATAGGAACTGAGTAATTATATTGCCCTTGAATTTCATCTCTGAGGGCAACAATTGATGGTAATAAACATACTAAAGGACGATTATCTGTATGCCCACCAGAATCAGCCTCAACGGTAATATCATCAGCCATTGGCACTTGTCTAGCCAAATTAGCTTGCAATTCGGTAATTAGTCCTTGCTGAAGTAACTCTTTGAGAATTCGTTCCGGTGCTGGTTGTAAAAATTTAGTGGCAACTTCTCGACGAGAAACTTTAGCTATTACCTTATTTCGGATATCAATTTGATTAGCTGCATTTAATCTTAACCCAGCAACTCGATAATAAACGATATTAGGAGTTAAGTCTAAAAATGCTGATGCTTCTACAGTTCTGACACCATATTTCAGATATAAATCTACAGCGCGGCGTTCAATAGCTGGTTCGTTAGGACTGTGAATTAAATTGAAAGCATAAGGACCACTAGGTAACGCTTCTTGAATAGTATTAATCGCAGTTTCTAAGCGTTCTGGAAGTAAACCACCTGCACCAAAAGAACTTAAAATTTTCTCTTTTCCGAGTGCAATTACCATTTCTTCAGAAGCAATACCCCCAGCCATTGCTCCTGTCATATAGGCATATTTTACACCATAAGCGGCGAGAAAACTAGGGTCGCCAAGTTGTTGTAAACGTAGGGGAGGGAGTGATATTAAAAGTTCTGCTTGTCCAGATAAAGCATTATCAGCAGATGATAAATAACCATCATTAGTAGCACCGATTTTCCCAGCTATTTTAATAATATAACAAGGTTTATCTGATGTTAATAGTTTATCTTTGATAGCACTTTTTTCAAAGCTAACACAATCTAATGAACCCTTCCAAATTTGGTTTTGGTGATTACAGGTGAAAAAACCCAGTCCATTATCATGTTTACTTAGTACCGTCTCGATTGTTGTCACGGTAATTATTCCTCAATTTATAAGCAAAGGATGTGAAATGAAGAATCTAGCTCACGCAGAGGCGCAGAGGTACAGAGAAAGAGCATTAATCTTTTTACGTCTCAGTTAAGCATTTTTCTTCCCTCTGTGTCCTCTGTGCCTCTGTGGTTAGTTAAAAAAGAGTTTTACACTTAACACTAAGTGAATTATTTCTCTTCCTTGAGTAAGTTTTGAGCGCAAGCTAGTTGCAATTGAATAATTTCGCTCATTTGCTGACTAAAATCCTGTCTAGCTGCTAAGAAGTTTGTGTGAGTTTTAGTTAATTTGGCAGTATTGTTACTCAAGTTTTGATACTGAGCTTTTTTTAAATCATTCATGCTAATTTTTTCACCAGATTCTTGATTTATGTTTGGCTTTAAGATTTTTGTTGACTCAAAGAATTTTAGTTTCTTTGACAATTCCAAACCGTTCTCCATGATCGTTTTTATGGTATTTTTTTGTAGCTTTGGTTGGGGTTTGGGGTAAATCTCTGTGGGCGCTATTTTTTCGGATGTCTGTAGAGAATTAATGATTTTATACTCTGGCTGAGTAGAAATTGTTTGCTTTTGGTTATTAGCAAAAATTTGGCGATTTTCTGCATTTAAAATTGCAGCAGTCATGGAACTACCACCTAATGTAACTTTCCTCAGTGCAGCTTTTTTTTGTTGAGTGTTTTCTGAGAATAGGTTATATAAAGGAGCTAGATTCAACTTGACTTGATGACTTAATAGTTTTGCTAATGCTTTAATTAGGGAACTATGGTCATCTGTACCGCGTCGGTTTAGGGATACGGTAAGATGTTCTTGATTAGCTAAATTTTTATCTATCCAGCGTGAACAAATACCACCAGCGCCGGCTTCAATAAATATTTTTGCCCCGTCACCATAAACGCGATTAACCAAGCGGGGGAAGTCGAGTTGTTGACATAACCCTGTAGCAATATTGTGAGCAATTTCTTGGCTATCAAGTTCAATTGACTGATATTCAGCCGCAGAATAAAACTTAATTCCGGGTATTTTTTGCGCTGGTATAGTGTATAATTTTTCCAATTCTTGAGATTCTGATTGCATTGCTTGACAATGAATTACATGATCAAAAGGAGCAGGAAAGGAATTACAACCCAGGGTTTTAATTACTCGTTCACACGCGGCTGGTTCTCCAGCAATTAATACTTCTTCTGCTGTATTAATCTGTGTCAAATAAACGTGAGTTTCATTTTTTAAACATTCTCTAACTTGGGCTGAACTAGCCATGAGAACGTAGTTAGCCCATAACTTATTTTCTGGAACTATGTCAGTTTTTGGTAGTCCCCAATACTCACGGACAGCATTTTTAGGACCAGATAATCTGTCTCCAAATAAAGCTGATGAATTAAATGTGTGACTGACTTCATAAAAATTACTCCATACTCCTTGAGCAACCATCATGCTAGTTTCACCTAAGCTATATCCGAAAATATATTTAGGTTTAATTTGGAAATCCTCGGTAATAATTGTGGAGATTAATCTGGTAAAAAGCACTTCTGCTTCAAACATTGCCAGAGAATCATCTAACAATTTCTTTTCTAGAATTTCTAATTGTCGAGTTGACAATTTACTCAAACTTCTCGGAAATACCAATTTTTCAACATCCGCAGCCCGTTCGTCAAGACTTTTGATAATCACATCATCTAAGACTTTAGGAAATAAACGGAAAAGACTCCGACCAATACCCAGGTAAGTATTAACAGCAGCGGGATAAACAAAGGCAATTTCTCCATCTTTACCCAGGGGTTTGGGTGTGAAATAACTACCTATGGGAGTTTGCCAATCTTTACCATTTGCAAAGGCATTAGTTACACCTTTTTTCGCAGAATTAATTTCTTTAATTAATTCTTTTTTGTTGCGTCCAGTTAGGGAAAGTGTATATTTGCTGTCAGAATTTTGTTGAAATTTAACAAAGGTTTGACTCGCAATATTTTTGAGAGAATCAGCATTTTCAATTGTTGCTTGCAAATGATCCAATGCTGCTAATAAGCTAGATTGATCATCTGCGGCAATGGGTAATAAATGCAAAGGTCTGGATTCTAAATATTTGCTAGTGCGTTCTGGTTGTTGGGTTTCTTCTGATAAGATGATATGGGCAAAAGAACCGTCGCAACCAATACTATTAATCGCAGAAATTCGAGATTTGACTTCTTTTTGCAAAAACCAGGGTCTCGATTCTGTGGCAACATAGAAAGGACTACCTTCCCATACTTGCGGTGTTTTCACACCAGACCAATTAGGAGTTCCGGGAATATACCTGTGATAAATACTCAGTGCAGTTTTAATTAAACTGGCAATTCCAGATGCAACGAAGGTATGACCAATATTAGCTTTAACGCTACCTATAGCGCAGTGTAAACCATCTCCTACTGAGGGATAAGCTTGGAGGATACCGTTAATTTCGGCTTCGTCTTCTGCGGGAATACCACTAGCGCAGACTTCTAAGTAATTAACTTTTGTGGGTTCAATGTCGGCTTGTTGAAAAGCTTGTTGACAGACTTGGGTAATGGTATGGCTATCTACAGCCATTGAGGAAGATTGACCAATGCTAATACCATCAATTACTGCATAGATACGTTGATTATTTGCTAACGCTGTATCATGACGTTTAAGAACAACTGCACCTGCACCTTCTCCCACATTCCAACCATTGGCTTTTTCGTCAAAACTTAAGGTATTGACTCCTGTATTAATTTTGCCAAATTGACTTCGCAATAAGACATTTTCTACACCTCCTGCTAAGTCAACAGCACCCACAACTACAGCATCTACTTCATTAGTATCTAGCAGCATTTGCGCTAGTTCTAGGGCTTTAAAAGCGGCTGTTTCGACGGCACTAATGGTAAAAGATGGACCAGAAAAATTCCATAAAGAGGAAATCCGACTAGCCATAATATTGGTAACGTGACTGAGATATTCACTAAGTTCAACTTGATTGTGAATACTATCTTGAACTATGCCTTCTAATTGATTGATCTTTTCTGGTGATAAAACAATTTCTGCACCATTTAAACCATCTTTAATTTGCCAAGGTAAATTCCATCTTTGCTGGAGTTGGTGTACAGATAATTCTGTATCTGCGGCAATAATTACCGCTACATTACTATTAGGTGAAAGTCCCGCATCTTTGAGGGCGCGGTCAGCAACTCTTAATAATAAAAGTTGTTGAGAGTTGATTTTTTCAACTTCATTAGGAGGAATTTTGTAAGCTAAAGTATCAACTTCAAAATTATCAATATACGCTCCTTGGGGGACTTTTCCTGCTTCTAAACCATACTCTCGCAGTAAAGTTTCTTGTTCATTAATACCATGCCATCTTGATTCTGGTAAGGTGACAAAATGCTGTTTTCCATCGTAAATACTGTTCTCAAAGGCATCTAATTCTTGACATTCTCCAAAAAAGGCATCCATGCCCACAATTGCCATTTTTGCGGTCTTATGTTGCTGAATATTCATTTGCTTACTTTCCCTGTTCTAGAATAATATGAGAGTTTGTTCCACCAAAACCAAACGCACTTAAAGCTACTCTTTTAATTCCTTGACTTGGCCATTTAGTCGGAGTTCTGACAATGTTTTGTGGAGAGATAACATTATTTTCAGAACCTATGGGTTGAGTCACATGAATAGTTGGAGGAATAACCCCATGAGACATACTTAAAATTGTCTTGGTTATGCCTACCATGCCCGCAGCAACTAGTAAATGACCAACATTTGTTTTTGTTGAACCTACTAATGGTGCTGCTTTATATGGACTAAAAAAGCCTTCAATTGAGTTACATTCGGTGGTATCTCCCAATAGAGTACCGGTAGCATGGCACTCTAAATAATCAATAGTTTCGGGGTTAAGTTTAGCTTCTGAATAAGCTCTTTGATATGCCAGAGTTTGCCCTTGAGGATTAGGACTAAGAAGGTGTTTACCTTTACCATCATTAGATAGTCCATTACCACAAATTGTTGCCAGAATCTCGTCACCATCTCTAACAGCATCACTATGTCTTTTGAGCATTACCATTCCTGTGCCTTCGGAGGTAATTAACCCGCGTGATGACTTATCTAGTGGACGACTAATGCCATTATCTGGATATCCTTGAATACCAGAAAATAACATTCTCACAAATAATGGATCTGCACAACTAATTGCACCGGCTAACATCAAATCAGTTTTACCAGATTGCAAATAATGAGATGCTAATTTAATGGCATAAAATGATGATGAACAAGCAGCATCTATACAGAAATGAGTTGCAGATAAAGAAAAGGCCTGGGAAACTATAGCAGCGGGTAAACCAGAAACCATAGCATTGTATGGAGAGACTTTTTTAGAGATTGATGAACCGCCTAAACGAAAGTCTTTTTCCTGTAATAGTTCACTAATTGCAGGTTGAATATTTTGCTGATAAATAGGAGCAAATAGACTATTGGAAGCTTTGGTAGGAAATCCTAAAGTTCCTAAGACTACGCCACATTTTGCAAGTGCAGTTTGATTTCCCAGATAGCCACTTTGAACAATAGCTTGTTTAGCGGCGTACAATGACCATTTGAAGGTATTATCTAAGCTTTCTAGAAATGCCGAAGGTAAGTTATACTCGTTGGCATCAAATTTAAAGTCGCGGATAAATCCACCTTTTTGAAAGTAGAATTTTTCCGGTTTACCTTTCTTCTCATCGTAGAATATAGCGGGATCTATTCCCAAATCTGCTACAGTTATAGATGATGTGGAATCTTTTTGAGCGGTGAGATTCTGCCAAAATTCTTCAGGATTATTCGCATCGGGAAATAGGCAAGATAACCCGATGATTGCTATTTTTTCCACTTTTGAAATCCTCATTGGGGGATGAGGGAAGGAGATATTATTTACTCTTTTCCCTATGTTATTTAGGATTTACGCGATTCCCCAATGTTTACGGATTATGGACGCAGGAAGAAGCAAGATAGAAAATTGTAGGTTGGGTTGACGGAAGGAAACCTAACAAAGGTTTATAAATGTTGGGTTTCACTTCGTTCTACCCAACCTACGGAATTTAGGTTTTTACTTTTTATTTAACATTTTCATTGGCCAAATTACGGCTTTTGCTCCTAAGATTTTGGAGTAGATTTTTCCTTGACGATCATGGATAATGAAGTTGACTGTTGCACCTGTGTCGGTTTTGGCTATGATTTCACAGGAAACATAAAAGGGGACGTTGAATGGTACTGCTAGATATTGTTCACAGTATGTTAATTGTCCTGGTAAACAAACTTCTTTATGGATGTAATTTAACCATAACCATAATGTTTGGGTACTCAAATCAATTATGTAAGGGTTGTGCCATTTTACGGGAAATTGTCCTTGTTCTTTGGCTGTGATTTCTTGCCAACAACATTCGGCTGTGAGTTTTTCTGAGCTAATATTTAAAACTTTGGTAATTTTTTGGAATGCGGGACCATGAAATAGGGATAAATCACCATTTTGATAGAAGTCTTTGGCTGTATCAGTGACGATATTATCTTCTCTGAGATCCATTGCTTCATAAATGGGTGCTTCTGGCATATTTTTTACCAGTTTTATCAGAGAACTAAAGTGATAATGAGTTCTACCTTCGGGGGTTTTACTCAATATTTTGGTCTGAAATTCGACAAAATCACCATCAACTTTGGCAACTTCTTGGATTTCTAGAATATGTTCTTTAGCTAAGGTAGAATTAAAGGTAATTCCTTTTAAAACTTTGAAGTCTTGGCAACTGAAATATGTGTAACCTGGATAAATTTCTTCACAGCCATTTACCATCCATGATTTAGCACAGGTTGCTGGTAAAACTGGTGAACCTGCAATTGTATGATCATGCAAAAATGGATTTTCTGCTAATGTCATTCTTCTGCGAATACGATAGCTACGAAGTTCTAAACCTAAAGGAGCAGGTGGTAGTTTCATGGGACTACCAATCACAACTTGTGGATGATCTTGATAGGCTGGATGTAGTTCATTAACTAACATTTGTGTCCCAACTTCTACGGGAATAATACTAATTCCTCTTTCTGCAAATGCTTTTTTTAATTGTGGTGTCACCATGCCACTATCCCAACCACCCCAGTTAATTGCCACTACATGACAATTGGGGTTATATTGTTTCATTAAGTGGGCTGATTTACTGAGAATTTCGTTAGCGATCGCATAATCACTTTGACCAATATTACCATAAAATCCAGTCACGGATGAAAACAATACTAAATGTTGTAATTGCTGAGGATTAACACAATTGAGGAGATTTTCTAAACCCTGAACTTTGGCTGTGTAAACTTTCTCAAAATCATCTTCTGTCTTTTTTTCAATTAACTTATCGGCTAAGTTACCAGCACCGTGAATAATTCCGGTAATTTGACCAACTTTATCAGAAATTTCTTGTAATTTAGCTTGCAATTTTACAGTATCGGTGACATCAACACTGATATATTCAGCCGTTCCTCCTGTCGCTTCAATAGCTGCTAAGGTCTTCTTAATTTCTCGACTAGAATTAATTTGATTAAATATCTTTTGTACCATCATGGGTGTTGGTTTCTCACCTTGAGAAATCAAATTTTCCATAATGCGCTTTTTCAAAGCAGAATCTTCCACACAATCATGAACATATTCAGGTTCTGTGGTAATTTCTGAACGACCTAAAAGAATAAATTTACAACGTTGATGTTGAGCTAATTTAATCGTACATTGAGCAGTGATTCCCTTTGCCCCACCACTGACAACAAAGACAGAAGATGGGCTAACTTGAACAGTTAC
>B570J13880_100105_pt1 | contig 11488 bp, 11 predicted proteins | sample LakMenEpi26Jun08_FD_13880 | JGI IMG/M metagenome (IMG submission 13880) | reverse complement strand
ACATCACCAACTGAGTCTAAAAGTCAATAGTGCTAAGATTAGCACCCGACAACAGATTTTTAGTGTGAAACTTGGGTAAGTCCTATGCCAAAAAGCGTTACTCTAGATGATAAAGTTCAAAAATAATTATGACACCGGAAGACATAGCGGGTACGTTAACAGAGTTATTTAGTGCTGAAGTTGTAAAATCTATCGCTCCTGGTTCTTGGCAAGTAGAAACTGCTGATTTTCGGTTATTGGTGCTGCTTTCAGAAGATAATACCTGGTTGCGGATATTATTGCCAATTATGCCTTTACAAGAAGCCGCAGCCTTTATGACACAGTTTCTAGAGGCTAATTTTGATGATACTCAGGAAACACGATATGCTGTTTATGATGATGTAATTTGGGGAGTATTTCAACATAATAGTGGCACTTTGACTAATGGAGATTTTGCTAATGCGATCGCTCGTCTGATTTCATTATATCAAGCTGGTGTTCATGATGTTTTCAATAATTTAGTAGAAACTCGTATCCGCGAAATTATTAAAGCCGCCAAACAACAGGGACAATCCTTAGAAGCCACTATGCAAAATCTAGACCGTTTTTATGCCGAAGGATTATTAGGAGATATTGACCAAAATGCCCAGGGACGAGAACAAGTTTTAGCAGCTTGGCAAAGACAATTAGAACGTCTTTGGATGGAGATGTAATCGAGTTGACGGGGAAAGTCTCTACATTACTTCTCCATAGGTGCTGATTAAATTTGACTATAGATCGCTGAGATTTATCCCTAAGATTGGACAGTTTACAAATTTATTTCCAGACCAATCTGTGAAAGTATGATCATTTTTGTAATGTCTGGGTGTTTCCATCATTAATTCCCAGGCTTTTCCCGCATTTAATAAGTTAAATCTTTCAGGGTAATATGTTTGTAATAGTTCTTGCACCATTGGCGCATAATCTGAATTTATGCCGGGGAAAATGTGATGTTCTGTATGGTAAGAAAAGTTTAAATGTAAGACATCAAATAGTTTCGGAACTCGAATAGAGAGACTATTAATGAGAGGATCATTTACATTGGTCATGCGGCACAACATATGATTGGTATAGATATAAAATATCAGCCCCGCATAGCCTATCCAAATAGGCAAGAAGTAGCTAAGAAGTAGTTTAATGGGGTGGAACTCCAGGTAACTTAAGATGGTGGCATGGATGGCGATAATCATGAGTAATTCTACAGCGATCGCCCGTTGTTCTTTCCCACTAACTGTAAAAGCCACTACAGGATACTCAGACTTACCATTATTGAATAATAAAACTGAGGTCAAATTCCGAAATGTGTGAACGCCCCAAGCATGACTCATTCCTATAAATAATAAAATAGGATTTACCTCAGATGACGGCACAAAAGCATTCTGAATCCATTTACCCCAATTTTTAGGTTGATTATCTAAATAATTACGATCTGGATCTTCCAAAGAATTTGTTTTATTATGATGTTCTCGATTGTGTACTGCTTTCCATAAAGTTGGCGGCATCCATAACATTGTGAATCCCAATAAGCTAATTATTTGTCTCAACCAAGGATTCGTAACTGTCCGGCTGTGCAGCAAATCATGGGTACTAAAAAGCAAAACAATCACACTATTAGCCATCACTAATGCTAATGGTAAATACAGCCAAAGAAAATACCAATTCCAGTCATCAAGATGATTGGCAATTCCCCAACCTAAAATCATAATTGCTAGATTAATTAAGAGAATCCAGAGTTTATTGATATCAGGTAAAAATGCTTCTGTCGGCAGTAAAGGACGCAACTTTTTAGCATACTCTGCTTGCGTCATCCAAGTTTTTTGTTCAAGTGTATTCATGAATATTTTTAGTTTTGTTTGCAGGTTGATTATGGCAAGTGTGAGTGTGATAATTTAACTGCTGTGACAATAACTCCCGCAAAAATATTCTCACGCCGTAAATTCTCCACAAAAGCATTCAGCGTATCTCTGTCAAAATCATTTTTTTCTATCTTGATATTAAAACCAGTATAAGTTCAGGTTTGTATTGAAAAGACTGTTTTCTTCACCTATTCAGGTAAGGGAACACCAAAAAATAAATTACCTAATTTTGTGGGATGGGCATCCTGCCCGTCCTTGATGATTAGCGGGCTTTTCGTCCCGCACCAAAAGAAATTTTTGGGTATTTTTTTAATTGGAAGTCCCTAACTCAGCAGCATTACGAATGTTTTGCAAAATTAAACTAGGTGCAGTTCGTTTAACTAAACCAGTTAATACGTTACCAGGACCAATTTCTACAACTTTCTCAATGCCATCTTCTACTAATTGCAAACAAATTTCTCGCCAGCGGACAGAACCAGTCATTTGTTGGGAAAGACGCTGTTTTAAAGTTTCCGCTGCCACTGCTGGAATTGGATCTACATTAGATGAAACTGGAACATTTGCTGACTGAAAAATCACTGAATCCAGAACTTCTTGAAATTCCATTGCGGCTGCTTTCATTAAATGGGAATGAAATGCACCCGAAACCTTTAAGGGGATGGCCCGTTTAGCTTTAACTTGTGAAATGACAGTCTGTACAGCGTCTGGAGTTCCAGAAATAACAACTTGGAGAGGACTGTTATCATTTGCTAAAACTACATCAGGTGTGGCGCTAATAACTTTTTCTAATTCTTCTCGGTCAAAGTTCATTAATGCTGCCATCATTCCCCCAGCAGCACTATCCATTAATTCTGCCCGTCGTTTTACCAAGTGTAATCCAGCCGACCATTCAAAGACACCAGCGACATAAAGGGCTATATATTCGCCTAAACTATGACCTGTAACTACGTCTGGTTGCTGTCCTTTTTCCCGCAAAATATCAGCAATAATACTTTCGATTACATATAAACTAGGCTGGGTATAAAGTGTTCTTGATAAGGTGTCAATATCACTTTGACATATATCTATTACAGACCAACCCAAAATTTCCTCAGCTTGAATAAATTTTTCTTTGGCAGATGGTAGAGTTAACAAGTCTATTCCCATTCCCAATGCTTGAGAACCTTGTCCGGGAAACACCCATGCAGTTTTAGTCATTTGTTATTAGTCGGTGGTCAGTTGTTAGTTGTTAGTTGTTAGTTGTTAGTTATTAGTTGTCAGTTGTCATTGATTATTAGTATTAATTTTCTACTTTTGACTTTTGACTTTTGACTTTTGAATTATCTATCTTCCCCATTGAAAAATGGCTGCCCCCCAGGAAAGACCTGCACCAAAACCAGATGTGGCAATGATATCATTAGGTTTAATTTTCCCGGCTCGCACTGCTTCATCTAAAGCCAGGGGGATAGATGCAGCGGAGGTGTTACCATAGTCGGCGACATTGCTGATAATTTTATGTTTGGGAATCTCTAAGCGTTCAGCAACGGAATTGATAATCCTTTGATTTGCTTGATGTAATACTAGCCAATCTATATTTTCAACTTTGAGATTAGCTGCAAATAGGGCTTTGTCTATCACTTCTGGAACTTTTTGCACAGCGAAGCGGTAGACTTCTTTACCGTTCATGGTAATAGGATGATATTTGCCTGTAGATACGTGAATATCTGGCGCTAATTCTGTGCTAGAGGCGTTATAGGCTAGGTTGAGACAATTGTTTTGAGAACCGTCGCTTTTGAGGCAAAATCCTAATAGGCGATCGCTTTTATTAGCCTGTAATACCACCGCCCCAGCCCCATCACCAAATAACACACAACTGCGTCTATCTTGCCAATCTACCCATCGAGAGAGGATATCAGCCCCAATTAAGAGTACATTTTGATAAACACCTGTTCTGAGGTATTGGGCGGCTGTGACTAAACCAAAGACAAAGCCAGAACAGGCAGCAGTTAAGTCAAAGGCAACTGCTTTGGTAGCACCTAATTCACCTTGAACACGGCAAGCACTTCCAAACAGGTCATCAGGAGTGGATGTGGCTAATAAAATTAAATCTATGTCTGCTGCTGTGATCCCGGCGGCAGTAATAGCCTGCCGACTAGCCGCAGTGGCTAATGATGTCAGTGAGTCAGGGGGCAATGCTAACCGTCTTTGACGAATTCCTGTTCTTGAGGCAATCCACTCATCTGATGTTTCTACCAGTTGAGTTAATTCTTGGTTATGTAAACAAGTTGCTGGGACTGCTGAACCACTACCTGTAATCGCTATACCACTGTTGAAAAAATTTGGCACTTCTTTTTTCCTCAATTGTCAAGTGTCATTTCTAAATTGTCAGTTGTCTTGTTTGTAAGCATTAATAACGAGTACCAATGACAATCCCAATTTTAGATTTGAGATCAAGAATTTCAGATTTATAAAAGTATTTATGAATCTAAAATCCGCAATCTAAAATTGGATGACAAATGACAAATAGTTGTTAACGTAGTATCTCCACGTTGAAGAAATAATAGCTAACTACTTTCATTTTGGAGAATTTGATATTGGGATTGGAGTCTTTCTAGCACCTGATTATCTACGGCTTCTTTAGCCATGCGAATGGCACTAAAAATAGATGGTGCTTGGGAACTACCATGACCAATAAAACAAATACCGCTGACACCCAGAAGCAAAGCTCCTCCGTGTTCAGCATGATCCATGCGTTGTTTAACGCGCTTCAGATTAGGTTTTAAAATCGCTGTACCGATTTGACCGTGTATCCCTTGGGGTAATTCTTCTCGAAGAATTTGTAGAATTACGCCCCCAACTGCTTCGGCAAATTTTAATAAAATATTACCCACAAAGCCGTCGCAAACAATCACATCAAATTCACCAGATAATACATCACGCCCTTCAGCATTACCAGTAAAATTAATTTGAGTATTTTCCCGTAACAATTGGTGGGCGCGGAGAGCTACTTCGTTACCTTTAGTATCTTCTTCGCCAATATTCAATAAACCTATCTTGGGATTGTCGGTTCCCAAAACATACTGACTGTAAATTGAACCCATAACTGCAAACTGCTCTAAAAATTTAGGGCGACAGTCTACATTAGCACCGACATCCAGAATCATTACTGGCTTGCCGGCTTTGATGGTGGGGAATACTGTGCCAATTGCTGGGCGGTCAATTCCCGGTAATCTGCCTAATCGCAGCAAAGCTGATGCCATAGCTGCCCCAGAGTGTCCAGCAGAAAATACAGCATCTGCCTGTTGATTTTTGACTAAATCCATCGCTATGTTGATGGAAGATTTCCGCTTGCGTCTAACTGCGTTGAGAGGATCTTCATCCATAGCGATCGCTTCCTCGGCAGGAACAATCTCCAAATCCGCCATAGTTGTCTTTGGCGGCATTATAGCCTCGATTTGTTGGGGATCTCCAACCAGTAATATTTTTACACCCAATTCTTCTCGCGCCCGCAGTGCGCCGGCGACGATTTCAGCGGGTGCATGATCTCCCCCCATTGCGTCAATTGCGATCCTTACACCAGTCGATCCCATTGCTCAGAGCTTATAGAAACCTTACAAATTTTATCAGATTGCAATACTTAAAAATTTCAAAATTCTCAAAAAAGCATAAGAAAATCTATTTTTTCTGCAACTAAAAGAATTCAGGAGCTTGCATTAATTGAAATATAACTATACCTAATTAAGCATATAGGTATTTTGAACAGGACTGACAACGGTAAGGTTAAAGCTTTTTTATGCTCTTTTACCGTTCACCGGAAAATATGTGAATGAACTACCCCTTGCTAATTACTATAAAGGCGTTTTCTAGATGATAATAGACTGAAATTATAGCAGACCAAACAACAAAAATGAGATTTACAGTCCCCAGTAACTACAATTTTTTAGGCAGATTTTACCGACTGGCAAGCATCAGCGTTCTTGCAAATATGATGATTCCTTTGGCTGGTTTGGTAGATATTGCTTTTTTAGGGCATTTAACGGATATTCGACATTTAGCAGGAGTAATTTTAGCCACTATTCTGTTTGATTATCTTTATCGAGTCTTAAAATTCATGCGTTCTAGCACTAATGCTATTACTGCTCAAGCTGTTGGTCAAAATGATGATAAAGCCGTAATTTTAGCTGGTTTACGGAGTGGTTTAATTGCTTTACTAGTGGGGTTAATTATTGTTTTATTGCAATATCCTTTACAAAAAATTGGTTTTTTCATTTTGAGTGGTTCTTCAGATATTGAATCTGCTGGAGTTGATTATTTTTATGCGCGAATTTGGGGCGCACCTGCTGTCCTCCTCAATTTTGTTTTATTTGGTTGGTTTTTAGGTAGAGAAATGAATTGGGTGATGCTATTAATGTCAATTGTCGGTAATGGTTCTAATGTATTGTTAGATTATTTGATGATTTCTAAATGGGGTTGGGCAAGTGTAGGGGCAGGTTTAGCAACAGCATTAAGCCAGTATTTAGCTTTAATCGTGGGTTTAATATGGATGTTTTTTACTATTCCTTGGCAAGCTGTACCAGCAGCCATTCAAGAATTATTTGATTGGGTAGCTTTAAAGGAAACTTTTGCGTTAAAAGGTAATATTTTGATTCGGTTTTTAGTATTAGTTTCTGTCTATTCTATTTTTACTAATTTAAGTGCAACAATGGGAACAACTGTGTTAGCAAAAAATGGTTTATTACTCCAAATTGCGCTTTTAAGTCAGTTTACAATTCAAGGGGTAGGGGTAACAATGCAAACCCTGACAGCGAATTTTAAAAGCAAAGGCAATACTCAACAGATCATCCCTTTATTAATAGTTTCTTTAGTGACTAGTGTGGTGATTGCATTAGGTTTTGCCGGGACATCTATTTTCTTTCCTAATCAGGTATTTGGATTATTAACCAATCATATAGAAGTGAATCAAGATATCAACCAATATACCATTTGGTTACTGCCTATTTTAGTAATGACTGCCATTACTCTTATGCTAGAAGGTTACTTTATTGGTTTAAAGGAAGTTGCAACTTTACGTAATGCGGTATTATTATCTTTTGTAGTGGGTTTTATCCCCTTACTAATTGCTGCTGGATATTTTCACAATAATCATTTATTGTGGTCTTCTTTACTGTCTTACATGACAAGTAATATGGTTTTATTAGGTATCTCTGTACCTGGAACATTGAAAGATAAAAGTTTAGAAAATCAGCCATTAATTTCTATTTGATAGTCCAGAGTTCCTCGTTCCCAGTCTCCAGACTGGGAATTCTCTCCTAGAGGTTCTACCTCGTATTTTCGAGACCGAGCCTCTGGGTCTGCATTCCTACGCGGAGTATGGGAATGAACCAAAATCGAGAATCTGGAAAAAATCCTATAAATTTCTGGGAATATGTGTATCTAACCAAGTAACTAAATCAGATATTCCTGCAAAGTCTAAAAACTCTTCTCCTAATATTTCTAATTGTTCAGTAGGTAATAAACGAACCCGTTCAATGATGGATAAATCCATTTCCCCAAACCGCCGATTTAATTGACGATTCAGAAAACGAAAAGCTTCTTTCTGTTCACCCTTTTGCAAAATATCCTGGTAAATTACAGATTCTTCCATAATATCCTCGCTCAATAATTGACGAATTAGATTTTTCTCGAATCGCAAACCTGGTAAAATCTCAAAAAATCGAGAATCTGGAAAAAACCTTATAAACTTCTGGGGAGGTGTGTATCTAACCAATTAACTAGATCAGATATTCCTGAAAAATCTAAAAACTCTTCTCCCAATATTTCTAATTGTTCAGTAGGTAATAAACGAATCCGTTCAATGATGGATAAATCCATTTCCCCAAACCGCCGATTTAATTGACGATTCAGGAAACGAAAAGCTTCTTTTTGTTCTCCTTTCTGTTCACCCTTTTGCAAAATATCCTGGTAAATTACAGATTCTTGCATAATATCCTCACTCAATAATTGACGAATTAGATTTTTCTCGAATCGTAAACCTGCTAAAATTTAATTCGGTTTTTAAGACTTTGATCTTTTCGACTGTTTCCGGTAACAACCAGTTGGCAAAATCAAGAGGATATTTTTCAGCTAGGATTTTACAAACATTATCAAAACTCACGATTTACACCCTGATTCACAATTTTCTAATTTATGGGGCGGGGTTTCCCCGCCCTGTTGAGGTGAAATTAAATTAACTCAAAACCCAGCTAACCAGTGTTCTCACACCAAAACCAGTTGCCCCAGCACCATTGTAGCCATGTTCCTTATCAGCCCAAACTGGTCCAGCAATATCTAAATGCGCCCAAGGGGTATCCTTAACAAACTGCTTCAGGAATAAAGCCGCAGTAATAGAACCGCCATAACGGGGTCCGGTATTTTTCATGTCAGCAATACCCGATTTTAGCCCCTCAAAATATTTATCTTCCATCGGCATCCGCCAAATTTTCTCACCGGCACTGTCAGCGGCTGTTTGCAGTTGGGAAGCTACCGCGTCATCTGGTGTAAATAAACCCGCGATATCTTCGCCCAAAGCCACCACACAAGCACCTGTAAGGGTAGCTAAATCAACGATCGCATCTACACCCAATTTATCAGCATAAACCAAGGCATCAGCCAAGGTTAACCGCCCTTCAGCATCGGTGTTATTAACTTCGATTGTTTTGCCATTTGATGCAGTTAAGATGTCTCCAGGGTGCATAGCCTTACCGCTAATCATGTTTTCAGTAACGGCGGAGATAAAGTGAACTTCTACATCTGGTTTTAATTGCCCAATGGCTTTGGCTGCACCTAAAGTTGCGGCTGCACCACCCATATCCATTTTCATGGTTTCAATGCCGCTACCAGCCCCTTTAATGTTCAATCCACCGGAATCAAAAGTTACACCTTTTCCGATAATTGCCAGTTTCCGCTTAGGTGTACCGGCTGGTTTATAGATGAGGTGAATGAATTTTGGTGGTAAATCAGAAGCTTGGGCGACTCCCAAAAATGCCCCCATGCCTAGTTTTTCGCATTCTTCCTGTTCGAGAATTTCCAGTTCTAACTCGTGTTCGTGAGCGATCGTTTGGGCTGTTTCTGCCATAGTAATAGATGTAACCGCATTCGCTGGCGCTGCTACCAACTGTCTCGCCAAAATCACACCGGAAACAATTTGATTTGCCCGAGTAATAGCCGCTTCTTGTCCAGCTAAACCAAGTAAATCAATGGTTTCGATATTGGGATTTTTATCTTCTGGCTCGGATTTAAAGCGAATATCTTGGTAAAGTGCCAATTCTATGCCCTCAGTTAGTGCTTGGGCTGTGGTGGCTGGGTCATTATTCCACAGTGGTAAACTGATGCCCAAAGTCTTGGTTTTTTGCTTTTTGGCGGTTTTGGCTATAGTCGCGGCTACACGGCGTAAACTGTCTAATTTTAGTGCGTCTGGTTTCCCTAAACCAACCACAATCACCTTCTTCACTGGACCAGTCCCACCTAAACGAATGACAACGGTGCTATTTGCCTTACCTGTAAACTCTTCCTCGGCAATTACTTCCTTTAAAATTCCCGCAAATTTATCATTTAAGTTGACCAGATCACCAGTTAACTCCACTGCATCTTCAAATAGACCAAAGGCTAAAGTATCACCAGTCCAATCTAATAATCCTGTATTTGTAAGTTGAATCGTCATTTTTGTAATTTCTGTCTATCTTGCTTCATGTACCAGTATTGCTCAAATTTTCCGAATCATGGGCGTTTCACGCAACGTCTTGACAATCTGGTAAGATGAAAAATAGTTGACAAATATCCAATTTACAAAGTTTTATCGGTTTTTTAGCCATCCGTTGCTTGTAAAAATTATTCCTATGCCTAAAGAAATCAATCAGCCCCAATTACCACCCACCAGCGCTATTGACAGTGTGACTAATGTTGCATTTGAAAATTGGTTTGAATATCCAGTTCGGGCCCAACCTCACCACACTGATTACGCAGGTATAGTTTGGCATGGTACTTATTTAACATGGATGGAAGAAGCACGGGTAGAATGCTTACGCTCTATAGGCATTGAATTTGCTGATTTAGTAGCTTTAGGTTGTGATTTACCTGTTGTAGAATTGTCAATTCGTTATCATCAGTCGGTGAAATTAGGAATGCCAGTCCTAGTAAGAACACGGATGGCTGAGGTAACGGGAGTGCGAATGAACTGGGACTACACCCTTGTTTCTCCTGATGGTCAGGATTTATATATTACTGCTCTGGTAACGTTAGTAGCTTTGGATCGAGAAAAAGGTAAAATTATGCGTCAGTTACCACCCGCGTTTCAAGATGCTTTGGCGAAAATTTCCGGTTCTCGGAAGATTAGGTAATGGAAACTGGGAACTATAATAAAAAAACTTTTCCAGCAACCCATAGTCTTAATATGTCTAAATCAGTAAAAATATCTGATCATTTAACACAAAAGGTTCGAGAAAAAGAGAAAGAGAAAGAGGAACAACTAATTAATGAACTTAGACTTTTATTAAAAACCTTGATTTATCAGGAAGAAGTTACAATTAAAGCCATCATAGATTGTCTTTATGATGTTGGTTCAACTAATTTTATAAATCATAAGCTGCATTTTGGAACTCTCAATAAGACTCTAAAATTTATGACTAAAATGTCGAAGCCAGTATTTAAAATCCTGGCTTGGCAATGGTTTAATAAAAATTGTCCTGAGTTAATTACTAAATGGCTGGAAAGTAAGGTGACATTTGCCAGAGTGGAAGAAACGAAGATAGAGGTGATGGTAGATAATGAAAATCTCAGTTTAGCTTCTATGTCTCAACTTCCAGAAGAAAATCAAGTTAATCAGGTAAAACATCTGCATTTTCAGGTGAAATTGTTAACAGGTATTTTAGTTGTAGTTTTAACTATCTTTTCCGGTAGTTTTATTTGGTTGAATTATTCATTAAAGTTATCGCATTTGCAAACTGTAGAAAAACTCCAAAATCAAGTTAAAATCCTAGAATCTGGTGTCAATAGACATTAGTAAGTAGGTGGGCGTTAAAAATTGTCGTTGGGGCAAGGGAACAGGGAACTCTTAACAGGGAACAGGGAACAGGAAGAGAGTTTTGAGTGATTTTACTTTTCTTCACATACCTTTAAATTTTTCTGTTCACCTACTTAATTAAAAATGAATAAACATACAGCACTTTGTAGTGTTATGAAGTACAAGAACCCCACCCCCAACCCCCTCCCCGCAAGCGATGAGGGGGCTAAGATGTACCTTATATGATTAAAAATCGCTGTAATTTGTGTGTACACGATAGCCACGCAACCAAGGATGGGACTAGTACCGCAAAGCGGAAGTCAAAAGTCAAAATGAAGACAGTATAGGCTTTTAGAGGATTTAGAATGGTTGGTTTATTTACGCCGTTTTGTACTAGGATGTATTTCATTCAAGTGCAAACTTCGTAGAAATCTAAAATCCAAAATCCAAAATTGATATGTTGCGGGTTTTAATTCTCGGTGGAATTGGTGATGCAGTGGAATTGGCTGCTAAGGTAGCAAATATTCCTGGTATTGAGGCGATCGCTTCTTTAGCCGGTCGAACTCGTAAACCTGCTAATCTTGTTGGTAATGTGCGG
>B570J13880_100104_pt1 | contig 11506 bp, 11 predicted proteins | sample LakMenEpi26Jun08_FD_13880 | JGI IMG/M metagenome (IMG submission 13880) | reverse complement strand
TTGGCGTTGAAAATTGTCGTTATGGCAAGGCAAAAGGCAAGAGGCAAGAGGCAAGAGTGAAGAGGGTTTGGGCGATTTTACGTTTCTTTACACAGTTTGGTTTTATTGTGTTCACCTACTTAAATGAACCACAGAGGCACAGAGGACACAGAGACAGAAAATCTCAAAAAATTTGGCGCATTTTCACAAAGAAACGGTATGACTCGTAATTTAGCTTTATTGTAATTTCCTGGCGGCTAAATATTGGTACATTTGCCAACGGGTGTTAACATCGAGTTGGGCTTCTTTGAGGAGTTCTTTTGCTGTTTCTGAGTTAATTTTAGTTAACATTTTGAAACGGTTTTCCATGTACATGGAATTTTCTATTGGTATGTGAGGGGTGCGAGAATCGAGTTGTAAGGGGTTTTCTCCCTGTTTAATGCGGTCGGGGTGATAGCGATATAATAACCAGCGTCCAGAGTCTACAGCAGCTTTTTGATTTTGCATGGCTGTACTCATGTTGATACCGTGAGCAATACAATGACTGTAGGCAATAATTAATGATGGACCTTCGTAAGCTTCGGCTTCTAAGAAAGTTTTCAGGGTTTGTTCATCTTTTGCGCCCATTGCTACACTAGCAACATAAACATTACCGTAGGTCATAGCGATTAAACCTAAATCTTTCTTAGTTGTAGGTTTACCACCTGCTGCGAATTTTGCCACTGCACCTTTAGGGGTAGATTTGGACATTTGACCGCCAGTATTAGAGTAAACTTCTGTGTCTAAGACGAGAATATTAACGTTGCGTCCACTAGCGATTACATGATCTAATCCACCATAACCAATATCATAAGCCCAACCGTCACCACCAATGATCCAAACGCTTTTTTTCACTAAATAATCAACGAGGGATTGAAGATTTTTGAACGCAGATAAACGCAGATTAACGCTGATAGAATCCTCTTTCATCTGCGTTAATCTGTGTTCATCTGCGGTGATAATTTCTTTTAATTTTCTTTTGAGAATAGCAATTCGTTCTCGTTGAGAGTAAATATCGGATTCGTCTTTTTGTTCAGCGTTGAGGATTTCTGAGACTAAGGTTTCACCTATGTGGGGTGCAAGTTGTTGGAGTAAATAAGCGGCAAATTCGGCTTGTTTGTCTATGGAAACCCGGAAACCTAAGCCAAATTCGGCGTTATCTTCAAATAGACTGTTAGACCATGCTGGACCCCTACCTGCGGCGTTTTTTGTCCAAGGTGTGGTGGGTAAGTTACCACCATAGATAGAGGAACAACCGGTGGCGTTGGCAACGATCATGCGATCGCCAAATAATTGTGTTACAAGTTTAATATAAGGTGTTTCTCCACATCCAGCACAAGCACCAGAAAACTCAAATAATGGTTCTTGCATTTGTTGTTGATTAATATGATTTAACTTTAAATTCCGTCTATCTGGGTTAGGAAGATTTAAGAAGAAATCCCAGTTTTCTCGTTCTTGTTCTCGCAGTGGTTTTTGTGCTGCCATATTAATGGCTTTTTTACGCGGTTCGGCTTTATTTTTGGCGGGACAAACATCAACACAAATACCGCAACCTGTACAATCTTCTGCTGCTACTTGAATGGTAAACTTTAAATCATGCCAATCATGTTCTTTTGCATTTGCACTTTTAAAAGTTGTTGGGGCATTTTCTAATTCTTCTGGTGCATATACTTTAGCGCGAATGACACTATGGGGACACACCATCACACATTTACCACATTGAATACAAACGTCAGCATCCCACACCGGAATTTCTTCAGCAATATTGCGTTTTTCCCATTTAGATGTTCCTGTGGGATATGTACCATCTACAGGTAATGCACTTACAGGTAAATCATCACCTTCACGGACTATCATTTTCCCTAATACATCGCGGACAAATGCAGGGGCATTATTGAGAATAGGTGACAGGTGACAGGTGACAGGTGACAGTTCTTTAGCTGTAATTTCATAGAGATTTTCCAAGGTTTTATCAACGGCTTGAATATTCATTTGTACGATTTCTTCGCCTTTTTTACTGTAGGCTTTACAGATAGATTTTTTAATTTGATCTATAGCTTCTTCCCTTGGTAAAACACCAGAAACAGCAAAGAAACAAACCTGCATAACTGTGTTAATATGTCCACTCATTCCCGCTTCACGGGCGACTTTATAGGCATTAATGACATAGAATTTGAGATTTTTGTTAATTATCTCTGTTTGCATTGTCAAAGGTAATTTATCCCAAACTTCATCTTTGTGATAATGTGAATTTAATAAGAATGTCCCACCAGGAATAATATCTTTTAATATCGGGAATTTTTCTACAAAGTCCCATTGGTGACAAGCGACAAAATTAGCTTTAGTAATTAAATAGGTAGAATGAATTAGTTGATCACCAAAGCGCAAATGAGAGACTGTGACAGAACCAGATTTTTTAGAATCGTAAACAAAATAACCTTGGGCATAATTATCTGTTTCTTCGCCAATAATTTTAATTGAGTTTTTATTTGCCCCCACTGTACCATCTGCACCTAACCCATAAAAAATTGCCCTAACTATATTGTCAGCTTCAATATTAAATTCGGGATTATATGCTAAACTGGTATGGGTAACATCATCATTAATGCCGACAGTAAAATGATTTTTTGGTGTTTCTAAATCCAAATTATCAAATACCGCTTTTACCATTGCTGGTGTAAATTCTTTAGATGATAAACCATATCTTCCCCCCACAACTTTAATTTTGTGAATTTGGTTTTCTGCCAAAGCTGTAACTACATCTATATATAAAGGTTCACCAATTGCCCCTGGTTCTTTCGTTCTATCTAAAACGGCAATTATTCGGGTTGTTTTGGGCAGAGAATTAATAAATCTTTGGGTATCAAAGGGACGATATAATCTAACTTTGATAACTCCCACTTTTTCACCTTGTTGATTGAGATAATCTACGGTTTCATGAACTGTTTCACAACCAGAACCCATGAGAATAATTATTTTTTCTGCTTCTAAATGTCCATGATAATCAAATAGTTGATATTGTCTCCCTGTCATTGCGGCAAATTCATCCATTACCTGTTCGCTAATATCTGGACAAGCGAGATAAAAAGAGTTTACTGTTTCCCTAGCTTGAAAATAAACATCAGGGTTTTGGGCTGTTCCTCGTAATACCGGATGATCAGGTGTTAAAGCCCGTGAACGATGGGCAATTACTAACTCTATGGGAATAAATTTTTGTAAGTCTTCAGTTGTTAATATTTCTATTTTATTGACTTCGTGGGAAGTGCGAAAACCATCAAAAAAGTGTAAGTAAGGTATCCGAGATAATAAAGTTACTTTTGTGGAAATTAGGGCAAAATCATGGGCTTCTTGCACAGAAGCAGCGCATAACATGGCAAAACCTGTGGTTCTTGCAGCCATGACATCACTATGATCTCCAAAAATGGATAAAGCTTGGGCTGCAAGCGATCGCGCCGCAATATGAAATACTGTAGGTGTAAGTTCACCGGCAATTTTGTACATATTTGGTAGCATCAACATTAACCCCTGAGATGCTGTAAAGGTTGTTGTCAGTGAACCAGTTTGTAAAGCCCCATGTACAGCACCTGCAACCCCCCCTTCACTCTGCAACTGCACCACCGCAGGAACAGTTCCCCAAATGTTCGGTTTTCCCTCACTCATCCAAGTATCAGACCATTCCGCCATCGGTGAAGATGGTGTAATCGGGTAAATGGCAATAACTTCGTTTAATTGGTAAACGACTTTAGCCACAGCTTCATTACCATCTATAGTTGCAAAGGTTTTCATTTTTATATTCCTTAACCTTAAATAACTACCAAAACATACAGTCAGGAGGTAGGGGCGCAGGCCCTGCGCCCAGTCAGGATTCAGGAGTAAAACTAGCTTGCTGTCTGGCTTTGAACTCAAATCCTCTACCTCATTAATCTGTAATCTGCTGTAGATCATTCAATAATTAGGCGTTGCTGATTAAGGGTATGAATTTTAGTCTCACGCAAAGGCAAACGTAAGAGTTTTAAAGGTTCAATTTGGGAATTTCATACCTCAATTCAGCAACCCCAATAATTATAGGATAGTTCTTGAAAAATCTCCCCATACTAAATGTAGCATGGGGCTAGATAGGAACAAAATCCCAAATTAGAGACTTCCAAATAAAAAAATGTCCCAAAACTGATGCAGAAATTCTCTCTCTGTGTACTCTGTGCCTCTGTGGTTCGTTTCTTAGGATAATTTATTTCTTGGAAGTCTCTTATTAGTTTTAGGGAATAACTTTCTGCTGAGTTACTCTACCTTTTGGCTTAGAGGTTGTTTGAAAACTTTTTCGTGTGGGATCTGACACCCGCAGATCCCCCTAAATCCCCCTTAAAAAGGGGGACTTTGAGGAATTTAGCCCCCCTTTGTAAGGGGGGTTGGGGGGATCTCGATTAATTCTGATACTTTTCAAACATCCTCTAAGAGAACTCCACAAAAAAGAGGGCGCAGATAGCGGCTGGGGGATACTGAAAAATAGAGTAGATAAGTAGGCGAAATGTTTGGGGAGTTCCATTGCGATCGCAAAACATAATCCACCGACTTTGGCTGTCCAGGTTTGGCTGGCAGAGGAACGCGGGTTTCTTTGACCAATTGTATAGGTTGCTCATCCATGCAAATCACTGGACACTTGGGGTCATAGGGTAGATGATAAATCTCCAGAACATCTTCCATGTAACACGGGGTTTAAGACTGTTGAATCAATGGTTTTCTCATAAACCTTTTTCCCAATCGCCGTCAAAGAATAACAGACCATGAACTTTTTCCCCTGGTTATTGTACCTAACCGTTAGGCAAAGTACTGTATCACGATTGTGATCTTCACCCACGAGCTAGATATCGCGCCCAAACAAAGTATAATATCTTTGTGCAAAATGGACTGATTGTGAGCCAAACTACTTTAACAACCATAGACATATTCCGCTAAAATCTAAGCAAGATCGTTTAGTATTGGAAAGGAAATTCTATTTTGTCCAACCCAGATTCCAACACAAATCAGCCTCGCCTTTTATCTTTTACCCTTGACGGTTGGTCTGTTTTAGGTAGTCGAGTCACTGTGTCTTTAGAAAATGGCGTTGCAGTATTAGTTGGTCGCAATGGGGCTGGAAAGTCAGCTATTCTTGAAGGGTTTGAAGCAATCTCATTATGCGCGATTGGCAGGTTTAATCAACTTGTATATGATAGCGAAAGTTTTCCTAAAATATTAGAAATCGAAATTTTGACTCCGACTGCTCGTAGACTTGAATACAGGTATGAGTTTATAACTCTTGCTAGTTCTGATGATGATCTGAATTTTGATGACTCCGATGACTCCATAGATGAAAAATCAGAAGTAAGTCGTTTCTCCTGGAATGACTGCTGTAGATATATTAATGAAGGGGAAGATCATCTTTGGACTACTAATAATGGGGTAACAACCTTCAATACTGAGGATGAGCCAATTATCACTGTTCTTGGGAATACAAACTCTCTTCGACAATCACTCCCAGAAACTTCAGGAATCAAGCTTCCTAACGAAATGCTTTGGGTTTATTCTGTTTTGAGAGGAGTTCGCTTACTGGGGAAAACTCCTATTAGACAAAGGACTAGACGACAACCATCACAACTAAGAGTATCAATCAAAGGTATTTATACTCGTCCTTTCAGTTTAGGTGATATTCTAGCTCGGAAAATACTACGTCTTATTGGCAAGGATGAACTATCCGAGATTGAGAGTATATGTCAGCGAGTTGGACTTGGCAGTAAAATATCTGTACAAAAGTTTATTTTAAGCAGAGACTCTGGAGAGAAAATTGAAAATGAAGATGAAGAATATATTTCTTCGGTATTACTGGATGGTGTCAATATAGGGTTATTATCTGATGGAACACTCCGAGTCTTGGCGATTCTGATGGAAATAATTGCATCATCTCCTAATACGACGACAATAATTGAAGAACCTGAGACACAAATTCATCCTGGTATGCTTGCAAAGTTACTGAATGAAATCGAGACCTACTCTTTTGGAGAAAACTTGATTCTTTCGACTCACTCACCGCAAGTCGTTTCATGGACTAGTCCAGACAAAATTATTCTAGTTCATCGAGATAATGGACGGACATTTGTTCGGAAATTAGGTGAGGATCAGATTCACAATGTTATCGAATACCTCTCTGAAGATGGTGAATTAGGCGAATGGATTTACAGTGGTATTCTCGATGAGTAATCTTAAGATCGCCTTAATTGCTGAGGATAATACAGACTGTGAAGCAATTCGTACAATTGTCCATCGTGTCCTTGGGGCAGAAGTCACAACCAAAAAATGGGCTTCTAAGGGTTGTAGTTCATTAACAAAAAAGCTAAGAGCAAAGCTGAAATTACTTTCCAGTGAAGGTTGTAATATTTTTATTGTCGTTCATGATTTGGATCGCAATCCTCAGAATGGTTCCCTCAACAATGAGCAAGCATTGCGGTCAAAATTAGAAGAATTATCTTCTGAAATTGAAAGTCTTAAAAAACATATCTGTATTCCCATTGAAGAGTTAGAAGCTTGGTTCTGGTCTGATCCAGAAGTTATAAAATATCTTGGTGGTGAAAAAGGTAAAGCACATCCTAACCCTCACGAAATTAAATCTCCTAAAGAAAAACTAATAGAATTGTCGGTTGGAGAAAATAGAAAGCCTCGTTACAGTACCAACATGAATGTTGAGTTAGCAGAGAGACTAAATCTAAATATATGTTCCAATCGCTGCGCTTCGTTTAAGAATCTCCTTAATTTCTTGCGATCGCTCTGAAAGGATTGCGATAGCGAAGCGCGACCTAGCCCGGATTTCTCACAAGCGAAAAAAATCATTCATAAAGAGTAAAACAAAGGCAGTTTATTTGATACATAAACAGCAAAGATGAAAAAAGGAAATCTCCTAAATATATATTTGAGAAATTTAGTTAAATATCAAGAGCCATTCAGTCAATATATACTGATATAAATAATTGAGTAGTAAAATTAGGCATCTGAAAACAGAGTGAAAAAAAACTTTTATCCCCACCCTAAATTAAAGCTAAAAATGAGCGTAATAATCAATAATCGTTCCCAAAGAATTAACCAGGATTTGGTAACAACTGCAAACAACGGTAAGCAGTAACATAAATATGTTTGTAGGGACAACAACTATTAATTGCAATTAAAACTCGCCGGGTACTCACAGTAATCAAAGCACCTAACTTCAATAACTTGGTACGGATAGTCCCAACTTGAGCATTCTGTAATTCAGTTTTAACCAAACATTTGTTTCGCAAAGCATTCATCAAAACATAAGCAATGGAAGAGAACCACAAACGTAGTTGATTACCAGCAAATGTATGGGTACTGGTTCTGTCACTAAATAATTCTAATTGTTGTTCCTTAAAGCGATTTTCCATCTCACCTCTCGGACAATATTTTTGGGTATAAACTTCACTTGGAGGCATCTTATTTGTAGGAATTGAGGTGACAATAAAACGGATATTAGTTCCCTTTGCCCCATACTCAACTTTAGTAACAACACGACGACTACGACTCCAAGATTTATGGGTTTGATAGTCAATAGTTTTATACCAAGTTGAATTCTCTATCAGATGTGATGCTAGTTCAGGAAGTTCAATATCTGGAACAAATAGAGTTTCTAAAAAAGAAACTACTGTGGATAGCTTTTGCTCAAACTCTTGCTTGGCTTTACTTTGAGTGAGAGTCGTCATCTTTATTAAACGACTGTTCTGCGGCAACCCAAATACATAATCTACTTTTATTTGTGACTCACACCATTCCATAATATCTTCTCGGGAATAGGCGCTATCTCCACGTACTAAAATCTCTACATTATTCCATTCTGCACGTATTTGTTTAATAACTCTCTGTAATTCTGATAATGGTCATTTAAGTCTTCATATCCCATGATTAAGCCATATATCCGTTGTGTTAATAAGCTTTCTATAGGATGTAGTGTTTTATTTGGCTTTCTGTAGTCTTGGAAACACTTAGCTAACCGTGATGTTATTTGCAATTTTCGGTCTATTTCCGCAATTAAACTTAAACCTGCATCTGATGTTACTTGCCCACCCTGGAAATTAACTACTATTGGTGGGAGTTTTTCTCTTTCAAACTTGAACTGTTTTGATGTACTATCTGTTGTTAATGGGGTCATACTTTATAACTGCTAAAATGCTTTCTACATATACATTTTCGCAGGTTTTGACCCCTTTTTTTTAGTTATTTGTGAGAAATCCGGGTTCACTATTCACTAATAACAACAACAAATATCCATGAAAGAAACATTTCCAGAATTACTTAGAAGGTTGGCGATTGCTCACTATCAGAGAAAGCTAAACCAAGGACTTTGTTCACTTCCAGAAAACATAAAATTCGTTCAACTACCAAAGGTTTCTTGGTCATGAATAAGTATGTAAATGAAGCTGAATTAATAAAACATAGACAAGAGTTAAAATCTCACTGTCACAAGTTAATTAATTTAATATTTCGCCATATATACGGAATAAAACTCTTGCTGGTTTCTGCTAAATGCCTTGAATCAATTGCTGACTACAAAGCTAATCGCAGTGGTAATTATGTTGAAAAGTTTCCCATGACTTTAGAGGACATACAAGAGTTAGAAGCATCGAATCAACAATTAACAATTAACAATTAACAATTAGGAGTTTTGAATATGGAATGGCAAAGAACAAAACAAGCGGCTGAATCTCTGAGTTTAATTTCTTGTGACCAACTAAGAAAATTTGTTCGTGAAGGATTTTTCAAAGAAGGTATAGACTATCGAGATATTAGATTAAACGGGCGAGTCAAACCGAATTATCAATTTCATATCGAAAACTGTAAGAAAAAACTTGGTTATCCATAATTTAGCGTTGTCAGTGGTATTTTCAGTAATTGCTAATTCCTTGACAAGATATTCAGACCACTCAAATTTCCCCTGGGCCAATAAACCTCCAACTTTCTTGGCTTCTGATTCAGCAAATTGTAACCCAGCAGGATTGGCGTAAATCCCCAAAGATAAAAGCTGTTGGTAAGGTGGCTTGTCTATTCCTGGTTTTGGCGGAAATGTGGCACGAAGTGAAAGGCGATAGCGAAGCGCTGCTGCAAGCAGTTCGCCCCGCTGATAAACCACTACACCGATATTGCCGGCTTTTAATCTTGCGTTAACCTCGTCTAATCTAATGTCCACTTCTTGCTGTTCATTGATCTAAAGTTGATCTATTATTCTGTCATTTTCCACTAAATTCTAAAGTGTTGCGGCACGATGGAGAAATATCAAAAGGTTAATATAACAGAGCATTGAAACGACAAAACCCCTGATTTCTCAAGGGTTTCGTTAAGGCCAGCAGTTGGATTTGAACCTACGACCTTCCGATTACAAGTCGGATGCACTACCACTGTGCTATGCTGGCGATTTGGGTAAGAACGTTTTTAATTGCCTCACCGATTTCATATTATAGCATAGGCATATCATTTGTCTAGAGGGTAAACAAAATATTTTTCCAGTTGCCAAGAATCAGTAAAACTAGCCGCCGTGCTGTAGATTGATGCAAAAATATTTGGTACAGTGCAATTGGAGTATTCCTGGTGACACGGCTATACCAAAGCGCAGGAACATTTGTTCTTTATAGATAATCAAGCATGGCAGCATTGATAGGCAGAGATTTATTAAGTCTAGCGGATCTGAGTTCTGAGGAACTGCAAGAACTTCTGGAATTGGCTACTCAACTCAAGTCAGAAAAACTGAAGTTGCATTGTAACAAGGTTCTAGGTTTGTTATTTTCCAAAGCTTCAACACGCACTAGAGTCAGTTTTACAGTCGCAATGTACCAAATGGGGGGACAGGTAATTGATCTGCATCCTAATGTCACTCAGGTGAGTCGAGGAGAACCTATCCAGGATACTGCTAGGGTGTTAGATCGTTATTTGGATGTTTTAGCAATTCGTACCTTTGCTCAACAGGAGTTGGAAACTTTTGCCAAATATGCGAAAATTCCTGTAATTAATGCCCTCACGGATTTAGAACACCCCTGTCAGATATTGGCAGATTTACTCACCATTCAAGAAAAATTTGGCAGTTTGGCGGGTTTAACATTAACCTATGTCGGTGATGGAAATAATGTCGCTAATTCCCTGATGTTGGGTTGTGCTTTGGTGGGAATGAATGTCAGAATCGCTTTTCCGTCAGGATATGCCCCAGATGCAGAAATTGTAGAAAAAACTAGGGAAATAGCTAATAAAAAAACTGAAGTTATCTTGACTCACGATCCTGAAGCAGCAGCAAAAGGTGCATCCGTACTTTATACTGACGTTTGGGCAAGCATGGGGCAAGAAACACAAGCCAATAATCGCTTCCCTGTTTTCCAACCTTATCAAATTTCACAACAATTATTAAGTCTTGCAGATCCAGAAGCAATTGTTTTACACTGCTTACCAGCCCATCGCGGTGAAGAAATTACTGAAGAGGTAATTGAAGGTTCACAATCACGGGTTTGGGATCAGGCAGAAAATCGCCTCCACGCTCAAAAAGCTTTACTTGCAAGTATTCTTGGGGCAAAATAACAGCATTGGTAATGGGTAATGGGTAATGGGTAATTAGTGAAATTATTATCTGTTCCCTATTCCCTATTAGTTACTAATTACCATAAATTTTTAATAAAAGCTTGTTAAGGGAAGAATTTTGTAGTACCAATGTTCTAGGGACATTTATTATTTACTTCCCAAAAAAATTATGGAACGTCTCACAGAACCCCAAAAAGAACTATACGAATGGTTGGTAGAATATATCAGGTTGAATCAACATTCTCCATCAATTCGCCAAATGATGGAAGGGATGAATTTAAAATCTCCTGCACCCATTCAAAGTCGGTTAGAACATTTACGCAATAAGGGCTACATTGGCTGGAATGAAGGCAGGGCAAGAACTTTGCGGATAGTTCATCCTGTTAAACAAGGTGTACCAATTTTAGGAACTATTGCCGCCGGTGGTTTAATTGAACCGTTCACTGATGCGGTGGAACATTTAGATTTGGCTAATTTATCATTACCTCCTCAAAGCTATGCTTTACGGGTCGCGGGGGATAGTATGATTGAGGATTTAATAGCAGATGGTGATGTCGTATTTTTGCGTCCTGTCGCTGAACCCAATCAATTAAAAAATGGAACTATCGTCGCGGCGAGGGTGGAAGGACATGGAACAACTTTAAAACGATTTTATCGCCATGATGATCTTGTCACCCTTAAACCTGCAAATCGTAATTATCACCCGATAGAAGTATCAGCAATGCAAGTAGAGGTACAAGGGTCTTTGGTGGGTATTTGGCGTAATTATAACTAAAGGATGTCATTTGGAGACTTCCAAATAAAAAAATGTCCCAAAACTGATGCAAAAATTCTCTCTCTGTGTACTCTGTGCCTCTGTGGTTCGTTTCTTGGGATAATTTATTTCTTGGAAGTC
>B570J13880_100103_pt1 | contig 11514 bp, 13 predicted proteins | sample LakMenEpi26Jun08_FD_13880 | JGI IMG/M metagenome (IMG submission 13880) | reverse complement strand
ATTGGTTATTTTGACAAATTTGGTATCAAAAACAATAAAATTCTTTATTTATATGGGTTGTGGGGTAAATAAACTCATATTTGGCATAACAGGTACGGAAGAACCATTAGTGTTGTCTTTAAAAGATAGGTAATCCAGAATAAATAAGATAGCGTCACAAGTGCGAAGTGCTTGTAGACTCGTCTGTTTTAAAGCTACTGTATTAAAATTCTCTGAATTCCACTCATTTGGTCCAGGAGTATCAACTAAAGTAAATCCAGCTAGAGATGGTAATTTACTAATAGCTTCAATAGGATGTTCTAATTCAAAACTTATAGTATGATCTAAATTTTTATTATCCCTTATTTGATATGTCCGTTCTGAAAACTTCCGCTTAATTTTTTCTGCATCACCAGTTGCTATAATTTCAGGTATTTAGCATTTAATCTCATTTGCTCCCGACTAGTCATGGTTTTATCACCACGAGCCATATTATCCTTACCATTCTCCCATCTGATATTACTCGGATCATTAGAACCTCCCTTACTGTGGGGTTTAACGTGACTAGCGTGCTTATCAGATAGGTACTGTTCTACATTCTTGGCCGCAGTTTGACTATCTATACTCGCACGTTGAGATGGGGGAATCTTATCTAGCATTTCTTGGGCTTTTATTGTCGTTCGGATAGGTTCGCCAGAACGAACACCGCCTTTACTTAATCTATCTACCATGCTTTTAGATAGATCCTGTAAATTGACGTGGTGAATGTTGGTTGTCGCAGCCGCATTGACAGCAGAATTACGCTGGGAATCGTCAGACATGGATAATTACCTTTTTATATTTGACAGAAGCGTTTAATAAAATAAATTATACTCAATACAGCAATAATTGACTACTGATAAGAATAAATATACAGTTGGTGTAAATAAAATGACTGCACTAGAGAAATACACGATGCAATTTAGTCAATGCGAGATCATGTAGAAACACAGTCATCGCATTGAGACAACTTTACATATCGTTAGATACCTTTAAATTTTTCTGTTCACCTACTTACTTAATACTGTACAATTAATTAATACTGTAATTTTAGGTTTTTTTGGTTATACAATAATTTCTTAGAGGGTGTTTGAAAACTATTAGATGAAACCGATAATCTCCAGAAACCTAACCCCTTTCCCCTTGTAAAGGGGGGAAACAATAAAAATCCAGTTCCCTCCCCTTTACAAGGGGAGGGTTAGGGAGGGGTAAAAAATATTTGATACATCAACCATAACTTTTCAAACACCTTCTTAGAGAAGTCGGGTATCTTACTGAAAATTTGTTATTTAATCTAACCTAAGATAGATCAAGATTATATCTAAGAAAAGATGTGAAATATTAGTCTATCTTTGAAAATAGTAATTAGCACAGATAATGCTGTTACTGAGGTAAAAAATGTTGTCATACTTTTTCATCGCACTCGCTACAGCTTTAAGTTTGCTGATTGTTGATTTAGTTGTTCCCGGTGTAGATATTGCTAATTTTCCGGCAGCTTTAATTGCCGCTGTTGTGATTGGTTTAATTAATAGTGGAGTTAAACCAACCATTAATATCTTGTCTTTACCTTTGACATATCTCACATTAGGTGGATTTTCCCTAATTGTTAACGGACTCTGCTTTTGGTTAGCATCAGTTTTAGTTCCAGGTTTTCAAGTTCAAGGATTAATTGCTTTTATTATCGGTCCTGTAGTTCTTTCTTTAGCTAATACCTTTCTCAGTAAATACTTCGCAGAAAAAGGTTTTGAATTACAAGATAGTCAATAGGTAAACCCAACTTTAAAACTAGGAAATATCCATGAACTTACTGCGTATACTTATCGGTTTATTTCTACCTCCCTTGGGGGTTTTTCTCACCGTTGGCTTTGGTCCAACCTTGTTAATTAACATTTTGCTGACTCTGCTTGGTTGGCTTCCTGGTAGCATTCATGCAGTTTGGGTAATTGTCAAGCATGAAGAAAATATTAATAGAGAGGAAGGTACTTATTAAGTATGTAACAATAACAAGATCCCCGACTTCTCTAAGAAGTCGGGGATCTAAAGGATAGTTAGTCTTTAAGCACGAATATCTTTATCTTTGAATAAATCAGCCGTTGCTAAAAGTAACTCGCGTAAAGTTTGTTTTAATTGACGTTCTTTCTTTGCTATAACTGCACCTGCATCTGTCAATTTTTTTTCCAGAACTGAGTAACTTTCTTTTACTTGTGCTGTGATAGATTCGGCTTTGGGATGGGATTTATCACACCATTGTTTGGCTTCATTTAAATAATCCTGTACTTCTTGATCACTTCCGCTATAACGTGCCGATAAATTGGCTCGGATAATTGCTGATTGCGCTTGTAATTGTGCATAGCGTTTCTTTAATAAACCAATTTCTTCACTATCTTTGATAGAATCAATGGCTGAATCAATGGCAATTTTTGTGTCTGCTGATTTATCTTGACTTGTTTCAACTATCTTCGTTAAAATTCCTTCAATTTCTGCTTGTAGTTCTTCTTCTTCCCTATCCAATTGAGCTTGTAATTGCTTAATTTCAGCTTGAGTTTTGACAATATCTGAATGTTTTTTCAAATTTATCGCTTCCATAGCCCCTTCAATTGAAGCTACCACTCCTTCTTTAACTTCACTACCTTTTTCTTGTAAATTATCAATGACAGTAGACACAGCATCATTAACTAAATTACGCAGTTCATGAGAACCTTCTTGAAACTCAGAACCTACTTGAGAAACAGCAGATTTGACAATTTCCCGAATGCGTTCAGCTTTTAATTGTCCTGTTTCTTTAGCTTGGTGTAAATCTATTTGAATTTGTTCTTTAATGTTCTTATTTGTGGTCATACTAAATACAAATCTCATTACAACACTTACACTCATTATGGCGAAATCTTTTAGCTATGAACACCCTCTAAAGAGATAAAATCATATCTATCTTTAGGTACTTCAAAGTATTTGGCGATTAGAAAGATGCTTCCACCACGCTACACAAGCAAAGTCTACCTTCGTAGATTCAGCAATTAGAAGTTTTTAACCCACGCAAGTGGGTTTTGTCTGTATAGCCGCGACTTCTAGTCGCCAGGAATTTTTTAGTTAAATGTTGCCAATTTATGAAATAATCAATATTGGTCAATAACTAAATTTTAAATTATGTGGCAGGTAAATATCACTTGCGATGGTGAAGGGTGGAAAGTGTACGGAGTTGAATTTAAGAAAATGGTAGAAAATTACCAAGCTGAATTGATTGGTTCTAAAAAAATGCCAGATGGAAAACGGATCATGTCCTATAAAATTGAAGATGTCAGCGAAGCAGAAGCTTTTCAGGAACAATGTACAAACTTTATCGGCTTCATATCTGATTTTGAAGCCTTATGAAAAAACTAATAGTATTGATATTATGCACATTTTGCTTGTGGACTATCAATTTCACCTCACCCGCTAACGCTTTAGATACAGCCAAAGGGGCAGAAATTTTTAGTTTTCATTGTGCTGGTTGTCATATTAATGGGGAAAATATCATTAGACGCGGTAAAAACTTAAAAAAGAATGCACTTAAAAAATATGGCATGGATTCTTTAGAAGCGATTACAGCCATTGTCACTAATGGTAAGAATAATATGTCAGCTTATAAAAAAAGATTGACAACTGAGGAAATTCAACAAGTTGCAGCTTATGTTTTGGAACAAGCAGAAAAAGACTGGAAATAACAAGATAAAAAATATGATGTTACCTCAAGAAAGCTATTTACAATTTACTCCTGACTTGAAAATTTGCCGAATTTTAAATGGAATGTGGCAAGTTTCCGGTGGACATGGACGCATTAACCCCAAAACTGCCATTGAGTCTATGTTTCAATATGTTGATGCTGGTTTTACAACATGGGATTTAGCAGACCATTATGGACCAGCAGAAGATTTTATTGGTGAGTTTCGTCGTCAACTGATAGCGACTCGTGGAGAAGAAGCTGTAAATAATATTCAAGCTTTTACCAAGTGGGTTCCTCGTGCGGGGAAGATGACAAAAAAACTGGTTGAGGAAAATATTGATATTTCTTTGAGAAGAATGGACGTTAAATCATTGGATTTAATGCAGTTTCACTGGTGGGAATATCGAGATGCTAATTATTTAGATGCTCTCAAATATATGGTAGAATTGCAAACAGAAGGTAAAATCAAACATTTAGCTTTAACTAATTTTGATACCGAACATTTGCAAATTATCACCGAAGCAGGAATCAAGATTGTTTCTAATCAAGTGCAGTTTTCTTTAGTTGACAGAAGACCACAGGTAAACATGGTTAAATTTTGTCAAGAACATGATATTAAGTTGTTTACCTATGGTAGTATTTGCGGTGGTTTGTTATCAGAAAAGTATTTGAATAAACCAGAACTTAAAGGCTTAGAAATAAATACCACCAGTTTGAGAAAATACAAACAAATGATTGATAATTGGGGTGGTTGGGGACTATTTCAACAGTTACTAAATACCTTAAAAACCATTGCTAATAAACATCAAGTAAGTATTGCTAATGTGGCTGTAAATTACGTTTTAAATCAGCCAGCAGTTGGGGGTGTAATTGTGGGTGCAAGGTTAGGAATTGCAGAACATTTGTCAGATAATGCTAGGGTGTTTAGTTTCAATTTAGATGCTGAGGATATCGGGAAAATAGATGCAGTTTCTGAACAGTCAAAAGATTTATATAAGTTAATTGGTGATTGTGGAGATGAATATAGACGTTAATTGAACATTTTACTCCCCATTTTCCTTGACCGACCAGCATTGTATTAGATCATTGGGGTCAATTTTAGCGATCGCCTAGCCTGAATTTTCCTAGCCTAGCCTAAATTTTTCTGAATTTCCATGAATTTTATCTGATAATAAAACTAGCCTCTTTAAGCAAAACCTATGGAAACCCTCACCTTAAACATACCTCCCGCAGTAAATTTAACAGATGAGCAGTTTTATCAACTTTGCATTGCCAACGAACCTTGGCAATTAGAACTTACCCAAACGGGAGAATTAATTATTATGCCTCCCACAGGTGGAGAAAGCGGAATTAGAAACTCAGATATAACTACAGATTTAAGTATTTGGAATCGTCAAACTAAATTAGGTAAAGTATTTGATTCTTCTACAGAGTTTAAATTACCCAGTGGTGCTTATCGCTGTCCTGATGCAGCTTGGGTAAAACTAGCACGTTGGGAGGCTTTAAGTAAAGAAGAAAAAAAACGGTTTCCCCCCCTTTGTCCTGATTTTGTGATTGAATTGCGATCAGAAACGGATAGTTTAGAAAAATTACGCGCTAAAATGCGAGAATATCAAAATAATGGGGCGCTTTTAGGTTGGTTAATTGATCCACAAACACCCTTAGTAGAAATTTATCGTTACGGAAAAGATGTAGAAGTTTTAAACTTTGATGTTGACAACCCACCAAAACTTTCTGGTGAAGATATTTTACCGGGCTTTATTCTCGATTTGCAGATAATTTTAAATCCATAGATTCTAAATTTCGGGATGATGATTTCTCAAAAAAATATTCCCACTGGCTACCTCCGCAAGGTTCATCATATCGCTTTTAACGTCCAAAATATGGCAGCATCTCGCCATTTTTATGGTCATATTTTAGGCTTACACGAACTTACAGGGGATGAAATACCAGAAACATTAATAGAACTTGTCAACACCGGAAAAGTCGCCAACTTTGCCACTCCTGACGGTACAATTATTGACTTATTTGGAGAACCAGAATTATTACCACCAGATCCAGATCCCAGTAAGTCTTTCACTAGAGCGTATCATTTAGCCTTTGATATTGATCCAGAACTATTTGACCAAGCATTAGCAGTAATTCAAGAAAATAATTTGGTCATTGCTTATGGACCAGTTTCCCGTCCTACTGGTAGAGGAGTGTATTTTTATGATCCCGATGGGTTTATGATTGAAATTCGTTGTGATCCTGATTAAATGAGACAGTGGGAAAATTTCGATAATTAAAGGCAATATAAAAGCAATATACAGCACTTCCCGGTGTTATGAGGTACAAGAACCCCACCCCCAACCCCCTCCCCGCAAGCGATGAGGGGGCTAAGATGTAACTCATATCATTGGAAACTACTGTAAGTAGGTGAACACAATAAGAGAATAAGAGAACTCCACAAAAAAGATGATCCAATCTTGTGGGATGGGCATCTTGCCCGTCCTTTTATTATTAGCGGGCAAGATGCCCGCACCACAAGAAATTTTGGGATATTTTTTTAATTGGAAGTCTATAAAACCAAGGTGTGTAAAGAAAAAAGAAAAGTAAAATCGTCCAAAGCTTCTTCACTCTTGCCTTTTGCCTCTTGCCTCTTGCCTCTTGCCCTCCCATAAAGACAATTTTCAATGCTAACCTACTGTAATTGAGGGTGGGGAAACCCTACGGATTTTGGGATATTTGAAATAAGGCTAGAAATGTACATTCCCAAACCAAACGAGGTTGGGCGTAACAAAGTAAATGTTTCCGAGTTTTTTCTAATTGTTGAATAATTTTAGGTTCATGTATTTGTTGCCAATAGTATTGTTGTAAATAGTCAATTAACCATAATTGGGCTTCTGTATCTAATTCTTTATCAATTTTTTTACCTAATTCTAAAGCATGACGGTAAGATGTTGGCGTTTTTTTCACCTGGGCGATAAATTCGCTAGGAATGGTTTGTAATTGTTGGTAGGAGGAAATGGCATTTCCTGGACTACCTGCGGCTATATTTAAAACTTCTGGATGTTGCAAAATTTCGGCATTTCCTGTTTGTGTCAATACCTCAGTCATAGCCGCAGTATTTAACCGATAAAAGGGAACTTTTTGACAACGGGATACTAAAGTTGGTAGCACAGATTCGGGGGAGGGAGCAATTAAAATTAATGTCGCTTTTCCCGGTTCTTCTAAAGTTTTTAACAACGCATTTGCCGCAGATTCCGCCATTGTTTCTGCTTGTTCTAATACTATGATATTCCGCGCTGCTTCCAATGGTGGACGAGAAAGAAATTGCGTAATTTCTCGAATTTGTTCTAAACGAATAACCGGTGGTGCTTTGCGTTTAACTCCCTTTTCGGCTGCTTCTGCTGGGGTGAGTCTTTGTCCTTGATATTGATAAGTTGGTTCTACCCACAATAAAGCTGGATGATTTCTTTGCTGAATGCGATTGTGTAAAATGGGAATTTGATCGGGTTTTATAGAACTAGAAAAAAGTAATTCAATAAAACATTTTGCTGCTAAACTTCTGCCTACACCATCAGCACCCACAAACATATAAGCTGGTGCAACTCGATGTTGTTTAACGGATTGAGTTAATAATTCTACCGCTTGCTGTTGTCCGATTAATGACGAGAACATAGTTATGAAAACAGGCGTTGCTGTAAAATTTCCTGGATACTTTTTTGAACGATATCTTGACTGTCATTGCCATCTATTCGCACAATTCGGGATGGATTGGATGCAGCTAATTCTGTATATCCTTGCTGTACCCGACGATGAAAAGTAATAGTTTCCTGTTCAATTCTATCTAGTTTAGCTTGTCCCCGTTTGCGGGATAGTCCTACCTCTACATCTACATCTAACCAAATAGTTAAATCACTTTCTAAGCCACCAGTAGCAATCTGATTAAGTTGATGAATGAGATTCATATTTAAACCTCTACCATAACCTTGATAGGCGATAGTAGAATCAGTATAGCGATCGCACAAAATAAATTTCCCTATGGCTAAATTAGGTTTTAACTCTTCTTCAATATGTTGTGACCTGTCCGCTGCATATAATAATAGTTCCGTGACTTCCCCCACCGGCTTACTTGGTGACTTTTCCAATAATAACGCCCGTAAATCCTTTCCTAACTCCGTTCCCCCTGGTTCACGAGTCAGTATTACTGATATATTTAAGCTTTCTAACCACTGAAAACACCGTTGCATCTGAGTAGTTTTACCACAACCCTCCACACCTTCAAATACAATGAACTTACCACTCATGTTGTTAAATTTTGTAAATACTGATTTTTTAGACATCCCTATTTATATAAACTCTACACCAAAAGCAAACCTTATATGATTGCCCCAAATATCGCAGTAGACACGAAGACGTGGTGCTACATTAACTCCAAGAGTCAGATCCCCGACTTCTCTAAGAAGTCGGGGATCTGGGTATGAGTGCAAAATAAATTGAACATTATAAAAATCCCTAAACTAATCAATTTTGTAGGGGTCTAATTTTCATACAATATGATGAAAAATAATTTTCAGTAAATCCCCTTGAGAAAAAGGCTTCTCTAAATATCCATTAGCCCTCACAAATTTGGCTTTAGCTTTATCTCTTAATCCCATTCTTTCGGTCATCAAAATCACAGGAGTATTTTTATAATGCGAGTGTTTCCGCAATAAAGAACAGATTTCATAGCCATCTAAATTAGGCATTTCTACATTTAATAAAATCATATCGGGCTGTACTCGCAAAATTTCCATTAAAGCTTGGGAAGAATCCATGAATTTCAGCACAGAAAATATTTGCTCATCTAAAAAATTTTCCACAGTATTTAATATGCTATAATCATTGTCCACACCCAAAATACTATATTTCTTCCTCTCCCTAACTGGGGAGTTTATCGGCTGATGTATATGTAGTTGAGAATCAACTTGCTCAGAATTGCTTTTAGGTAACTGTTCGTGATATGTAGTATGTGACGGGGATTGATGATGATTTTCAAAATTCAAATTTTCCTGAACATCAACCTTAACCCCTGATTGACATTGTTCTACTAAAGTTCTTAAATTTAAATGACAAAATTTAGGAAGATTATCTAAAAAAGTATGTCGAACAAATTCATAACTGCCATATTCTAAATCTAGTAATGATTCTAAAACCTCCAATGCTAATTGTTCAATCAACAAAGCAGTCTGAAAGTGACTAATATATTTTTGATTAACTAACCAACAAATTGCTAAATAATCTGGATTTGGTATTGACTGATTTTCAAGATCCTTTTCAAAAATCATCCGTACCTGTTCATTAATACCCATAGGAAGAGTCGAAATTTGCTGACTCAATCTCTGTAAATTACGATAAAGAGGTTCAAACATTTCCTCAGAATAACCAGCGTAAATTAGTTTACCCTGATCCATATATATTGACCAAGCACTCGACTCACTAAATACCTGCAAACAACCAGTAAAAGAATTATTAGTAATCTTTTTTAATAAGCTAATTGGTTGGATATTTTGAAAAAATCTATATCTACTAATCGGAATTGTGTTAATATGCTGGGATTGATCATTAAAATTTTCTCTCATGATCATTTAATTAGTGAATTTTACAAGGGTTTTGAATTATAAGTATTCAAGTATTACTTTTAGGTTACTATAGATTTTTTAGAGAAATAAAAAAGTATCTTAAACATAAGATGAAAAAATGAAGTACAGCAGTTCTCCCAGAACATTTTGAATCTCAATGTTTCTTAAAATACCCCATACCTAATCGTGTCTGCAATTAATAATATCCAAGTTACCGAAAATAGCGATCGCCTAGATCGCTACTTATCCCAAGAGTTATCAGATTTATCCCGTTCTCGCATCCAGCAGTTAATAGAACAGGGTCATGTTCAAATTAATGACAAGATTTGCACATCTAAAAAGATTAACCTGAAAACAGGCGATCGCATTACCCTGGAACTTCCCACCATTCAACCTTTAGAAGTAATCGCAGAAGATATTCCTCTAGACATCCTCTACGAAGACGACGAACTCATCATTCTCAATAAACCCGCAGGTTTAGTAGTCCACCCCGCACCCGGACATCCTGACGGGACTCTAGTTAATGCCATATTGGCACACTGTCCCAACTTACCAGGAATCGGTGGCGTGCAACGTCCGGGAATTGTCCATCGTTTAGATAAAGATACAACAGGAGCAATTGCGATCGCCAAAACAGACCTAGCTTACCAACACCTACAAGCGCAACTACAAGCAAAAACCGCCAGAAGAGAATATTTAGGACTAATTTACGGTGTTCCCAAAACAGAAACCGGAATTATAGATTTACCTATTGGACGCAATCCCCAAGACCGTAAAAAAATGGCTATTGTTTCTATAGAAGATGGTGGACGCAACGCCATTACTCATTGGCGTGTAAAAGAACGGTTTGGCAACTACACCTTAATTCACTTCCAACTAGAAACAGGACGTACCCATCAAATTCGCGTTCACAGTGCCAAAATGGGTCATCCTATCGTCGGCGACCCCATTTATAGTTCAGGTCATTCCCTGGGTGTAAATTTGCCGGGACAAGCATTACACGCTTGGAAACTCCAGCTACAACATCCCGTTTCTGGGGAGTTAGTCGCAGTCACAGCACCCCTTCCCCGCAGCTTGACAACTTTACTGGAAGTCCTGCGCCGTCGTAGTGGTATTTATTAAGAATTCCTGAAAAAATAGCCATTTAGTCTCATTTTGTGAGTTTTACCTTTGGAAAAATTTATATCCCCCCAGGGGGGAAAAAAAAGAAAATTTCCCAAATATTTAGAAATGTAAATTTAACATTCCTTAACAAAAATTATAAAACTCATATAGAAGCTAAAAAAAGCTTTGGTGTAGTTATATCAAGAGTTTACAGCAAAATTAAAACAATCTTTAACCGCCGAGTATTGCGATTTTTTGCAAAAAATATAAAGTTATGTAACGTAAATATAAGAATTTTCTCAGCTATACCCCTTATATAGGAAGGATTTGAGCCTTATCTTAGGCTATGATCTCATTTATTCATAATTTGTAACGAATAAAGACTCTATAGCATTGTATAAACATAAACTGTAGGGGTTAAACAACAGAGGAAAGTTGAAAAAAGCAGGCAATTCATCAAGTTTGCCACTTTCTCATAAAATTTTCCTTGACTCTCATAATTTTTGGTTTGTAAACTGTAAACTAGTAAATGAGAGAGCGAATTGAGAAACGCTTTGATTTGACTCCGTTGCGAACAAATCCAAATTAGTTTTAATTTAGACATCTCTCAACTAAGTAATTTAGGAGATTAGAGTCCATGACATTAGATGTATTTTCCAAGGTTGTTTCCCAAGCCGACGCTAGAGGCGAATTCCTCAGCACCGAACAACTAGATGCTTTAAGTGCAGTTGTAGCTTCCGGTAACAAGCGTTTAGACGCTGTTAACCGTATTACAAGCAACGCTTCCGCTATCGTTACCAACGCAGCTCGTTCTTTATTTGAAGAACAGCCTCAATTGATCGCTCCCGGTGGTAATGCTTACACCAACCGTCGGAACGCTGCTTGTCTACGCGACATGGAAATCATTTTACGCTATGTTACCTACGCCGCTATCGCTGGTGACGCTAGTGTTCTTGATGACCGTTGCTTGAACGGCTTGCGCGAAACATACCAAGCTTTGGGTACTCCTGGTAGCTCTGTAGCAGTTGGTGTTGGTAAAATGAAAGAAGCAGCGATCGCTATCGTTAACGATCCTAACGGTATCAC
>B570J13880_100098_pt1 | contig 11790 bp, 10 predicted proteins | sample LakMenEpi26Jun08_FD_13880 | JGI IMG/M metagenome (IMG submission 13880) | reverse complement strand
GTAGTAATTACCAAATTTTTGATATGTGTCCGTAAACTTGAGGATGCTATTAACATTACCTGTTTGCGAATTGCGAAAAACCACATCATAAGCAGAAGGGATATAACCGGAGTCTGTATCTAGGAATTGCTCAGAATTAATCTCCAAAGACATCCGACCCATAACCCGAATTTCTTGACAGATTTTTTGGTTACGGATTTGATATTGAGAATCAGTATTTTCGCCTTTGACAAAAACCGTTTCTGCTGCGTTACCCAAACTAAACTCATTTTCACTAGAAGAAGTTTGAAAATTGCTTCCTTGACAGCGAGTAATTATTTCCTGTAAATGAATATCAATTCCTGCTTCTATTTGTTTATCTGCAACTCCCGTAATTTCCACATTCAAATTACGGTCAATCTGAATTTTACCTGTATAAACTTCTCCTTCCTGTAGCAGTTGCACATCGGCAGCATAACCAGGAAAGTTTTCATCCCAAGTGTAACGACCTTCATAAGCAGTTTGAAATAAAATTTCTGCTGTTGACTGAATTGCCATATCACCACTTTGACTGTGCTTTCTTAACAGTTTAATTCAAAGTTGATAATTCCTATACAAAATATATTTGGCGAATTTAAACTTTGCGCCTTTGCGCGTTTGCGTGAGACATATTCTTGAAGAAGAATTCATGAGTCAGAAATAAAGTTTAAATCACAATTTTCGACTTAGCACACAAAAACTCTCAGATTGTATCACCAATATAGCAGAAACTGTAACTATGTCAATAATCAATTGCTAGAAAGTTGAAACTTCGTGAAATTATTGACAACATTCTCAATAACTCTGAGAATTACCCCCCGCTTATTGAGAATGGACTAATTTGCCGAAAATCCTATTTAAAAAACTTATCTATCGAGAATCCTTTAAGGTTTGCGAATATATCCCCATTTACCAGCGATAAAAGATGATTTTCCTGATTCTTGATTTGGTTTAAATTCTCCACCAACATTAACTAATGCCAGACCTTCAGAAAAAGGTTTAGCAAAATCAAAAGTCGCTGGAATGATCAACTCACCATAGCGATTGATATATCCCCATTTTCCTGCCATTTTTACAGGGGCTAATTCTTCGGAGAAAATATCAGCTTCATCAAATTGGGGATTGATAATAAATTGACCAATTCTATCTATATAACCCCATTTATTCCCAACTTTAACTAATCCTAAACCTGCGTAAAAACTTTTAGCATCATCAAATTCAGGGACAATAATCATGCCACCTGCTTTATTAATAAATCCCCATTGATTTGCTACTTTTACAGCGGCAATATCCTCATGAAATGATTTAACCTCATCAAATTGAGGAGAAATAAAAATTTCACCAAAGGCATTAATAAATCCCCATTTACTAGCTATTTTTACAGCAGCGACACCTTCAGAAAAAGATACAGCATCATCAAATTGCAGCGGGATAATCTCCTTACCTGTTTTATTAATATAGCCATATTTATTCTTGATGCTGACTACAGCCATTTCTTCTATAAAGGGTGCAGCAGTATCATACTGAAGATGGGTAATAAATTTACCAATTTGCTCAATGTAAGCAGATTTATAACCTATTTTGATGACTGATATTCCCTCGGACAATGGCTCAACCCAATCGAATTTTACTTTCAGTCGAATTTGCTGTGATGTGGGATTTATATAATAATAATCATCGTTATTGCTACGCCGATGGGTAAAACTATACTTTTTGATTTCTTTCGCGTCAAATATTCCTGGTGGTTGCGAATAAATCCCAGATTTGAGAACTTTGGCTAAAGCATCATTATCTTCTCGCAACCCTTCATAAAACCAACAAGCTTCTCCTTGAATACCAACAACTTTGCGGTTGTAATTTAGGACATTAACTAAATGTTCTGGAGTAATTCGATATGTACCAGTTTTAATTTTAATGCCCGGAATCAATTGCAGTAATTGTTGTTGGGTAAATTGATCTTTTTTGATTCTATCTATCTCACTTTGATAATTTTCAAATGTATCTCTATATATTTGGGGATGAATTAAATCAACTAATCCCAAATCAATCCAAGTTTGAGAATCTTGCAGGTAGTTAACATAACCCCAAGGATACACGCTGGGAGATATGGAAATAATTAATTCAGGATTAACGTTAATGATTTCTCGATAAACACGGCTGAGAAAAACGGAAAGAATATCAGCCCTCCACCGTACCCATTGTTTCCATTTTCTAGTCCATTCTGGATCTTGTAATTTTGGATCTTGGGGATTTTGTTTTTCTGGGGGTTTTGGTGGTTGTTCTTTAAACTCTTGTTCATAAAGTGCAATTGTTTCTAGATTGTAACCACCTTCTATTGGAAAAGCCGGAAAATGATCATCTCCTTGAATGCCAGCAATATCATATTTATATTTTGTGGCAACTTCTAGGAATAAACTTAATAAAAAGTCTTGCACTTCGCTATCAAAAGCATTTAGCCAATAAAAATTATTGATAATTAGGTCTTTACCAGTAGAATCTATAGCTGTCCATTCGGGTTTTTTCTCGATTATTGATCCCTTTTTGATTTGATAAGAACTCATAAAGCCATATTCAAACCAGGGGATAACTGCAATATTCCATTTTTTAGCTTCTGTTATGATTTCGCTTAAAGGATCTCTATGTTTACCAGTATTTTTGTCTATAAAACGCGGGTTTATTTCTCTATCTTTACCAAATGTCGCTTTCATGAATTCACTGGGATAGTTGGTAAATCCCTGATTCCAAACAACAGGAAAGACAACGTTAAATCCAGTTTCGGCGAGAAATTTCATTGCCTCAGCAATGTTTTCTTGCTTATCAAATACTTTACTATCTGTGGTTGTTATCCAAACGCCGCGAATTTCCATGATTCGATTTTAGATTTTAGATTGTAATAGATTTTTGTAAGGGCAAGAAATCAGAATTATTTCCTTATTCTTCCTTCTTTCTTCTTTCTTCTTTCTTCTGACTCCTGACTCCTGACTCCTATTTTATATTTTCTCTAACTAACGCCCATCCTTGGGAAAAAGAACTGGCTTCATCAAATTTGGGAGGAATTACAAATTTTCCGGTTTTGTCAATATAGCCCCATTTATTATCTTTTTGAACTCGTGCTAATCCTTCAGAAAAATCATCAGCTTGATCAAATTGTGGGGAAATGACAAATAATTCTCTGCCAGGAATATATTGAGCAGGTACAGTGGGAATTTCTAGAATTCGACAAATAAAAGGAGCTATTTCACCTCTAGTCAGGTTTTTATTGGGCTGCAAAAGTTTGATGTCTGGGTAATTAACAACTATGCCTTTTTCGGTGGCGGCTGCGATCGCTCCCATTGCATAAACGGGAATTTGGGCAAAGTCGGTATAATTCTTTTTTAAAGTAATAATAGGTTCAATTGTCACCCCATATTTTAACCCGGAAACTAAAGCTGTTAAAGCTTGGACACGGGAAATAATTTGATTAGGTTGAAAAGTCAAATTGGCATATCCAGAGAGGTAATTTGTTTGATATGCTTGAGCGATCGCCTTAGCTGCCCAATGATGAGTGGGAACATCTTTAAAAGTTACCGCTGGACGAGATAATGGTTGTTTGAATGATAATGGTGTATAAATAATCGCCGCAAATTCTGCGCGAGTCACAGGAGCATCAGGGCGAAAAGTCCCGTCTGGATATCCTTTTAAGATATTTTGCCAAGCAGCAGCCAGAACAGATGCTTTTGTCCAATGGGTTTCAATATCGGAAAACATAGACTAGTTGAAGATAAATATGCTTAGTTAGCCAGTATTGGGCAATAATACTACATTTTAAAGACGTGAAGACCGATCTAGCTATTCCGCCAAATATTTTTACAATGATCTTATTAAACGGTAGTTTGTTATTCTAAAAGCTTATGCAGCCGACTAACCCCAATCAATTTACAGAGAAAGCCTGGGAAGCGATCGCTCATACCCCCGATGTCGCTAAACAGTATCAGCAACAGCAGCTAGAAAGTGAACACCTGATGAAAGGGTTGCTGGAACAGGAAGGACTGGCCAGCGCGATTTTCACCAAGGCTGGGACAAGTTTGCAAAAAGTTCGAGATCGCACAGAGCAATTTATCCAACGTCAACCCAAGGTATCCGGTGCTAGTGCTTCTGTTTATTTAGGACGCAGCTTAGATACATTATTAGATCGGGCAGAAAAATATCGTCAAGAATTTAAAGACGAATTTATTTCTATTGAACATTTACTGTTAGGCTACGCCAAAGATGATCGGTTTGGCAAAAGTTTACTGCAAGAATTCGGTTTAGATGAAACCAAACTCAAAAATATTATTAAAGAAATTCGGGGGAAACAAAAAGTGACTGACCAAAATCCAGAAGGTAAATATCAATCACTGGAAAAGTACGGACGTGATCTCACAGAAGCCGCCCGCAAAGGTCAACTAGACCCCGTAATCGGTCGTGATGATGAAATTAGACGGACAGTGCAAATTCTCTCCCGCAGAACCAAAAATAACCCGGTTTTAATTGGTGAACCTGGTGTGGGGAAAACTGCGATCGCCGAAGGTTTGGCACAGCGCATTGTAGCGGGTGATGTTCCCCAATCTCTCAAAGATCGCAAACTCATCAGTTTAGATATGGGGGCTTTAATTGCGGGAGCAAAATTCCGAGGTGAATTTGAAGAACGTCTCAAAGCCGTATTAAAAGAAGTCACCGAATCTGGTGGGAATATTGTCTTATTTATTGATGAAATTCATACCGTTGTCGGTGCAGGTGCAAGTCAAGGGGCGATGGATGCGGGAAATTTATTAAAACCCATGTTAGCACGGGGTGAGTTACGCTGCATTGGGGCGACAACTTTNGATGAATACCGCAAATATTTGGAAAAAGATGCCGCTTTAGAAAGACGNTTTCAACAAGTTTATGTAGATCAGCCCAACGTTCAAGATACAATTTCCATTTTACGCGGTTTGAAAGAACGTTATGAAGTCCATCATGGGGTGAGAATTTCTGATAGTTCCCTCGTCGCTGCGGCCACTCTCTCTAATCGTTATATTAGCGATCGCTTTCTCCCTGACAAAGCCATTGATTTAGTAGACGAAGCCGCTGCTAGACTGAAGATGGAGATTACCTCCAAACCCGAAGAACTAGACGAAATAGACAGAAAAATCCTCCAATTGGAAATGGAAAAACTTTCCTTACAAAAAGAAAGTGATCTCGCTTCCCGTGAACGTTTAGAAAGATTAGAAAAAGAACTCGCTGACCTCAAAGAAGATCAAAGAACCCTTAGCACACAATGGCAATCCGAAAAAGGGATTATCACCAAAATTCAATCAATTAAAGAAGAAATTGACCGAGTTAATCTAGAAATTCAACAAACAGAAAGAAACTACGATCTTAACCGGGCTGCGGAATTAAAATATGGCAAATTAACAGACTTACATCGCCAATTACAAGCCGTAGAAACTGAACTTTCCCAAACTCAAAAAACCGGAAAATCACTATTACGCGAAGAAGTTACAGAAGCCGATATTGCCGAAATTATTTCTAAATGGACAGGCATTCCCCTGAATAAATTAGTCGAATCAGAAAAAGAAAAACTCCTGCATTTAGAAGATGAATTACATCACCGGGTTATCGGTCAACATGAAGCCGTTACCGCTGTCGCAGATGCCATTCAACGTTCTCGCGCTGGACTTTCTGACCCAAACCGTCCCATAGCCAGTTTTGTCTTCCTTGGTCCAACCGGTGTCGGTAAAACTGAACTAGCGAAAGCCTTAGCTGCCTATATGTTTGACACCGAGGAGGCTTTAGTGCGGATTGATATGTCCGAATATATGGACAAGCATAACGTTTCCCGTTTAATTGGTGCGCCTCCCGGATATGTAGGTTATGAAGAAGGAGGACAATTAACCGAAGCCATTCGTCGTCGTCCCTACGCGGTAATTTTATTCGACGAAATCGAAAAAGCCCACCCCGACGTATTTAATATTTTCCTGCAAATTCTCGATGATGGTCGGGTGACAGATGCCCAAGGTCGCACAGTAGACTTTAAAAATAGTATCATCATCATGACCAGTAACATTGGTTCTCAATATATCCTAGATATATCTGGAGATGATAGCCGTTACGATGAAATGCGTAATCGCGTGATGGAAGCAATGCGAAATAGTTTCCGTCCAGAGTTCTTAAACCGTCTAGATGAATTAATTATTTTCCACAGTTTACAAAAATCGGAGTTGCGGAATATTGTTCAGTTACAAGTAGATAGGTTAAAACAAAGATTAACTGACCGGAAAATATCTTTGAAATTATCTAGTTCTGCCCTTGACTTTTTAGCCGAAGTCGGGTATGATCCCGTTTTTGGGGCAAGACCATTAAAAAGAGCTATTCAGCGGGAACTAGAAACCCAAATAGCCAAAGCCATTTTACGCGGTGATTTCAGCGACGGTGACACCATTTTTGTAGATGTGCAAAATGAGCGTCTTGCCTTTAATCGCTTACCCGCAGAAGTGTTTACGGGTTAGAGGTAATGGATAATTGTTTATGGGTAATAGAGTTACTAATAGTTAATCATCCATGACCAATAGACATCTGAAGAAAATTCAATATTAGTTACCAGAAAATCTTTGTAGGGGTAATTGCTAAATTGTCCCTACATCTTTCCACAAGATATCTATATAGCGGTATGCACTTGAATGAGATACAGTGATTAAATTGAAAAACCTGTAGGGGTGGGGTTTCTGCGCCCTTGATTGTACTGCACCAAAACGATAACCGCTATATCCTAGATATTCCTCTTTATTCAAGTAGTTTTTGCAGATAATTCCTGTTAGACCACTTAACCACATCGGATACTTTACTTAATAGCTTAATACTCTTTTCATCCTTGAAATTCTTACTATCATCAACTAATGAAATAAAGTTATATTTATTCTCCTTTAAATAGCTAATCTCAGACCAAGTAATAAAAAGTTTTTCTGCTCTCAATCTTGGCTTTCCCTGGATACCAAGTACATTAATTAAGGTATTTCCAGTAGGATGATAGATGCAAAAGTCTACATTCCTAGAAGTCCCTGAAAATCCTGGAAATTTTTTATCTCTTTCAATATTCAGGTTTTTATTGTTTAAAAACTCTTCTAATTGTTCCTTAATAGGTTCAATAATAGGCTTAGAAGCTAATATTTTCGTTTGGCTATTAATTTCGATGATTCTATTGAATATCGGTTCAATAATAGGCTTAAAAGATGATGTATTTGGTTCATTATTAGTGTCAGCAATTCTAATGATTGCTTGGACTAAATGAAGAACAGCATCAGATAAATTATCATCTTGCTTTAGACGAATAACTAGCATCCCATTTAATTGTTCAATCCCATGAGTAATCAATATATCTTTAATAATTATTTCTTGATTTTCTGATAGTCCAAAAGCAGAAGTTTGTAAATACAGCCAGCCAAAAGTTTCACCTAAGTCTGTTAATACATAGGATTCTTCTTTTTCTTTTAAAAATAAATCTATTAAACTACCATCAGGAAGAATAAAAGGAGTAGAAATTCGTACAAACTCATTGACGGATGAGTAAGTAAATAACTCTCCCATTGTTTGACTAATTTTTTCACAAATATTGAGTGTCATAAATCTAATGGTAATACTTGTGGTTTTTGCATGATGCCGTTATGTGTTATTTTTGACTCCAAGCAAAATTGCTCCCACACACCTACTGGATCATTGGCCAATGCAGTAATATCATTTGGAACATAAGCTCTTTTATCTCCAATAAATTGATTGTTTAAATATCCATTAAACCAACGATGCTTATGCTTTCTTCCTATTTTTACACGATCTGGATTTTGGTGATCTTCACCTAAATCTAAAGCGTATATTCTATTCCCTGATTGAGTATGAATGATTGCGTAACTAAGTTTATTTGCAAAAGAGTTATACCATCCCTTAATTATAAGTGGATAAGACTCATCTGAGATAATATCAACTCGAAATTCAAAAGCAGGAGGGTTTCTTTTATTCTTATCCCATATAACATCACCGTCAACGTACTTATTAGGATCTGCTATAATTTGTTCAAATTCGGCTTGGCTTAACATTATTTAACAGACTATCTTTTCGCATAATAAATTAAAAATATTATACTTGTAGGTGATTAGTTGCAATAGATAAAAACTATTCCACAATTATAATATCTAGCTCTAGTGATTATAAAGATGCCTCTGGTAAGCTTTACAGAGACAGATATACAAACAAAATCCCCATGAGACTACGGTATGCTACGCAAACACATACTCACGGAGAATTAGTAGTTTCAAACCTAAGTAGGGGGCAGAAAAAATAACCCAATTCCCAATCCCCAATCCCCAATCCCCAATCCCCAATCTAAAATGAAGAACCAGGTTCTTCCAAAAATTCCTCTTCTTCTGGGGTAGAAATCCGTCCTAAAATGGCATTACGATGGGGAAAACGACCAAATCGGGCAATTATTTCCTTGTGTCGAAAAGCTGATTCAATCGCTTTTGCACTATCGGGATCATGACTAAGTTGTTGAAATAGTTTAATGCACTTCCGTTGATCAATTGGGTCTTCACTGTGTTCAAAGGGTAAATATATGAACCAGCGTTGCACAGCCAATAATTTTCTATCATAGCCTTTGTTTGTGGCGTGTTGCGCTAATGATAGTGCTTCCCAGTCCGTTGCAAAGGCTTGTGGGGTATCACGAAACATATTTCGGGGAAATTGATCTAGCAACAGAATTAAGGCTAGACAAGTTTCTGGTGAATTCCTCCAATCATGTAAATATCCGGCTACCGCTTGTTGGTAATCTTCCAGAAAAAGGTCGCGGACTTTAGCATCGAAATCTGGTTGTTTTTCAAACCAAAATGGTTGAATTTTCCCGTAATTTGGGTCATTTGGATGACCAAACCAAAAATCCAAAATAGTTTTTGCCTGTGACATTGCTATTATTGATGATTACAAAGCACCTGTCGCATTTTACATAGATTTGCTGGTAACTCCAAATTCATTGCTTGTTCAATAAAAATTGAGGGGATGGGAATGTTGGGGGTGGCTTGTACCGTATAAGCTAATAAAGTGCCATTACCCATATCTTTGAGTTCTAAACTGGCATGAAAATCTGCAAATGAGCCTCTTTCCATACGAAACTGGACTTGCTGCCCTAACACCTCCACCACGCTCAAATAAATTTCTACTTGAGCCGTGAAAAATAAAAAGGCTTTTTGTGCGGCTTGATAGAGACGTTTGACATCACCTTTAGATATGACTTCACTTTTGGTGATATCGGGAAAATATTGCACCCAACGGGGGTAATCTGTAATTTGTTGCCAGACATGGGATCTCATCAGGGGTACATACATACAAGCGGTAACAGCACCACCCCAGTTAGTATGGGATCTCGTTTGTACTAATACTTCCCCCTGAATCAGCAGTCTTTGCTGATCTTGATTCCAGAGGCTATCTGGTAATGGTAACATGGCGTAAGCGATATTTTTAAGATTTGAGTTTGACATAATATAATGCAGATATAGTGATTTTGGTAACGTTTTAACTGATTAACCTTGATAATTTAATTGAGTTTAACTCACTCAATTCTAATTACAGTCGAATTCATACAGTTTTCGCACATAATGAGTCTAAAGTTCATTTATGAAAGCATCATTTTTATATCCGACGCAAATTGCAGTTAACAGGAAAACACCGTGAGTCAATCTTCTTTAAATGGCAAATTAATCCAAGGTTTTGGGATTCTCTTGGGGATGAGCGTATCCTTGTTCGTACTGAGAGGATTGGGTATTATCACTTTCCTTCCTGGTGGTGTAATTACTCTACTGTTCTTTGGGGCTATAGCTTTGGCAATCTTCAGTTATTGCTCAAGGAGATGGTGGCGTTTTTAGATTTACCACCAATAATTATTACATCAAAAAAACTGACAAGTCATTGATCAGAGGTAAAAAAGATGCAAAAGTATATATGTACGGTTTGTGGTTATGTCTATGACCCAGAAATAGGTGATCCTGATGGTGATATAGCACCAGGAACGGCTTTTGAAAATATTCCCGATGATTGGGGGTGTCCAGTTTGTGGTGCAGCAAAATCGGACTTTGAGTTATATGAAGAGTAATATGGACATAGGATAGATCCCCGACTTCTTTGAGAAGTCGGGGATCTGAAATCTGAAATCTGAAATATTAAAAAATTTTTGAAGTTGTTACCTTTGCAAATTGTAGTTATTGGTGGTGGGGCTGCGGGATTCTTTGGTGCGATCACCGCAGGTGCTGCGCTCCGCGCAATCGCTTGTGCTGAGGCTAATCCCCAAGCCCAGGTTACTTTAATTGAAGCGAGTCGTCAACCTTTGGCGAAAGTTCTCATTTCCGGTGGAGGACGTTGTAACGTTACTCATGCTTGTTTTGAACCAAAAATTTTAGTCCAGAATTACCCTAGAGGTGGTAAGGCTTTATTAGGTGCTTTTACCCGGTTTCAACCTTTAGATACCATAGCTTGGTTTGCGGCGCATGGGGTGAATGTGAAAACGGAAGCTGACGGAAGGATGTTCCCGATTACAGACCGTTCGGAAACCATTGCTGAATGTTTGATTAAGGCGGTTTTTGATGCCAACATAGAACTTTGTATTGGTACACCTGTTACGGCTGTCACCCGCAAAGATACAGGTTTTGAAATTCTGCTCAAGTCGGGAGAAACGAAAGAGTGTCATCGCTTACTCTTGGCTACAGGTAGCAGTTTAGCTGGTTATAAAATCGCTAGAGAATTAGGTCATGACATCCAACCCCCTGTACCTTCTTTGTTCACCTTTAATATTGCAGATCCTCAACTGCGGGAATTAGCGGGAATTAGCGTTAGTTCTGTAAATCTGCGCTTACCAGGTACAGGGAAAACCCCATTACAACAAACAGGTCCATTATTAATTACCCATTGGGGTGTAAGTGGTCCAGCAGTGCTGAAACTTTCGGCTTGGGGTGCAAGAATTCTTAATGAAAATCGCTATCAACACAAATTACTGATTAATTGGTTGCCAGATTTATCACAAGAAGAAGTGAGACAAAAACTTTTAACCGTCAAAGCTGAATGGGGACAAAAAGCGATCGCCTTACATCGTGGTGTAGACTTACCACATCGGCTTTGGCAATATATTATCAATCGTACCCATATTCCCACAGAAGAACGTTGGGCAACCATATCCAACAAAACCTTAAATCAACTAGTCCAAGAAATCTCCCAAGGAGAATACCTAATCACAGGTAAAGGTGCATTTAAAGAAGAATTTGTCACCTGTGGAGGAGTCAACCTCAAAGAAGTCAACTTCAAAACAATGGAAAGTAAAATAGTCCCCGGCTTGCATTTTGCCGGTGAGATATTAGATATTGATGGTGTCACAGGTGGCTTTAACTTCCAAAGTGCTTGGACAACAGCCTACTTAGCCGGTCAGTCCATGACAAAATCAACAGAAGATAACTAATTTCTTCCTTTGCGCCTTTGCTCCTTTGCGTCTGGGCGCGAAACAAAAATCTATAAATCGTGTTAGCAAATCAATATGAAATTTAGTGAAATTCTCAATCAACTGGGTGATTATATTACCCAAAGTAGCCTTGACAATGATTTAGAAATTACTGGAGTTGCAGCCCTAGACGAAGCGACATCTGGAACTCTCAGCTATATAGAAGGCTCTAAATTTGCTTCATTGCTCAATTCTACCAGTGCGAGCGCTGTAATTTTACCCCCAGATGAAAAATTGCAGAATCAAGC
>B570J13880_100094_pt1 | contig 11988 bp, 12 predicted proteins | sample LakMenEpi26Jun08_FD_13880 | JGI IMG/M metagenome (IMG submission 13880) | reverse complement strand
AATCCTCAACCTAGTAAATCTATAGCTTGGAAAACTGGAGACGGAGAATAATATTTCCCAGTCTAAAGATATGCTATGTAAAGAGGTATATCCTACTCTAGTTGGATGACTCCAAAATTTATTTGATTTTAAATATGGTAGTAGGCAATTGGTGACAGTTTTTGCCTCTTGCCTAAATACTAATTTGTAATAAATACAGATTTTATAATGACAACAAGATCCCCGACTTCTTAGAGAAGTCGGGGATCTGAAACTAACATTTATAAAGGTTAATTAAGTGGAATATGTAACTAAACAACCGACTATAAAACGCCTTTCTTTTCTGGATCGCTTTTTGACATTGTGGATATTTCTGGCAATGGCAACTGGAGTGGGTTTAGGCTATTTTTTCCCCACAATAGAAGTTTTTATCAATCATTTCCAAATAGGAACAACCAACATTCCCATTGCTATTGGTTTAATTTTGATGATGTACCCACCCTTAGCAAAGGTAAAATATGAAGAATTAGGAGATGTATTTCGTAATAAAAAAATTCTCGGACTATCATTATCGCTAACTTGGATAATTGCCCCAATTGTAATGTTTACACTTGCTATGCTTTTTTTACGCGATAAACCTGAATATATGACTGGGTTAATCATGGTGGGAATAGCCCCTTGTATTGCTATGGTAATTGTCTGGAGTGACTTAGCTAAAGGAGATACTGAATATACAGCCGGACTGGTTGCTTTTAATAGTATTTTTCAAATTCTCTTTTACAGCGTTTATGCTTGGTTTTTCCTGACTATTTTGCCACCTTTATTTGGCTTACAAGCAACTATTGTAAATATCGGTATTGGGGAAATTGCCAACAGCGTTTTTATCTATTTAGGTATTCCTTTTCTGGCTGGATTTATGACTCGCCTTATTTTAGTGAAAGCTAAAGGTAAGCAGTGGTATAATCAAGAATTTATTCCAAAAATCAGCCCCATAACTTTAATTGCTCTCTTATTTACCATCATGGTAATGTTTAGTTTAAAGGGTAATTTAATTGTGCAGATTCCTCTGGATGTTGTCCGCATTGCCATTCCGTTAATTATCTATTTCCTATTCATGTTTTTGAGTGCTTTTTACCTAGCATGGAAAATCAAAGCCGACTATGCAAAAGCTGCTAGTGTGGCATTTACTGCTGCTGGTAATAATTTTGAATTAGCAATAGCTGTAGCTATTTCTGTATTCGGAATTAAATCTGGTGTGGCTTTTGCTGCTGTCATTGGACCATTGGTAGAAGTGCCAGTCTTAATTAGTTTAGTCAATGTATCTTTCTGGATTAAGAAACATTTTTTTAGGTTATCTCCACCAGTAGGATTATAATTAAATACGTTTAATCTATTGATTTATTTGAATTTAATGAAAGTTACTGATTTAATTACTTGGTTTGAAGAATGGGCAAATCCTGCTTGGTGCGAAAGCTGGGATAATTGCGGTTGGCAAGTAGAACCAGGTATTTTGTCCACAGAAGCACGGGTTTTGGTGTGTTTAACTCCGACTTTAGCCGTTATGCAGGAAGCGATCGCTCTCCATGCTAACCTTATATTTGCCCATCACCCCCTCATTTTTTATCCCCCCAAATCTTTCCGCACTGGGGACGCTTTAACAGAAATGGTGCGGTTAGCCTTTACCCACAACATCGGAATTTATACCGCCCATACTAATTTTGATCAAGTGGCAGATGGAACTGCTGACGTTTTAGCGCAACTTCTGGAACTACAAGAAGTATCACCCATTGTTCCTACTCAGGCAGGTTTAGGTTATGGGCGTGTAGGAATTATAAAACCTACTTTGACATTAGAACATCTACTTAACAATATTCAATCTCAATTAAATCCACCTCATTTGATTTTTTCCCCAATGGCTGATTTACAACAGCAAATTTCACGGGTAGCTGTTTTAGGTGGTTCAGGTGCAGGTTATATTTCAGCAGTAGTCAAAACTAATGCTCAGGTTTACTTAACGTCTGACTGTAAATTTCATCAATTCCAAGAAAGCCGTGATCGTGGTATTATATTAATTGATGCTGGACATTATGCCACAGAACGCCCAGCGTGCGATCGCCTAGTTCAGAAATTTCAAGCTCTTAACTTAGATTGGGTGCAATTGAGTCAGAAAGATGAAGATTTTCGCCAGTTTCTAACCTAGTAGTCTGTCAACCCGAAAATGACGGGTGAAGGAAAGCAGGGGGAGAACAGAGGCAGGGGAGGGAAGAACAGAAGTTTTTTCCGATCATTACCCGTCAAAATAAATTTGACGAACTACCAGTACCATGCTGACCTTTACACTGTATGTAAAATTGCTAATTTCATGAATACAATCACTTATACCATCTTAAACCCGATGTAGAGATGTGCCACTAAAATACCTCCACATATAAATTTACATTTTGCTTCCGTAACGCCTGGCTAATCTTATTCAAAAATTTATACAAAAAAAATTATTTACCTTTAAGAAACTAGAAATAATGTTATCATTTATATAGAATACACATTTTAACCTTGGGGAGAATCTTCTATAGACTATCCAATCGGTTATCTGTACTTAGCTAGATAGTCTCATTAAAGGGCTGAAAGCTATGTTGCGCCCAGACATAATATTTCTATTGACAAAGCGTGCTAATAAGGATAACTAGCCTTGCCCCTAGAAACGCCAAATCAGAGAAAAATGTCTGTAGATGTTAACAGTTGCCATAGCCGTTCAACTAATGCGGTAAACTAAAGCTTAAGACCCAAAATTTCACCTAACACTAATGACTAAAAATAAGTGGTAAAATTGAGTCACTAAACTTACTGGGTTCTGACTACGAAATTCACCTCTTAGAGGCGGATATTCCAGGGGTGGAACCCGAATTTGACAGGTTTAACTACGTTGTATAAAAAGGCAGAAGCACTACATGCTACACCGCAAAATTTATCAACTGTGTTGCGACGGGCGGGAGGTATGTGTTTTTTTGCGGGATCAGCAACGCTGGATAGAGCGGGCCCGCATCATTGATATCGAGGGCGATTTAGTGACTTTACGCTATGAGACAGACGAAGAAGATGAAGTTTGTTCTTGGGAGGAGATGGTTCGTCTTGAAAGCATCGGATCTGTTACTCAAAAATTAGCTTCAGTGCAACGCGGTAACATAGATCCGCTGACAACTGAAGAATGTCCAGAAGCAGAGCGTATCCCTAACCCTTATACTGACCTAAATCCAGATTGAAAGAGCCGTCAGCGTGTTGTTAACAAGAGGATTTAAACCCCACCTCAGCAACATTCCACCTGTAGAGGTGGCGGAATTGAACCCAAAATTAACTCAATGCTGATTGCTAATGGCTTATTAAACGCTCCTAAATTAAATTCACGTCAAGCGTTCAAAAGCAGGACAGTATCCGTCAAGGGTAACTTTGAAATTATATAAGGGGGCAGCGGGGTTCCAACACCGTTGCCCCCTTTGGTGTCGGCAGCTACCACAGCACGCAACATCACCAGAATTAGGGCGAAGATGATTGGGGTTTACAAGTTCTCGTGGGGATAACCCCCGCAATACCAGGTCTTCGCCCTGCCAACGCGCTTCTATTAAACCCGTGTCAGCGAATTGTCTCCAGCGGGGGTCTGCTGTTACTGTATCAGGGAGAGTGATGGTAATAACAGTACCTAATTCCGTCAACTCTCCCTCATAATTAGTTTCTGGGGCGGCAGGTTGTAAAAATGTTTCCCCAATTGGTAATTCTACTAGAGTTCCGGCTGCTGGTGAGTGGACATGATAGCGGTTTTGTAGCTCTTCTAAGCAAGTTAAATCTGCTAGATAGCTGGGAGAACCATGCACAAAAATAACGTGCTGGGGTCGTAAATTATGAATTAGCTGGGTTGTTCCTGGTCCATCACTATGTTGCGCTAAAAGATAACTTTCAAATTTCGTTGGTGCTAAATATTCTGGGTTAACGGGAAGATCAATTTTTTCCGGTAAAAGAATCAACCAATTGCCTGTGTTATATTGGCAGTATTTACGTAAATCTGCGGAAGAGTCCGTGAGAACAATACAAGGAGATGTCCCTAAAGTGGCTAGGTTTTCCGGCTTTAATCTTCTTACACGAGGCTTTACCCGTTCATCCCAAAATAAAGGTTGGTGTCGGGCAAAATTCTGGACAGCGGCGGGGAGATGGGGTAAAAGTTCTAAGTAGGCATCGCAACCAGCAGCTACAGCACCATCAACCCAAATATCTAAATCTCGACCTGTAAAGTGGTGATGGGAACGTAACAGCATGAGTAATTCTTGACCTAATCCTAATGCTGGGGTTGGTAAAATTACTGAATTGTTTTTCTCTGTGCCACTAGAACTAATGGCGCGATGAATCCTTTCTGCTAGTTGATTTTCTTGGTTACGACGATGGGTATGACGGGATGTACCATAACTACCTTCAATTAATAGCACGTCTAAATTTAAACCCCGGAGTTCATCTACTCGCAACCCTTCGACTAAACGGGAGTTGGATAGGAAAAAATCACCTGTGTAAAGTAATTTATAATCACGGTTGGGGGTGTGGTAAGTGAGGAGAATCGCCACAGCACCGGGTAAATGACCTGCGGGAAATAATTCTACTATTAAATTTTCTCTGATTTCTACAGGCGATCGCAATGGTAATGCCTGACAAAATGAGAGAATTCCTGGTAGTTCTTCATCTGGCCAATTTAGCGGTAATAACTTCGTTGTTACCTCACTAGCATAAATAGGTAATAGGGGAAAAGCTTGATGTAGTGTTAATAAGCCTCTGGCATGATCTGGATGAGCATGACTAATTAGGACTAAATCCGCTGGTATCCCATGATGTGCCGATTGAGTCATTTCCTGTGCTACAGGGGAAATATTTGTCAAACCGAAATCTAACATGATCCGGTGTGGTCCCATCCTGACCAGTAGACACACCCCTTCATCTTGATGCTGAACACTATAGGGAAAGCATTCCAACTCGTTAGCTGTTGTTCCAGCATCAATTGATATATTATTCATTATTTGCTCCTCCCCTCAATCAAACTATTGGCTGAGAAAGTTGGCTTTTAGCAATATTCCTCTGCAAAGTTCAAAAAAGTTGGAAACCTAAGTTGTCACTCTTGTTAATGTGCAGAACCGTTACCATGATAGTTATCGGAATCATAAAAGCCATTTTTCGTACCAAAGAATAAGCACGAAACCGTAAATATAACAGTTAAACCCACTAAAATTAGTTTGATGTCCATTAATTTTATCCCCTTAACTTCAGACTTTTTGATTTTAATATCGTGTTTTTGCATTTGGGCAAAATCACTAGAAAATCTTTACCATGCTTGGGTTATTGTAAATATAGCACATTCAACCCCAGCATTACAGGGCAATCTCTTCTCCACGCTCAGTAAAGCGGACATCTTTAATTTTCCACTGGGAATTACTAATTAAGGTTTTGCGGACACTGCTAAATAACGCAAACTGTTCACAACTAGAAAGAGAAGATACTTGTCTTTTTGAATCTGGTGAAATGCGGATATCAACAATCGCAACACCATTTTTCACATTAACGCGATAACCAGATACGCTGAAATCTGCTGTATTTTGTTCTTTGAATATTTTACCTATAGCTTCATTCATGGGTTCTGCTGCGGAAACGTCAGTTTTTTGAGGAATTAGCTCTTGACATTGGGCATCACTTGTGTATACGGTGACGTTTGTAGTTTTACCAGAGATTGCTTTAGTATTGGAATTACTGGTATATGGTTCAACTACGGGGGTTGGAGACTTTTGTACTTTTCTTTGGGGACTGGGGTTAATTTTGCTGGTTGGTGTTGTTTCTGGAGTTGGGTTATTAGCGGTATTGTTAGAATCACAACTGCTAATAACAGTGCAGGATACAACTAAAAATAATGATAAAATAGCTTGTTTGTAATTATACATATAATAATTCCGTTGGATTTTTACAAGAAAATTCATCAGGGGAAGGAAATAAAAAACCTAAATATCAATGATAACTACTTTTCCTACCATCCTATTTTATGTCACAGTATTTAATTTATTGACTAATTAAATCAATAACTTCTAAAATATTCATACAAACACTTGAATAAACATTTTCAATTTAAGATTGAAGTAATGTTAAACGCTTTTGTAAATCCAACCACATTTGATAAAAAGCACTCAATTCAACTTTGATTATCGTCGTAAATTAATTTTACTGCCTAATGAATCTGTTAATTTACCATCTTTTCCTGATTTAGTTTTGAATTTATCTAAAGTATTTCCTGGGTAAAAATTAGGAGCTAAAATGTTAATTTGCAAATTTTATAGAAATATGCTAAATTCATGTTTAAATGTTAAGCTACTTGAGTTGTACCAATTGACTTTACATGAGTAGTAGTTTATACTAATCATACAAGAGAGAAAAATCATGTTAGATAAGCTGATCAAATATTTTGTCTACGCCACAAAAGGACGTATTACAAAAACACAGCTAGTTAAGTTTTTGTATTTAGCTGATTTGTACTCTGTCAAATGGACAGGAAAACAGCTAACTGAGTTAGATTGGTGTTATTATCAGTTTGGACTTTGGAATCAAGACATAGATACTGCTTTAAAACAAATGAACGGTAAAGAGATTATTCAAGAGTATGAGGGAAATACAGAATTAATTAAACTTGGTGCTGGTGCTACTAAGGTGGAAGATTTAAAACTACCTTTAAGTCTCAGGCTAATTCTTGATAATATCAAGAGAGAATGGGCTGGTTCGGGGCAAGAAAAATTTCAAGCGTTATTAGAATATGTGTATAGCACTGCTCCCATGTTAGCAGTGAAAGATACCCATGAACCAGAAGAAAAAGTTAAACTTAATTTACTGGCAGAACAGGAAAAATTAATCAGTGAATTAGGATTGTAAAGTGGCTGGACAAAAACCAAAAAGACCTAAACAAGGTTGGATATATTTCATTAATCCCTCTAGGGTATCTTTGACTTGCCATTTTCGTCATGTTCATATTTATGAATTAAATGAGCCAGGTTACTTAAAATGTAAAACTTGTCAAGGTACTATTAATTCTAGTAGAGTTATCAGAGGTGAACATCCTCATATCATTTGGACAAGTGACGAGTTTGAAGATAAATCTGGCTATAAAGCACCTTTTTTTTCTGTTATTCCTTTAACATCAGAAAAAAACCAGACAGGTCTACATACAGGTCTACCAACAACATTACCTATTAATCCTACACAAAAAAATGGTCTTGATAAAAAATCCTATGCTCTAGTTCATCAGCTATTTGCTGTTGACGCTAACTGTTTTAAAGATAAGGTAGGAAATTGGTTAGAGCGAAAAGGACAATTAGAAAAAGCAGATAAAGATGATATAAATGAACGTTTAAAGTTTCATTTGGGATTAACAGAAAATCCTAGTGATGATTGGTGGGCTAAAAATGCAAATATAGAAACTTTAAAAAAAGTGTTTTATCTTCTCCCTGATAAAGAAAAAAGCCAAGCTATAGAAGAATTAATCGATTTAGAATCATAATAAATCTGTGTTTGTTTCTGAAAGCAAATTAATCACAATCTAAAATCCTGTAAATCCTACTTCTGACAATTAACAAATAGCTGCATTCACAAACTGAATTACATCTCCTAATCCAGTTTGAGTTTTCAGGTTTGTAAAAACAAAAGGTTTATCACCACGCATTTTTTTTGCGTCTCTTTCCATGACATTCAAATCAGCACCCACATAGGGAGCAAGATCAGTTTTATTAATCACTAATAAATCAGATTTAGTAATACCTGGACCACCTTTGCGGGGAATTTTATCACCAGCAGCCACATCAATGACATAAATGGTTAAATCTACTAATTCAGGACTAAAAGTAGCAGCTAAATTATCTCCACCACTTTCTAAAAAGACTAAATCTAAATTGGTAAATTTTTCTTCTAATTGTTCAATTGCGGCTAAATTCATAGAAGCATCTTCACGGATAGCTGTATGGGGACAACCACCTGTTTCTACACCCAAAATGCGATCGCTTTCTAAGGCTTGAGAACGGACTAAAAATTGAGCATCTTCTTGAGTATAGATATCATTTGTCACTACTGCTAATTGATATTTTTCCCGTAAATTCTTACATAAAGCATCTACTAAAGCCGTTTTTCCTGAACCCACAGGACCTGCAACTCCTACTCTTAAAGCCGTCATAATTATTAACTCCTAAATAATCTAGTGTACTGGATTTCGTGCTGCATACTTGCTAAAGATAAACCCCAATTACAACATCCTAAATCATCATCTTCCATGAGCAAAATTTCCTCCACAGTAGTAGTTAATAAAGGTTGTAAACCCAGTAATAATTCTTGTCCCGCAGTTTGTCCCAGAGGAATAAGTTTGATCCCAGCCGTAATTAAATTATTAGCCCAACTGTGTAAATAAGCTAATAAACAAGCTTGAATATTTATATCCCAATGAGCGCAAGCAATCGCAAAAGCGATCGCATAATTACTAGGATAACCCACAGCATGGACTAAAGGTAAAATTTCCGGTTCTAGCTTACCTAATAATTGTATCAAAGAACGTCCCATTTGCCAACTAGCAGCCCGTAATTCTTCCGTATCTCTGGCGGCTGATAACCATAAATTCCAGCGTTTTAAAGCCTCTATATCATCGGTTTTTACAGCATGAAAAGCCCTAACAATTACCCCAGCATCTAGACGAATTGAACCATAAATTAATTCAGATTTTAGCCAAAATTTGAGATTATCAGCATTAGTAATAGTCCCATTTTCTACTAACATTTCCAACCCTTCCGAATAACCATAAGCACCTACAGGTAAAGCGGGACTTGCTAATTGTAAAATCGCCAAAAAATTGTTATGAGTGAGAGTGATTTCCATAAGCCCCTAATTCTGGTTGAAAAGGTACAAATTCCGCTTGAATTTCTAAACCTAATTGTGTTAACATAGCCTGTAAAACTGGATCTGGAGATAAGCGTAAATAAGTGGGAGTAATTTCCACAGGTACATGACGATTTCCTAAATGATACGCAGCCCTTAATAATAAAGGAATTTCCGCATAAGCAGTTAAAACAGGTTCAGATTTAGCAATAATTCCCATATAAATACTTTGAGTTTCATCTGTGAGAATATCGCCATTATTTAATACTGTACCTCTAGATAAACGCAAAAAAACCTCCTGACCATCTGCTAATATAAATTTATGACGGCTACGAGTACGTTCTTCCGCAGTTAGTGAAAGAGTAATACTAACTTTAGCATCAGAATTAGGTGGGTTGAGTTGGGTAAAAGTCAGCATAATTTCCGAAATTAAATTAAATTTCGATAATTTTAGATCTTATCTTAGTTCATTTTCAATAATTGGTAAACAAAAATATACCCGAACCTTCTCAGAAATCGGGTATTTGATAACGCAGTTTTAGTGATAATTTTTGATTTGTAAATTAAATTTCTCCTCACTAAGCAGAGATTTAATTTATCAGAGATACGTTGAATAATTCCTTATAATCATGGGAGAAATAATCATAGAATTTGCGAAACTTCTCTGGAGTCACAGCATTTTGTAAAACCGCAAAAACAGCCCGCACATGAATAATAGATATAGTGGGTGCTAGACTTTCTTTTTGACTGATACGTTCAATAAACTCCTGTAAGTGAAAAGATTGAATGGGTTCTGTTTCACTTCCACATAAATATTTTCCTAACTCCTGGGGTATTTGTACCGCTAATTCTTCTCTTTCATTACTAGGAATAATTTGTTTAATAATTTCCAAAGTAGCACGGGTAGCAACTTCTGCTTCTTCACGAGATTCTGATTGTGTTAAACTTTGAACATGGGTGATAAACTCGGTATATTCCATTTTTTTATCTCCAGTATTTAACTCAATAACGAAATAATTATGAGTGAATAGTCTAAGACTAATGTAAATTTACTTTAGTATAAGCTTTAATCATTAATTTAACTTCATGCTAAAGAAGTAGATAGAAATATATCTAAAGTGAGATTTCAGAATCCAGATGATCACAGTCGGGACAATTCATGAATTATCCCAACAATGTTTTCTATTATTAACGAATTGCTTGATATTTACCCAAAGCCATTAAAGGAAAATACTGTTGATAAAGGTGATACTTCAAATAAAAATGACAAGGAAAACCCGTACCTGTGAAGTAAATCTCATCCCAAGTACCATCTGATTTTTGAGTTTCTAACAAGTAATTAATTCCCTTTTCAATACTATCAAGAGCTAATTTACCCACTGCTTTACCAGCAGATATTAACCCAATTAAAGCCCATGCTGTTTGGGAAGCAGTGCTGTCACCTTTTCCTTTTAAACTAGAATCATTATAACTAAAACAAGTTTCTCCCCAACCACCATCAGAATTTTGAACTTTGACTAACCAATCTGTACCTTTAGCGATATTTTCACCATATTTTAGAGGATTAATTAAAGCCAAAGCTGATAAAACACCGCTAGTTCCATAAATGTAATTTACACCCCAACGTCCAAACCAACAACCTTCTATTTCTTGTTCGTTCAAAAGATAATTTAAAGACTTTTCTAAATTATTGGCTGAAATTGATAAATTACAAAATCCCAACATTTCTAATACTCTAGCAGTGACATCAGCCGTATTTGGATCAATCATAGCTTTCAAATCACCATAGGGTACAGAATTAAGCCATTCTTGATCATTATCAAGATCAAAAGCCGCCCAACCTCCTGGTTTGCATTGCATAGATGAAATCCAATTTAAAGCCCTATTAATAGCTTGTTTTTTCAGTTCCTCATTTGGTAATTTTGCTTGATGTAAAGCCATGACAACTACAGCCGAATCATCCACATCTGGATAAAAGCGATTATCAAATTCAAACGCCCAAGCACCCGGTTTCCCTTGCTTATTTTTGATATTCCAATCACCATAATCGAGAATTTGTTTCTCTATTAACCATTCTCCAGCCTTAATAATAGCGGGATCATTTGGCGCAAAACCTGAATCAATTAAAGCCCGAATCGCCCAAGCAGTATCCCATACAGGAGAAACACAAGGTTGTACACAGTAACTATTTTCTGTTTCCATAGCAAAATTATCAACTGCTTTTAAACCCCGTTCTATAATTGGGTCATTCACATCATAATCTAAACATTTTAAAGCTAACAGAGAATTTAACATAGCGGGAATAATTCCCCCCCAATCTCCGGTAACTTCTTGGCGTTCTAAAATCCATTTTTCTGCGGCTTTAATTCCTTCATTTTTAAAAGGAACAAAATTCAGACTTTCTGCTAATTTAAAACCATCATCGAGAATATTAAAAATATCCGACCAATCACCATTTTTTGGTAATTCCCATCGGACATTATTCACACCTTCAGCATATAATTCATCTAAATTAATTGGTTGATCAATTTTAAAGATAGGTTTACGATCAAAGACAATTAATAATGGTACAGTGCTAGAACGCGCCCAACTAGAAAGTTCATAAATATTGAAGAAAAAATTATCAGGTAGTAACATTACCCAAGGAGGTAAAGAAGGAAGTCCGCGCCAATTATAACAGCCAATTAAAGCCAGATGTAACTTTGTAAAAATCCGAGTTTTGCTAATACCACCTTTAGCTAAAATTAGAGATTTCGCTTTCAGCAATGCGGTGTCTGTAGCAGGTACACCCAACAACCTCAAAGCCATATAAGCCTCTACAGTTGTGTTTAAATCCCCACCATCTCCATAAAACAATTCCCAACCTCCATGTTCTCGCTGTTGAGAACGGAGATAATTTTCAACTTTATCTAAAGGTCTATTTTTATCCGTTCCCCAAATCTTATGCAGCAAAACAGCCTCAGAAGTAATGGTAACATTAGATTCTAACTCAGCCCACCAATAACCATCTCTATTTTGCATTGAAAGCAGATATTTTTGACTGGCTGTAATCGCATCTACAACTTGCTTGACTTTTGTTCTATCTTG
>B570J13880_100089_pt1 | contig 12216 bp, 12 predicted proteins | sample LakMenEpi26Jun08_FD_13880 | JGI IMG/M metagenome (IMG submission 13880) | reverse complement strand
GGGGTCTTAGAGACTTCCAAATAAAAAAATGTCCCAAAACTGATGCAAAAATTCTCTCTCTGTGTACTCTGTGCCTCTGTGGTTCGTTTCTTGGGATAATTTATTTCTTGGAAGTCTCTTAAACCCAGTTATTCATCCGCCACTCGCACAGAATTCATTCTGAATTCTGACTCGGTGACTCCTGAATTCTGTTCGATGATGTCCATGATTAAAGGATGAACAGGATGAAAAGGGGGATTTTATCACCAATTACCAGGAACTTATTTGAAAATTCATCCGTCAAGTAGATCAAAGGAACAAAGAGCTTATGCTAGGAATTAGAGATAGGGGATAGGATTTTAGGTAAATTGCCTAAGTCCCAATCCCCTTTGTTTATTGTCGAGGGTGGGGTTTCCCCATCCTTACAGACATTTCTTAACGAATTAAGTCGTAGGAAATATCGGTCTTACCAGCAACATTGGTGGTGCGGTCAATTTCTTCAAATACTGTGTTAACGATCCAGTTCAACAAGTTGATGATACCTTTGTAACCAACAGTTGCATAACGGTGGTAGTGGTGACGGTCCATGATAGGATAACCGATTCTTACCAAAGGTACACCACAATCGCGCCACAGGTACTTACCGTAGGAGTTACCAATCAATAGGTCTACGGGTTCGGTGAATAACAAGGAGCGTAAGTGCCACAAGTCTTTACCACCCCAGATTTTAGCGGACTTACCGAAGGCGCTAGAATCTAACAATGCTTGCAATTCTTTCTCGAATACTTCATTGGTGTTGTGAACCAAGATGTGTACTGGTTCAGCACCCATTTCCAACATGAAACCAACTACGCTGTAAACTAAGTCAGGATCACCGTAGATAGCGAAACGCTTACCATGTAACCAAGCATGGGAGTCGGTCATTGCGTCAACTGCACGACCACGTTCGATTTCTAACTCTTCAGGAATAGCCTTACCAGTCATTTCGCTGAGTTTCATCAAGAACTCGTCAGTTCCCTTGATACCCCAAGGACGAGCAACACTAACGTCTTGATTCCATTCCTTAGCAATGTATTCGCGGGTCTTGGTGGTAGAGTAAGCTTGAAGAGCAATAGTAGCCTTAGCGTTGATGGAATCTGCTGCATCTTCCAACTTAGTACCACCTGGATACATATTGTATTCACCATCACAAGGTGAATCAACATAATCACTGTTGTCAGATAACAAGGTGTAGTCAATACCCATTAAAGAAGCAATCCGCTTAATTTCGCGGTTGTTTTCTACGTAGGTATCAAAACCAGGGATAAAGTTGATTTTACCGTTGCTCTTGGCTGTCTTTTTACCTACGGTTAAGGTAGAAAGAATTCCCTTCATCATGTTGTCGTAACCAGTGATGTGAGAACCAACGAAGCTAGGTGTGTGAGCAAAAGGTACGGGGAAATCTTGAGGAACTGAACCAGCTTCTTTAGCATTACCGATAAATGACTGTAAGTCATCACCGATAACTTCTGCCATACAGGTGGTGCAAACAGCGATCATTTTTGGCTTGTACAAGCTGTAGGAGTTAGCCAAACCATCAATCATGTTTTGTAAACCACCGAACACAGCAGCGTCTTCTGTCATGGAAGAAGAAACACCAGCAAATGGTTCTTTGTAGTGACGGGTTAAGTGGGTACGGAAGTAAGCTACGCAACCTTGAGAACCTTGAACGAAGGGAAGAGTACCTTCAAAACCCACAGCCGCAAACATAGCGCCTAAAGGTTGACAACCCTTAGCTGGGTTAACGGTTAAAGCTGTCCGTTCAAAGTTCTTTTCACGGTATTCCCAGCTTTTTGTCCATTCGGAAACCCGTTGTACTTCTTCAGGGGTGTGACCGTTTTCAAACTGTTTCTTGTTTTCAAACAGTTGTTGGTATTCTGGCTGGTGGAATAGCTCAACGTGGTCCTGAATCTTCTTTGGATCTTGAGGCATTTCTATATCTCCAAGCTTGCTGTGTATGATGTTTGCGATCGGTGGAGAGTGGGGAATGGGCCTCAAAATTCAGAATGCAAAATCCAGAACTTTGAATTTTTAATTTTGAATCTTGACTTCCCAACTCTCCTGGGGTAAAACCCCAGACTATCTTTTGTTCCCTAGACGGCAGCCTTAGCTTTAGCCTTAGCTTGAGCTTTCTTGTTCCAGGGAGCGCCGATTAATCCCCAGGTTGGGCTGTTGAGCGCCAAATCCATGTCCCGAGCGAAGATTGCGAATCCGTCGTAACCGTGATAAGGGCCGGAGTATTTATTTTGATGGTTTAATGGTTGTTGAATGCTTGATTTTGTTTGAATCAGGATATCCAGGATTTGAGGATTAACAGGATATGTAGTATATTTCTTATTTCCCGTCACAATCCTAAACATCCTTCAATGCTGAAAATTGTGATACAAATAAATGTTACAATAAAGGAGATTATTTGTACATTTTGATACTATATCAGCTATACAATGGTTTGATGGAGATTTTCTATCAATCTTTAATTTTAATATCGTAATGTCAAAACAGTTGCGGAGCTATATTAAGAGAAGTGGGTATTATGACTGAAAGAAAAGTTAATTTAGAACAAAGTTTGATTGCACAAGAAAAGGAACTTCTTAATCCTCCTAGTGATGGTCCTATTCCTGAAGTGGCTTTATATCGGGCTTTAAGAATGGCGGAATTAGCTATATTAGGCGAATTAGAGCGTTTAAATAGTTCACATAAACTTGCAGGATTACAATTAGAATATAAAGTTGTAGAGATTTCTGAAACAGAGGATGATCATAGGATGGAAGTATTACAACAACAAGCACCAGTTTTTTCTGTGAGGTTGGGTAAATTAATTGAAAAAGAACAACCCCAAAAAATAGAAAAATATCAAAATCAAAATCCACCAGAAGAAGAACAAGATTCATTAAATATAGAATTCATTATTAACTTAGTGGATAAACTTAAAGAATATCTAATTGAAAAAAGTCCACAATCTAATTTATTAAATAACAATATCCATCTTAATTTACAATTACAATTAAATTCTCAACTCACAACTTATCAAAGTTGTGATCGGGACTGTAGAGAAAAATGTGGTCATAAGAGTCCTAGTGAAACACGAAGAGATGTGAAAAGATGTTTTTGTCATAAACCTTGTTAATTCATTTTGAATTATTTTTTTCTAGTAACTGATTGATCAGTTGTTGCCACTCTGGGTGAGTTTTTTTGATTTCTCGAAGCTCACTAACTATTTGCTGATATTCTTGTGGATTATATTTAGTTATAACTTCATTATAAAAATCTATGCTATCTTTACATTTTTTAGTATCAATCTGGCAAAGTTTGGATAAATCTGAAATTGCACCTAATCTGTTTGGAGCATCAAACAACCTTATACTTGAGCGTATTTCAAGACCATAGGAACGGTCTAAATTTTGCTCAATTACTTGACCTAGATCTTTTTCTGCTTGAGAATATTTCTTAAGTTTAGTAAACATCATAGCTCGACTAACTAAAGCTCTAGTTTTTGAATCATTTGACCCATTATTAATAACTCTTTGATAAAGTTCTAAGGCTTGATCAAATTCTCCTAAAGTTGTATGATTATCAGATTGCTGTACCAACAAAGTATTACGTCTGTTTTCATCTTTTTCAAATTTATAACTACATTTATAAGAGTTTATAGCATTATTAAAGTCTTCACTTTTATTATATAAATCACCCAAAAGAGAATAAGCATCAGCAACTTCTTGGGTATTGAGATTTATTAACTGTTCATTATTGACTTGACAAGATATAATTCTGTCTAGTATATCTTGTAATAATTGTTGAGATTCCTTAATTTTGTCTTGTTTGTTTGAAGAATAATAGCTTAAAGCAATTCTATAAGCTACTTGAAAATCAGCTATTTTTAATAAAATTTCCTTAAATATTAATGGATCTTTTTGATGTAAAGAAATATCTACTAATCTGGATCTGGTAATTTTCTCTTGTATCTTCTGATCATAAACCTGATTATTATCATAATTAATTTCTACTCCTCCTAAAAAAGAAAATTTACTAATTCTTCCCCAAAGGACTAATACATTGGGATCTTGAGGAAATAATCTCTTTCCAAGTTGATTAGCTTCAGATGGTTCTTTTACTGCTTTATTTAATTGACGACAGATAGTTACATCGGATGGAATTCGTGTCTTCAATCCTTCGGATATAGAAGTTTCTAGATTGCTATCTTGATTACCTTCAAAATCTGGAATGATGATTTTTATACTATCACGTTGTTCCTGTAATTGTTTATTATTACAATTTAATTTAGGTTGAAAATAACAATAGCTAATGAAACCAGTAACAATAATTCCTAGCCCGACACAACAACTTTTGATAACTAAGGCTAATTTATTCTTTTTTTGATCATCTTCATCGTGATCTGGATTTATTTTACTATTTTGAGAAGATTTTTCTAGCAAGTTTTTAATAGTTTCTTGCAATTCTACATTATCAGGAATATTTTGAGCAATTGTATTTAGTAAACCTCTTAATTTTCCTCTACTTTCCGCCCATTGAATCAGATTAAAAACTTTTTCTTTATTGTTGCTTCCACCTACAATATAATCTAAATTCTCCCCTAAATCAAATTGAAGCAACATCTCTAAATCAGCTATGTTTGGATAACTATCAATAATAACTTTTAATAGTTGTTTACGATCATGTGGTGATAATTTCATATATAACGCCTCATTGTCAATAAAATGTTTCTTTTAAACATCTATATATTGATTAAATCAATCAAACTCTTAAACTTATCAAACATAGAAGATGGATTAATAAACTGAAAGTCAAACTCCCGTCTTACCCAACCCTTATCAATATTTGATGGTGGAGAAGATGGAGTTTTTTCTCCATAACCATTAATAATTTTTGTCTGATTTGAAAGATAGTTGATACTATTCATGGTTTGGGGAATAATAATTGAAAGAGTTATTAATCTTGCAGTAAAATCTTTATTGCGTTTGTGATAACATAACAATAAACCATGTTGTGGAATACATCTTTTTTGTTGCCAACGATAAGAACCCCAATCAATTGTGATTAGATGTTCTTTATCAATATTTTCTTTTTCAGGGATAATGTGTGTCCAAATTACTCCTATATAATCTTCTGGATCACAATAAATTGTTTGAATTTGAAATTGTTTATTATCTTGTTGAAGTGTATTTGTATTTGATGTATTGTCTCCATTATTGGTTTTTGCTAACAAATTTTTAATGATTTCTTGCAATTCTACATTATCAGGACGCTCTTGAGAAACCATTTCTAGGAAGTTTTTTAATTTTCCTCGTGCTTGTACCCAAAGAATTAGATTAAACACAATTGACTGAGTTGTTGTTTCACTATTAACAATTGCATCTATATTTTCTTCTAAAGAATACATTACTATTTCTGCCAAATCATTTTTAGTTGGATAGGCTTGAACAATAGATTCAACTAATTTTTGATATTCAACACCTGATAATTTCATATTTTAATCTCCAGATAATACTAATTTTTCTTGTTTTCTTCGACAGGATTAATTAACGGTATAATTAAATTATACAAAATCAACGAAATTGATCCATAAACGGGACGGTAAAAGCTAAGAGTATTAACAGGTTCTCCTAAAGCAAATACCCAAACAATAAAAGCTATAGTGGAAATGATCGTTTGTTTAATCGCTAAGGGCTTTTTGGATTCAAAGGTTTGCTTGAGAATATAAAGAGCAGTTAGTCCAGTAAAGATAATGAATAGAATCCATAGTATAGTATTTGTGGGTATATTACTAGCACCTTTAATTAGTCCTGTAATCGCAATCCAACCACCGACAATTTCAGTGGGAATATACTTAATTAACTTATCAAAATAGCCATCTAATTTTACTTCTTCGCCCTTAGCTTCTAGTTGATTAGTAATAATTCTGCGTCCCATAATAAACTCCTTAATTTAATTTAAAAAATCTTTAATTTCTTGATAAATAGCAGTAAATAAAATACCCTCTCTAATTGAGCCAAAGGTTTTCGCTTTTTGGGCATGATGTAATGCTACTAAATACCAATTTTCATCAAAACAAGGTGAACCACTTGATCCTACGGCCGTTTTATTCACATATTGAACTAAACCGCTATTTTGATAAACTCCGGTAATACCATCTTGACTAACTGATAATTTCATTGAGTCTCCTTCAGGATGTTGTAGGACACTGATTCCCATCTTTTCCATAGGTAATTTTTGACCATCCCAACGAGCAGGTTTAATGTCTGTTGCTTGAGTAATTTTCGATTCTACTTGTAATAAAACATAATCTAAATCTTCTGTTTTACTAGAGCATAAGATTGGGTTTTCTCTATCTAATTGAAAAGATTTACCTTGGGTTTCTACTCCATTATCTGAAGTTAAGCAGCCAAATTTTAAAATGGCATTTAAAGCATTATTTTCTAGGTTATCTTCTTCACTATATTTTAAAACATGATAATTAGTTAAGACTTTATTAGGAGTAATTAAAACTCCTGTTCCCATGATGTTACGATAGAGAATTTCAATACGACAAACTGAAGATGATTGGGCGATCGCTCCTTTTAAAAATCCCACATCCCAATAATCAGGTTCAGGTTTTAACCAACTTTGCAGTTGAGTTTCATCGGTTTCACCATGCCAATTAATATCGGGTCCAAAATCTAGTTTTTTAGTGGCAGAATCTACAATAAACCTTTTCTTGATAACCATAGACTCATAAAATTCTTTGAGTTCAGGATTACTCGGATTAGTTTCATAAGCTGCTATAATCAGACGCGATATTTTTCCTCTAGGAATTGCCCATCTTGTCACTAGATTAAATACTAACTGGGTAAGAGTACCACCGCCAGAGATCGCCTCTAAATTTTCTCCTAATTCAAACTGAATCATCATTGCTAAATCCTCTTTAGTGGGATAAGCACTAATGATGGCATTCACTAATTTTTTTAACTCAGTACCAGATAGATTCATAGGATTAAAGCATCTTATACTACAAAACTTTCCCCGGAGGGATTTTAGCATAAATTGGGTACAGTGATTTGTGATACTTGTGATTTCATTATTAATTCTTAATATTATATCGCCGATGCCTACCCAATTTATTTAGGAGGATGTTTTAAAAGTTTTCGGCGATTAGAAATCGGGAGTTGCTGAATTGAGGTATGAAATTCCCAAATTGAACCTTTAAAACTCTTACCTTTGCGTCTTTGCGCCTTTGCGCCTTTGCGTGAGACTAAAATTCATACCCTTAATCAGCAACGCCAAATCGCTACTACACAAACAAAGTCCACTGGCGTGGAGTAATGAAAAATCAAGACTTTTGAACCCAAGTTTGCGTAGCGTTCCGAAGGAATAGGTGGGTTTCGTCATTATTTAATTTCGCTATGTTTGCAGTGAGCAATGTCAGCGATAAACTATGTTTGCAATTAACTGATTTATTTTTACTCTAAATATAGTCTGAAAGATTCAGAATAAGTCTCACGCAAAGGAAAAATTAAATTTCTCTGTGCCTCTGCGTCTCTGCGTGAAATAAATTCATATTCTTAATCAGCAACGCCAAGGATTATGAAAGAACAGCTACTATGGGAATTGGAACAAGTAAATCTGCGTTTGAAGTCTGCAAAGACCAGAGTGACTATTCGAGAATCTAATGGATGTCTGCAATTACGGGCAACTTTACCCATTAAACCGGGAGATGAGGATATCAGGGGAAATGGAAAAAAACAATACAATCTCAGCTTAGATATTCCCGCAAATTTACTAGGTTTAAAAACTGCTGAGGAAGAAGCTTATGAGTTAGGTAAGTTAATTGCTAGAAAAAGTTTTGTTTGGAATGATAAATATTTAGGAAATGAAGGAATTAAAAAGGAGTTAATAACTATTGGTGAGCTATTAGAAAAATTTGAGGAGGAATATTTTAAAACCCATAAACGCACGACTAAAAGTAAACATACTTTTTTCTATTATTTTTCCCGAATTAAGCGTTATACAAATGCTGATGATTTAGCAATTGGGGAAGTTTTGATTAATGCGATTGATAAGATAGATAAGGAATGGGCTAAATATAATGCTGTGAGGGCTATTTCTGTTTTTTGTCAACTTTTCAAAATTGAGATTAATTTAACTCATTATTCTAAAGTTCCTGAAAGTAATTCTCGGAATGTTCCTACTGATAAGGATATAGTTACTGGATTTTACAAATTTGATGAATATTTGCATAATCGAGGTAAACAAGTTAATCAAGATGTGAAAGATAGTTGGCAACTTTGGCGTTGGACTTATGGAATGTTGGCGGTTTTTGGTTTACGTCCCCGTGAGCTTTTTATTAATCCTCATATTGATTGGTGGTTAAGTGATGAGAATATAGATTTAACTTGGAAGGTTGATAAAGATTGTAAAACTGGGGAAAGGGAAGCTTTACCTTTATATAAGGAATGGATTGATGAGTTTGATTTAAGAAATCCTAAATATTTAGAAATGTTGGCGATCGCAATTAGTAAAAAAGACCAAAATAATCATGCAGAAATCACGGCTTTAATCCAAAGGGTGAGTTGGTGGTTTAGAAAAATTGGATTAGATTTTAAACCCTATGATTTACGTCATGGTTGGGCAATTCGAGCGCATATTTTGGGAGTTCCTATTAAGGCTGCGGCGGATAATTTGGGTCATAGTGTACAGATTCACACGAAAACTTATCAACGTTGGTTTTCTTTGGATATGCGGAAGTTGGCAATTAATCAGGCTTTGAGTAAACGGAATGAGGTGGAGTTGATTAAGGATGAAAATACAGGGTTGAAAATGGAGAATGAACGGTTGAAGATTGAGGTGGAGAAGTTGAGGATGGAAATGGTTTATAAACGGAGTTAAGTTTGGTTAATTAAGAATCTCATTTTTGTGTGATGTGGTTTCATTTTTTGGCGTTGCTGAAACTAAACCAGCAACACCAAAAATAATTATATGATGTGCGATCGCTGTGTTTTTAATTAACACATATCGCATCATCAATTAATCACCTATTATCTACTGTAATCACAGATTTGAGGAGGTTCTTTACCTGATAACAGTCCGGTAACTTCAAAAGGTTTGCTAGAATTGCTAGGATCAAAAGAGATTAAAGAAGCATCAATCACTTTAAAATCACCAGGTGCATTCAAGCGCCATAATTTCGGAGTTTTACCTACAGGAAAGGGTTGATCATAACAGTAAGCATTAGTATCACCGTGAACCAATAACACTGGTTTATCTAAATTTGCCGCCAATGTCTGCAATTGTTCACAGAATCCTTTATACGCATGATTATTTAAACATCTGCTGAAAACATCATTCGTGCTGCCATCAGGAGCAAAAGGATCTAATTGAGTCGCTACAACTACAGCCGATGTATCGCTATCTTTTGCCATTTCAAAAGCATGATTAAGCCAAATAGCATTCTCTTTATCCCGTTCATCAACTAATTGATTAACTTTGATAGGATCATCAAGAAGTATCTCAGTGCGTCCATTATCAGTGCTGACGATATGTTGTGTTACAAAACGGACACCTTTATACCACCAAGTTTCATTTTCAGGTAAAGTGGCTTGTTCTTCATATCGCCATTCAGGATTGAGGGTTTTAGGTTTACTAAAGAACACCTTTCTAATTGCGTCTAGTCTTTCCAACTCTGATTTTCTAACAGTTAGACCTTCCCGATCGCAATCAGTCCAATCATTATCTCCTGGTGTAAAAAACACAGGTTTAACTATATCGGTTTTCCAAAATGTCTTATTCTTCTCCAACCAAGTATCATAACAAGTATCCTGGGGACGACCAAGATCACCCAAATGAATCACAAAGGATATATCTTCACGTTGGCGGAATTTAGGCGCAATATCTTGGATCAAAACTTGCTCATCAGTTCTACCATCTGCTAACTTTGCGAAATAAGGTATATCACCATAGGCTGCAAAAGTTACTTTTTCAGCAGCGGCCAAACTTTCAGAATTTATACCAGTTACGAAAACTGATAAAAATACCAAAATACTTGCAGCCAACTTAAGTATCAGGGGATGCTGAGAATTTAAGATTGTTTTCATTGACCAGATGTTGTAAAAACTAAGTTTATCAGTATTTTACTATGTCTGATCATTCACTACAACACTACGGAATATTAAATATCTATAAAGATATTTCAGAATTAACTGCCATTACCTAAAGATTAGACCTCTCCAGAAATTAGGTTTTCAGCTAGACAGATTCAGAGTTTCAGATTCTTTTTCAGAGATGTCTATTAGAGTCTTTCAGAGCATCTTAGCGCGAAATTTTCATGAAAGCACACTTTAATAAACTCAAAATAGTTGTAATTGTAGTTGTTATAATCAAAACAAAATGACAGGTGGTTGAAAATGGAGAATGAAAGGTTGAAGATTGAGGTGGAGAAGTTGAGGATGGAAATGGTTTATAAACAGAGTTGATTTTGATTAACCAAGAATATTATTTTTGTGAGGTGTGGTATAATCAAAAAGTTAAATAGTTGCTAATTATTTACAACCATGACCACAAAAATCACATTGGATATTGATGAAACTTTAATTCAGAAAGCAGAAAGTTGGGCAAAACAACAACACCTTTCACTTTCTGATGTTATTGCCAATTTTTTACGTCAGTTACCAGAACCTGAGATAATATCCCAAAAAGAGCATCCATTGGCCAAGTTTGTAGGTATTTTGAGTGATTCTGAAGCTGGGGAATTACAACAAGTGATTAAAGATGAATTTGAGCAGGTAGACACAAATTCCTTGATTAATCCATAAGGACAATTGAAATGTTGTTAGCTTCTGCATTTTAGTTCCTAGTTTTTCAACTATTTTTTTAATGATTTAAGGTTTGGTGTTAACCGACTGAAATTTACCCACGGTTTTAACTCTTGCTTCCGCTTATTTTAGATTGGGTGCAATAATTTGTTATAAACTTTCCCAAACCCCGACAAGCTATCGCTATAGCTAAACTCTACATTGGGATTAAAATAATAAATAACTACAAAACAAGATCCTAACCTATTATGAGTGATAAAGAAACTGTCCTGGAACTTGTAAAACGTCTGACACCAGATGTCTCAATTCGTAGCATAATTCAAGAAATTGAGTTTATTTTAGCAGTTCAAGAAGGATTAAATGAGATTGACCAAGGAGAAGGAGTATCAATTGAATCATTAGAGCAGATGATTGAATCATGGACTACTGTATAATTATTGCTCTCAGCGGTGTTACAGATTTGGAAGATATTGTTAGATAAAATGTCCGGTAAAATCTACCGGACACTGTTTATTTTCCCGTACTTTATACCTGTTTATTAAATTCAAATTTTACGCTGGTGAGTTGTTCCGATACAACCCAAAGTTTTTGAGCGATCGCTCGATCTTTGGATAACTGATTTGATTCCACCTTGACTGGATAGCCACTTATCTCCATAAATCCATTCGGACCGAAATATTCCCCCCCTTTCAAACCTTCTTCAATTGCCGCCCGCAGAGTTGGTAATGCGCCCATTGTGATATCTTGAGCAAAGATACCATTGAGATATTTCATCACATCACCCGCCGTTCTCTGCAATTCAGTTGCAGTCCAACCCGGATGTGAAGCAGTTACAACGGTGTTGATCCCTTGCTCTTTTAGTTTCCGGTCGAGTTCGTAGGTAAAATAAAGATTAGCAAGTTTGCTATCACCGTAAGCCGTCCATTGGGCATAATTTCTCTTTTCCCAATTCAAATCATCGAAATCTAGTGTGCCAAAATTATGTGCGCCGCTGGAAACATTGACAATTCGTGAAGCTTTCGTGCTAATCAAAAGTTTTAAAAGTTGTCCCGTCAAAGCAAAATGTCCGAGATGATTAGTTCCAAATTGTAATTCAAAACCATCTGTAGTTTTTGAATACGGTGGAATCATTACACCTGCATTATTAATCAATAAATCCAAACGTGAATAATTTTTCTGAAAGTTTTCAGCGAAATTGTTAACCGATGCTAAATTCGCCAAATCAAGTTCCATTACCCGAACATCAGCATCTTTATTCTGTTGAATAATTTTCGCCAACGCCTTATTTCCTTTCTCCAAATTACGAACCGCAATGATCACAGATGCTTGTTTATTAGCTAAAACCCGCGCCGTTTCATAACCGATACCGCTACTTGAACCTGTGACAATTACTATT